>Ga0307515_10013050_pt1 | contig 15563 bp, 8 predicted proteins | sample 17_EM_MG_FD_194513 | JGI IMG/M metagenome (GOLD analysis project Ga0307515, IMG submission 194513) | Populus trichocarpa ectomycorrhiza microbial communities from riparian zone in the Pacific Northwest, United States - 17_EM | ecosystem: Host-associated > Plants > Roots > Unclassified | place... | reverse complement strand
ATCAAACATGATGGAAATAGAACTATAAGATTTTATTTTATTTTATTTTTTTTGTGAGTTAAATAAATTGAAAAAACAAAAAGGGCACAAAATCCTTGCTCCCGTGTCACATGTGCACGGTGCACCACAGGTCCATGGCAGTGACACCTTTTCCCTCGGCCACACAAAGCATCTTTTCTTGCTCCCTTTTCTTTGATGCTAAATGCTCTACATATCCTTTCCTTTCCTCTCCAAATAAAAATTTGTTATTTTTTTTTATAAATATATCAATTTAAATGTAAACAATTTATTTAAAACCTAACTAAGAAAACTCAGTTTTCATACGGAAGAGTTGGCAAAGAATAGATTAGTTTTATAAAAAAAATTATAATTTTTTTATATAAATATACCAATTTATATATAAATAATTTATTTAAAACCTAAGAAAACTCAATTTTCATATGGGGGAGTTGGCCAAAAATAGCTAGTTAAAAGAAAAGTCAATACATAGATCTATGGTAAGATTTAAACCTCACAAATCATGTTAAAAACTTTCTAAGACTTTTTATTACTATTATAAAGTCGAGGATTTTTTTTTTCGTGAATGAAATGCATGGTTATATATATATGGATCTTGAGAAAACAAATTCTTCACGTTAAATTCTTATACAAATTGAAGTGTTAATTTATGAATGGTAAAATATAAGCTGTATGAACCATATATAAAAATTGTTTCTGAATAAAATTATATATATATATATATGAAGATTTTCATAACATGAAATTTGTTTACTTAGGTCTTGTCTTGCACCGGTGGAAAGCAAAAGAAAAGAAAGGGAAACAGTGATCTATCTCTTCAGAAAGCACCAGGATCACTTGCGCAACGCAGAATGGCCCAAACCCAGCACCCCTTTTTGGCGCTTCTGCCACATATAACAAAACCCTTGAAAAATAAAATATCACCTACAAACCCCGAGGTTCTCTACTCTTTTCAGTGCCAACAAAACCCACGTAGAGAAAAACAAAAATGGAAGATGAGGGAATTGAAGCAGTGTTGGCTAAAGCTACAGACTTGAGATTAAAAATCAGTAATTGTATCCATAAAGCAACCACCAACAACATTTCCAACAACATAAAGAATCAATCTTTTGAAGAAGAGAAGCAAGAGAGTGACGGTCTTGAAGAGAAAGGAGAGAAGAGAAAGAGTCCTAAGAATTCGGAGTTTCTTGATGGGGTTTTATTGAGTGAAGCAGAGGAAGGAGATGATGATGAGACTGAGAGGCTTTTGCGTATCCGTGATGCTCTCGAGTCCCTTGAGAACCAGCTCTCTAACTTGCAGGTTTCTTTTCATTTTCTATGATTCCAATTTCTCTGTTCTTGTTAAAGTTAGGGTTTTTACGCCAAAAACCCTAACTTTGTTGACAATAAGAGTGTTTTTAAGAAGAATATACAGTACCCATTTGTTTGTTTTTGATAAATAATGAATGAGACGTATAAATTGGGTTTTAGGTTCATTGTGGAGACCATGTTTTGAAGTTTATGTTTTGTGCCCAAAGGCAAAAGCTTGAGCATGAATGGGAGTGAGTGAGTGAGAGGATTTGGTTTCTAAGGTTTGGGCTGATTTATTGTATTTTTCATATCTTTTGGCTTTGGAATCAGCTTTTCTTGCAAAATTGCTGTAACGAACTTATTCACGTGATTGTTACTCATCAATTGGAAGCTGGGAATTTTTGTGTACATGAAAGCAGAGATATAATTATTTTTATCATCTTGGATTGATGTTAACATTTTCAATTTTTTCCAACTTTATCATACAAATTATGCTTTACTGAGACTGAAAAAAGCTATTCCATTTAATGGAACTAATTGTTTGAATGCTCTAGTTCTCTTGATACTATGTTGTAAGTACTTGAGCTTGTCTTTACTATATTCCTCATGTAAATCATTTGACCTGTACCTACTATTCAAGATTGTAAAATGCTAAAGATTACTTACTGAATTCTTACTAGTGTTTACAAGTTGCTACAGCTGTGAAATATCATACACTAACCACAATGATTTCATTGTTCCTGTATGTTTGTAGTGGATTTCCTTGCCAATGACAAGGACTGTGACATATCACACACTAACCACAATGATTTCATTGTTCCTGTATGTTTGTAGTGGATTTCCTTACCAATGACAAGGAGATGGATTTGTTTTAAAACTGATTTTGTTGGCTGTAAAGAAAACTTTAGTTACTACTTGAATAATTTCTGCCAGGTCTTGATGAGTATTCGATTTCAAATCTACTCAGTCGTGGATGCCTTGCGTCTAATTTGATGTGGTGACTTGTAAACATGGACAGGGGTGTGAATTATGTGTGGGTGTTAGTCCTTCACTAGAATGTGCTCTATCTTCACAGGGTTTTTGCTGTGCATATTACGAACTAGTAAAAGGACAGGGTATAAAATTTTGAAGGGGGTGTCAGGCTCGCACGAACAATGATGTTGTAGAATACTTGTATGATCTGATAAATCAGTTTTGTTCATTTCTGTTCTGTGAGCCTAAGAAAATCTTTTGTTTCATGAACTGGTCTCACTTGACATCCTATAAATCTTCTCTTCATCTTGCTTTGAAGTGGGATATTCCAATCATTTTTTGCACTCTTTGACTTTTCAGCATACATACATTCTCTTCTTTTTGTTTCTTTAATGTAATTTCCTTCATCATGTGTGCATGCACTTGTGTGCTAGTGCGGGTGGAGATATTGTGGTGGCATGGAGAATATTGGTAGTATAAATAACTTGTGATTGACAATGAAGAGAATGAGGTAGTAAACTTTTTCAGTCCAAAGTTTATTTGTATGATTTATGCATATGGGAATTATCCAAAATCAATAGATAATACCTTTCTTTATCCAATGAAAGGACATGTATAGAAACAAACTTCTTTGAGATGCAATACATAATGGTTAGGAGCTCTTTAATTGTTTCCCTCTGGTGGCCAGGCTTTGCAGCAGCAGCAACGTTATGAAAAAGAAGTAGCCCTTGGTGAGATTGAACATAGCCGCAAGATATTACTGGATAAGCTGAAGGAGTACAATGGGGAAGACTTGGAAGTAATAAAGGAAGCCTCTGCATTTGCTGGGGAAACTGTGGAGCATAACAATGATCTCTTGCTTCCTCCATATCCTAGCCGCCTTCCACAGTCCTTGATTTTAAACAATCGCCATCTTTCCCACTTTCATTCCACACACAAGTCCAATGGGATAATAACTGGTGAAGCAAAGAGGTATCAGGACGAGTCAGAAAGCAATCAGGTGCAAACTGCATCCAACTCAAGAAAAGGGTTGGGACACATCATCAGTGCAGCAGCCAAGACTGTGATTACCCTTGTTGGTGTAATATCAATGTTAAGCTTGGCTGGTTTTGGACCTGGCATTGGAAAGAAAAATGTTCCTCTCAAGGTTTTAGGCTTGTGTCGGCAACCAGCAGCTGATGAGAGGAAACAAATTGTTCAATGCCCACCTGGGAGAATCATGGTACAGGAAGATGGGGAAGTTCGCTGCGTCGTGAAAGAAAGGGTGGCAGTTCCTTTTAATTCAGTGGCTGGAAAGCCTGATGTAAATTATGGGAGTGGATAGTTTCATAATTGGTGTCTTATCTTTATTCTCTCTTTTCGAAAGTTTTGGTAGATTTATTGTCTATCTTTTTTACACTTTCATTCTTCATTATAGTGAATGAAGAGTTTCCTTCAATGACCTGTAGTATTCACGATACTCGCAAGTGGTGCATATGCATGATCTTTATTGCAGTTGATAATTGGAAATCCTGTTTTCCAAATCTGAGAAGCCACGTTAGATTCTAAATAAAATTGGTTGCTTCACAAATTATACAAAAATTCCATTCGTTGCAGTCCTTGGCTTTTTCTTCATGTTGAAATTAATTGTGATGATCAGGAGGGCTTGCTGGCGACAGTTGACAGTATCGGTTATGGTTTCTCTTTGAATGCCAGTGTCTCCTTGAATGAGCCCTGGAAACGTGAACAGCGGAAAGTTTTGGCGACTGTATGAACTATGGTTTCTCTTTGAAGGCCTTTCACAGGGGCCAGACTTGAATTGGTTCTGCGCATCTGGTGAGGTACTAAGTTTAATGTCAGCCCAAACTTTTTCAACCATCTTCCGAAGGGGCTGAAGCTCTTGTTGAGCAGTTACAGATGCTTCAAATTTTAACCCCCATATTATACACGTCCAGGCTTTTTCTCTGAATCCGGATTCCTGTGCCGGCATGGGACATGTCCAAAATAAAGCATGTAACTATGTAAGAGTCGCTTCTTCAGTCACCAAGTCCAAATCATGGTTGCCATCTTTCAAGAAATACACTGTCCCAGGTCATGCACTACTAAAATGACGCCACCAGATTAGAAAAATAATCTTGGCTCCACCACAACATGAAAGGTTAATATTTAAATTTCTTTGGTTTCAGCCAAAGCCAGGGTTTTTTTTTTAATAACAGAACCTAACTGATGAAGCTGCTTTCTATTGATCTATGTGAGTGCTTCAAAGCTAACCGATTTCAGCTGTTTATCATTTCCTCCCAAGTTCTTCTTTGTCTCTGTTACTAAGTGTTCACCAGATGATGAGTCTCACTATCAGCACTCCTACTTCAAGGACTACTACGATCCTCTCTGATGGTTAGTATCTTTTGCCTTCCATCTCTCTCTTTTTTTACTTCTTTACCTAATTTATTTTGGGAAAAACTGAAACTATAACTTACAGATACAGGCATCAAGAAATGTGACATAAGAGATGTCTCTAAGCATTATGTAATACAAAAATCTGGTCCAAGATTCTTGCATCAGCAATCCATGGAGTTATCATGGGTCAGGAGAGAGGCAGCACTACATGGGCTTGTATGCAGAACTCCAAAATATTCCAGAAGTAGCTTCCTTTTTCATTTTTTCCTTTTCCCTTGTTATATTTTCTTTGTTTTTGGTATTCATTGTATGATCTGGCTATATACAAAGATTTGGAAAGGATGTAACTGTGTAAGATTAGAAGTTAGTGCATTTAGTGAAGATCCAGAAGCTCTAATGGTCAAATCATGGAATTCCATGAAGAAGAATGCTGGAGAATTGGGCCTGAAGTTTTTCTTGAGGTGAATATTATTATTCTTGATCATAGAACTAACTATACTCTTAAGAATTTTTTGTAGAAGTTCTTCTGCTAACTTACTTTAATACCAAGTGGGTTTGGGATTTAATCTTGAGTATACGTTGAACGTGATTGTTTTGATTTGCAGAATCTTTGAGATTGCACCACTGCAAAGAAGCTGTTCTCATTTTTGAAAGATTCAGAAGTTCCTTTGAAGCAGAATCCAAAGCTTAAACCTCATGCCGTGACTGTTTTTGTTATGGTCAGTCTATTTGTTTATCCTATCTACATAACTATTTCAATTACTTCCGTACTATATACTTACTAGAAATATAGTAGTCTGGTAAGCAAAATAGGCACTGCTAGGTTTTTAAAGGAATCACAGCTTGTGAAGAGCTCAGATTTGATGTCTTAACAAACTATGGGATATATCACAAAAGGAAAAAAAGTTAAAAATAAAATTTCTGTTGGATTAAGCTTAAGTTGAAGGTAGAGAAACACAACACCTGGCTTGATTAGGATCTGGATAGATAGTTTGAAATAACTCATATAGATAACTTGGATGATGAAGATTCTGACAACGAGAACTAGGCAGGCTATGGAGGCATGACAATTATGTGAGTTGGGTTTTTCATTTTCTCAAACCTGCCTAAAGAAAGAGTGCTAACTTCTCAAAAATTATTTCAAAACAGAATGAACATTGCTAGAAATAACTTGAAAGCAATCAATCTCCGATATAAACCATGTCTTGTGTAAGTGTGATCATTCTCTTACTGTGTCCTGTTTAAGTACTCTGACTTAAACCATGTGCTATCCTGCTTGTTAACAATGTCTTTAGATAATTCCTTGGAACATAAATTAGAAGACCTAAATGCCAGAAGGAATAAAGAAATTCCGTATTTGGTTTGGGACTTGAACAATGAAGGCAGTTTGATCCTGTAAACAAGGAAGTCACAATTCATGAAAGAAGAATCCCAAGGCTAAGTCAAATGCAGTATGAAATAGGAAACAAGCTGCATTTAAGTGCTTATTTCTTCTCGAGCTATCTTTGAAATAGCGAATGGATGAATTTTTTTATTGAAAGTGTTAGAATAACTAAGATTTAAGCATGCCCCTTGCAGACCTGTGAATCAGCAGTGCAACTCCGGAAGGCTGGCAAAGTCACTGTCAAAGAGTCCAGGAGCTACTTATTTGAAATACGGGGTTGTCGATGAACATTTTGAGGTAACAATGCAATTACTAATTAACTCTTATGTTTAAATTAAGTTATCAATCTATTCATTAACCAACCCTAATAAAATCAGTAACATCTTTTTTACTTAGGCAGCAGAACATGATTTGCTTAACTAATTATCCACAGAATTCATGGGGAGAAGCTTATGACCTGCTGGTTGCTGGTATAAAAAATGAAATGAAGCCCCCTTCACAGACTCCTTGAGCAAGACCTTGGGAGGGAGACATTATATCTGATGAATTAAGCTTGAAATTTTGTCATAAAAATGTTCAAGTAGGGTTCTATGATCATCCTGTATTAGTTGTTGAATAAAACGGTGAACCAAGAATGTATCAGAATTGGTCATTCTTTTCTGTTAATGTTTTAGCTATCAGAAGACGTCATTTTTCACTCTGCATATCTAATTCTGCTGTACTGTTTTCTTTGAATAACATGGTGAACGAAGAAGCTATCAGAATAGGTCATTTTTTTCGTGATGTTTTTCCTGTCTCAAACCCCGTTGTAGCTTGTTCTTCTTCCAAATGCCATAGTTGCTGATGACACTGCCATAGAAGTAATGCCGACTACACTGTTACAGTATTTGAAAATGTTGCCAATGAGCATGTAGCTCAACCGTCCGGCATCCATGTCCCCTCTACCTTGTAACCAAAATCCAAAAAAGAAAGTGTGAGAAAATGCAACCATTGGATTTCACATCAATATATGCTCCCCAAATTTGAACGGAATTTACAGGTAGTTCAAATCCTAAAGAGAGATTGATATACAAATTATTCTAATTTGAAAGTCAACTTTCACTATCAACACCCTTCACATATCTACGAGGCTAGCAAACACTGAAGAACCAGGTTCAGTAGTTTTGTGCACTGGATTTACACGGAATCATAACCCTGTTTATTAAAATCAGCCTTCAAAACTGAAGAAAAAAGAGGGGAAAAAACTGAAAAATCAAGTGGGAAAGCTGTTGAACGAGTGTCTGTGGAGAATTTACTTCTAGGATCTCCATTAACAATTGAAGAAAATTTCAAATTGAATAGTTGTAGCCTGTCGAAGATATACTAGCCATTGGTCAATCCCATTACAATGCCAATCCAAATTGATAATTAAAACCACGTACTTGACGCCACAAACAACCTGGCCTGGCCCCTGGTTTTTGGACATTTGGTTGCTGGTAACTTTTGTAAATTATTATTATATTCCCAACAAAATGGCTTTCCAAAGCCGCGAAGAGTTAATCTCATCTTCTCTGAATTTGGCTATATAAATGAAAAGCTATCCAAGATGGGCTCAGAACACCAATCCCATTTTTATAAAATCACCAACCTGTCAAATTCTAAAACACCGGGCCACCATGAGTACCTCGGAGTTCAAGGGTTTCACAGAAGAACAAGAAGCTCTTGTTGTGAAGTCATGGAGTGCAATGAAGAAGAATGCTTCAGAATTGGGTCTTAAATTCTTCTTGAAGTAAGCCAATCTTGTCCTTTTAATATCCCCCCGTGCACCAACAAGTTCAGGTTCAACACTGCATTTTCCATATGTTATAGTACAAGTTGTTTACTGTTGCATTAATTGATGTTTGCAGGATATTTGAAATTGCTCCATCAGCACAGAAATTGTTCCCGTTCTTGAGAGACTCAAGCGTTCCTGTCGAGCAGAATCCAAAACTCAAGCCCCATGCCATGTCTGTCTTTATCATGGTAATAACCCACCTTTTATATAACGTTGATTCTTTGTCCATCACCAAGTTCCATGGGTTCATTGCCTCCAAAATCTTACACTAAAATATCTTGTACCGTGTGATATTGCAGACTTGTGAATCAGCTGTGCAGCTAAGGAAAGCTGGGAAAGTAACAGTAAGAGAGTCCAGCTTGAAAAAATTAGGAGCTGTCCACTTCAAAAATGGTGTAGTTGATGAACATTATGAGGTATAACTGTTAATAATCAAGCAGTGATCAAATTAAAACTAAGTAGCAATATAATTCATTGATCTAGAGCTATGAAATAAAACAAAAAACACTTTATTTTTGTTATGGGAACAAATCTGCCCACTTTAAGAACTAAACTAGTGTGCATAAACCCTGTTTTATTCAACTTTGCCTACGTAAATGTTTGCACAGGTAACAAAGTTTGCCTTATTGGAGACAATTAAGGAAGCTGTACCTGAAATGTGGTCACCAGAAATGAAGAAAGCATGGGGAGAAGCTTATGATCAGCTAGTTGCTGCTATCAAGACAGAAATGAAGCCCTCTTCCTAGGTTTCTTCAATGAATTAAACTTTGCAAAATTAAGCATGTTTGTTATGCTAATCTTTGTTTACTAATCCGGGTGTCTGGGAATGTTTTCTCATCATGTATTTACTAGATTTTTGCCCGTGCTTGGCAGCGGGTATGTTTGAATAAAACTTATCATGTTTTCATAATCGTGTGAAGAATCCATGAAGCTATATATCAATCCAATTATACAGATGTTGTGATTTTTTAACAAATATAAAATCCCTCCTCAAAAAAAAAAAAACTCAATTTCTGTCACAAAAGACTATTTTGTTTTTTAATTTTACCTCGTTGCGCTTGTAATTTAAACAAAATTTAATATAATTTTAAAAAATATAAGTGTTTGATAAAAAAAAAAAACTTCCTTAAAAAAAAACAGATATAATATCTTGAAAAAAAAACACAGCTAAAAGCTTATTATAAGAAAATCATGTCTTCGTCTGCTTCTAAATCCAAATTACTATGGAGGTTTAATAACCTGCTAGTAGCTAGCTAATGCCAAAATTTCCTCTGATCTTTCTCTTCGATGTGATAATTTTTACAAAGATATTTCAAAACAAAAAATCAAAAGTGGACCCAAATTATTTGTTAAATCTAAGTCAATCCAATTCTTAACTTAAAAAAATAATAACTCAAAAAATATTATTTTAATAAAAAATAAAATTTTTTAACCCACCCGGTCCAACTTCAGGAATCACAAATCACAACAGAATTTTTAAATGAAGCTGAATTGCAAGGCTCAGATATAGTTTAGCTTCTTTTTTTTCTTTCTTTTTTAATATTCTGGCCTCCAAGATTTCCAATGGTTTTTAGTAATTTCATTGTACTTCAATTTCAATTTTATCTTATTAAATAATATTTATCTAGTTTTATTTATTAAAGATAAAATAGTATTTTCAATTTAATCTATATATAATTCATTTGTTTTTAAATTAATTTAAATACTCATAATAAACTAAATTACTTTAATAATCTTCATATCTTTCCTCGTTAATTAATTTTTGGAACTCAAGTACTCTACATGAATTATAAAAAGAATGTTATATTTTTTTTTTCTTATCTGTTTCAGCGTTAAATCAACTAATTAATTATTGGACTTAATTATTTATAAGTTGTTCATCTACATGGCTCTTAAAAAATCCAATTTTACTTATTAAGAGATTTTGTCCGCTTATTACAAAGTTTTAGATTCAAAGAAGAGCAGTGCCATGCTCTTTCTTAGCAGCTGTCGGAGGCACCTAATAATCTTTCTACACTAGTTGTTATCACTATTTTTAAACAATATCCTCCATGACAATGATTTATAATGTTTGGTAATGAATTAAAGTACAAAAGGTCTGCTTTTTTTTTCCTTAGATACTATTTATTTTTCATTCTAAAAATATTTTAAAAAAATAATTTTATTTTTATTTTTTTACTTCAAATTAATTTTTTTTTGGTATTTTCATATCATTTTTATATACTGATATCAAAAATAATTTTAAAAAAATAATTATTTTAATCTATTTTCAATTAAAAATACTTTAAAAAACCACCACTATAATATTATCAGATACAAAATTATAACAGGGAGGAAAGTTCGGCTGGAGATAGCTCAATTGATGGGCCTCAAAATTAATATAGAAGCAGGCTACATGCATGATATTTGATTTAAGCGACCTCCACAAATCCCATGAATTAATCTGGAAAGCAAAAGCATTAGATTTTTATATTAAAAAGCATATACAATCTTATAAATAAAGCGCAAGAACGCCAAAGGACAAGGCTCCTGCGGTATTTTATCCCTCCAAAGCTGCAACAACTATGCATCTAAAGTAGGGCTGATCTAGCATTACAATCTAGCTATAGAAGGTGGAGGAAACCCTATCGTACGCCATTAATCACTCTTTTCTACACTCTAAAATCGATGAAAGAAAAAAAAAAAGTTCGTTTTCATTAATTCTGTGATTTTGGTAACCAATTCGCGGATTGGGTCAATGCAACCGGAATCTTACAACACCATTCATCAGTGGCCAGGATTTTTGGGTCACTTCTATCCGAATACGGCAATATTGTTTTGTTCGGCGTAAAACCCATGCTGTCCGACTGAGCAAGAGAAGCACTAGCTTTGCTGGCAAGTGCACATAATTCTTGTAAGGATAACGGGACATTTGACTTGGATAGTGGCACGAGGAAATAAAGCTGACCCAATTGTAGTTCCTCGTCATCTGGCACTTGAGGTAGGTGACAATCAATGTACATGGATTCTGAACTGCAGAGAAAGCTTTTGGGGTTCAGAGAGAGTATATGGCTGGCTTTGATTGGTTGCCTGAATTCTTGTAGCCTTCCATCTACGTGAATGATTTTGGCTGTGGATGGCCAGTTTAGACCACCACCACCACCACCACCAACCTTTTTTGTGTATTGAGGTGATGCACAATTGCCCATCTTCTAGAGAGAGGGGGGGAGAGAGAGAGAGAGGAAGGATTTTTTATTTTTTTTGAACTGAAGAGAGGTCAGTAGAATGATGAATTGGGTTGTCCATCGAAGGAATCAACGAGTGATTTATACAGGGCGAGAAAAGGCATGGGCGAGAATATTCTAAGGTCAAGAATATTGACCCAACAAAAGTGATTTAGAAACCCTTTGGAAACGCGGTGCAAACCGCGTTCCAAAAAAATTTAATTTTTTCTTGTTAAAATTTAATATGATTTGTATGTTTTGAATCGTTTTGATATGTTGATGTCAAAAATAATTTTTAAAAAATGAAAAAATATCATTGGCATGCATTTCGGCACGAAAAGTTATTTGAAAAGCAACCGCTACCACACTGCCAAACATATTCTTAAACAGGGAAAGTATTAACTAAAAATCTTTAACGCGTGGAGAATTCACGGTTCAAAACTCTCACATGGAACTTTAAATAATTTGTTCTCAATGCTTTTTTTTTTCTTTTTTTTTTCTTATTGGATCAAATTATAAACTTATTTATTGGAGAAAGGTGAAATTGAAAGATGAAGGACTAAAGTATATAAAAAACATGGAAGGAATTGGTGACTTTAAAAAATTTGGATGAAATGTTTATTGTAGTCCTCATACTTTTAAAATTATAAATATGGAATCCCTTCAATTTTCAAAATCTAAAAGTAAAATCAATAATGATTTCAAACTTTATTTTTTTTATTTCTTGGCCCTTGATTTGAGAGAAACTCGCTGAAATCCAGTGCTACAGAGAGAAAATTCTTGTTAGCACCGATTCCAGCTACAAAAACAATTAAAATTGATGTTAAATTGTTTTTGTTTGATGATGGGAGTTCATATTAGGTATTTTTTTCCCTTGAAATTACCTAGAAAAGCAGCTTGATAAGATTTTTTATTTCGAATTGATTTCAAGTTTTGTGATGGTTTTTTAGGTTTTTTTAGAGCATAAATGAGTTTATCAAGTTGTCCATGATGTTTTCTAGGTGTTTTGGGTAAACAATGAGTTGAAAATTTATTTTTTAGGTCGAAAAAACTTTTGCCTTGTTTTTTCCGGCCATCGTAATGGCTAAAAACTAGGCAATATCAAATGACGGGTCATCTATTTTTTTTTCAAAAACATTAGATCGAACAACATGTCATCCGCTCTATAAAAAAAATAAAGGCCCAAGCACGCGAGCCTACTCTTGCAAGCCCATGCGCAGGCCCTTACTAGATAGGCCACGCATGCTGGCCTAACTTGCCAAGCCCAGTAGCACTTGTTTTTTTTTTAAAAAAAAAGTTTTTTTAATTAATTCTTTTTTATATGTATTTTTTTAAGATAATTTTTAAATTTATATGTAAATTAATAATCATTCTTTGTTTTATTTTGTTTATCTAGAATCTTTTGAATAACGGTTATTTTATATGCATTTAATGTTTTGAAAGATTGTTCTAATACATCTATAATTTTTTTTATGTTTTGTATATATGAAATTTATTTAAAAAAATTAAAAATATTTATTTTTGGATAATATTTTTAATATGTGTAACCTTGCCTAATGTTTTTTGTCTTTTGTTTTATTTAATTAATTTCATGTGTGTCTATTTTTATTATTATTTAATTAAATAAAAAATTAATTTTTGTGAACAAAATCGTTAAACACAACCATGTCAAAGATCCGAGTAGCGAGGCTGAATATCTTAATCTATATTTGACTCTTAATTTTGTTAATTTTAATTTTAATTTATTTATTAACATGTATAGTTCTCAATTAATTAATTTTATTAGATGTATATATAAGTTTTTTGATTTTTACTTTTGATTTTTTATATAAAAAGGACGTTGAAAAATATAAAAAAACTATATATTTATTTTAAAAAAAATCTGACTCGTTACAAAATAGCGGTGAAATAGCTAGTAATGAATAAAATTTGTGCCACTATATTTTGATATGGTTAATTAGCATAAGCAACAATTATGACACGGCGTTGTGTGGCTGCCGAGGAGAGATCTGCCCACATTTGCAGAGTTCATATATATATATATATATATATATATATATATATATGAATAGAAATGTTTAAAAAAACCGAAAAACCAATTAAACTGAAAAAACTGAAAAATATATATATTTATAAAGTTTTTATATATATATATAAACACACACCACTTTTCCACCAAGTTCTTGTAATTATTCATCGCTAGGATCTTGAAGTATTAGAAATAGTTTCTATGCTACTTTTATTTTTCTTATTAATGTATTGCAAGTTAGTGTAAATATGATGAACAAAATAACTTATAATCGTTTACAAATTAATATTACCCGCTGCAAAGCGAAGGGCTAAAAGCTAGTATCTACAAAGGATAATTTATTTAAAATAATGTGCGTAAAATTATCATTTAATTGGACTATTTGGTAGTTTATAATTCAATCTTGATATTGCAAGATTGTATAATGATAATACAAAGAATTAGGGGTGAATAAAAAAATAGAAAAACTGATTAAATTAAAAAAATAGAAAAAAATAATTGAAAAAACCAAACTATATAAAAAAAACTGATTAAACCGATTATAGCATTTAAAAAAATATTTGGTTCGGTTCGGTTTCGGTTTTGGTTTCATAAGCCTGAAACCAAAAAACTTCAACCGAACTGAACCAGTTTAGTTAAAAATATAAAATAACCGAACAAAAAAAAAATCGAATCGAACCAAAACCAAATCAATCATAAAACCTATTACAAAGTCTAAAAAAATCACAAAACAATATAGTTTTTGTTTTTTAATATAAAATAACCGAACCAAACCGAATAAAAAATGGTGGGTTGAGTTTTAGTTTTTAATATTAAATAATCAAACCGAACAGAATCAAAACTAGTCGATTGGAACTGGTTTCGGTTCGGTTCCGGTTTTATTTTTTATATTTTACAAAATTTTAATTTAATTATTTTTACAGGTAAAAATTAAATCTAACCAAAATGATAATAATATATCCCTTCATCATCAATGTCAATATCTAAGAGATTAATATGATTGGATGTTTATGGAAATTCATCGAGCTTTCACAGTGGCAGTTCACATTACTCTCAACGCGGTTACTCGGTCGAAGTGATCATAAGGGTATGGAAGGTTTCCTTCTAGGAAGCCTCGAGGTCAAGGGGAAAAGGAGCAATAAGTTATAGGAACTAGAAAGAACAATTTCATATCTCTTGACTCTGTGGTGCTTAGACTGACTTATCATCCTTTCACATTTCTTTACTGTTCTTGGGACCATAGCCTTGGCGTTTTCTGTCTCAATTATTAGCCATCTTAGGCAAAATGTCCATTTCCCATCTATAAATGTCACTTTCATTCTTTAACATACATGCTGGACCATTCTACAGACGGATGAGATAGTTTCCTCAACCACCATCCGTGTTATTATATCTTTAACTAATCATGTTTTGAGTTTGCTCCGCAATAATCACGAGTTTGAGTTTTTTCAAAAATCACCAGAGGTTTACATAACCGTTAACTTCAGAACCCGTAGAATTAGTCGAGATGCACACGCGCAAGTTAGTCCGAAAATGTTAATCTAAAAAAAATTATTTGAAATTATTAATTGGGCATGCTTGCTAATGTTTAAAACTAGTATATTAATTAGTAGAAGACAGTTAGTATTTTTCTTAGGAGTAATTGTGATAGAATGTGCCAATTATGTATAACAAAATTTACATATTGCTGCTTGTCTAGACCATGAACATATATACTGATATTATGCATGGCTTTGGTATCCAACCAATTCACCTATCGTATCTAAGACTCAAGGAAACCAGTTGTTTTATTTGTTTTACAACTCACAGATTAATATTGTTTGAGACTTCTATAAAAGGTTCCCAGGACTTGATTCGTGTGATAATGTTAAGCATGGAATTGTGTTGAACTTCCAGAATTCGAACCAGCATATTTGACAGCCTGGCCATTGGTTCAATTGGAGGACACTAAAGGGCCGATTGTTTTATATTGTGGTATTCGGGAGCACATTTATTTGGTTTGAATTTCAAAATATGATTAGATAAGTGATGATGTCCCAAAATATGTAAGTAGCTCGGGAATAAGGTTTATGTGTTGGATAACCGATTAATCTCTTGATTCTAGCAATATGATCCATTCTTCCTGATCAAAGTGGCTGGTAGCCGGTACCTAGTGACTGGTAGACCAAAGTGGTTGATGCCTGTAAAAAGTTTCATTTGATAGATTTGAAAACTCCCGTATGCTTAAATAAATATCTTTTTAGAGATAGAAGACAATGATATTTTAGAGAAAGATACTCTGAAAATATATGTGCAATAGAGAATGAAGATTATGAACTAGAAGTTTGAAGGATTCATAGTATATTTATAACCTATGAGTCTGGTCTTTTATGGAGATGAAGGGATAAAGTGTAAGTTTGCCCTGATAGTTTTAATGAGAAAAAATATCTCTAACATATGCATTAATGAGAGATAAATATCTCTTAAACAAATATTAAT
>Ga0307515_10013049_pt1 | contig 15564 bp, 12 predicted proteins | sample 17_EM_MG_FD_194513 | JGI IMG/M metagenome (GOLD analysis project Ga0307515, IMG submission 194513) | Populus trichocarpa ectomycorrhiza microbial communities from riparian zone in the Pacific Northwest, United States - 17_EM | ecosystem: Host-associated > Plants > Roots > Unclassified | place... | reverse complement strand
TATTTTAGATTTATATAACATAATATAATATTATATTTTTTTTTTAATTTATAGCATATCGACTTGGTTCATTTGGGTGAGCACCTAGGGCCTCGGGCATTTTAGAGGCTTGGTGCCTTTTAGCACCTTTAACCTTTTACGCACTGTTGACAATTGTAATTGGTCTTAATGTTTATTCTGATCTGCAGTTCATACCCTGCAATGCCTCAGTTGAGGCGGAAAAAGGTTCCATGGACAGTTCAGGAGGAGGAGATGCTCAAGGTACTTGTTTCTTGCGTATTTGCTTCTGTCACCAATATTATTTCAATGATATGCTTTTAGGTAAAATGCATTTATAAGTATGCAAGGAGAGTGATTTTCTTGGTTGTGCATTATATATGCTTTTTTCTACAAGCGCATATCATATAGTTGTGGCATTTAGCTCTTCAGTGTATAGGCCTGTCAGACTTTAATTTCTTTCTCTTACTGTTACAGGAGGGAGTGCAGAAATTTTCAAGCGACGGAAAATTTCCATGGAAGGACATTTTGGAGTATGGTAGTTCTGTGTTTTTGAGTGGCCGTACAACAATAGACCTTAAGGATAAATGGAGGAACATGTGCAAAGTAAGCCCTAAATTCAAGTAAAATTTTGCCAGCCTCATCACTTTGCTTATATGGACGTGTTCTCATATTTGGGTCTGCTCAGCCTCACTTTTTTGTCAGGATTCTTACTGATGATCAAAGAAACTTGTGTGCATTAAATTACACCTTGCTCTTTCCTGTATATAGTTAATGGGAAACCTGAGAGAAGCATGAAACTTGTTGGCTGGGTCATGAGCACACGTGATCAATATTTTGGGACGATCTGTGTTGTTATCACTGAACATATTGCATCCAATCTTAAGACATTACAGCTAAATTTTGCGTGCGTTAATGAATGGAATCAAATCTGTCTTCACGAGAAGACATACCTTAATCATCTCCTTGGATCACTTAACAGAGAACCTACATGAAATGAGGGCCAGAACGCATCTGTTTTTCCTTTTCTTCTACTCCCTTTTTCTTTTTTTCTTCTGTTTTTTTTTGTGGGGATATCACGTCTGTCTTCTTGTTCTGTTTTAAGGGCCCAGAGCTCATTTTCATGAAGAGCTAATGCAATCAAATCATCAACTTGTTTGACAATTTGCAAGAATCGAACACATTACGCTTAAAACAGGTTTCTTTGCAGTGAACAAGGTTCTGGTGAAATATCTGAGATGACCTGCATTGTGAATGGTCTCATTGCATTGATTGCCATGTGAGTTATTTTCATTATAGACGCCTTCATATTTGCTTGGTCATTAGTAAATCATGGTAACTGTCGTGCAAGCATTAGAACCATGAGTGAAGAATGATAAAATCCACTCGTGACAGGAATAGGGCAAGTTGAAGAGCACAATCTACTTTACACGTGACATGTTTTGATAATTTGCAGAGCATAGGTAGCTACAGTTACTTAAGTAGTACTTGACCCAAAGACAGAGAGCTTTTGACATGGGATAAAGGTGAGAGTCTCGGGAATCAGGTCGTCAAGGCAGGACAACATGTGAATTAGGGCACGTGAAAATGAAAAATGTTGAGGCGGGCTTGCTCCAAGTAAAAATCCAATTCTTGTAGAAACACTAGTGTAGAATCCAAGGCAAAGGAAGTCAGATAGTGATGGCTTTGCAAGGTGGATTTTATTGTATGCGTCATCACTCTAAAGGCAGTCAAGCTGTTCATGACCCAATTCCAGTCACCACCACAACGCAATCTTATCATTCACTCTCGCTAAGTTTTTTCTGTTTGCGCAGACGGCTGAGTGCCAAGTTCAACAGCACTTGGTATCATTTTTCCTAGATCTTATATATATATATAAATCGGAGATATTGCTCGTAAAAAAAAATCTTTCAATGTGATGAAGTTAAGTGGGATGTATGTGCTGATGGTAAACTCGACTGATGCAATAATTTTTCATCTCCGACGTTGTAGTGTTAATTATCGAGACTGCATAAGGAAATAGAAAAGTAACCAATTACTTCTTACAACTAGTTTACTTTCAAGCAATTCCAAATTTTTTGTTTTTTTTTGTTTTTAATCAACGGGCTTGTAATTTATTTTCACGAGTCTGTTTAATGTGAAGGACAAGCTCCAGCAGCATTTACTTTCCTCCTGACTTTTAAAGTTCAACCACCCTGTGATTATAAGAGGGAATTTGGTTATGTAGCGTTGTCCAACATTTTGGGCAGGAAAGTCTAGGTATCCATTTTAACTTTTTTTGCTTTCGTCAACTTATTCCAACTCGTACAGCTTCGCTAACTTGGTTCCTTCCTGCACCATCAACTCGACTATGGTAATCTCATTTTCCTTCCATCCATACAGGATGTGACATGTTGTCATTAAAAGGTTTTTTAAAATAGAAAACGCCACCATCGAAATAATTTAAAAAAAGTCAAAGTTTTGAAATTATCTAACACTCACAAACGGTCACATGGGCATGAACTCTTCCTCAGCGTGACAACATTTAAACCAAAGCTGTTCTCTCACACTACATATCCCGCGCCTTTCCACCCGTTTTTTTGCACTCCCCAAGTCCCTACTCTCACTCAAAACCTCCCCACTGAGCTTACTTTCACACCCTAAAAACTCTATGGAGAATTGCGGAAAATCTCCATTGAAGCCGTGGAAGAAAGGTCCAACAAGAGGCAAAGGTGGTCCTCAAAACGCCATGTGTGACTACCGAGGGGTACGTCAAAGAACATGGGGCAAATGGGTGGCAGAAATAAGGGAACCCAAGAAGAGAGCAAGACTATGGTTGGGTTCTTTTGCTACGGCGGAAGAAGCTGCCATGGCCTACGATGAGGCTGCAAGGAGATTGTATGGACCAAATGCTTATCTTAATCTACCTCACCTTCAGTCAAACTCTAGCCCTCCCAACAAATCACAGAAGTTCAAATGGATTCCTTCCAATAACTTCATCTCAATGTTTCCTTCTTGTGGGTTGCTTAATATTCATGCACAGCCTAGCGTTCATGTCATCCATCAGCGGCTCCAAGAACTCAAGAATAACAGGCCCCTAAATCAATCCTCTGTTGCTTCTAGCTCTTCTTCCTCTGAATCCAGAACTGAAGTGATGATTGTAAGTGATGAAAACTATGTTGCAAATGTTTCTGCAGCAGAGAAAGATGAGGAGATATCATCAGAGAAGATGCTGCTAACAAATCATGACGAGAAACCACAGATTGATTTAAACGAGTTCCTTCAGCAGCTGGGCATACTGAAAGAAGAGAATCAGCCAGATAACAATGATGTCGATGAACATTTCACGGAGCCAGAATCTTCACATAAAGATCAAAACGAACTTACAGCCTTGGCAGACAAGAGTTTCGATTGGGATTCACTGATTGAAATGCATGGAATTGCTGATCATCAAGGAGAGGAATTTAATAGTTTCCCAGTTTATGACATCCAAAAAGAGCTGGCTTTCCCAACTTCCATTTGGAACTTCTAGGAGGATAAAATGATTTAGGAAGAATGAAAGCTAACTTTGCTGCCTACTTGATTGGAACTAGGATGTCTGTTTTCACTTAATTAGGCCATACTGTAGTTTGCTCTAGATCTACTGCCCGTTGAATTGCTCTGTGATAGTAGTTAGTCATTTCCATGGCAACATAGATCAGACTAGAAAGCATTTGACCTTACCACAGAGAGAGAGAGAGAGAGAGAGAGAGAGAGAAGCAAGGGAGGTTTGCTGTATAAGTTATAGTAGCAAGGGTTGGGTAGAGGGAAGTTCACTGTTGCAATGATAGTAGCATTTCACTAGGTTTCTTTTTGACCCATGGCTGATGTGAACTCTCATCAAATGTTTTGTTCGACTGATTTTGGCTGCGCTAGGTTTATTTGTGCTTCTGTAATTTTGCTAGCTTTACAACAAGGGGAATTCACAAGGAAGCATGTTACAAGATCATTGATGGACAAAATAATCTTAAGGTAGATTTTTCACATTCGCAGTTCTATGCTTTAGCAGACCTTCACAGTTCATTATAATAAATTGATCAACAAGCCCTCTCATTATCTGTGCTCACATGCAGGATCAAACCTAAAAATGTCTAATTTGTGAGTCAAGAGAGAAAAAAAATGAGCTTAGTAGTCAGAATTTTACCTGGAAGTAAGGATCAGGCTGCTACTTGCTAACCAACAGTTGAACCGTGAAGGTCTGCTAAAGCAAAGAACTAAACAATGAGCAATGACAAAATGAAAAGACGCAAAGACGAGAGAGAAAAAAAGAAGATATAAATGCTTCTCATGCAGCATATCCCATATAAAATTATATGCGAATGCAGTCCTTCATAAAAATTCTCTTGCGAGGCAAATTCCTCATTGATTATGACTGTTGTGAGAAGCCATTCTTTCAGGCTTTCCTTTTCTCTTGATTTAATGAGAAGGTTCAAACCCCGACTACACAATCAGAATTGCCTACATTTATCACAATTCCATGCCTATCACTTCATATAATGATAAAACTTTTCCTGTGTGTAGTTTAATTTATCAGAAAACCTATTACCTACAATGCAAAAGAATATCTGGACAAGAGATTTTTTATCTATTTCAAAATTATAGTAAAAAATACAAAGTATAATCTTTTCCAGATAATTAGATAAATTAAAAGAAGCAAAATATGCTCTGATCAACTATCAGATTACTTTGATCCAAATACAGATAGTGAAAATACTTCCAAGTAATGTCTTCTAGCAAGCCATTTGATAATCTCCAACAGTTTAAAAATACCCTCTTCCCTAGCTATCTTTGATCATTCATTGAGGTACTCTGATGCACTTAGATACTCCCCGTGCTCCTCAAAATGCTCAATTAATCGCTTTAAGAACCCATCACCACTCACTGTCTCTGTGTCACATACAAGACAACACTGTCTTCTTGCCCGTGTCACAGCCACATTCATCCGCCTATGGTCACTCAAAAACCCCACCTGAAATGTTTTGGAAAAGTTTCCAAGTTTCAATAGCTAAAGATGCTATATAATCTTTATAACTGATCTTAATAATCTAAATCTAAAAGGAAACAAAAAGGCGTACTGAAGAGGCTTAAAATACCTCTTTCTTTGAGTTTGATCGAACCATTGAAATAATGATGGCTTCCTTCTCTCGACCCTGGAAACCATCCACTGTTGAGATTTCCATATCCTTTAGCTTATCATCATTGTTTTTTAATATCCTGAGCAAGACAACCTGCAGTACCAGTGGCAGCATATATAAGGCCAAACTATCCCAGGGATTGAGAATGTGCATAGAGCAGATTGTCACTTGCCTTGCAGCTACTTATCTAGAAGCACATAACAAAAAAAATGCTCAAAAGATATACACTTCTATACCTGTGCTGCATAAGGAGTAATTATTCCAATGTCAGAAGCCTGGACTCCACTCTGAACAAGTCTCTTTGCATGGGCCACTGCAACTTCAGCTTCTCCCTCATTCATTGTGCTATCTTCTTCATCCTTCTTTTCCTCCATATCACACCTGGATCAGAGAAGTGTGAAGTGTGAACCAGTTATAATCTAATTTAAAGGAAAAGGAAGAGGAAGAGGAAGAGGAAGAGGAAGAGGGGAAAAAAGATTCCTAGCATAGAAGGCCTCCTGATATCATCTGGGAATAAAATCCAATCTACTTCACTTCTCCTGATACTTCAACTGTTTCCAGCTCTGATTTGATTTGAAATTTATTTTCACTCAGAAATAAATAAATCTTCTAATATTTCAATTAAAAGGAGTAAGTTCTGTTTTCTTGAAGCATTTTAAAGATACAGGCAATTTCATGTGCACTGACCACCTCTAAGAAAACAAAGACTATTTAGCATATTGCAACAATATACTACGTACCCAGCTATGTCTACAAGAAGAAGGGTCGGTTCTGTAGAAGAGGATCTCTTGACACCCTCAAGATCAAAAAGCATATGTGCAGCAACACTCGGATGGGCTTTGATCTAGAATAAACATCATAGACCCAAAAAAAGATGATGAACACTGTTATACAATCACAACAATTTTGGTTTATTTACTAATAATTTTATCATGCAGCCAAAACCTAATGATGATCTGAGCACCTTACTGTTGTAAAGCTCTTTAGATGACCAGTTCATAATTAGTTCATGCATGCGGTACTGGACAGTGAGCATAGAAGTGACTTCATCTCCATACAGATCCGTGAGGCGTTCAAAGAGGGTTCTTCCCAACCCTTTCTTCTCAGCTTCAACACTTTGGATGGTTGGAGGAAGCTGAAGATGGTCTCCTGCAAGTATACACCTTGAACCCTGAAGAAATGATCACATGTCATTTAGTGGTGGTTGTAATGTTAAAAACACTCATTTTATATCATGTCTTTGAAAACCTTGTATTCTTTACAAACCATGTAAAGATAATAACAAATTGCCATGGTGGGAGATAACCAGCCCCACCAAGATCTTGAAGACTTAAGACCTATTTGACTCTGAATAATGGAAATCTAAAGGCAATTTCCACGCCCTTTTGTGTGGGGCGCGCGCACGCGTGTGTGTGTGTGTGGGGGGGTATGGAGGGTATTTTCTATACAAGGGCTCTACTCAACTAATGGGACTTGGGCAGCCATAGGAAACTTGGTGAATGTGTGTGGGGAGGAGGCATGGCCTCTCTGGCTCTTCCGGTCACCCCAATGCTCAGATAGTGACTGTACTATGTTCTGAGTGGCATACCTACATGTTTAGCAAATGTTCAATTCCTGCATACCCAGGTTTCACTGAAAGTGCAAATACAAGTTTTATAACTGCAGTAATATTGTACCTTCAGTAAAGCAAGCCAGCAAGTTATCTCAAGTGCCTGAGCAGCTTCATCAATAATCACCAAATCAAACGAAGTAGTATTCAGCTTGTGAGAAAATGCACCAGTCAAAGTCGTCAACACCACATCTGCATTTTTAATTACATCTATCACGGCTAACTGCTGCCTTTTACGTTCTTCTTTTGAAAGAGTCCTGAGTTCCTTCTGTATGTCTCTTCTTGTGCTTTTATCTTTGGTTTTCAACAATTTTCCATTTAATGCCTGAATAAATGCAGAGGAGATATATTTGGGGAATATGAGGCACTTCACTAAATTATGGAAGCACAAAAAGAAGCTTACACTTGAAAAAAGAAAGAAAGAGGTTAACATACTTATTTTTAAGGGTTTTTTTTCCCTTTTCCTTTCTGGTAGCAATTCTTGATATTTTAGTTTTGTATTATTACACAATCCTTCAGGAAGTTATAGCTACTGCCAACTACTTTAGACTGCAGCAAAGGAGTACATTCTTTTCTTTGTTTTTTTTTTTTCAAAAAAAAAAGGAAAAAAGTTCCTTGCCTATTTCAACTGTTTTTTTTATATATATATGAATTAGGATGCATCTACATGAGGTTGCTGAGGACATCTGTAGCCTTCCCATTTGCATCAAAGGATTAAGCACTTGTAAGAATCACATCTATTCCCATTCAACATCTATGATATTTTAATGCAACGCTATAAAAGTTCAAACTCAAATACAACCTTGCAGTAGAAGTATTTTCTTCACATCTAATTAAATACATTAAACTACAGGTTTTATGTCCATAGCATTAGAGCTAAAATCATTCAGCCTCATTGGTGAGAGTATTATTCTCTATTGAAATAGTAGTAAATTGTCCACATTCAAAATTATTTTCATAAGAAAAAACAAAGTTGTGTATTTCTTAATAAACAGAACAGGAAAAAACCAGTTTTTTCAAATAGTTTGTGACTAGGCTTAGTTGGATTGGTTGAGTTCAACTCTTAAAGAGAGCACTCTAAATAGCCTTCAACTGTTTCACTCTTCACCAGGCAAACCCTCTACATTTAACTTGATGAATGAATACTTCAATTATTCATCCCCTTTTCTAGTCTAAATACCTCGGCTTCAAAGATGCCATGACTCTTGTCATCTACCATGCAAGGCCTCAAAAAACTATCACAAAAAAATGAATGCAGACTACCTTTCTGCTTTAAAATCAAAATTTGTTTCTGCAAATTATAATGACTTGCGTCCTGTGGGGAAGGATTAATTGTATAAACACAGGAAACAAAATGTCTATTTCCTGAAATAGCAAATAAAGATATATTTGGAGGAGCAAGTTAAGATCTGAATCTCTACCTTCATTTCCTTCCGAATGTCATTTGCAAGAGCGCTGTTGTCCCCCCGTAGAACCTGACAGCAAAGAACCATATGCATAAGAAAAACATGATAACTCAAATGTAAGTAAGTAGTATGTGAAAAAAATCATTGTACATCAAGAGTGCTCTATCCACTTTGGAAGAAAATTGGGGTAAACAAAGGAACTTCCTTCCTCATTATCATATCCACAACTAGAAAACATGGAGGAAGGTTTGTGTATTGATAAATGGCAAAAAGGTATTATATTCGTATGCAATAAAAAATGCTAACTGCATAGATGTTGATAAATGACAACTTATCAAGCAAGAAATAAGCGTAAACATTAAGTTCAGTTCCTTGAAGAAAGCAAACAAAAATAAAGATAGTTATCCCCAAATGCTACCACAAGAATCCTCAAGACAATCCCAAATCCCAACATTTTGTAATGTACAAATATGAATTCAATAAGTGAACAACCTGAATGAAAGAGCACATGTACCTCAAGTAGATGAACATGGAGATAAGAACCTCAAATTCAATTTATTTATTTTTTTATTTCCAAACATCAAATATCTTAGTATACCTGTGCATCAAGTGCACTGTCCAATACTTGAGGTAGCAAGCGTGCAGGATGCCCCAATCTCACTAACTTTACTCTGATAAGGGAATGGAAAATGAGAATGAGAAATTTTTGTAATACTTACCCATGATGACACTAATGAACAATCAGCACAGAAGAACTACTCAGCATTAATCTAACTAGCTTGACTGTGAGAAAGGGAAAAAAAAACCAGCAGTTCAAAGATTTTAGTTCCTATTTGCTCAAACAACCTTTACTTGTTAGGGGGGGTCCAAATTAGATCTTAAATTCATAATCGCATTGTTTAACTTGAGGAAGAACCACTACCAGGATTGCAAAGAAATCTTTATAATCGTGTTAATGCAAGGTTAGATTCCAAATTTTAATTTACTTACCCATACATTAGGGAATCAACATACCTGTGAGGAACAAGTCGCTCAACAATGTTGTCGACAGCAATGTTTGAAGCAGCACATGCAAGAATCTTCGATCCTCTTTTCACTTCTTGCAAGATAATTTCCACCACAGTTGTGGTTTTTCCAGTTCCAGGAGGTCCATGTAGCAAAAATACATTCTTTGATGACAGTGCCTTTGAAATGGCATCTTTCTTGACCCCCCGAAAGAAAAAAAAAAGAGAGAAAAGACAAAGAAAAAGAAAACAAGCAGAATAATTTTTTTAGCTTGTTGAATAGCATGAAATACAACCAGTAACATGCAAGATTCAAAACCAAAAAGCACCTGGTTTAACTTTTCTAATAAGAGAATATATTTCAGAAATGATGTAAACTGCTTGAGAGTTTGCTCATAAAAAAAAAACTCAAAATACCATTGCTTCCTCATTTGATTATACAGTAAGATTGATCCACACACAGAAAGCCATACTCTCATGCACAGAGAGCCTCATGTAAAGTTGACACAGAATAATAAAAGGCTAGATCTTATCAGGGAGAGTGCATATGGTTACTATTGCCAGGATGTTTCATTCCCATCAGATTTAATATTAGTGGCAACCTTGAGTTATCTTAAAATGAGGAACGAGATAAAGAACTGAGGAGCCATCATATAGGCAGTAGAAAGAACTATAAGAATGCACTTGCACACCTGAGAGTGATCAAGGTGGGAGTTAATTGGGGTGAATGTAACATCCTTTTTTGACATTGTTGGTTGTCTCTCTCCAAATAAAACAGGAATTAAGTCAGCAGCGGGGCCTCTATGCACACCTTTGCTCAACTGAATCAAGGCATCCTTCATCCTCCGATATGTCACCTGCATAAGAAATCCAAACCTACAGCAATCTCGCCCCAACTATCATAATTCGAAAAAGTGCAGTCCTCAGGATAACTAAAATTAATCCCTACATAGACCACAAGGTGATTACATTTTCTCTCATTCATTTATCGGACTGCATAACTTGTATTTACAAGCCATTAGGTATAGAGCCTGTTTATTATATCTGCTTTTTCAAAAGCACTCTTTGGCATGCTTTGGTTAGAAGCTTTTTTGCAGCTGCTTTCACCATGGTAATCACAAAAGCACCACATAAACATCATTTGACTTCTTTTAAAAAAGCATACAAAAAGGGAGTTTTTACAACCACAAGGCTGAAAAAGCTTACAGGGGGCAGATAAAATACGACACAAATTTCACCTACTATATGGTTCACATAATCCAGGACTAAACTACTCACAGAATCAAATGAATGAAATAAAATCCTCTATGCTGCAACCAAGAAACAATAAGCTCGCACAAACATTTATCCCACACTAGCTTGTCACGCAAAGCCTGTAACAAGAAATCTTTAGAAAATTTAAAACAATGTACCTCATTTGCAACTTTCTCCAATCGTAGCGGACTATTTAAACCCTCATCCGGTATATCATCAAAAGCAACAGTAATAGACGAGTCCTGTTCAATATCCAAAACAAAAATATCTGCCACCAATCAACCAAACAATAATTTATAGCCAAAACAAACACTGTAATCACCCGAACCTCTATTTCAAATCCCCGGTTATTACCTTTAACCGATAAACAACACCTTGACCAAGAGCAGGGGATCCTAAATCAGCTTTGTTCGGTTTCAAGACAACCACATCATGTGTGCCAAACTACACCAAAAAAAATATTATGAAAAAAAATGCCGCAATAAAAAATCAAATTTACAGCCAACTATTATTAAAAAATAAAATGCTCACCTTATGAGCAGGTAAAACATCTCCTTTATTAGATTGGAACTCCAGTAGCGTCTTCCCCATCAAACCTGTCTATTATATAATTCAAATATTTTGAGTTTAAATTTAAATATATTAAAATTAAACAATAACAAAGTATTTAGTAATTTACCTGAGCATCAACGCACTTCAAATTGAGAATCGTAGAACCTTTCTTCTGAGCAGAATCTAAATTTCTTAACGCGCCTGAACCAATAGATGCTGATATCTCTGATTCCTATATAAATAAATAATTAAATTTATTCACTTTTGATTTAATTGAAAACGATAAAAAAAAATTTATAGGATAGCAGTAGATAATAATGGAGACTGGAGAGAAGAAGAAGAAGAAGAAGATAAAGGAGGAAAGAAACCTTCTCTAAATCGAGCAAAGGAGACGTAATGGAGATGAATTCTTGAAGCGAGAGAGCCGCTGCTTTCTTTTTCGTTTTCTCTGTCTCCATCCTTCCTCGTTGCTTTTGCTTGCTGAGAATGTGAGAGAGAGATACTGGGGTCTGTCTAAGCAGTTTTCATCTCACACCCTGAATTTTTAAAGTTTGTGTTAATTTGTTTTTGTATTTTAAAAATATTTTTTATTATTTTTTAATATTTTTATATTATTTTAATATACTTATGTTAAAAATAAATTTTTTGATATTTTTCTAAAATAAATATTTTAAAAAATAATTATAATTATAATTTTTACAAAGAAATTAGATTCTTAAACTTTAATGAAAGATGTAATTAAGTACAATCCACTAAATTATATATATGTTTTGTAATGGGGTGTAAAATATTTTTGTTATAAATATTTTAATTAAAAATATATTAAAATATTTATTTTATTTAAAAATATTAAAAATTATTTTAAAAAATTAATTTAATATTGTTTTAGATAAAAATAATTTGAAACACAAAACTAAACTCATAATACTGAAAAATTGAGCTAAATCTAGCAAAGTTTTGAAGGCTTGGAGATTTACTTGTGAAATTATACCTTGGTTGGGAACTAATTTTTAGGTGTCCCAAAAATATATATATTTATTGGAAACTTGAAAGCAGTTTGGAATTGTGTTTTAAATAATATTTTTTAAAAAATAAATTTTTTTGTTTAAAATTTTTTTTTAATATTTTAAAATTATTTTGATATGCTGATATCAAAAATAATTTTTAAAAATTTAAAAAAATATATTATTTTAATATATTTTTAAATAAATAATATTTTTAAAAAATAATAATTATTACATTCTTAAATTCCTTATAGATTCACAGAAAAAGATTGTCTAGTGTCAGGTCTTAAGTTCTCAAGCATGGCGTTGTTGAAAACTATAATGAGTTAAATTATGGATGAAAAATAAAAAGATTAATTATTAATTAATTTATATAAAAAAAATTATATGTAGCTTTGTATTTTTTTATTTTTTTTTCATGTTAAGGACTTGGTCATAAGTATTACTTTTTTGAATCATTTATAATAAATATTTTCAAATCAATTTATATATTAATTAAATTTTAATTTCTTAAATATTAAAAATATTTAGGTAGAAGGCATGCAAATTTAAAAAGAGTACGTAATACGTATATAAGATAGTTATTTTTTTTTTCTTTTTTGAAATCAAAATAATTAAAAGCCATTGAGCAATCCAAATTCCAAATCCCATCATCATAATGGACTCCTTAATAATTATTTTTAACCTTTGGATATTAGTAGGGAAACCTAGCTAGTTGAAGGAACCAACAGCAGGACACAGATCTAAATAATTACAGCTCGCCAAATCTTACATCTGCAAAGCATATTATGTTCATTTCACCATAAGGTCACACAGCATCCTTTGTAATCTCTCCCACACTCCATGACTCTTCGGCTGACTTCTCGAGCTCGGAATGCACCACCTTCGACACTGGAGCCTCCTTTGCATGAGCTGAATCATGTTGTTGAATCACCAGCACTGAAGAGACCACACCGTGCCTTGATGAGGCCAATATGTCTCCAATAGGTCCCAACTCTGCATGTTCAGCTTGGCGGTATGCTAATTCTGCAATCATAGTTGATGGAAACCTGCCTCTGCCAACAAAAATAAGGTCATAATCCCCACTCCTTCCTATTGCTAACACTCTCTCAACAATGTTGCTTACAATATTCTCTGTGTACTCTACTGTCCCCTCCCACTTGCTCTTAAATTCAGCTATGGCAGTCTCGTCCAGGTCCTGCTAAGTTCATCAGAAAATTAACAAAAAATAGAAAGAAATTTAATTGAACTTAATAACACACACACACACACACACACACACACAGTAGGTCTGGAAGCTGAGAGGACATGCCTTTTCCTTCTCTGGGTTCATTATAGCAGTGGAGAAGCTGTAACTTAGTTCAGTACTACGACGTTCGGATGGTGAAAGCTGTAACACAACATGGTTTTTTTCTTGCCCTTCTTTTTGGACGAATCTGACAGTGGTAACTTTAACCACTGGGTGTTCTGCCATCCTACCACCCAACTCCAAGGCTTCACGATCATCAGGTCCACCAAAAAACATGATGCAGACCCTTTGGGTTATATTGGTGTTAGCCTCTGAAATCTGAGAGTCATTTCCAAATCCACGATCCACAAGCACTGCCACTGAACAAGGTGCATTTTTTAGCACCCTTTGATTCACCCCTCTCCATCCATGGCCAACATTGTCCATGATCTGATCACCCTCTCCCCTCAATTGTTTATGAAATGGCAAAATGATCAGAGTTACCTTCTTATTCTCTCCCACTTGGCAAATATCCTCATGCGTGGTAGTCAAATTTGAGATTGATGTCATGGTGCGCACAGAAATTCGGCCCAGTTGGCTATAAGCCTGGAATGCCCCTGTGACTCGATCATTCCATTCACTAGACTGAGATTGATTAATAAATGGAAGTCCATTTTTACGGACCCTTTGGACCATGATGATTGATGATGATCGCTCAGTAAGCTCCACCAGATGCATGATATAGAGTTTGAGTTGGGATTTTTTAGTGCTCCTTATTGACTCAATGAGACTAACAAGTGGAGGTACATTTTCAGATCCATGAGCACAAGCAAGGATACGTAGCTCGTCCTTTGTGCTTTTTGTGGTGGTCAGGTCACCTAGCTTGCGGTGGGAGCTAGTGGAGGAGCCACCACGGGCGGGTTTGTAGATAGCCATGACGGTTGGGGTGGTGATGAAGGTGGTAAAGAGTGCCATGAGAACAAGGATTGCGAAGCTCTCATCATTAAGGACCTGTAGAAAAGAAAAATGACTGTATTAGAGATGAAATAACGCACCGGCGTGGGTTACCATATTCTTAATTAGTTTTTAAATAGGAAAGACATTTTATTGAATAATAAATAGTATTCTCATAATCAGTTTTTATATAGAAACTTGAAATGGATAAAATATAAATATCTATTTTTTTATCGATAAATAATGAATTGAGCATTGATATAATAAAAGCCTGACATATTGATACTCGTTATAATCTCTAACAAGAACATCTATTATCAATTTTTATGAGAAACATTTCTACGCAATTTCCCGCACCTAGTTGCTTTTTCATAATGAATGGTAATATATGTAAATAAAGAGAATTTCACATATTCGTTTTATGTTCTTAATGATTATATATATTATAGAAAACAGAAAACAGTAAGCCGTGGTTAAATCACTATGCAAAATATACCGTGGACCAGGACATATGGAATCGTGGATTGCAACAATGTTATTTTTTTTTCATTTCTAATTTTTTTTATTTCACTCTTATTAGAACAAATTAAAGGTCAAATTAAATAAATTTGTTGAAAAAATAAAAGATTGAAAGAAAATGAATTGAAGTGAAAAAAAAAAAATGAGTGACAGTTTTAAAATTGACAAGAAATTTGTATTGCTATCTTATTTTTCTTATTTTTAGGTTCTTGGTTTGAGAAAGAAAAGTAAGAGTTTTCAGATTTCAATGATAAAAAAAAGTGCTGATTGACATTGATTATAGCATGAAAAATATTGATTTTAGTGTCAACGGGTTCAATTTAATGAGCGAAGTTTCATCTAGGTTTTCTTTTTTTTTTCCTTGACTGAGATAATAGATTTGAGCTTAATAAGTTTTTTGAATTTAGTTTGATTTTGGATTTTTAGATTGTTTGGGGTCAGGTTTAGATCTTTATGATATTTTTTTTAAAGTGTTTTGGCTAAAATTAAAAGTTGAAAAATTCGATTTTTGGACATAAAAAAACCCTTTCCGTGATTTTTTTACAACCCTTCAGTCATTTAAAATTGGAGTTGTACACAACAAGTCATTTGTATCATTTGAAAAAAATGGTTGGGTGGATGACGTGGTATCCACCAAGCTAAAAAAATAAAATGTGCAAGTATGCGGGCCTAACTTTGAATTTAGGTCTTGACACCGGTCCATTTGGATTTTACTCTTGGGCTTTTTTTTGAAAGGGCTTTTATTTTTTAAAAAACCTTAATTTAAAAAAATATAAGAAAATTATACATCAATTAAATTATTATTTTTGTATTATGTGGGGATGAAAATGTTTTTGTCACTTAACGTTTTTTTTAAAAAAAAGTTGATTTCTTTTCAGTTTGTT
>Ga0307515_10013048_pt1 | contig 15565 bp, 10 predicted proteins | sample 17_EM_MG_FD_194513 | JGI IMG/M metagenome (GOLD analysis project Ga0307515, IMG submission 194513) | Populus trichocarpa ectomycorrhiza microbial communities from riparian zone in the Pacific Northwest, United States - 17_EM | ecosystem: Host-associated > Plants > Roots > Unclassified | place... | reverse complement strand
TAAGTTGAGATGATTATTTGATATGGTATCATAACTTTGATGACCAAACAATTACAATTTTGAATCTCACCACCCCTATTCTAATCAATAAAATTAAGCATAAGGTAGTATGAACATATGCAAGTTTCAAGCCCAAATGACTTTCACTTGAGGGAGTGAGTTAGAGAATAATATAAATTATATCTTGGTGTCTCACCTGACATGTTAAACTTTCAGGTTGAGATGGTTTTTTTATATTTTTTTTGTTCAATTCCTTGATCTCTTTCTTTTATTAATTAGAAAATAATAAAAAATATTTATCTTGATTATTTCCTTAAAGCCCCCTCAAACTTGTGATAATTTTAATTTTTTTAAGTTTGACATATATCATTTCTATTTTCATTGTAGCCTCATCTACTTATCTTCAACAATTGTATTTTTTCTAAACATAGCTATTTTTAGCTATTTTCCTCCTCTTATGATTGTTGTCATATTTGTCTAGTCAAACATCTCTTTTCAAGATTTAGCTTTACAAGTGATCATTCTATTTTGACTTACTATTTATCATTCTGATGCTTTCTTTTTATCATGACTCCTTAGCTATTTTTCATTTTCTTCTTTAGAAAGAACTCTCTCTCTTTTTTTTAATAGGTGGTCTCTTTTGTACCGTCTTATCTCTCGTTTAAGAACTTATCAACTTGTACTAAGTCTCTCTTGTTTTTTTTATGTTCTTTTTCTTGATGTAGGATCTCAATTCTCTTATTAGATTTTGTCATTTTGCATCTCTTTTTATGTTATTTGATCATACACATGATCTCGAGATTTCTTCTTATCATGAGTTGATGTATTATTGAAAAATGATATTAAATAAAATATATGGTAGACAATGAATAAAATTGAAAACAATGTGCTTTAAAGTGGTCGGACGGACAACATAAAGCCGTCCATCAAAACAGAGAGTATTAATATTTAGAGCAAGACATGATCGATCTGCTCTAATACCAAGAAAAATAGTATAAAAATTTAAAAACAATATAAATCATATATTGAATCTTATCTAACAACTTAAATTTTTAAATTAAATTGATTTCTTGCCATGTGAAACATATAAATCTTCATGAAATCGTGAAACCTGGGAAAGAAAATGAAACTAGTGAAAGGGTGTGTGATTTCTTTCACGTGGATGGCATTTCTTTTCACTTTCTTGCACTTCCTTTCTTCTGCATTATACGGTGATCAAGGATTAGCTTCCTTTAGTGACAGAGCTGAGATAGTGTGACAGAGCTGAGATGGTTGCAAGATGAAAGTGATTTGCATCTGGCTAGGTTGGCGGGATTGAATTAAAACCAACTACCTTGCCACGAGGCTGCCTCTCCAACACTAGGCTTTATGGTAGATCTGTGGCCCTACATTTGGAGACCAATCTCTTCCCTTGTCATCTTGGCCATCCGATTATTTTGATTGAAGTTTCACTATATGCTAAGGTCTTAATAAGGATATATATGAACTCAGCAAGTGAAAGCTACAAATATTAATTCATAATGCAGCACTAAAAAAGAATAAAAAAGAAATGCCACTTGGTTTTTTGGAGCTCACGTTAAGTACAATCCTTTCTTTAGCCCTTCAGTACCGTATACTTTCTTTTTGAAAGAAATTTATATTGGAAAAAGAAGCTGTATTTTATATATCTAGTGGGGTTCTCATCATGATGCAAGCTAGCTAGAATCCCAAGTTGTTTTGAGCAGTGAATTTAATCATTTAATGGTAGATAAGCTAAAACTTTTCTAAAGGGCATTTCAAAGGTATAGCTACGAGGGACCGATCGGTTGTATTGTTTGCTATAAAAATTTGGTGGCAATGTCATTTCAACCAATAATTTACCTGATTATGACAATCACTACTGCACTCTCGAAATGCGATAAAGATTTTTAGCGTTTTGTTCCCTTCGTGGTAAGGAAAGATCATTGATCACTAGTTTGATTTTGACTGCCTTGTATTATACGACGGTTGCTTGTGAAATTGGGACCATCATGATGAATGGGCCAGTATTGAATCATGTTGTCAATTATGGTAGTTTTCAGTGTTCTTTCATCATTTATAAGGAAGCTAACCACACCAAATCTACATCTGGTTTTTGTGATTCTTGGTGAATGAATTCAACACTTGTAACCAGAATACATTATTTTGTCATTCGATGTCATCTACTTCAAATATAGAATGCTTAGATTAGAGAGGTGGAACGCCGTCCCTTTTCATTTATATACACGTGAAGTAGGGCATAGGATGGCTCCCCGTTCATTGATGAAGGCAGTGGATGAACTTGCAACCTTGAATGAGCCTCTAGGCTTGCCGTCGACAAGTAAGCCTTCTCCTCTTAAAATCTTTTCGCTTCAGGGTTATTCTTTGGAAACCATCCCTGGTGCTGCTATATCACAATTTATTCTTGGACATAGCTATTCACGAAACGTGGTATAGGACTTCTGTTGACAGCAGCAAGAGCCTCACATCCAAGCAAGAGCTCAAATCCATCCTATTTATTCTTGTCCGGTCTGAACGAATGTTGTTTAATGAATTGATCTATGCACTATACTATAAACCAGACCATCTTTAACCTTGCAACTGAGGATCATCAATCAGCACAGACTCTAATTAAGCACGATCAGGAAGTAAGCAATCTTGAAAACAATACATTGGATATCGTTTTTTTTATAAAACAAAGGGGGGGAGGGGGGCATGGCTAGCTTCAAATCTGGATCTCTTTTATGACAGTCATCGTGAATCCATTTTCTTTGATGGATGACCTCAATGACAACTCATTCACAGACCTGTCATCTTAGAGGGGACGTTGCGCCTAGAAAATAGGATAGGAGGAACTATACATACACAGAGCAATGGGCGATTAGGCATAAATTAGAATCAATCCCTCAAGATTTGACAACTTCAAATCCATTAACAACCATTTATGAAACACACATGATCAGGTTTTGAATTGCGGAGAGAGGGTGGGAAGGATCCCAAGTTGTCAACCATCTGTATTGAAGCCAAACCAAATCCTCTTACTCTAGCTTTAAAAGTAGTCATTTTAGTCCCTCCATCCTGAATTGCCGTCGAAGAATGGAGGGCCAAATTGCCGTCGTGTCCATATTGATGTCAAACTGGATTTTAATCTTCTGTACACACATTATTTCTGAATTAATGTGGTGGGAGGGTGGATGCCTAAATTCCTAAATGACCATACTATACTCTAGCACTCCAACTTTAAATATAGTTAATTTTACTCCTTCATATTTGGTAGTTGCCATAGGAAAGTGGACGTCCAAGTTCTCGACATTTTACACACATTTTCTAGTTCTTCAATAATTTTTTTAGTGATCGAAAAGCAGTGGTTACCTGGATTTTCTCTTAAAACTGTATTTTTTTTTGTTATTATTAGATGAAAGCACCTTAGAATCATATTAAAAGCCTCAATAACCTGTTTAGAAATCCATTTTAATATCTTTTTAAGCTATAAAACATCAAATCAATTTTCAAAATCAATTCTTACATTTGAGCTTAGATTTACCTTTTTTTTCTTGGTGATTGTGTAGCTTATAAATGCTTTCAATAAACTCGAAAGGCTTATTTTTATCAGATAAAGGTTATGAATGATCGGTTTCTGTCAAAATTATTATTTTGATCACTTTCTTTCTTTTCCATTTATCCATCCATCACCCTCTTTCTAGAATAACAAAACTAGAAACTTCTTTAAAATTAGCATTTTTGATTAATAGGAAAATGAGAGCGCCAAATAAGAGGATAAAAGTGAAACTTGATCAAAACAAGGTCACTTTTCCATGCACTCGGAAGAAACCAAGCTGTGTTTTTTAGGAGGTTCACTATTTATTTTTAACAGTAACCCCAGATTTATTTATTTTTTTTTATTATTATTATTATTTTGCATATCTATAGTACACAATTTTTGCTTTTATTTTTAGATGCTTTTTAAAAGTATTTTTTACTTTAAAAAAAATATAAAATTGATATTTTTTAGTGTTTTATGATAGTTTTGATGTGTTGATATAAAAATTAAAAAATTATAATTTCTTTTTATTTTAATGTATTTAAAAATAAAAATCTATTTTGAAAAACACTCTACACCATAATCTCAAATCCACCTTTAGCCTAGCCAAATTGTCTGCCACTGCATTTCCTTCTCTTAGAATGTGTTTAAAGCTGACTTGAAGCATTCAGTTAGCTGAGAGATGGAATTGAAAATGTGTTCCATTCTCCAAGGTGTTTAGTCAAGATCCTTATTAAGCCATGAGATAGCATTAACTGTATCTGACTAAAAAAATCGATTCCAGTCTATTTGCGGTGCCAACGTGGTTGCTGCTCCAATTCTCATAGCTCTTCTGATCGCCAGCACCTCTGTTTCATTCGATTCCTTAATGCCTGCTGCTAAAGAAGAAATACACAAGAATGTCCATGGAGATCTCTTAAAACCCCACCAATTCCTGACCTTCCTGGCTCGTCCAAACTCCAAAGACGACACATCCAATGTGTCCGCGGCCCAATCTGGCTTTGAATCATTGAAAATCAATCCATTCCTCGAAAGACATATCCACCAGAGGACATCAAGTAGCATTAAAGAGCATACATTTCTGTGATAGAACCCAGCACCTGACCGCATCATTGTTGAAATAAGTTATCTTCCTATCTGGGCACAGACCAAGAGCCAACCTGAATGCCCTTGACGAATATTGCATTTTACTCCACATTACCGTTCTAGCTAATTATTACTCTCAATAAGAAAAAAAGAATTATGTGGCCACTCGGTGTCAATGAACTAGGATAACTCAGATAATGGTGGGCCACTATCACCACGTTAGTGCAATTATAAATTTTCCATAATTTATTAGCCAATGGCAAACTTTGCCTTTGCCCAGATGTAAAGCAAGGATTCTCCAGCTATTCTTTGTCCTTTTCCTTACATACAAACAGCTTTAAAAAAATCTGAAATCGTCCGTTGACGACAATGGCTTAATGATACAAGTTTTAAGCATCATAATTGGTCACGTCACCACTAACAGCCCTCACAGAAGCTAACATCCATCTCCCTCTCCCTGTATCATGACAGAAGAAACACAAGGCAAATGGGAGGGCAAGGCCACGGTTGAGCTTAAAGGCCCAACAGCAGACCAGGTATGGCCTTTCTTGGAGGACTTCTGTAATCTGCAAAAGTGGCTTCCAGGTGTGGATACATGTTACCAAGTTGAGGGTGAGCTAGGACAACCTGGCTTGGTTCGGTACTGCAGTTCTGGCACAGCATCATCGGATGGGAGCCATGAAGGGAATAAGGTCATCTGGGCCAAAGAGAAGCTAATAATGATCAATCCAAGTGAACGGTGTCTAAGCTATGAGATCCTTGAAAATAACGCTGGATTCAAGTCATATGTGGCCACCATGAAAGCATTTCCAATCAACGATGGAGATGAAGATGGAGATGGTCAACATGGGTGCAAGATCGAGTGGTCCTTCATTGCTGATCCAATTGAAGGGTGGCCATTGGAGGATTTCAATTCTTATATCAATTCCTCTCTCCAGTTCATGGGACAAAAAATGGAACAGGCTGTCCTATCTGGGTAACTTAATTTAAGAAATTAGCATGTCTGAACTGAAATTTTATTCTTAATTGAATAAGTACTGCTATTAATGTTAATCATCGTCAATTATATACTATTAACTTAATTATGTGGACAAACACCTTGTCTAAACCTCTTTGTAATTTCCATGAAAACTTCTTTTGCAATAAATTTCTTGTTCTTCTAGAAATCCTCTTGGTAAATTTGATTTGGAGAATCTTGAATTAGCAAAATATGATCTTGGACACTTGGTGAAACCTTGTCTAGGCGACAAATATTGTGAAATGTGCATGCTTCTTCGTGATTTCTATTTAACCCGTGATTAGCTGCGGGTGGAATAAATTTTTTCATCAACATAAAAAAAATAAAAATGAGAGAACTTCATATGCATTTTTTGACATAAAAAGCTCAATCATAAATTTAAAAATTTATAAATGCATTTAGTTAAATAAATAGAGAATTATTTTTGCAACTGGAATAAATCACGAAACCTAATTTTTAACTAATCAAAGGTAACCAGCCAAACCCGTGACCCGGGTCATAAACACAATTGTTTTCAATAATTTTTTTAATAAATTTTATTTAACTATATGAAAGAAAAATAGAAGCTTGAATTAAGAATCAACTAAATATCAAGTTGTTTGTTTGAAATTATGATAAACCTACACATATCAAATCAAAACAAATTACATTGCCCAATTAAAAAGAAATAAAATATTAAAGGATGAAATTAAAAAAAAAAAGCAAGAAAAATCAATAAAGATCCAATTGTGAAGGATCAAGTTTAAAAAAAAAAACAAAATAAAATAAAGAAAGAAAAAAGGCCTAGGCCTGCCGGCCCGGAGCAACCCACGCACCTGAGACGATTTTTTTTTTATAAGGCAGATTACCTGTTATCCACCCTAATTTTTTTTTGAAAATAGCAAGTGGTGTATAATTTGCTTTGCCTAGATTTTGGCTATCAGAGGTTGTTGGAAAGTCAAGAAACGAGTGTTCTACACCTAAAATATCCATTTCCAAGATTTTTATGATAAAAAACCATAAAAAACACTATAGAGACCCAAATAACCTGTTTATACTTTCAAACAACCTAAAAAATAGTCAAAAAACAACAAATTGACCGAAAACCCAAAAACTTCCCAATGTTAGATTTTTTTAGGCGATTTGAAGATGAAATGTTATCTTATTGGAACTCTCCTCATAAAACAAAACTTGTAGACACAAAGATCAATAATTTTAGTGGTCAGAACACTTGTTAATTTGATAATTTTAGTGGTCAAAATAGTTGTTAATCAGTATTTTCTCTCTTCTACCTCAAATCAGAGACAAAAGAACAAGAGAAATGAAGTTTATGAACAAAAAGTGAACTTTGAAAAAATCAAAGGAATAAAAAATGTATATATTGCAAACTAAGAAGATCAAAGTAAGTTTTTTCTAGTAAATTTCAAAATTATTATCTATTTCCTCCGTGTTTTTTTATATTAATCCATAATCTTTTAATTCTATAATTCCTTAACAAAATAGAAGTAATTGGCCTTCAATTTGAACATAAAAAGATGAGATTGATGAGAAAAAAAAGTTTAATAACCAAAATGAAAAAATAATAATTGTGGGAGTCCATAAGAAATTGTGAGGGGAGCTACAATGACGTGGGGAACAATATTTTTCCCATACCTTTTAGTGTTTTGTTAATGCTGAACTTAGCTCGAGGACTTATGGGATAGATGAAAGTAATAATACTTTGAGGACCAAATTATAAATGATGATGGTCAACCTTTCCAAAATGTGATGATCTTTCATGGCGAGGAAATATGAAACAGCTAAGCAGGATCCAACCCTTAACCAAGACATTTGGGGGAAGCCCTTTAAGCACTAGAATAAAATAATCAGTGTTCTTTCTCTCATATAATTTGGGATGGGATTTGTAAATTATGGATTTTTTTTCTTGGAAACTTAATTAGTGCCTAATTACTTACTGTGTTATTTTTGCTTTATTGGAATTTCATCATTATGCTGATATATATATATATTGATCTAATTAAACATTTTCTACGGCTATTAAAAGGACTCTAGACAAAAAAAAAATCTTATTTTAATTTTGGCAATTTAAGTCCTTTTTTTTCCTTATTAAGATTAGGAAAATACTGTAATCTAATTCTCTTTGGTGAAAAGATATTGTCCAAACAAAGACACCACATGTGTCCATTGAGATAAAAAAATAATAATTATCTATTGATATAAAATTGAATTGAATTTTATAATTATAATTTTAAATGTCAAATATAGGAGGGCTAAATTTTATAAGATCTTTAACTATGTATGTATGTATATTTATATATATTCTTAATTTTATGAATTCACTGTTTGTTTCATTTTTTTTTATTTTCTTATAAATTTATTGTTTATTTGTTTCTCTCTTTTTTTTCCCCTTGATACTGTAATATAATTCTCTCCAAGGAAAAGGGACTCTCCAAAACTAGCTTTTCTTCTTGGAAACAATTAAACTAATTAGAGTAGAAAAATAATAATTAATTACAAAAGTTGGTCTATGATTTAAATATCAGGCATCAAAGTTGTTGTTGTATATAAATAGATGAACAACTGCCCATCAAATTACACATCCTCTCTTTAATGGCAGACAACACAGCCCCCAGATGGGAAGGGAAGGCCATAGCTGAGCTAAAAGGCCCAGCAGCAGACCAAGCATGCTCATTTTTGGAGAAACCACGTAATTATTTGTATAGATTGTTGATATTAGGTTGACTGCTTAGAGAAGGGAGGAACAAGCCACCGCATTACGGTGGCCGGAGTAGTCGAAAGTATTATTTCGAAACAATTTCAAACCTTCGACCACTGGGTGTCAATGAACTAGGATAACTCTGATAATGGTGGGACCACTATTACTACGTCAGTCCATTGTCCTTTTCCCTTGAAAGAAACAGTCAGGGAAGACAAAAAAAAATAAATCTGAAGTCGTCCGTTGATAAAATGTAGTGTACTTTCATTGATATTTTAAAATGTGTTTTATTTAAAAATATATTAAAATAATATATTTTTTATTTTTTAAAAATTATTTTTAATATTTTTTATTAAAAATGTATTAAAATAATATTTTTTTTATTTTTTAAAAACTATTTTTATATTAACATATCAAAATAAAATATTAATTTAAAATAAAAAAATAAAAAAAATTTAATTTTTTTAAAAAACAACCGTTAAGGATGATAAATGGTCACCGCTACCGACCCTCACAGAACCTAACATTCCTCTCCCTCTATAATGACAGAAGAAACACAAGCCAAATGGGAAGGCAAGGCCACGGTTGAGCTAAGAGGCCCAACAGCAGACCAAGTATGGCCTTGCTTGGAGGACTTCTGTAATCTACAAAAGTGGCTTCCACGAGTGGATACATGCTACCGAGTTGAGGGTGAGCTAGGACAACCTGGCCTGGTTCGGTGCTGCAATTTTAGCAAAGTACCATCGGAAGGGAGTCATGAAGATGAAGAGAATAAGGTCATCTGGGCCAAAGAGAAGCTAATAATGATCAATCCAAGCGAACGGTGTCTAAGCTATGAGATCCTTGAAAATAACGCTGGATTCAAGTCATATGTGGCCACCATGAAAGTATCGCCAATCAACGATGGAGATGGGGATGGTCACCATGGGTGCACGATCGAGTGGTCCTTCATTGCTGATCCAATTGAAGGGTGGCCATTGGAGGATTTCAATTCCTATATTAATTCCTCTCTCCAGTTCATGGGGAAAAAAATGGAACGGGATGTCCTATCTAGATAATTTTATTTTAAAAACTGGCCTGTCTAGCTGAAATTTGGTTTTTAATTGAATAAGAAGTACTGTTATTAGCTTAGTTATCAGGAGGAACACCTTGTCTAAGCCTTTTTTCAACTCCCATGAAAACTTCTTCTGCAATAAATTTCTTGGTCTTGTGGAAAATTTCTTGGTAAATTCGAGTTGTAGAATCTTGAAATGGCAAGATATGATCTTGGACACTTGATGAAACCTTGTCCTGGCGGTATCTATGGATTGGCAAATCTCAAGTATGGGATTTTAATAAAAATTTCCTAAACTTTCTCCAAGAAGCTATACTCAAATATATCAATATAACTCTTTTTTTTTTCTTCTTTTCCCCCCCTTAATAAGGAAGATACTGTAATCTAATTCTCTCAAGGGAAAAGAGATTCTCCAAGACTAGCCATTTTTCTTTTTGGAAATAACTAAACTAATTAAAGTAGAAAAATAATAATGCATTACAAAAGTTGGTGTATGCTTTAAATATCAGGCATCAAATTTGTTGTTGTATATAAATAGATGAACAACTGCCCATCAAACTACACCTCCTCTCTTTAATGGCAGAAAACACAGCCCCCTGATGGGCCTGATGGGAAGGGAAGGCCATAGCTGAGCTAAAAGGCTCAGCAGCAGACCAAACATGGTCATTTTTGGATGCCTTCTGTAATCTATATAAGTGGCTTCCAGCACAATGCTAACATCGGCAGTGAGGTCAGCTGGGCCAATGAGAAGATGGTGATGAATGATCCCGTTGAACGGTGCCGAAGTTATGAGATGCTTGAAAATAATGCCAAAGATAAGCCATGTGTGGCCACCATTAAAGGGTCGCCAATATTCAGTGGAGATATTCAACATGGGGCAAGATTGAGTGGTCATTCAGTCTTGATCTTAATTATATAAATACCATTGACACCCTCATCACATACTTCTCAACTATTTCTGATATTCGCCTGTTCAATTACATGTGTTCTTGCTGTATTAATTTGTAAACCAAAAACATAAGCTGATCTTTCCTGTAATTTTCACCTGAATACACTGGAGCAAATATACGTGCACATGGATTTAATTTCAGGCTGTTGATGCAACTCTAATGTATCAGCTTCTAACTTAGAAGATGCTCTTAAATAATTCTCTGCAGGGAAAAGAGATCCCCAAAGTAGTCGTTTGTCTCTCAGAAAACCACTAATCTTGAAGAAGTCGTAAAACTCCAAAAAATGATTTGGACTTTTGTATAGTTATTTGTGAGTTAATTGAAGATGCAGGTACCTTCAAAATAAGTCCCCTTGACTGGATAGAGGGATACTCTGATGATAAGTTAATGTATGAAGGAGGAGGTGTGTAAGAGTAGGAGATATCAAGAGAAGGGAAATGTAAAAATAAAAGGGAAGGAGAGGGTGTCAAAGAAGAAGATGCTCCTTCAATCCTATACCTTCTTGTTCTTTATACAGTCATAGGACATGGCAAGTTACAACGGGAGAGGGATAATTCAGTCAATTATTTTGCGTTTAATGGCTATGGAGATTGATTAGGGGATAAATGTTTTTGATAGTGATAGATAATTATATTCTAAACATGATGACATCATGGCAGTTACCGATCAAAGTAATTAATTAGCCACTAATTTCAATCTCATGCATCAAATTGTTGGGCAATATATGTAGATGAACAACTGCCCTTCAAAACACACATCCTCTCTCTAATATGGCAGAAGAAACACCACAGATTAAATGGGAAGGCAAGTCCATAGTTGAGCTAAAAGGGCCAACAGCAGACCAAATATGGCCTCTCTTGGAGGACTTCTGCAATATAAACAAATGGTTTCCAAGTATAGATGTATGCAACCATGTGGATGGTGAGCTGGGAAAGCCTGGCCTGACTCGGTACTGTGCTTCTAAAACACTATCAACGTATGGCAGTTATGATGAGGCCGTGGTCCGTTGGGTCAAAGAGAGGCTATTGATGATTAATCCTGCTGAAAAGTGTCTAAGCTACGAGGTCCTTGAAAACAACTCTGGATTCAAATCATATGTGGCCACCATGAAGGTATTGGAAATTAATGGATCAGATGCAGGTGAAAATGGGTGCAAGATCGAGTGGTCTTTCATTGCTGATCCAGTTGAAGGGTGGACGTTGGAGGATTTCAGTTCTTTCATTAACTTCTGTCTCCAATCCATGGGCAAGAACATGGAACAGGATGTCCTATCGGGTTAAGTTTAATATCTATGGTAGTCCCTATTGTTAGTCTTAATATGTGTTGTTCTCGTTGATGGGCTCTTAGCCTGAGGCACGTGGTTTCTACAGGGAAGAAGCCTTTGTCAGAAGATTGTTGACGTGGAGTACAATTAAAGGAGATGAATGAATAGCTCAGCTTGAGCAGCAATTTATTCGTACCTTTGTACTATATATTGATGAATATAATCTGTTTTCAGAATGAAAAATTATATAAGATTGTTCTTGTTTTGCTTTTGGACGCTGTTGGAAACACTAATATAAAGTAAAATTACCCAGATTGGTTTCATTTTTCTTTCTTTTTCTTATTTATATACAAGTAGACACTTTGAGATGGTGGGATTTGGATTTTATTTTAGCGCTATCATTTGGTGTTCATGTGGCCAGCATTAGGCATGGCTTCTATATTATTGAAAAGCTTGTTTGCATTTTGAGAAGCACCATAGCATCATTAAGTAGTGATACCAGCAAATTCTGCTAGTCAAAATTGCTTTCAAGACAAACATATACCGAGCAGAGACATTCTGTTGTTAGTGTCATTAGTGAAGAGAAGGGAGGAATAAGCCTCAACGTTCAACTGAAACAAGGGAAACCCATGCGCGGGACCTTCCCTCCACTGAAAGGGGCACTCCCTAGAGTAACTTTAGCTAGCAAAAGGGAAACCCACGTTTTTCCTTTTGCAGAAAACAGAAGCCACTACATGAGAGAGCTTCTTTTTCTTTGCATAAATACAAGTTCCATTTCATGAGGCATGCAATACACAAATGTGGGAGGAATAAACTCGTGACGTAATACGATGTTTGAAATTGCTATACTTATGACCAAGCCAAGCCCTTGACACTAAGAATCTACAGCTAACTGTATATTTGTTCAGATTCAGCACCTAATCTCTTCTCCATCCAACTGATTATATCCTGACCAACTTCTTCGCGTTCAGGCTCAAAGAGAAGGTCATGCAAGAAACCATCATAAAGCTTTATGTCTTTGAACTTGGAGGCTGCCTCATTGTACAAATCTTGAGATGCTAGAGGATCAGTCACCTTGTCAGCAGTTCCATGGAGAACAAAGAATGGGACGATCACGGACTTGAAGTTGCGCATCAAATAAGAGGATATACGCAATATTTCATGCCCTGTGCGGACTCTTATGGGTCCTGTATAGACCAATGGATCAGAATACTTGGCCAGAAGTGCTGCAGGATCCCTAGAAACTGGAATGCCCCTTTTGTTCGCTCCTTTAAATTGGAGCCTGGGGACAACCAGAGAAAAAATAGGAGCCACAGCCTGCATGAAAATAATAAATGAATATTTTAATAGAAAGAATCAAAATTAAAACTAATGTAACCTCTTGTTTCTAAGGATTGATGGCAAATTTCAAGTAAAATGAGCTCCTCAAACAAAATTATTGCAGGGTAATGTTTCTGTCTTGGTTCCACACATTAAAAGCTAGAATTGTAACATTACCACTATGCAGGGATAAAAAGGTTATACTGAACACAGCATTTTCAAGCTTTGGTATGGTTTAGTTTTGAAACAGCTTCTAGAATTCATAAAATCTAATGAATTGGACATCAACCATAACAGCACGATCCAACATGTCAGAGTTATCATGCTTCAAGAGTATAGGACCTTAACTCTGATGCACTGAACCCTAAGAATTTCAAAATGACATTCTCAAAAGCTCAACAGTATTGTTAGGTTTCAAGACAAAGTCCAAGTTCAAAAACTCAACTCATAAACCATGAGAACACAATCTAGCACATCACAGTTATCATCATTAATATCTCCACATCATTGTGATCTAGAAGACAGAAAACAATTACCCCAACAATAGGATGTGCAGGCTTGACACGCAAAGCAGGTGAGGTCAGAATAATCCCCTCCAGCATTTCCTTGATGTAAGGATATGAGGCTGCCTACTCAGAGATGCAATTGATTAGATCAGCATAATAATGGAAACTGGTAGACCAAAAAAAAAAGAATAAATCTTCCTTTATAAGTGTATATTACCTTTAAAACCACAGCACCTCCAGTTGAGTGACCAAAAAGGAAGCATGGTACTCCAGGGTACTCTGACTTGATCTTTTCCAATAGAGCTCCCTATTTATACAGAAGTTACAAAGTTCATTCCTAACAGTTATGTAGGTATATTATGGATGCTTGAAGTAAATTCCTATAAACTAAACAAAACATCATGATGGATTCAAGTTGAATGTACTGCCAGGGCAGGGAAAAGAATTAAAAAAAAAAATGATAAATTAGGTATATTATGGATGCTTGAAGTAAATTCCTATAAACAAAACAAAACATCATGATGGATTCAGGTTGAATGTACTGCCAGGGCAGGGAAAAGAATAAAAAAAAATGATAAATTAATTGCTAAGCTGCTTAAGAAGAGAGGATTTTGTAAGCCTTAACACAGAGTACAGGACATGACACACAGTAATGATCATTTACAATTTACCATAGCACCATGGATGGATAGGATAAAGAACAGTTGTCTTGGAAAGAATAAAGAGAAAGGTATGACTGAACTTACAGTATCTGCAACGACATGATCTAGTGAAGGAACATATCCATGCAACCCATCACTCCCACCATGACCTATGCCATGAAAAAAAAGAAGAATAATTACCATATGACAAAGCTAAAGACTCGGACTAGAAACAATTTCAAATGATAGAGAAAGAAATGCTAATAATATACCAAAAGAAAAGGTTATCAAAATTTTTATCAGCATAAGCAGGCATTGGAATGCTCCAATCTCAATGAGGAAGTTACCAAAATCTCTCTGGTTTCCACTTAAAGTACTTTCCAGTAGACTTTAGCAAATGTAACTATTCATGTGCTCTAAATAAACAGAGCATGAAGCTCCACAACAACCTATTGACTATAAAGGTAAAGAAACCAAATACGCAAACATCTTTACAAAAGCTAGCTACCTGTCCAGTCCATTGCATAGACGCCAAAGTTGCATGATGTTAGTTGCTTTGCAAATTGACCATATCTTCCACTGAAAATGAAAGCCCAACAGAGGAGAACTCAGAAAAACTGTTAATTGTAAGGCACAAAATAAACAAAAAAAAAAAGGATTAGCTTCAAATTTTATCACTAATAGAAGGGAAATTGAAGATGCAAAAGAAGTTCAAATATTGACAGAAATCCTCAAACGTAACCTGTGCTCATTGAGCCCATGAATAATGATCAAAATGCCCCTGAAATCACAAAGCAACCCTCATATCTCAGTACTGAATCAATGGGAGCGGAAACAACAGAAAACAGGATGAAAGTAAAGATATACATGCTAAAGTTGTGTCATATGTGGAACGAAAACCACAGTAAATCAGAACGAAGCAGCTCGACAGCCCCTTTATCCTTTCACTTACTGTAAGGCCTGATGTGCAGAAAATACAACAACATTTCACGTTTCCAAGTTCACAACATGCTCATTCTCGTATAAAAACACTATTTCTTTGCGTAATTTTTTTTAAGAAAAAGAAAAAAAAAACAAACATCAATCACAACAAAACAATAACAATATGTAGAAAAAAAAACTACAATTTCCCAAAGCTCATGGTGTTAAATAGCATATTATTTCATAAAAAAAATAAATAACGAGACTTTAAACGAAAATTTCTTTAAAATCAAGCTGGTCCAAAACCTTTCAATTAAATGTTGTTTCCCTATGTGAACCAGTAAATTCATTCCATTTCTATCTCATCAGCTTCTTGGATGCAGTATGAAGTAAAAATCACTAATTAACTAGGAATTGAACCACAACAATTAGAGAATAAAAAACCCAACTTTCGAAAACATCAACTGTAATTTCCAATTAAGAAAAAAAACATAAATAATTAACCTCAAATTCAATTAAGATGATTCAACTACCTTTTTTAATTGCTTTTTTTTTTAAAAAAAATAAACTTG
>Ga0307515_10013047_pt1 | contig 15567 bp, 21 predicted proteins | sample 17_EM_MG_FD_194513 | JGI IMG/M metagenome (GOLD analysis project Ga0307515, IMG submission 194513) | Populus trichocarpa ectomycorrhiza microbial communities from riparian zone in the Pacific Northwest, United States - 17_EM | ecosystem: Host-associated > Plants > Roots > Unclassified | place... | reverse complement strand
GGATTATATACAATATTGTCCAGGCGATTTCGAGGACATTTTACTGCCTTCTGCTAAGCGCCTCCCGCCTCTCAAAGAAGAAATCGAATCTAAGCTGAACGGTTTCCAATAAAGCTCGACGCTCATTCGCATGTTGACTTCTCACGCCCTACTATACTCCTTGATGTGTTCGCCCTCACCACTGTCACGTGAACACGAGCAAGAATGAATACGGCCCTCAACATTACTGACTCCTACGGTGCTGTCATACTAAAATGGAAAGGCGTACTGTGACTCTGAGGCCATGAACCTAATCTGTACATAGGGGAGGTGGGCGAGTGCGTATATCCCCGATTCGACATACTTGTTCCGAAGAAGCCGAGCTATTGGTATTATATATTCGCCTTCTACAATGGCACCATGGCATCACCTTTGGCATGGCCACCGCGTATACGTTTCAGTACTAACGATACATGCAGCAAGGCAGTATTTGATTGGAGGAAGCAATGCAAGTACATGACAAGAGGTGTGCAGGATTATGTGTATCAAATCATACGCGCTAGATACGAATGAGATGAAAGTGTGACGGATGCAATGGATAGTAAGTATGTGTAATGATGATGGATGGTATACATTATGTGCAGGGATGGATAAATGCGCCAAACTGTTGACCTTGACCAAAAGGATACCAAAGTGCGTGTTTCTCTATATAATTTCGTTACCAAACCCAGAATAAACTGACCATAATCACAACCACTCCGATTGGCATGGGTGACCAAGCATAAATCATGCTGGCAGCGCCTGTGAGAACTGCGTCCGGTCTCGCACTAGTTAGCTTAGAAAGGATGATATCAGCCCCCTTCTCCGCAATGGCGTAAGTCGGTGCCATAAGGTGAGCGCAGAGGCCGATCGGGATAACTAAATGGGGAGAGCTCAGTCAGGGCTGAGTAAGCTTGAATTTGGTGATCTCACCAGACCCATCAATAACCCGAAGGCCTTCAACGTTGTATACCTTGAGATCCGGTCCGACAACGCCGCCTTTGTCGAGCGGCAACATTGAAGAGGTTGATGCGGGGTGGTATTGGGTGCTGTAAAGGATGGTTAAGAACTCATCAGGTGGCGTACCCGGGGATCCACTCACGCTGCTATTGTCCACATGTAGTTGTCGATATCACTATCGCTCTGGATTGCTGGGCCTGGTTGCATTTCCTCAACCAACAGCTGAGAAAGGGGTGCCGTGGTCGCGAGCTTTCTCAAGTCTACAGCAAAGGTGAGTGGAGGCTACCAGCCAGAGCGAGGTGGCTACTTACACCTGACGCCTGCCCTCAGAATCTGCCAATCCGAATCAGTGTTGAGGTAGTTCGCGGTGATGATAGGAGTGTCCCAAGCGTTGGTTGTATTGATGTGCACGGACCCACGCGACATAGGGTGTTGGAGCGCAACTTGAATACCCACTGTCCGATTGACTGCGTTCCAGCTACCGAAGCTCCCAAGCAATAACTCAACGACACCGACATTCGAATCAATGATACTATTGGCCTCGGTGGTGTATGTGGCGTTATAACCGGCTTTGACGGTATCATCGGGGAACTGCTGATTATTGATGACAGTGGTCATGTTCGCTTTGAGCTCGGTCATGAACTTATTGGCTGCCTCTTCAGTGAAGAGCTGTCGAAGGCTGAGATAGGCTATGCCATTGTTTGGCGCGGATACGAGGGAATTTGTAAGGTTTCCGGCTTTGAACAAGTCGATTTGTGCTCGCTTGAAGTTAGGGTCCTGGATGAGCAAGTCGCCAGTCACAGTGTCATTGGGAGCGGTCCAAGTCATCGGAACCAGGACGTGGTCTTGAAAGTGCTCGCCAACGCCAGGTACATTGGCAATCTGGGTGATGTTCTTTGAATCGAGAATGCTCTTGGCACCAACGCCGGAGAGCTCAAGGAGTTGTGGTGTGCCGAATACGCCTGCCGATAGGATAACTTCGTGCCTGGCGTATGTCTTGTAAACGGTGCCGTCACGAGTCTTCTGGAATTGAACACCTGTCGCTCGGGGGATAGAACCATTCGTGTCAAAGTCAATCTTGATGACTTGATGCTCGGTGAGCACGCTGAGGTTTTCCCGGTCAGCAGCAGGATCGAGGTATGCAGTCTTGGCGTATGATCGGGTCCCGTCATTTGGATTGATGGAGTTCGGCGTGAGGTATCCGCCCCATCCCTCACCACCCTGTGGATCGGTGGTTTTGAGGCTCAGATTGGCCATGGTCGGGGTCCAAAGCTGAGCAGTCTCGTAGTTGAACATTGGGTACGAAACTTGAAGAGGGCCGTCCGTCCCATGGTAACTGAGGTTGGATTGTGTGCTGGTCAAGGAGGAGTTTGAAGGAGGATAATAGTGCTCAGACTTCTTCATGTACGGGAAGAAACCGGACCAAGACCAGTCTTGACTGTGGTCGGATTGCAGCTTGCCCCATACGTCATGCTCGATGGCCGACGCGCGGACCTAAGACAATCTGTCAGAATGAAATCTACAAACGAACCCCACAGACGGAGGAGGGGACAGACTGCGTGGGCGAAGACTTACCACGTAGAGTGCATTGACAGCGGTGGAGCCTCCGAGAATCTTCCCGCGGGGTTGATGTAGCCAGCGGTTCAACGTGTTAGTCCAGTAACCCCAGTCGTTTGTAGATCCTGGAGTAGCAATTCCGTCCGTATAGGTGAGGGCAGGGATGAGCACCCGCTCCATAACCGCGGAGCCATCGTCGCCGGCCTCGATCACGGCGACCGTGTACTTCTTATCAACTGTGAGTCGGTTTGCTAGGGTAAGACCAGCCGCGCCACCGCCGATAATGATGAAATCGAAGGTTTGTTCTAATCGTTGACGTCAGAGAGGGGAATGGAAAATATGATAAATACTGACCACTCATCTTGCTGGAGTCATTTCCGAGTGCTCCACGGCGATGGATAGTGCTCGTTGAATGGCCCTCAACAGCAGCGGCGGCAATAAGGGCGGCGACGAAGAGAGGGAATGTCTTAAGACGTATGTTCATGGCGATGGTGAAGGTAGAGAAAGAGAAGAGAGCAAGTAGGAGGAGGTAGGGGTTGGCGGAGTCCAAGGAGGGTTATTGGGCTTGGCACGAGGCGGTACCGAGTGTGTCCTGACAGTACTGACAACCCGCAGTAATTTCGTGAAGGTGAGCGGATCCACCTCATCATCGATCACTCCTCGGCTCCTTGGCTGGCTGGGCTGGGCTGGGCGGTCACATACATTTGGACCTTTCGCTACGTCACGTCACGTCTCGATCGTTCCCAACGTTCTGTTACCAGTCCTTCCCACTCTTTCTGAGATGAAAACCCACAAGTCTTCCCGCCTCCATGCACGCCGCCCCTTCCAGATCGGATCCTCATGGTTCTCGTGATCGTGCTTACACTCTAGGGTTTGCGCTGTGTTTTCCCCACTTCCATGCGCCTTTGGTCCCCCTCAGTGTATTGCAGGTCGCACACAGGTCGCACACACCACGACATGAGACATCGCGGCCATGAGGCCACCACCCACCCGTCACTGGTCCTCTCACGGCGGAGGTACGTATTGTCTCAGTGAAACACCACCCTCGGAAAGTACTTTTGCGCTCGCCGCATCCCTGTTCAAGAGGTCAGTTCCCCATATCAAGAGAAGGGAGACTCTAAGTATCCTCCGCCGCATCGAGAGCTTGCTCTAAACGTCAAATATCTCGACCGGCTCCTCTTTCTACTACAAAAAACAGCCATTGATGCTATTTTGATTGCTAGGGAGCAAGCCGCATGTCTTACGTGCTGCTTCTTTACTCCGCACTACGAATACGAGAACAATCTAGAATAACTTACATAGAATATGTCAAATTGTAGACCACCTCACGGACCCCCGTTTGCACGATCTTGACGGAGCACCGCAAGCAAGGACACCTGGGCCATGAATGAATGTCAGGGTGTCGTCAATTCACGAGAACGTCAGTGAGGTTGCTACGAAGTACGCTTGGGTAAAGTCTTGTGGATACCAATCAGTACCGCACCCATTTGGAGGGCTGTTAGCGGTCCCCAAGACATTGCCAAGTTGTTCTCGTCAAATCCTTGTTATCGACCTCCGCTTCTAGGACCTCATCCCTGCCTTGGCTTATTGGTTTACACAACAGCAAACTCGGGTAACGATGACGGCATGCCGCAACGTTCCTTCCGACGTCATGGTTGTCTGCCCCGATCGGAGAGGCGAGGTGGAGGCACCACGAACAACATGATCGGCTACGACTTGGCCAATGGGATGGCGTTCTCAGGTAGAGGGTGACAATCATGCACAGACAGCGTGAAGAACCTCGACATTATGCCATGTTGCACTGCACGGCGCAACAACCATCGACGATCCGCTTAGCCCACTATACTTGGCCATGACCTAGTTTGAGGCTTCGTGAAGGCAGCCACAATTGATCACACCGATGCATAGACGGGAGTTCTAGGTAGCGGAGCGGGCATCCCACTGAGGAAATGTAAAAATATGGTCCGGGCCTGTAAGGCCATCTGTACGCTGGGAATTTCTTCTCCGTGTGGGCCTCCCCCTGCTACTCATTCCGCGGGAATGACAACTCTCCATCTACATGGGGCTTCATACGGTTTCTCCAGAGCAGAATAAAATAAGCCATCAAGTATCGCGAGACTCACGTATTGCAGTAGATGACCGCACCGTCTTCACCGATCCGCTGTCTACCGGCTTCAAGGAGAGCATTTTCTTCCGCATGTAGACATAGACACTCATCAAGAGCTTGGCCTGATCTTGCACAGCCATTGCACCGAGCACAACCTCCTTCGTTACAGTTCGTCAGACCTCGCGGAGTACCATTGTACCTATCCAGTCAACGGCGAATAAGACGGCTATAACAACGACCACGTGTAGTCATTATAGTTCGTACCCAGTGGATATGATCCGGTTATTCTTGACGAGTATTGCCCCCACTCTCCGCTTCATACAATTCGAACGCATTGCCGCCAAAGACGCCAAGGTCTTCCATTAAATCAGTAAAGGGAAGACTTGGAAGTACCAATGTAAAACCTACCATAAAATATGAGTCCCAGCTTGGCCTCAGTCGTTCGCTATTGAGCAAGTCGAGTTCGGATAGATGCCGCCACAACTGCTCTACACTTGGGAAGTTGTTGATAACCGTTACATTCACGAAAGGCTGGAGAGTATGCAACGAGGTAGTGGGATTGTTAGTTTGAGAAGTTAAAGGCCCAGAGGCCCAAGTTAAGAAATCATGCTCCTCGATGAAGCTCTCGAGATCTAGTTCAGGTTGCACGCTAGATGTTTGTGATAGTAAGTATAGATTATACAGCCAAAGACGTAGAAAGACATACGCTTTCCTTCGGAGGAACTGACTGCTGATCGGAGCCTCAACATTTACCAATAAAAAGAACGGTCGTTTCGAGAAGACATCAATAGCTTCTCGGGTGATGAGATCCTCCGTGACGAAGCGTTCGCGCCAGTGGTGAGTTGCAAATTCGAGCAGCGCGTCGGTCCCAGAGAATACGCGGTCCACCTGACTGGGCAGGTGGTTATAGTCTTCGCCGACAGATATAACCTGTTGACATACACATACATAACGATAGAGATAGGTGAGTTCAGAAGTGCGCTTGGATGAAGGAACGACTGATCATGCGAACCTCTTCGGAACTGGAGACACGGACATGGCGAAATCCCTTTGTCTCGAGGTACTTCCTAACGCTTGTTTTGCCTGCAGCACGCGAGCCGATGATTGCAATGAACATATCGATATGGTCGAAACTATGTTGCTTTGCTCTAAGTCGGGAATCTTTCATAGGCGCTCTAATGCTAATTAGTCGCCTCACTAGCGCGCAGGTGTGAACATAACACAGTGCAGTTCCACGGAACGATTTAAAATCCATGACTACGCCTTCATCGGCTGTAGTATGGAGTCGCTGGAACCTTAGATTCAACGCGAAGGGAAGTTGTCGGGAGTGGGCAAAGTCCACGAATGTACGAGCAAGAGAACGGGAGTGGGCCTGCCACGGTTGGCCCCAAGGTTGAAATATGCTGTGCCATGTGGGTTGGCAGCGGCGCCACGGGGGGCGCCCAACCTCCTGCCAGTAACGGCGAGGGCGAAGGCATCGAAGTTATGGGCTGGAGTGTCAATGTCATAGTCAAATCTCCCGCAGCATGTCGCCAGAAACACCACCATCTCACGGTAGATATTGGTTCATAATATGCGAATGCCGAGGTTTACCAGGGCCATAGCCGCCGGGCCGCCCAAGGTCCAGAACCAGTATGAAACCTGAGCAGTGGCACAGGCGGAAATGCCGCAAACTAGTTCTCGGAGCGCATGATTTGACGTCACCCACAGAAGAGGGAGTAATACAGGCAGTATTTATTCTGTTACTTGAACACATCTGGACACTTCTTGTTTCCGTTCCTAGTACAAACATATTTACCTGCCGTTCTCTTACTCGGCATCAAGCTCCGGGTAATACCTAGGGAGAGTCTCCAGTCTGGAAATTGCTTAAGACCCAGTGAAGTGATCTCACCTGAAGACCCCCATACCATACGGCTCCCTCCTGTTGCTCTTCAGATACGCTGCAATTTTGCGGTCTGCAGCAACCTCATCGTAAAGATCAAACACCTTCCTATACTTGAGATCCGCTTTCATCGTCGCCATCCTCTTTGGAAACGCGTAAACCATGCCATCGACAAGGTGGAAGAGCACCAAGTCGGCAGTGGTCATTTTACTTCCGATTAAGTGCTTTCCTTCTCCTTCGACGTTGCTCTCAATGGCCAAGGCAAAATGTCCCAAGAATTTGGGAATTCGATTCGTCCGCACGTCAAGCGCCTTGCGTTTTGCCTCGTTAACTTGGTCTTCAAAGTACAACCTCGCCCCGATAGGGTGGTGCGTATCATGCATTTCGTTGTTCAAGTCCAATGCGGTGAGCACCAGCTGGTTGACATGGGCGCGGCGGAGAGCGATCTGTTCCGGATCGGCGAGACCCTCCGTTCCGTCCAAGCCAAGGATCGGGGCAAGGTATTGGAGGATGTTGGACGTCTGAGATATAAAAGCACTGTTTACTTCCAGGATTGGGGGTGCAAGGTGCGGAGGATAGGAAGTGACGGCGACTTCGTTCAGCAGATTGTACGGATCCTTCGGGTCCTATCCAGTGGGATAAAAAGGTGTGAGTGAGTCCGCTGTAAAAACTGAAGGAAATCGTACTCTGTAAGGAGTTCCCGTGTATTCGAAGGCAAGGCGCACGAATTCTCCACGTCCTGGAATACCGCCATGATAATGCAACGTGTATTCATGCTTTGACATCTTGCTCTCAGTATGGTCCAATCTCACCGTCCTTTCCAGGTGGTTGGGTGGCTTCAGTCGAAAGATCGCGAACGCTCCGCTTTGTCCTCTCAACCTGATACCATCAATATACAGTCCATATTCTCCTCTCTCCTCTGTTCTATGATTTTGGCTTGGTATCAACATGCGCTTGTTGAATCTCACTCTACCTCTGCCATTCGGCGTTGTGCAGGAATGTCAACTCTGTTTTCCGCGACCAAAGAGGAGAGTCGATGACTGGGTGTCCGGGCGCGCGCGTGCTGAGGAAAATCGATGCGAAGGTGTTGGACATGTTCTTGAATGAGGGGATCCTATCGAGGTACGGCGCGCTGGAATTCGGGAAAGCTGCCGGCGTTCTCATCAGTCGATTTAAAATCAATCCTTTCAAAAGTCACCTTATAATTCGCGTGTCAAGTGCCAACGGAATCGTAGAGAAGGCGATAACCTATTCGTCAAGTCCTCTGAAAGCAAGTGCGGCGGCAACGGCGACTGAACTCACGCGTTCTATCACGCGCTATTCGTCGAACGTACACCTGTGAAGCAATTTATAGGCATTTCCCTGTTCTGTCTCATCAACAGACACTGTCCGCCCCCCAATCGACGCGGTCATGCGTACTTGGTCTTGGACCGATTACGCCTAATGGAGCATGCGAGGAGACTACCTGCACGTCGCCTTCAATCGCATTGCGAAGTCGAGGTTTCAACGTTCGGAACATTTTGAGCGAGAAACCTGGAGAGCATGTTCCATGGAGAGCACCAGCCAGGAAATTCCGCAATTCCACCGATGAGACGCCGGTACGCCACCGATTGTCTTTACTATGCTTCCAAAATGTTCAGAACGTTCGCTGGTGGGAACGCTCCTTACTTGGACCCTAGGTACATAAACGATTTATAATAATTGGATATGCTTGGCTGACCTTCGCTTATGTCGCGGCGTAAGGGCGTAATTGCGATGAGATTGACCTCTTTTGGGTTTGGGCCAGCGCTTCTTTGCTTTACTCCTCATTTATCTCCCCGTGTGTCTACTGCGAACAAATGTCCAAGCTCTTTGACCGCTCCTCAGTGGACCGAACCGTCGTGTTCTGTTTGGTTGCCACAACTGGTACTGCATTCGTTACCTGGTGGGGTACGTGTTCCCTGACCGTCCACAAAGCCGAGTGTTGAATTTTATTCGTACCTCGCTGGGCTTTGTTAGGTTCCCAAGTCGCTCTTCAGACTTCTGGGACCATCGCTACTCTCTCCTGGTTGGTTCTCACGCTCAGCCTTTTCATCAGTGAGTGCACCATGATGTTCTCCGGGCCACTCAACATTGTGGGATCCCGTTGCTGAGGCCGTCTTATTATAGGGTCACGTGCGAACAGGGCGATCATAAACTTTTATCACAAGGCCTGGGGCAAACCATGGCCTCAGTTCGGCAACACAGTCAGCAAGGCCGAGATCGACGACGAGGGGCATAGCTCAGCCCATGACGATGCAGACGACCTTCTCCATGGTCTACTCCGCGTCCCCCTCGAATTTCGATACCAGTTCTTCAAAGGAATTGAAGAAATTAAATGGGCTCTCGGCGCAAGTCGTGGTTTGAGTGACGTCCTAGTCATTCGCAGGGAATACAAGACAGTCTTTGAGGCACTGAAGTGGAAGGCCCAAACCGCTACTGTCGCTGGCGTCGTAGTGACAGGCCAACCAGGGATCGGTTCGTACGAATGCTCGTTTTAATCTCGAGTGGTGCTGATTCCTATCGCATACTCAGGCAAGACCACATTTCTCCTCTATGTCCTACTGCGTCGTCTCGAGAGCAAACTTCCGACGGCAGTCCAACTTGATAACGAGAAATATTTCATATTTGATGAGCAAGGCGCCACAGTTTGTCCTATTGACGCTGAGGACTTGCGACTGAACGAGTGCTGGGCCCTAGCAGACAGCAACCAGCACGCTATACAGCCATGCTCAGCTTTCCTGATAAACGCCAAGTTTGTCATCCAAACAACGTCACCGAAACCCGAGAGGTGGAAAGGATGGGTAAAGCAGAATCGTGGTACTTGGATCGTCATGGATCCGCCCTCGGTGCCCGAGATAGCCGCGATCTTGTAAGTTGACTTGGTGATCTTCTATTGAATCCCCCTGTTCACGACTCTGCAGGAAGGAGCACTGTATCAAAACATCTTCCTTTCTCCCCTTCGTACGCAAGTACGGACCGTCGATCCCGGATGCTATTGCCTTCGCTCTTGGCCGGACCACCATCGAGATCATGGGCGATCAAGTAGAGCAATCTCTACGCGAGATATTTCAACCTCCATTGAGGATCTTCGACTCAGTGGGCAATGCGTTACTGCCACAAAGTCGCATTCTATCCGTTCGTCGTCCAGTGGGTCCGGTTATCTTCAGGGAGGCCGAATCTTTCATCCCAACACCGTACCTCCTCGAAATCTTTGAGGGATGCCGCTGCCAACTACCGAACCAGACTGCCCTCGACCTGTTTTCTATCTTAAGTAGACACTCCTTCACGAGGACGGTTCCTGGTTGGGAGTATGAACAGCGTGTGCACCAACGTCTGGGTACCGATAGAGCGGCTCTCGAGATCTCTCAAGACCATATCGAGTCGACTATGGAACCATCGACTCGCATGTTGCCTGGCATATTGGATGGCCTCAAGCAGACAGATGTTTCTGACTCGTTCTATTGGATGCCGACTGGATCAAACTTCCAGGGAGTTGACAGTGTTCTCGGAACGTCGGATGGGGGGGTCTATATTATCCAGGCGATAATTGCAGGTGATCACAAAGACCCTATGGAGGGAATTAGAAAGGTGTGGGACCACTTCAACCGAGATGTTCGCGCTCAGCGTTCGTGGCACTATGTTATTGTTGCGGACACCAAATGGGCTGCGATGAAGTATGTGAATGAGTTTTCAACGAGGAAGCGCGGTTTCACACTAGGACAGGAAGGGGTACCTGTGCAGGTTTGGGGTTGTGTTCTTTAATTTTAAACCATGGTAGTCTTTGTAAGGTTGATTGGTTGTCGGCTAGTCATCAGTCTGAAATTGCCAGCGGGCTTAGAGGTTGTGATGAAAGCTGCACCGCACCATCTAGAGTAAGGTTGAGTAAAGGTAACCAGCTCATCATGCACCTTTTACCATTGGCTGCATGCATCGTAGACGTGATAAAGTCGAAAGGACAAGAAGCTCCTTAGGAGTGTGTCCCAACACCCATTTGAACCAAGCGTCAATGGAATCGGTGTGGATAGTGGATTTCTTGAAGGATCTAGGTGTCTCTGTGCAAGGTCCAGTGGTCGACAATGCCGACAATCAGGGACCATCGCTCTTTGGAAGAACCCGGTGTTCCACGATCGATCGACATACAATACCACTATGCGCGGGAACTGATTAGGGATGGTCGGATCATGCTCAACTACACCCCCACCCGATATATTGGCTGATCTTCTAACCAAGTCTTTACCACGTATTCGCCACCTTACCTTGTCTAAGGGAATCGGAGTGTTTTGATGGACGGACTTTCTTTTGGTCTTTCGGCTCGGCTCGCAGCGAGGGGGTGTGTTGGAGTACATTAGTCTGCGCCGCGCGCCGAACTGTGCGCGTTTCTTGTGTTGCCGCCTTTTCACGTGCGCTCTCGATTTGTATATAGTACAAACTCCGCTGGCGCCTTTCAGACTCGGCTGTTCCCCTCCCCCCCCCCGGAACACTGAGCCTGTAAGTCGCCCTTCTCTTGTTACGTTACTTTATCACTTACGTCGAGTATTTAGTACGTTTCCCTAGGTACATAATACAGCTGTTCCCTCCCCGAACACTGAGCCTTACAATTCCCTAGGGTATTAACGACAGGTTATGAACCCTGTTGGGAGTGCGAACAGCGTGTGCACAATCATCTGGGTACTGGTAGAGCGGTTCTCGAGATCTCTCAAGACCATGTCGAGTCGACTATGGAACCATGGACTCGCATGTTGCCTGGCATATTGGATGGCCTCAAGCAGACAAATGCCTCCGACTCGTTCTATTGGATGCCGACTGGATCAAACTTCCAGGGAGTTGACAGTGTTCTCGGAACGTCGGATGGGATAACTGCAGGTGATCACAAAGACCCTATGGAAGGAATCAGAAAGGTGTGGGATCACTTCAACTGAGATGTTTGCGCTCAGCGTTCGTGGCACTATGCGGACACCAAACGGACTGCGATGAAGTGTGTGAATGAGTTTTCAAAGAAGAAGCGCGGGTTCACTGTCGGAGTATTAGTGTTCTCATCATAATAGGTGTGGTTTGAGTTGACTTATGGTTCCTGGGTATTGGTCATACGCGGGGTTGCAGACCCATTTCCGACACTGGTTTCATGTGTGGCTCAGCTATTATTACTAAGTAATCCTACTGTCGAAGTAGATAGAACAAGAGAGGAAGAGAGTTTCATTTTCCATCAGGTATCTGTGCAGGTTTGAGGTTGTGTTTTTTTATTTTAAAGCATGGTAGTCTTTGTAAGGTTGACTAGTTGTAGGCTAGTCATACGTCTGAAAGATGAAAGTTGCACTGCACCATCTAGAGTAAGGTTGAGTAAAGGTAACCAGCTCACCATACACCTTTTATTATTGGCTACATGCATCATAGACATCATAAAGTCGAACCCACGATCATGATGCACGTGTGAGTATAACATCCACTCACTCCACTTGAATAGTTCTCACGCACATCTCCGCATGAGTGTAGAGCCCCTTTTGGCCATCGCTGAAAGGTCGATGACCCACGCCAGTTGAGTGATTCACCAATGTGAGAAAGGCATCAGTCGTTATTGGGCAAGCACACCCTGTCATTGTCATAAGGATGACAGCAACCAAGGTTCATCCTCTTCTGCGAGCACTGCTGCTCGGCATGTCAAAGTTCTTGCATTACAAGTAGACGGGAAGGAGCACACGTTCAACAAAAAGAAAACATCGGGCAAGTGAGATTCTCAGGAGCCAGAAGACAATATTGGAGGTTTCGAGGACGAATGGAAGGATGGGTCGATGTAAGCGAAACTGTTACTGGTGTATCCAAAAACGATACTCAAAATAACAAGGACGGTCACGGCATTCAGAAATCAATCAAGTTTTCCGTCGGGGCACGTCGTGCTACCCTGTCCCTCACAGACGGCACCAAGCCCCTGAGGCTCCTGGTACCTCCACTCAGAAACGCATACGAACTTGAAGGCTTCGCCAGAAGGAATAGACCCCATGCTAGACACAGAGCTCCCCAGCTTCCATGGGCGTGATACCAACTTCTGGAATTGGGATCACCAGGGAAGGGCCACTGAATGCCAACCATTTCTGCCCAGCTCCCTTCTCCCCTTCGGACGGAATAATGTCCCTTCCCCACTACGCCGCTCAAGCCTCCCTCACCACCGTCACACCACAACAGGATCGCATCGACCTCATCGGCCCGTGTTTTAGCTTGCTCGTACATAGCCCTCCCGACATGCAAGTCCCAAGTTCGCGCAGGGGCGAGGATCACGGCTGGTTTGGATTCCGTGGTGGGAAAAGGATGCGCGAAATCCAAGCAAATGCTGGTAGTGACTGGTAGTTCTCGCTTATTTTTTCGGTTTCTCGTATTCCCGGGTATGGTGATGTTCGTAAGAGAGGGGGCTTCGACGCCAGGGGTTTGGGAAAATCCTTCCACAACTACCGCGAATCAGCGGAGACTACACACAACACGAACAATAAACGACGTACCCGGGACTAAATTTCTCTTATAGTATTCGTACACAGATCCTGTTGCATTCACCAGCACCATCCCATTCCTCATCTTGCGTCGTGCATCATGAGTGTCCATAGGCTCAGGCACGGGCTCAGTGAAGGAAACACCGATGAAGATTCCATTGTGTAAGGCAACTTTTCTCACTTCTTCGAGTTTGTTCTCTCGATCTCGCAGGGAATCAAACGTGACGGCGCCCTCCGGCCAGAGCACAATTCTTGCCAGTGGGGCCAGCCGGAGTGTTTCATTGAGATAGGAGTAGATAGGTTGCACTTCGGAGGTAATTGTGGGCAAGACGCATGCAAGACCAAGTGGGACTGTGTCATCGGAAGAGATGGGGAGAGGAAGGGTATCAGTCGAGAATGAAGGTACTGATCCTACACAGACAATTGCAAAGAGAATAGAAAAGAGGAACGAGGACTTCCTTTGGCCCGACTGAGATTGGTTCGGGTGCTGGAAGCCGTCGGACCGATTTTCATTGTTAGAAGAGGGTGAATTTTGAGTTTGATCCTCTAGTGGTTGGTATTCCGACGAATCTCCTCCCCACAAGAACACAGTGAATACCTCTCCCGCTATCTCGGCCCATGCTGCAAGTATCCAATCCAACCCCACTGCTCCCAAATAGGGTCGAGTCCATGTGTACCCTCCCACACCGAGCAGTGGACTCCAGGCGCCAAGGCGCCCTACGGGACTCAAACTAGATACCAAGCACCACACGGAGGCCCATATTGCGGGGAAAACAAAAGGGTTCTGGTACATGTCGAACCTTGAAGCAACCAAGAAGGGGAGAATGGTAGCGCTCGAGAACGCGGTGGACAATCCCGCGAGGGCGGCAAGGGAACCAGCCATTGAAGAGAGGGCGGTTAGACCTTCGGCACCATATGCGATGGATGTGCCCAGAGTAACAAAGGCGGTGAGGATGGCTAGGCGGCGCGTAGCGTGAGGGCGGGGAATGATGAGTCGCGTCCCGACCCGAAGAACGGCCACCAGACAGACGAGTGGGATAAAAGTGGGGGTGGGACCAAGCGCAAGTGCAGTGAAAACGCACGCAACCGAGCTGGTGGTGGCCAGTGGGTGGTTTTGGAGTATGGTAGCGGCCATACTGGACGTGGGAGGGAGCAACCTTTCGTCAGGCTCCTTGGCGTCTTGGGAACCAAAGAACGAGGGGTTGGGTCACGTGTATCTTGATAATACATAAGAATATTATACTATGTACAGACTCAATCAGAGCAATTATACTTCATTTGACCAATTCAGCAGGTCGGAATCTGGCACAGCAATGAATCCCTCCACTAGCGACCCCTTTTGCAGTGGAACGTCGGGTTCAACAGGTAAAGATTTGACGGAAGTTGCTGACTCCATGATAGACTTAAGGGGATGGTTAGTTAGTGTGGGGTAGTGATTGGTGACAACTTACATCCTCCTTCTGATTCAATTCATCCTAGCTCCCAAAAAGCTGAATAAGTAATATTTAAACGAATAAAATAGACTGACCACTCGTGAGGTGATAACACCTGCCCTAATGCGTAGTTCTTGGAGGGACTTCTCCAAAGCATTACATTTTCTCGAAGACAGCGTTGGTTTGGTTCGACTGTGCAAAGAATGACTACCTACTCGTGAATCGCCTTTGTTTCGCTACGCCTGATATTGATCTGCCGCCGCATCATGCTCTCCAAGGTCAAGCGGGCCTATGAAATTGGACTTTAGAACATATAGAACAGGAGCGAATCGGAGTTCACCTGAACAGGGCGCAATTCGTTGATAGTAAACATAAAGCTCATACTCAGACCGTCAAGCCAGGCCATAGGGAACTCCCAATTTGGGGCCGGTGCCGGGTTTCCGCGATGGTAACCGACAGGTGGAGGTTCAAGAAGAACGCCCAAAAGTTTGTGATATGTTTGGAGCATGCTCAGCAGGAAGTTGCGAAGAAGCGGACGCGGATCTGACTTAGGATCAGGTGGATGCTTTGTCCAACAATCTAGGCTCTAACCTGGCTGTTCGCCTGACTCTGTAAATCGCTTAATGTCAGACGGGTATGGCGTCGTTTGATCTGTCGTCTTCATGTCATGGTCAATAGAGCGGCGCGAATCGACTTTTGCCGATGTGGCTTACAGAGTGAGTTTCTCCGAAGGTAGTATATTCCCCTTTCTCGTAAATCCAGTCCAAGCGCGGTGGTTCAAGCTCCAGCAACGAAAAGGATGGTAACGACGGTTCGTCATGTAGCAAAGCCACTTGATCCACTTGTGGAGGAGAATCGGTTGTATCCTTTTCGGACTGCCTTTCTTGTAGCCTACGTTTCAATATTTCTTGTAGCCGTAGGTTTTCGTTTGTATAGAGCGCCCAATGGCTCGGAGGCTTTGGAAAAGGATTCTTAAGTGCTTGATTCCTCTCTGCTGCTTCGGCGTCATCCATGTTGAGTGTTTTGGGGAAGTCCTTGGCTAACGGCCCAGTTCAAGAGCCGTGTTTTGTTTGGTCGCGGGACCTTCAAACCCAGACTGTCACTCATTTCAAA
>Ga0307515_10013046_pt1 | contig 15568 bp, 6 predicted proteins | sample 17_EM_MG_FD_194513 | JGI IMG/M metagenome (GOLD analysis project Ga0307515, IMG submission 194513) | Populus trichocarpa ectomycorrhiza microbial communities from riparian zone in the Pacific Northwest, United States - 17_EM | ecosystem: Host-associated > Plants > Roots > Unclassified | place... | reverse complement strand
ACACACACACATATATATATATATATAACAATTCTCTAAAAGGCGTGGCCAATTAATTTTTTTTAAAATTATTTTTATTAAATTTATTTTTTTTAATATTGAGTTGGTTGAAAATTTAACTTTAACTTTTCCCACATGTTTTTTTTTTAAGAATTATTTTTTTTATTTTAATTTTTTAATATTGAGTTGGTTGAGAATTTGTTGATTACTACAGTGTTTTTCCTAATGATTTTTTTTTATTTTTCTTTGTTTTTTTTTCTAGAATTATCTTTGTTAATTTTATTTTATTTTTTTTTCATATTGAGCTGGTTGATAATTTAGTTTTGTAGTTTTTTTCTTGAAAAAAAACATTGTGTATTGCTACAGTGTTTCCCCTTATGATTTTTTCTTGCTACAATATTTCCCCACATGTTTTTTTATCGAAGTTTTTTTACAATTATTTTTGTCAAATTTATTTTTCTCAGAGCTGGTTGGAAATTTAACTTTGTAGTTTTTTTTTCTTTAAAACACCGTTGAATGAGAATTACAACTGTAGTTTTTTTCATGATTTTTTTTGTTATATTTTTTTTAAAATTATATTTATCGATTTTATTGTTCTTAATATTGAGCTGGTTGAAAATTATAAGTGTAAATTTTTTCATGAAACACTATAGATTGCTACAGTGTTTTACTGCATAGTTTTTTTTCCTTTCGTTTTTTTTATGATTTTTTTCAAAATTATCTTTATTGATTTTAATTTTTAATATTGAGTTGATTGAGAATTACAATTATATATTTCCTCACAAAATACTATAGATTGCTGCAGTGTTTTCCTACATAATTTTTTTTCTTTTGTGTTTTTATGATTTTTTTTCAAAATTATCTGTCTATTTTATTTTTTTAATATTAAGCTGGTTGAGAATTTAGTTTTGTAGTTTAATTTTTCTTGAAAATATTGTGAATTGTAATTGTGTTTCTCCATATAATTTTTTTTATAAATCTATAACAATATATGAACATGTTATAAGTCCACAGCAACACTCGGGTAAAACAACGGATGTGTGTGTATATCAATGATAGTCGAAGAAAAGAGGGCCTTGTTAGGCCGGAGAGTTGTACTCTTGTGCTTAGAGGATATAACGGCTACTACCATGACCATCCAAAAAAAATAAAAATAAAAATTCAAATACACAACTTTTCCAAAATAATTATATTACTTTGTCAACCTTTGTAACAATGATCGTACGAAAAACTAAATTCCACATTATCTTGTCAACCAACCGTTGCTTCCCGGCCAACAATTAAAGATTCCACCGAACCTCAATCACAGCAACCACCTGTGCTTCCACCGCAGCAACCACCATCTCTACCATCCATTGAGTGATAACCTCTAGCAAAGATGACAAGTCAGTGCTAATTATTATTCTAGTTGATACAATATATCATTATATGACCAAAATAACCAATTCATGCACAACTCTGTTGCTTGAACCCAAATTTCTCATTCTCCAAATCGAACTCCACATAAAAATTCCTCTGCTGATAATTCCCCAAAATAATGGCCGGTCCACCTCCAAGTCCCGGACCAGCTACATTATCACTCACGATTGTCAAGCATATAACTCCCGAATCAACAATCGAAAAATAATTTGACAAAGGTAATGCCATCTTAGCACCACCCTTGAACTGAAAAATCAAATCCGGGACAGAAAGTGATTTCTCACCAGAAATATTGTAACAAGGCCTTAAACCGGTCAGATTTTGAATCTCAGTGGCTACTGTATAATGGGCCATTTGCTTCTCAAATTCTTTAGCCACCAACTCATAAACTGGGTTCTCCATGAATGTGAATGTTGTTCCTGAATCCACAATAGTCCCTCCATTTCCATCTGTTCCTGGCACCAAAAACTTGTACGGCACCTTAACATGTGTGTCCCCTATTACAATGTTACGCAGCAATACATAGTAATAATCTCGAAATGCAGTGGTTGGATTCTTCAGAAAGGGTGTGTGGCTAAGCCCTGCGGTCTTGGTAACACCCGAACCCGACCCGGTATCCAAAACAAGGTCACTGCTTGTTGGAGTGTCATCAAAAGCGTGAGATACTAAACAGTAAGAGAATTTCTTGAGACCCAATTGTGAAGGGAGTGATTCTGGGCTCCGACCGAAACCGGCAATCCCTTCGGGTTGTTTGATGGAGAAAATGGAGCACCCGACAAGAAAATCGGGTATGGTTTTCTTGTTTGGGAAATCGAGAGTTTCAGATAGTAGAAGTCCAGCTGTGGAGCCTGAACCATATTGTATTACATAAGGTGGGCAAGTTTGAGTGCAGTTTTGGGCAGTGGAGTCACATTCTTGGCATTTGGACTGAATCTCGGGGCCAAAAATCATAGAGCATCTGGGATTCTTGCAACCAATAAGCTTTGAAGAGGATGATAGTTTTGGTAAAAATGTTGGGATTCCTGTTTTTTTAATGTTAGGAAAGTTACATTCTGAGCAAAGATAGCGAGAGGTACAAGGAAACCAAACAAGACTAGAACCAGTGTCCATGACAAATTTGGTTGTCTGCGGAGGAGTACCAAAGTTGAGAGATATTGAGTAGCCACCATAGCTACGTGGAAAAAGAGGGGTCTTGATGAGAGAAAAATTGGTTTTTGGCGACTTGATGTGGTGGGCTCTTGAGAGAGATAGAGAAGCGAGGTGATTGAGTGAACCCCATGGCTTTTTTGAGGACACAATCAGTTTGGTGAAGCTGGGAGCTGATAGAGGGATGGTAATGGTTGTTGATTTTGATGAAGTGATTAAGATAAGAAAAGAGAGGAGAAAGAGAAGCAGAGAAGAAGCCATGAAAGTATTGTTTTCTTCTTTTTCTTCTTCTACTTCTTCCTGGTTATGATTAGTGAGGGAATTTGTAAAGATAAGAAAGTAGAAAGTTTTTGTTCTATACTTGGAGTGATTGTTTGTTTATAGGGGAAGAAACCAAGAAGGGGAGTAACGGTAGACAAGACGAATCAAGTTCGATTTTGGTGATAGAATTGCCTAATATAATGTCCAGAAATAACGAAGAATGCCATTGTGAAATTGCGGGCCTCTCTCTCGAGTCTTGACTCGTGCCCGAATAGTACACGCTCATCTTAGTTACTTTTACTCAAGTTTACGAGTAGACTTGTAAGATTATTTGTAATCGAGTAAATTATAAAATAATCTTTTTTATATAAAATAGTCCTTCTAATTTTAAAAATTAATTAATTATAACCATTAAACACTTAATCGATTAATCAAAATTTACGTCTTAGGATACTTTAAAAAAAGTGGGAGGAGGAAGACAAATAAAAGAAAAGCAAAAAAAAAAAAAAAGAGAATAAAGGGAAGGGACAAAAAAAAAAGAAGCAAAGAAGAAGCAAAGGTTAAAATTGAGGAGATACAGAGAAATGATGATTGTTGTGCTAAAGAAGGCAAATGACGAAGAAGGAGAGTCAATAGAAAAGGAAAGAAAACATGAAAAGCTAGAGTTACATGGAGGGGAAGGGAGCCATTGTACACTTAAGATTTTCAAACGATTCATTAACTCTTTTTTTGCTTTAAACCATAGGGACTAACTTGTAATTTATTTGTAATTAATAACATTTCTTACATCATGGTTTGGACTTTGGAGGATGATTTCTACCTACAAACCCTGAATTTTAGGTTTTATTACACGGGGCGAGTCAAACATCTACAACTCATTTGTCATGCAAAGAAATAAAAGAAATTGAGTGGAGAAATAATGCTTTGTTTTTTAAAGATATTTTTTTTAAAAAATATTATTATGTGTTTGATAATACATTGTAAGTGTTTTATAAAAATAAATTTGAATTAAAATACATCAAATCAATTTAATGCATTTTCCGATTCAAAATGTATTTTAAAAATACAATCCAAATACATCTCATTTGCAGGCTTAGCACCGACCAAAAAACACGGGGAGGCGGTGGGGCATTATTATTGCAGCTTACAAGAAATTCAACAAATTATGGGACGAAATTTCACTTGAGATCGAAAGCAATACTCGAGTGAACACCGAATTGACTATGGCTGCAAGGTGTTTTTAGCCGTTTAAAAAGCAATTGGTGTTTTAGTCTTGGTCTCCTTCCCTCGATGTGTAAGACGGGACGAAATTAATCAACAACTTCTACATCACCCACCAGACCAAGCCCTAGTCTTCCACGTGAAACCATCCTTACTTAATTCGCTCAACCACGTCGCATCGTGAGCTACAAGGTCTTGTTTTTATATTTTTTAAAAAGTTTAAATTTATTTTTTTATTTCAAATTAATATTTTCTTAGTATTTTCATATTATTTTTATGAACTGATGTTAAAAAAATAAAAAAATTATTTTGATATATTTTTAAATAAAAAATACTTTAAAAAGCAACCGTATCCGTATTTTTAAACACCCAAAATCTATAACATGGAAACTCGAGATTTCTTGGTAATTTCAGGTTTTAACTTGCGAGAGAAGGGATAGAGAATTCATCGCGAGAAGAGTCCCCGATTTATAAAGAAAATTAAAATTAAAATTACGACATCAATTCTATTATAAAGTCCCACACCAATATATTTCTTGGTGATTTCCCCTGAAAGATATGGGTAGGGTTCAGCTCCGCGACTGCTACACTACGCGTAACATGGACATGTCAGCTCCACATGTGCATATATGAATATTAAAATAGTTTGGTTTTCAACGTGCATCCAGGCTGTTCACCGAAAAACAAAAGCATTATGAATTGCTATGTCCAACTCATAGTGTTTATAGTCGGTGTTACACTGGTACTTCGATAATTTGATACAAATTGTTTTTAATTTTTTATGAAATATTTTCAAAAATATTTTTTTTATTTTCAATATTAATACATTAAAAGTATACAAAAAATATTAATTTAATATTTTTTCAAGATAATATTTTTAAAACATAGTTAGAAACACAGTATCAAATAAAAATTTAATAAAACACTTAGCTATTTATGCAATCTACAGAACAATTTTTACTTTTCATAAGATACAAAAATATACACTTTGTTCTCCATATTTTTTATTTTTTTATTTTTATTTAATTACTATAATTCCTTATATTTATATTTTTATCTTAAACTTCATTTTACTCAAATTTTAGGTTTTGAAAGGTTAGAGAAAAAAGAGAACAATGAAAACTTTTGTTTTACCACATTCCAACCACTAAAATGCCAACCTTTGAACCAGTAAGTCTGTTTTGGAAAGGAAAGTTTGATTGCGACGGTTCGATCTTTTTATCATGCTGGTAAAAATAGATTGAAATTCAGAAAGTTTGTTTTGGTTTAGTTTGATTTTGAATTTTTAGACTAATTAAAATATATTATAAGATTAAAATTAGAATTATTGAGATTTATAGGATGTTTTTAGGTGAAAAAGGATTGAGATTTGGGTTTTGAATCTAAAAATTTGTACAAGTTTGTTTTGATTTGATTTAATTTTAAGTTTCACCTTATAAGAGTGTGAAAATAGGTTTCTTAAAGTTCATAAGATCTTTTTTATTTTTTCTTTTGTGTAAACAGGTTGAAATTAGGGATTTGATGTTCAAAAACTCAGACCTTGATTTTCCGGTCATCAAAGATGATTGAAATTTGTTGCCATGGATGACAAGTTGTCTTTTTTTTTTAAAAAAAAAAGAAAAAATTAGGTGCACCTTTAATTTTTAATATTCTAAAATATAATTCCTTTTAGATAAAACAATTACAATAATATTTTAAAAATCATTTGATGACAAATTTATTTTCAAGAAAGACTAATGGTTATTTAATGATAGTGTTAGCGATTACTTAATGAATAATTAAATATAAACCTAATGTGCATAATTTTCTTTAAAAATTTCTCATGAATATTTAATACGAATAAATATTTATTTTTATAAAAGTTTTATATAATTTTAACAAATTAATTATTCTTCTTTTTTTTTACATACAGTCATATAAAAATTATCAAGGCATAATATTTTTGTTTGTTTATTGAAACTTACTTCAAATCATGAAAAGTTTTATTAGAAAAAAAATATTACATTTAGCATCTTGTAGTTAGGTCTGAATTACGATTATCTGCTATAGTTTAAAAAATTACATTTTATATCTTAGGTAAACAAAATTTTTCAAATTTTACAAAAGACTAAACTACCTCATATATAATATAACTCAAAAACCCACAACATATCAATTAAACAAAATTTATAATGTATTACTAATACTATTTGGTGGGTAATGGATTGAAGATAAAGATATGAAATATAGAATAAATATATGTTTTTATAAAAGAAGAAGAAGTGAGATTTAAGTCGAGAAAATTTTGGAAACAAATCATAAATGTAAAAAAAGGGCTTGTTTGCCTCACATGATTGTGTCTCGACAATTTCTTGACGAAATAAAAAATCTTTTTTTCATGTCAAAGACATGTTGCTGCCTACTTTGTTATGAAAATAATTAAGCTTTTCATTTACCAAGATGAATATCCTATGTAAAACAAGCAAAATGGGTTATATTTATCTACCGATTTCTTTTATAAAAAAAATTTAAAACTGGTTAAACTTTTTTTTTTATTAAACATAGACAACATAACCCAATTTTGGCACCATTCAAATATATATAAAAAAAAGAGAAAAAATATTTCAATCAAAAACTCTAAAAACATAATTCAAAAAATAATAAATATTAGAAAACAAGAAAAACAAAATTAGGGATGAAATTGTGAAGAAATTGAGAAAAAAGGTTGAAATTGTCTAAATATTAAAAATTGGAAAGCCAATGATTGAAAAACATATTTCAAAAAAATAATAAATATTGAAAAAAAAAATCAGAAAAAACACAATTAGAGATGAAATTGTGAAGAAATTAAGAGAAAAGGTTGGAATTAGCTAAAAATTAAAAATTGAAAAGTCAATGACTGAATTGAAAACGATACCAATATCAAGGGATTATTTTAAAGTAATCAAGGACAAAATAAAAAAGAAATTAAGATAAAAGGGTTGAAATTGGCTAAATAATTAAAAATTTAAACGCCAAGAACTGGATTAAAAAGCACCAATATTGAGGGACCATTTTAATATACTCACTGATAAAATTGAGAAAATTATTGAGATTGTCCAAAAATAAAAGAAACAAAAATCCAAGGAGCAAACTAGGAAAAACAATAAACTTCTTTTAAAAGAAATGATGTCGTTTCAACCCTTTAGTGAAACAATATGTTTCATTGTAATTCAAGAAAAAAAAGAGCCCAGAACGATGTAGTTTTGAGCATGCATGTTGAACATTAACCTTTTCAACATGAAAGACATGTAATTTTTTGTCTTTCATGGTTATTGTTTGATTTCTGCTACATTTTTCTCTCTCACTTGCCTTAAAAAAAATACCAAATAACATATCGTTCCTCTTCCCTATCTGTGTACTACATTCGTAGAAAAAAAAAAGTGTTCTAATCGCCTAAAGCAGCTGCAAAACTAGTGCAAAGAGGCCAACCTAAGCATATTTGGATAAAGTGTACAAACATTGTGGAGAGTTGAGATTCATTCAAGAGAACCAATTACCATGATTATTTATCTAAGAAAGGTTCCAGGACCTTCATCCTGCATGAACTTTTTAATTGAATTAATCCTATATTTTTTTTATTGTTGATAATCGGGTTCTACTAATTTAATTATCAATCTCTCTCTAGCATCAATAAATTATTTTAACAAGCAAACTTTCTATATCATTGTGAAAATTCTAAACTTGTCAAAATTCCTTAAAAAATAATAAAACCTCTAAAGATTATATAAGTTCATAGATATCTCTATCTTATAAATTCCTTATGGGTATTTCAAACAAAGGTTAAAACAATTATTACTTTTCAGTCTCAAATTAAATCTCAAATCATGTAAATGATAATCAAACATACACATGCATTACATTTAGAATGAAATACTCAACAAATACTAAATTAATTCAATCAAAGAAATATTCACATAATCATAGTTAGGCTACATAAAAAAACCAGAATAAATAAATTATTCCATATTCAAATTAAAAGAAATCATATGTGATACGATAAACTTCACTTTAGAGTTAAAAAAATTAATGTCTTGAAGGGTGGTCGTTTCTTGCATCATTCATTTTGGTTTTTTTTATTTGCAAGATGTTGCCTCTTTTTCTCCGTTGTGTTGTGTCTAGCATGTTTCTATTCTATTAGTTCCAACAGTTGTTATGAAAATGTTTTATATCTTAGTTGTGTCCTTCTAAGGCAGGGAAATTGTTTTTCTTATCTATCAGGTATTTTGCTGACTCTGCCTTAGATTTCAGGCGAGTTTTGGGTAGAAAATATGTGAATTATGAATCCTATATTTTTAGAATAATTGTAGACCTTCAAATCATATTTCCAACACATCTAGCCTTGTAATCTTTTGACTTTTAGAACTTCAGATATGGGCAAAACACAAAGATAGTGTCGGCTGTAGAGACTTCTAGATTGCTTCAAACTCCGTATTTCAACTTATGTTTTAGGCTTGAAAACAATATAACTGAGTTATTAATTGTAGGCCTATGTTTCATATTTTCAGGAAAGTAAAGAGCACATGAAACCAAGTTGTACATCTCTAGTTATAACCTGAAAACCAATAAGTGTCCTAGATTGATTAGAACGGACCTTGAACTTCGAGCTTATCCCATGGCCTGCCTCTTCACATGATCTTATTTTCAACCCAATTCAATATTTAAACACATAAAAATATCATAAATTCCCAAGAATTAAATCAATACAAAAGTTCCTAAAATTCTAAATAAACTAGCTAAGAAATAAACAAAACACTTTAAATCAAAACAATTATAACTAAGAAAATGTGTGTAATAAATTATGTCATCTAATGCCCCCAAACTTGAACAATTGCATGTCCTTAAGCAAAAGAAAAATCATAAAAATAGAGGATCATAAACATATTTAGGCTAAACTTATCACACCTAAAGGACATATCATGCAAACATTAACACCTCAACTTAGTACATAAGCAATAGTAAATAAAGGAAAACTAAGCATACCTACTTTCTGTAGTTCAAATATTCATACATAATTTTGAACTCAAATCATATTTATCATGCAAACAACATAATTGAATCATGCAGCATGTGTCTTATAATCATCCATTCTCACTACTACAAACAAGATAGCAAACTAGAGAGATATCTATTCAGTTTTTTTTTTTGGGATCTTTTTGTCTTGAAGTTGTCACTTGTCTTTTGAAGCAAATATCTATTCAAAGTGCTTTGCATACTTATATTTCAAGCTATCACTTGACGTAAAAGTAAACATTTGTGATGAATACTCCTAGTAACTAAGCAACTCAAAACATTAGAGAAAATAGAACTTTTTATATATATAAATATATTGTGTAATTATTATCACTTTATTTACTTAAATCTTGTTTAGAACTAGACTAAAATGGATAATTGCATGAAAAACATCACTCATCTTTTATGCATAGTCACATAACTCACATAACTTTGCAAGGAAATATATACTTCAATAATTGCCTTTTGAGTCTTATAGGAATCTTATGAATTTAATTTGAACCATACCATCAAAAGGCTCTTGTAATTGAGTCTTATAGGACTCTCACAAATATTTCTTTACTCTTAAGTCTAAGATGATTCTTATAATTTGTTCTATAATTTGGAGTATTAAAAGACCCTCGCTAGTTTTATTTTACTTTTATAATCTTAAAGGATTCTTCCAAATTTGAGTTGAACCTTGCCATCAGAAAGCTCTTGTGATTGAGTTTTGGAGAACTCTTATAAAACGTATGTTTTTTTTTTTTTTTTTAATTTTATGTTTTAGAGGACCCTTGCAAATCTTTCTAGCAATAGAGTCTTAGAGGACTCTCACAAATCTTTCTTTACCTTCTAACTCTTAGAGGACTATTGCAAATTTCTAGCGATCAAGTCTTATAGGACTCTTGTAAGTCTTTCTTACAGTCGAGTCATAGAGGACTTTCATAAAGTTTTCTTTATTTCTATGCCTCAAATGACTCTTGCAAATGTTTTCTTTGTTATGAAGTCTTAGAAGACTCTTACAAGGTTTTTTATTTTTAATTCTCAATTAACTCTTGTAAATCTAATTTCAAAGAATCACTCTTGGAAATTTGAATTCTATATGATTCTTTCAAGTTTAAATTATTGAGGCTCCTCACATTTTGATTTGATCATCTCTTAAAATTTTCCAATGTACGCTATAGTTTTTTTACAAGCTTACTAAACAAAGCATATGGAAAAGCATTTTCATATACTTTGTAATGTAAACTTTGTAAAGAGCGGGTAATTGTCATATTCTAATTTTCGACCCTTATCAAATATCTCAAAAAAGGCAAAGATATTTTAATCAAAAAGTGTAAACAAAATATTTCAAAAAGGGAAAAATTATATTAAAAAATATATATTTCAAGAAAATATAAAAAATATAAAAATACAATTACAGATGAAATTGGAAAGAAATTAAGAGAAAATGGTTAAAATTGCCAAAAATTGAAAAATAAGAAGCTAAAGACTAAATTGGAAAAGACACAAATATTAAAGGACTATTTTAATGCAATAAAGGACTAAATTGAGAGAAAAAAGGTTAAATTTGGCTAAATAATTTAAAACTGGAAAGCCAATGATTGAATTAAAAAAAAGTGTCAATATTGAGAAACCAGTATAACACAATCATGGATGAAATTTAGAAGACAAATTAACATAAAAGGTTGAAACTAGCAAAAAATAAAATAAATAAAAATCCAAAGACTAAACTGGGAAAAATGATAAACTTGGAGGACCTATTTAAAAAGTAAAAGAAACTTGTTTCTTTGAGCGAAATGATAGCCTCACCCCTTCAATGAAACAATATGTTTCAATGTAATTCAAAAAAAAAAAGAAAATAAAAAGAGAAAAAAGAAACAACCCAAAATGATATCGTTTTAGGCATGTATGGTGAACAATACCTTCTCCATTGTGTCAGACTCCCAATTTCTTATTTTTCATGATTTTGGCTTGACTTTGACAACTCTTTTCTCTTAACAAAGTGTTTCTTCATGTTTTTCGTTTCTATGTTCTTCCCCATTTCCTTTTGTTTTTCATCATTTTCCAGATGGTATTTATAGTGTTTTTCTAGTTTTTTTAGTGGATTCCATCAAAGATTGATCAAAGCTTAGCCATTTGATCAATATGAGAGGGTTTTAAACAAAAGTTAACAGTTGGAAGCTCTTATACTAGGATGATTTTGAAATGGTGGTTTTGGTCCTTGGTGGTTTTGCTAGACTTGGAGGGCAAAGAGCCATTTTTGACCTTTTAATCTTGAGAGAGAGGTTTTGAAGTCATTGATAAGAACCCTCTAAGAGGCTTTCAAGTGTGAACACACACAAAAAATGGATGGCTTTTGAAAAATAAGTATCTGCATGGAATTAATCATATATTTTCAATTTAGAAAAACAAAAAAAATACTTTTATATATGAATTACATTGCAACCGTAATATCTAACCGTTCGAATTGATACATCCATCTATACTGGACTGGTCCTCCAACTTTTGCCTCAAACAGTAAATGTATGAGTAGATGCTCAATTGAGTGAAAAAATCATGGAGAAAATATCATCTCAAGTTTGTATATTGTCTCGACGATATTTGTTTAAAGCATCTCAATGTGATCAACATTCAACTTGCTGGAGCATATATCTCTAAAGAAATGGCTGATCTCCATGAGTGCATCCCATATCCTTTTTGGCAACAAATCACGATAAGCTAATGGAATGAGTGTTTGCATAAACATGTGGCAGTCATGACTCTTCATTTCATATAATTTGTATTCCTCCATATTAACCAACCTTGATATGTTCGAGGCATGTCTATTGGAAAAACACAGACTCTTAAGTCATTTGTAGACTAGTCGTTGTGCATTTTTCTCTAACACAAAGCTTGCTCTTAGTTTTGCAACTTGTGACCCATCAAAAACCAACTCCATATTTTTACGGTTATGAAACAAAGCTGTATCTAATCTAGCCTTGATGTTGTCCTTTATCTTCCCCTTCACATCCATGACGATGTTCAAAATGTTCTCAATCACGTTCTTTACTATGTGCATGACGTCAAGGTTATGGCGGAGGAGATTGGTTTTTCGATAAGGAAGCTCCCAAAAAATACTTTGCTTTACCTAATTGTGGGTCAAACCAAAACCATAAAACTTCTGCTTACCTGATTGGAAACCAAACACAATGTCACCGTACTTTAATACAACATCATGCAATTCTTCACCAGAAAAATGACGGGGTGCAACATCCTTTTCAACTCTGCCAACAAAGAAATCATTTATGCTCTTTCTGTACCTGTGATTTGTTGGCAAGAAATAACGGTGACAGTAAAAAAAAAAGAAGCTTTACCTCCGTTTGTTAGCGTGAATGCCTTGTTGTTTTCCATTTGTGCTCCAATCAGAAACCATTCCATAAGCTGGAAAATCATTGATAGTCCACATCAAAGTCGTCCTCATAACAAAATTCTATTTGCTCGATATATCATAAGTCAAAGCTCCGGAGGATCACAACTGTGTCAACTCATCAATCAACGGTCGAAGACAAATATCTATATTTCGGCCGAGATTGCTCGGACCGGGTATGACAATAGATAAAAACATGAACTCCGGCCTTATACACATCCTCGATGGCAAGTTATAAATTGTGAGTATGACCGACCAACAAGAATTAGGAGCAACAAATGACCCGAATAGATTGAATCCATTTGTATACAACCCAACAAGCACGTTTCTTGATTCAGTTGAAAAGTAAAGATGCACACTCTTAAAGTGTTTCCGTGCTTCACCGTTAGAAGGATGCACCATCACTTCATCAACCACATCATGTGATTGGTGGCATGTCATGTGCTCAACAGTCCTTGGTGACATGAATAACCTCTACAGTCTAGGTGTGATTGAGAAGTATCCAAGTTTTTCATATGCCACGAGAGTGTTTCCCCTGCCAGTTCTGGGTTTGTAACGGGAATGCCTACATGTCATACACTATGTCAACTCAGCATTTTCAAAGTAGTATAACATGCAGAAGCTAGGGCACATGTCAATTTTCTAGTATTCTAAACCGAGGGGTTTCATCATGGGCTTAGCAGTATAGAAGTTTTCTTTCAGCTTGTTCCCTTCAGGTAAAATGCTTCTCGCCCATTCGATAATTTTGTCATAACCGGCCTCACTCAACCCGTGATCTGACTTGATGGTGAACACCTGTGATACGACCGATAATTTACCGTGGTTCATGCAGTAATCCTATAATGGTTTGTCAAAATCTTTTAACAGATCAAAAAACCTTATTGCATCTGCATTAGGTTTTTCTTCTACGATTGGACATTAACTGACATTATCTTGATTCATTCTCATTGCATCTATAGCCATATTATTGTAAGGATTACTATTGTCATTGGCAACTTCATGCACGTTACTAGCACTAGAAGTTGACCCAACCATCATTTCTACCTTGCTCTCATTACGAACAAATAGTTCTCCATGTGCATACCAATACAGGTAATCCTCCATGAACCCTTTGTGTAGAAGATGCATCATTACAACATCTGGATGCATATACTTTTTTATTTTTACACTTCTTGCATTGACACCTAATATCGCATCCAGTAAAATTTCTAAGAATAGATGTTTCCGAAATTAATAAAACCATGAACCCTATTACAATAATCCATCCTCTGCAATCCTTGGGGTAAATCTCGATACATCTATGAACGATCATTCATGACTTCTATCGAACCTCTATAAAATTATGATGACAACATGTATTAATTAGCTATGTTAGGTAAATAAATTTGCAAAAATATTGGTTTACCTCGAGATTATCCAACAAACTAATTAAAACTTCTCATAAATATTCATTATCAATTATCAATGTCCATACAAATTTATACATGTAAATTTACGGAAATTACAACTCCGCAAAAGCATTGATAAAAATTAAAACGGACCCGTTAAACAAGATATTAATTATTTCATCACAACACATCTAATTCGGTAATTCAACAAAGTTTCAACAATTTACAAACAAATGCAATTTTACAAAATCTAAAACAAATCATAACAAGTACAAAATTATACATTCATACTACAAGTTTGTTTGAGAAATAACAATAAAACATGTACATACACTAACAAAATATATATACTAAAAAAACAATAAAAAACAACAAAATTGACATTCAAATGTTAAAATTAAAAATGATAAATTTACTTACAAAAATGATAAAATCTATAATAAATCAGAGCACAGATGTTGTGACCACAAAAGTTAAAGAAATATGACTTGTGTTGAGAAGAAGGGGATATTTTTAGGGGGGTGGTTGTTTGCAGTTTGGGAGGGGAGAGTTAGGATGGGGAAAAAGAAGCAGAAATAGGGGAGGAGAGGGTCTGTAGAGTGGTGATATATTAACTCTTACCAATGGAATCACCAACGGACTACTTCTGTCGGTAATTCCGACGGTGAATTGGTATGTCACTGTATGGAGATCCCGGTTTGAATCCCTCGATCATTTGTCGGTAAAATCGCCCGCAAAAACTTCCACGTCATCAAACCATTTTTTTTTTAATTCTATATATTTCGTCAGTAATTCAGTCGGTATATACCGACAACATTAGTCTGTCGGTATATACTGACGGCATTAAAGACAGAACAGTGTACGTCGGTAATGATCACCACAATAATTCCGTCAGTAATTCCTTTGATTTTAGGCGAAATCTAGTAGTGAGTTAACTTGATTTTTTTTTAAAGAGCATTATAATTCTCTTTTTTTTATTGGCTTATTCCAATTTGACTCGTCCTAGTTTGACAAGAGTTTGGCAGGATATCCCAAGTTGGCTTGCCCTGATTATTAGGGTTATAGGTTTGTCAAGTTAACTCGGGTTAACCAGAACTATTTTTTTATGTCATTTGTTTATCCTATTTTGTTTTTCTGTATTTAATGAGTTGTGAATTAAAATATATCATTTATCAATTTTTGAAAAAAAAATATTTTTCCAGAAGTTATCCTAATCATTTTTCTTTTTAAATTTATTCCATTTATTATTATTTTTTATTTTTTTATCTAATTAAATTAAAGCCAATTTATTTGACTCAATCAGGTATATAACACAAGTTGCATATTTGTTTTTTTTTTTTAAAGTTGAATATTTGTTTTTTATTTTTTAAATACGGTTGTAACAACTGAATATTATTTTTTATAAAAAAATATTATGGCCTGAATACGGAGCGTATGGACCAAGTCTATTGACTTTGCTTAAAGTATAATCAAGTTAAATTGTACGGATCTATATCTTTTTTGGTAGAAGAAATTAGAATATTATCTTATGGATATTTAGAATTTAATCTCTCATATACTCACGTGAAAACAGTGGAGCGTCATGGAGTCATTCTCAATTCCTACCATCTCGTGACTACACCGCAACACTCCACGTGTGTGTGTCTATATATATATATATATATATATATATATATATATATATATATATTACACTCTGTCTAATAATAACATA
>Ga0307515_10013045_pt1 | contig 15569 bp, 14 predicted proteins | sample 17_EM_MG_FD_194513 | JGI IMG/M metagenome (GOLD analysis project Ga0307515, IMG submission 194513) | Populus trichocarpa ectomycorrhiza microbial communities from riparian zone in the Pacific Northwest, United States - 17_EM | ecosystem: Host-associated > Plants > Roots > Unclassified | place... | reverse complement strand
TGAACTCAAGGAGCGCATCCTCAAGGGGATCGCCGAGATCAATGCCTCACCCGTCGTGTTCCGATGGAACAAGTTCGACCTTGGGCTGGCTTGATGTGTAATTGTTTTGCTGGAACTAACTACTAGTGCATCATATGAACGCGAAAAAGAATGACCTAATGCATCTGACGTGGTTTTAGCTCGACCCATTAAATCGTACGAGTACGAAAATACCTGTCCGTTATTTCCTCGTGCGCGTATTACTTGACCGAGCTCATCATAGTCATACATCGCCTGGAAGGTTGCTGGGGAGCCATTCACCGATTTTTGAATCAAGACAACATCAGAGTTATTATCATAGCCATATGAAATCTTGGCGATATTTGAACCTTCAGACTTTGTTGCAGACGTAAGCCGCAGCGCTGCGTCATAGAGGTACGCCACTGACGTTCCATCAGGGAAATTTGTGCCGCCAATTAGGCCGTTGGCATCATATGAATATACCTCTACCGAGGGCGTTCCCCCATAATAGTTTGTGTGCGTCGAAAGTCTTCCTCGACCGTCATAGGCAAAATCTTCGATTTGCCCGTTGGCCGTGGTTACGCGTCCGGCACGGCCAGATGAGTCAAAATTTGAATAGGCAACCGCGTGGCCCAGGCTATTTGCTATCGAGGTTAAGTTTCCCGCGGAATCATAGGTATAGACAACCGAGTCGCCAAGACCGGGAATTGGTCCGTCGATGGTCATGCTCGCAAGTACAGCATTTGGATAGGTTGTGTATGAGTAGATTGTCGAGTGCGTTTGGTTTGCGACTCCGACCGATGAGAGATTGGTGACGGTTTCGGACGCTATCCGATTTGTAGCGGTATAGGTGTAGTCAGTTCGCTTTAGTCCGGCCACGGTCGCACTTAAAGGGCGATTCTTAGTCGTGTCCCACGTATAAGTTGTTGTTCTTGCGAGTGCGGTTCCAAAGCCTTCAATTTTTTGTAAAATTTGCCCTTTGGTGTTGTACGTGTAATCAGTAATGCTCCCGTCGAATGTTTTAACTTGCTTTTCATGCCCATTTGCATCGTATGTTGTCGTTGAAATCCGTTGGGAACAATTGGTGGACGCTTGGCCAGTTACTTTGGTAATTCTGTTCGCCTGCATCTCATAAAATGTTACTTTTCCCAATGGATTTGTCTCGGTGGTTTGAGATACCGTTCCATCGGCCGCATTGACGTAAGAGTATTGGAATTTCTCGACGTCGCCTGCATGTTTGCTGAGTGAGACGCGATTTGATGTATCGTATTCGAAGTAAGAATATCTTGTTCCATTATAGGATTTCCCGGCTAGACTTTGTAGATCAGTCGTATAGTGGTAAGTTATTGTCGTTGCCGGGGCTCCAGGTAGTGTTACTCCCATAAGCCTGACGCTCGGTGACGATACGTTATACTGAAAAACGTTTCCGCTCGGGTCCGTGATAGTGGTTAGTAAGACCCCGTTCCACGTGAAGTTCACCTGTCTGCCATTTGTGTGAGTTACTCGCTGGAGCTGCGAGCCATAGGTTCCTGCATAAGACAATGTCCATCCGATGCCGTGCGAGTTCGTCACGGATACGAGCTGGCCCCATTGATACACTTCGACGTCGTCGTTCTCCGTATAGAGCGTGATAAGTCCGTTCGAACCCCGCACTACACGATAGGACGGATTCTTATCCGTCCATGTCCCTGTGGAAAACTGCGATATGAGAATCCTTCTCCCATCTGAACGAAGCGCCCAAACATACTGAGGGGTTGCACTGGAATTGCATAATGGCCCATTGGGATAAGGCGTGCAGGTCCAACCTCCTCCTTCTAGGTATTGGAACTTGAGCTTTCTATCGAACGGGCTAACCCAGTTGTATCCATAGACTCCTCGGTCGAACCAATACTGGTTGTATTGGCGATAGCCAGTTAGTGGCATCTCTCCTTCGCTGGAGAAATCGATTTCCGGTTCGATTTTGTTTCCTGTCGCTACTGCAACCGGGTTCCCCGAGGTTTCGCCGCATTTGGTGCCGGAGCTTGCGTTCTTGGCTCCTGCGTCTCCAGGAGGACGGGAAAATAGATCGGCGCCAGAAGTGTTCCAGATTCCAGGAATGGTCGGGCTGCTAATCAAATCGAAGAAGCCCTTGTCGCGGCCCCCAATAATCGTCACGCCACAACGTGGATCGGAATCGGATGGGCAACTTTGTGCCATCGCTGTCTGAAAGCAGAATAGGAGTGAGAAGAAAATGGCAATCCGAGAGCGCAGGATTGCGCCAATGAAGTTTTTCAAGAAGTCCTCCCTGTGATGACGGCATGGTCCGAAGGTGTCTGCTGCACCGTGCAGTGCAGATGTTGCTGACACAGCTCATGCGAGGTTTTTAGGCATCCCAGCATATGTTGAACCTGAGCGACGCTCAAGCTGTAAGACATAACAGGGCTACCGCGGCCGTAAGCAGAAGAGCCCCGCTCAATGGGCCTTGAGCGGAACACAGGGCGCCGCCATCAGGGCGTCCATCGAGCAGAGTGATTTCATGGTCGGATGTTAGGCAGCGGACCAGCTCTCCAGCACGTCGTAGCCGGCACCCTCGGGCCGTGACCACACCAGCGAGAACTGCGACACATCCCACTCAATGGCCGGTGCGGCCTGCGGTGGCACACAGCCTTGTGCCTTGCGCGCGAGGGTGGCGTGCGGCACCCACGGCTTTGGATCGATGCTCAGGCCAAGCGGCTGCACGAGTGCCGCGATGTCGCCCTGCAGCAGCTCGAGCGATCGGTTCTCTCCCGGTTTCAGCACCGAGATGCCTCCGGGGAACGGGTCGGCGCGGGTCAACCGCAGGGACAGCGGCGCCATCGGCACACTGGCCAGCGCCGCGCTCAGACGCCGTTCCACGTCCAGCTCCACATTGCCGAGGAACAGCAGTGTCAGGTGCAGCTGGGGTGGCGCCGTCGGCCGCACGGTGGCCGGCCAGTCGTAATGCAGCTGGTACTGGCTGATGGCCTCTTGCGCCGCGCCGGCCATCAATCCGATGAACAGTCGCCGTGTCGCCATGGTCTCAACGCTCTGGTTCGCGATGCAACTCGACGTCGATGTCCTCTTCGCTGGCTCCCAGCGCTGACGCAACCGCCTCCGACGCACGGCGCCAGACCTCGGCCCATTGCTCCTGCTGTTCGGTCAAGCCTCGGCTCGGGTCCAGGTCCGCGCCCTCTTGCTGCCAGGCTGCCTCCGCCGCTTGGTGGGGCGTTCAGCCAGCCTGCTGGAAGTGGTCCCGCGCCGTGGGTTCCGCCACACGCCCGCGGCGGCCATAGAGCAACTGGTCCTTGTACGAAATCATGATCGTCCACATCAGAACAACTCTCCTTGCTCGGGTGGCTGTCCTTGCAGCTGCTTCTTGACGCTGCGCGGTGGCTTCGGCCGCTTGGGCGCCACCGGCATGGGCTCGAAGATGAACAGCTGCTCCGGTGCCATGCGCACCAGCGGGATCACGTCGCCGACCTGGCCGAACCGGGGTCTGTCCGCAGGTGACAAGTCGCGGAAGGAAGCGACCGAAGCGGTACAGCAAGGTGGAGAGCGTCTTTGCTTTGGTTGCTTTCATTTGACGCGACAAATGACAGTGACTCGCCCTGCCGGGGCGAGACCCGGCGCACCCGTCGGTAGGCAGGAGAAATACCCACGCGAAGCGGGAAAAAACAGAGCGAAGCTCAGTAGCTCCGTCCCCCCTTGAACTGCGCCTTCGTCGTACGAACCCGCCCCGCCGCCTTCTCAATCGCAGCAAACGACCTCGCCGCATGCGCGTGGCAAATCGCCAACCCCAGCGCATCAGCCGCATCCTTGCCCGGCAGCCCAGGCAGCTTCAGCAAACGCTTCACCATCTCCTGCACCTGCTCCTTGCGTGCATGCCCGGCACCAACAATGGCTTTCTTCATCTGCAAAGCGGTGTACTCGGCCACCTCGATGTCGCACGACACCAGCCCCGTGATCGCCGCGCCGCGCGCCTGGCCCAGCAACAGCGTGCTCTGCGGGTTGACGTTGACGAACACGATCTCGATAGACGCGCAATGCGGCTGGTAGCGCGCGGCAATCTCGCGGATGCCGTCGTAGATCACCTTCAGGCGCAGCGGCAATTGCCCGCTGTCGATTGCATCGGTCTTGATGGTGCCGCTGGCCACGTAGTGCAGTTCGTTGCCTTCGACGTCGATGACACCGAAGCCCGTCGTTCGCAGCGCGGGGTCGATGCCCAGGACTCTCATGTGCCGAAGTACCAGTGAACGGAATGGAAGAAGACGGGTGCTGCGAAACAGAGTGGCGCCACGCGATCCAGCAACCCCACGGCGCCGGTGACCGACGCGCGGCTGCCCCAATGCCGCACGCCGGCGTCGCGCTTGAGCGCCTGCATCACCAGCGCGCCCATGGTGCCGCAGCCGCCGGCGACGAAGCCGATGAAGATGGCCTGTGGCGCCTTGAAGGGCGTGATCCAGAACAGCAGCCCACCGGCCAGGCCGCCGGCGAGTGAACCCAGCAGCCACGCGCGCCATGAGAAGCTGCGGCTGATCTGGCGTGCTGCCGGCCGGGCCCGCAGGCGCTGTGTCGCGAACTGTTGCGCGATCTGCGCGCTGACCACCACGACCACCAGATAGAGCACGAGAAAGGCGCCGCGGTCTTCGTAGTTGGGGAACTCCAGCAGCAGCAGCGCCGGCGCATGGCTCATGCCGTAGACGCAGACCATCGTGCCCCACTGGATCTTGGCCGCGCGTTCGAGAAAGCGCGTGGGGTCGTTGCCGAACACCGCAAGCACCGGCAAGGCCGCGAAGGCGTACACCGGGATGAACACGCTGAAGAGATCGAAGTACTGCCCGCCGGCCAGAAAGTACTGCACCGGCAGCACGAAGAAGAAGGCGGCCAGCAGCGCGCGGTGGTCGCCGCGCCGCGTGTGCGTCAGCGTGATGAACTCTCGCAGCGCGAGGAAGGACACCACGGCGAACAGCAGCGTCGACACGAAGGCGCCGGTGGCCCATGCGATCCAGAACAGCACGGTGCCCACCCACAGCGCGCGCAGGTCGCGCCGCATGGCGTCGTAGCTTTCCTGCTTGTCTTCAGGCATCGCGCGCAGCGACTTGGCGAAGGCGGACACCGTGGCGAGCGAGAGCACGCCGAACACGATGATGAACAGCAGCCCGATCTGCTGCGAGATGGTGAGGCTGCGCAACCAGCTGCCCATCATGCGGCTCCCGATGCGTGTGTGCTCATCATGCGGCCACCTTGGACAACGCGACGACGGCATCGCGCGCACGCGCCAGGAACAGGCGCTTGTCTTCGCCCGGCTCCAGCTTCAGCGGTGCACCGAAGGTCACCGTGCAGAGAATCGGCACCGGCACCACTTCGCCCTTGGGCATCACGCGCTGCACGTTGTCGATCCACGCGGGAATGAGCTGCACGTCGGGAAACTGCTCGGCCAGGTGGTACAGCCCGGCCTTGAAGGCCTGCGGTTCGCCCTTGTTGCCGCGTGTGCCTTCTGGAAAGATGACGAGCGAATCACCGTTGCGCAGCGCATCGGCCAGAGGTTCGAGCGGGTCTTCGTCTTCTGTTCGCACGCGGCTCACGTAGACGGCGTTGAACACCTCGCGTGTGATCCAGTGCTTGAGGGGCGAAGCCGTCCAGTAGTCGCGCGCAGCAATGGGCCGGGTTTGCGCGCGCAGGTCGCGCGGCAGCGCGGCCCAGATCAGCACCCAGTCGAAATGGCTCTGGTGGTTGGCGAAGTAGATGCGCTGCTCGGCCTTGGGCGGGGCGCCATACCAGTGGCCCTGCGCGCCGGTGATGAGCCGCGCGAGAAAGGCCAGCAGCATGCCGACGGCTTCGGGGCGCGTCATGCGGGATCAGTGTCTGAAATGACGAACACCTGTCAGCACCATCGCGATGCCGTGCTCGTTGGCGGCACCGATCACCTCTTCGTCGCGCATGCTGCCACCGGGGTGGATCACGCTGGTGGCACCGGCTTTTACCAACTCATCCAGCGTGTCGCGGAACGGGAAGAAGGCGTCGCTCGCCACGGCAGAGCCCTTCAGCGACAGCCCGGCGGCTTCGGCCTTGATGCTGGCGATGCGTGCCGAATCCAGCCGGCTCATCTGGCCGGCACCGACGCCGAGCGTCATGCCGCCGGCGCAGAACACGATGGCATTGCTCTTCACGTACTTGCCGACCGTCCAGGCGAACAGCATGTCTTGCAGCTGCTGCGGCGTGGGTTGCGTCTTGGTGACCACCTTCAGGTCGGACAGCTTCAGTTCGTGGTTGTCGGCACTCTGGATCAGCAGGCCCGAGCCGATGCGCTTCACGTCTTGCGCGTTGCGGCCTTGCTCCCACGCGGTGCTGCCGCCGTGGGGCAGTGCTATGTGCAGCACACGGGCATTCTTCTTCGTGGCCAGGATGTTCAGCGCTTCGGCGGTGTAGGACGGCGCGATCATCACCTCCATGAACAGCTGCGTGACCTGCTCGGCGGTGGCGCCGTCGACCTCGGTGTTGAAAGCGATGATGCCGCCGAACGCCGACGTCGGGTCGGTCTTCAAGGCCTTGCCGTACGCCTCGGCCGCATTGGCGCCGAGGGCCACGCCGCAGGGGTTGGCGTGCTTGACGATCACGCAGGCCGGCGTGTTGAAGCTCTTGACGCATTCCCACGCCGCATCGGCATCGGCAATGTTGTTGTACGACAGCTCCTTGCCCTGCAACTGCTTCGCCGTGACCAGCGAGCCGGGCGCGGGGTGCAGGTCGCGGTAGAAGGCCGCCGTCTGGTGCGGATTCTCGCCGTAGCGCAGGTCTTGCAGCTTGATGAAGCGGCCGTTGCTCTGCGCCGGGTATTCGGCGCGCGACCCATCGGCTTGCAGCGACGAAAGGTAGTCGCTGATGGCCGCGTCGTAGTTCGAGATGCGGTTGAAAGCGGCCACCGACAGCGCGAACTTGGTCTTCTGGCTCACGGCCTTGTCAGCCTTCAATTCGGCCAGCACCTGCGCGTACTGTGACGCGTCGGTGAGCACCGCCACGTCTTTCCAGTTCTTCGCGGCCGAGCGCACCATCGCCGGGCCGCCGATGTCGATGTTCTCGATGGCGTCTTCCAGCGTGCAGCCGGGCTTGGCGACGGTGGCTTCGAACGGGTAGAGGTTCACGCACAGGATGTCGATGGTCGAGATGCCGTGCTGCTCGATTGCGGCCATGTGCTCGGGCAGGTCGCGCCGTGCCAGCAGGCCGCCGTGGATGGTGGGGTGCAGCGTCTTCACGCGGCCGTCGAGCATCTCGGGGAAGCCGGTGTGCTCGGCCACCTCGGTGACCGGCAGGCCGGCGTCGGCCAGCAGCTTGGCGGTGCCGCCGGTGGACAGCAGCTTGACGCCCAGCGCATGCAGCTCGCGCGCGAAATCGAGCACGCCGGTTTTGTCGGAGACAGAGAGCAGGGCTTGCATGGTGGCCTTCATTTGACGAGCTTGTGATCGAGCAGCTTGCGCCGCAGCGTGTTGCGGTTGATGCCCAACCATTCGGCGGCGCGGCTCTGGTTGTTGTCGGCGTGTTTCATCACCACGTCGAGCAGCGGCTTCTCGACGACCTTCAGGATCATCTCGTACATCGCCGTCGGTTCCACGCCGCGCAAGTCCTTGAAGTAGGCCTCCAGGCTGTCGCGCACGCATTCCTCGATGTGTTTTTTGCTCATGCTTCTTCTTCGATCAATTCTTGTTGTGTGACGACCGGCAGGCGGTGATGCGAGTCTGCCAATTGGTCGAACCAATCTGTCACGGCACGCACTTGCGTGTCGCAGGTTTCCAGGGTGTTCATGAAGGCGCGAAAACTCTCGCCCCCGGGCAAGGCGCGAACGGCCCAGCCGATGTGCTTGCGCGCAGTGCGCACGCCGGCGAATTCTCCATACAGGCCGTAGTGCTCGTGCAGGTGATCGAGCAGCCATTGCTTGGCTTGCTGCACTTCGGGGGCCGGCAGGTGCTCGCCGGTTTCCAGGAAGTGAGCGATCTCGCGGAAGATCCACGGCCGGCCCTGCGCGGCGCGGCCGATCATGATCGCGTCGGCACCGGTCGCGGCCAATACCTCGCGGGCTTTCTCGGGGCTGTCGATGTCGCCATTGGCCACCACCGGAATCTGCAGCGCAGCCTTGACTGCAGCGATGGTGTCGTACTCGGCGTACCCCTTGTAGCCTTGTTCGCGCGTGCGGCCGTGCACCGTGACCATCGCCACGCCGGCCTGCTCGGCGGCGCGCGCGATGCGCACCGCGTTGCGCTCGGCCTGGCACCAGCCGGTGCGCATCTTCAGCGTGACGGGCACCCGGTGCGGCTCGCAGGCAGCGACCACGGCTTCGATGATCGCGAGCGCCAGCGGCTCGTCCTGCATCAGCGCGGAGCCGGCCCACTTGGTGCAGACCTTCTTGGCCGGGCAGCCCATGTTGATGTCGATGATCTGCGCGCCGCGCTCGATGTTGTAGGCCGCGGCCTCGGCCATCATCGCGGGCTCGGTGCCGGCGATCTGCACCGCGATCGGCGCGACCTCGCCCTCATGGTTGGCGCGGCGCGAGGTCTTCAGGCTGTTCCACAAATCCTTGCGCGAAGTGACCATCTCACTCACCGCGTAGCCCGCGCCCAGCCGCTTGCACAGCTGGCGAAACGGCCTGTCGGTTACGCCCGCCATCGGGGCGGCGAACAGGCGGTTCGCCAAGGGAATGTGGCCGATGTGCATGGCGTGCGGGGAGGGTGCGGAACGCGCGGGAGGCTGCTCAAAAAGGAGGCAGAGTATAGCGCCGCGACAAGCCGCTGCCGTGCACAAAACACACTGCGCATAATGCCGGCCGATGGAAGCATGGATCGACTCGCTGCTCGCCTTGTTGGCGCTGCCCAAATTCGGCCTGAGCACGCTCTTCGTCGTCGCGTTCATCTCGGCCACATTGCTGCCGCTGGCGGCCGAGCCGGCGCTGTTCGGCCTGGTCAAGCTCAACCCGGAAATGTTCTGGCCCGCCGTGTTCGTGGCGTCGATCGGCAACACGCTGGGCGGCATGGTCACCTGGTGGATGGGCTACGGTGCCGAGCGCGCCTACGAGAAGGTGGCGCACCACCCGCCTCGGGCGCGTGCGCTGGCGTGGCTGGAGCGCTTCGGGCCGAAGGCCTGCCTGCTGTCATGGTTGCCGCTGGTGGGCGACCCGCTGTGTGCGGTGGCGGGTTGGCTGCGCCTGCCGTTCTGGCCCTGCGTCTTCTACATGGGCATCGGCAAATTTCTGCGCTACGTGGTGATGACGGCGGTGCTGTTGTGGTTCTGGCCGGGGCAGTTCACGCCCTGATCGCGTGGCGGCTCAAGATGAGAAGAATTGCCAGATAGTGGGCAGTTTGCGCGCTGCGTGTGAGGTGAATCCCCGGTTCGGCTGTGGCACGATGAAATCGCCCGTTTCCACTGAGGATTCATCGTGTCAGCGCAGCATCTCGAACCTTCCTTGTTGTGCCGCACGTGTCGGGGTGGAGCGTGAGCCGCTCGTCGTCGGCCCCGGCGGCCAAGCGATCCGAGCCGGCCAAATCAAGCAAAACCGCCAAGCCGGTGAAGGCTGACAGCAAGAAGAAGCGCCCGCCTGCCGCGCCGGTTGTCGAAAAGGACGGTTGGCTGCAGCGGCTCAAGCGTCTGCGCCTGCGGTTCAAGCGCAAGGGGCTCAACATCCAGTTGCTGATCGAAGACCCGGCGAAGCACATTGCCGACATCAAGCGCGAATCCGCGGTGGCCGACGTCTCCGAGGCCGCCACGCTGAGCGCCGCCTTGAGGGGCGTGCTGGACCGCCACCCCACGTCGCGCTCGGTGCTGGTGCACCTCGCCCTGCTGGAAAAAGCCATGAGCCGGCATGGCCTGAAGGCGCTCGACGACATGCCGCCCGACATCCTCCAGCGCGCGATGTCGCAGTTCGACACCCTGGTGTCCGACTGGTCACCGGCCCCGCTGGCGGCCCTGCGCGCCAAGATCAAGACGGTGCTGCTCGCCCACGAGCGCGCCAACGACCACCGCAGCACCGCACAGCGCCTGTCCGACTTTCATGACGACAAGCGCATGCACGTGGCCGAGGCCAGCGTGACCACCTTCATGGAAGCCAATGCGGAGTGGGAGAAGTCGTTCACCGGGCAGAAGCTGAAAGCCGTGTCCAAGTAGAGCGGCTCGCTGCACGAGCGGCATGAAAAAGGGGCGCCGAGGCGCCCCTTGTCACGTCTGCAGGAACCTGTGGCCGCTCAGGCTGCGGCCTTGCGTGCGGCGCGCTTGACGGGTGGTTTGACTGCAGGCTTCGCAGCGGCCTTCACGGCGGGCTTGGCGGCTGTCTTGGCCGCGGGGCTCTTGCCGCCCAGCTCGGCCACCTGGGCGCTCAGCTCGTCGATGCGCTTGGTGAGTGCCGCCACGTCTTTGGCGTTGGGCACGCCCAGCTTGCCCAGTGCGCGGGCGGTGCGCTCTTCGAAGATGGACTCGAGCTTGTCCCAGTGCTGCCCGGCCTTGGCGGTCACGTCGCCGGCCATGCCGCTCATCTTGCTGGCCACTTCGCCGAACTTTTCTTCGGCCACGCTCTGCGTCTTTTTCTGGATGGTCACGCCTTCCTTGACGAGGGCTTCGAACACCTTGCCGCCTTCTTCCTGGGCCTTGGAGAAGGCGCCCAGGCCGGCCAACCAGATCTGCTGGGCCGAGTCTTTCACGGTGCTGGCGAACTGGCCGTCGAGCAGGCCTGCCGCCGAAGCGCTTTTCTTGTCCGCCATCTGCTTGAGTTTCTTGACCATGGTCTCTTTCCGTTGGGTGGATGAATGAATGCGCGCTGCGCCGGGTGGCGTCGACTATAGGAGCGCCCCGCGGGGTGCGCACCGGGTTTCTCTAGTGAGCGATCTCTATGGCCGTCTCGGGGTAACTGCGCAGCAAGGTTGCAGGAGGTTTGGTCAAGAATGCGCCAAACCAACGCGCACCCAGGAGGCATGCATGCAGTATTTCGTGACCGGAGCCACCGGCTTCATCGGCAAGAGGCTCGTCAAGACCCTGCTGCAGCGGCGCGGTGCCACGGTGCACTTTCTGCTGCGTGCAGAGAGCGAATCGAAGGTCCCCGGCCTGCTTGACTATTGGGGCGTGAGCGCCGCGCGTGCCGTGCCGGTGTATGGCGACCTGACGAGCAAGAAGCTGGGCGTGTCGGCCGATGCCATCAAAAAGCTCAAGGGCCACATCGACCATGTGTACCACCTGGCGGCGGTGTACGACCTGAAGGCGGACGAAGAGTCGCAGGTGCTGGCGAACATCGAAGGCACGCGCAACCTGGTGGAGCTTGCCAAGGCGATCGAGGCAGGGCACCTGCATCACGTGAGCAGCATTGCCGCGGCCGGCCTGTACGAAGGCGTGTTCCGCGAAGACATGTTCGACGAGGCCGAGGGCCTGGACCACCCGTACTTCATGACCAAGCACGAGAGCGAGAAGATCGTGCGCAAGGAGAGCAAGACGCCGTGGACGGTGTACCGCCCGGCGCTCGTGGTGGGCGACTCGGCCACCGGCGAGATGGACAAGATCGACGGCCCGTACTACTTCTTCAAGCTGATCCAGCGCATGCGGCAGCTGCTGCCGCCGTGGATGCCCAGCATCGGCCTCGAAGGCGGGCGCATCAACATCGTGCCGGTCGACTTCGTGGTGAGCGCGCTCGACCACATCAGCCACCAGAAGAGCGGGCTCGACAAGAAGTGCTTCCACCTCGTCGACCCCGAGGGTTACCGCGTCGGCGACGTGCTCGACGTGTTCAGCAAGGCCGCGCACGCGCCGAAGATGAACGTGTTCATCAACGCCGCGCTGCTGGGCTTCATCCCCAAGAGCATCAAGAAGGGGCTGATGACGCTCGCGCCGGTGCGTCGGGTGCGCAACGCGGTGATGAAAGACCTGGGGCTGCCCGAAGACATCCTGACCTTCGTCAACTACCCGACCCGCTTCGATTGCCGCGACACGCTCGCGGCATTGAAGGGCAGCGGCATTGCCTGCCCGAAGCTGCCCGACTACGGCTGGAAGCTGTGGGATTACTGGGAGCGCCACCTCGACCCCGCGCTCAAGATCGACCACAGCCTGCGCGGCACGGTAGGCGGCAAGGTGGTGCTGGTGACCGGCGGCTCGTCGGGCATCGGCCTTGCAGCGGCGATCAAGTTCGCCGAGGCCGGCGCCATCACCGTGATCTGCGCGCGCGACGAGGCCAAGCTCGCCGAAGCGAAGAAGGAGATCCTGGCCGCCGCCGGCAAGGACGCAAAGGTGGCGACCTTCTCGTCAGACATTTCCGACGAAGCCAGCTGCCGCGAGCTGATCGACTGGCTGACCGCCACCTACGGCGGCGTCGACTTCCTCATCAACAACGCCGGCCGCTCTATCCGCCGCGCCATCGAGAGCAGCTACGACCGCTTCCACGACTACGAGCGCACGATGCAGCTCAACTACTTCGGCTGCCTGCGGGTGACCATGGGCCTCTTGCCCGGCATGGTGGCCAAGCGCAAGGGCCACATCGTCAACATCAGCTCGATCGGCGTGCTGACGAACGCGCCGCGCTTCTCGGCCTATGTGGCCAGCAAGGCCGCGCTCGATGCGTGGACGCGCTGCGCATCGAGCGAATACGCCGACACCGGCATCACCTTCACCACCATCAACATGCCGCTGGTGCGCACGCCGATGATCGCGCCCACGCAGATCTACAAGAACGTGCCGACGCTCGCGCCCGAAGAGGCGGCCGACATGATCGCCGAGGCCTGCGTCTACAAGCCGGTGCGCATCGCCACAAGGCTGGGCATCTCGGGCGAGGTGCTGCATGCGCTGCTGCCGCGCGTGGCGCAGATCGTGATGAACACCAGCTTCCGCATGTTCCCCGACAGCTCGGCCGCCAAGGGCGACAAGAGCGCCAAGCCGACGCTGTCGCCCGAGGCTGTGGCTCTGCAGCAGATGATGCGGGGTATCCATTTCTGAGCCGGCACGTCATTCCCGCGAAGGCGGGAATCCACGATGTGCCACGATGCTGGATTCCCGCCTTCGCGGGAATGACCAGTTGAGACCTTGCCCATGCGCATTGAAGACATCCGCCAGCGGCTGCGCGCCGCGGGTGCCAAGCCCGTCCACGAACAGCGTGTGCTGCGCTTGTGGGTGCAGGCCCTGCCACAAGACAGCGGGCGCCGCAAGCCGGAAGACTTTCTGCCACTGAGCGTGCGCGAGGCCCTGCCGGCCTTGATGGATGAGGTGCACGGCCTCGTGCGGCTGCGCTCCGAGCACCCGGGCGAAGACGGTTCGGCGCGCTTGCTGGTCGATCTGGCGGATGGCCAGACGGTCGAGAGCGTGCTGCTGCCGCGCGATGGCTTGTGCGTATCGACGCAAGTGGGCTGCGCGGTTGGATGTGTGTTCTGCATGACCGGCCGCGACGGCCTGCTGCGCCAAGTGGGCAGCGCCGAGATCGTCGCGCAGGTGGCGCTGGCGCGCACGCGGCGTGTGGTGAAGAAGGTCGTGTTCATGGGCATGGGCGAGCCGGCCCACAACCTCGACAACGTGATGGAAGCCATCGAGCTGCTGGGCACGGCCGGCGCCATCGGCCACAAGAACCTGGTGTTCTCGACGGTGGGCGACCCGCGCGTCTTCGAGCGCCTGCCGCTCGGCGTGGTCAAGCCGGCGCTGGCGCTCTCGCTGCACACCACCAAGCCTGAACTGAGGGCGCAGCTGCTGCCGCGCGCGCCGCGCATCACGCCGGCCGAGCTGGTGGAAGCGGGCGAGCGCTATGCCCGTGCCACCGGCTACCCGGTGCAGTACCAGTGGACGCTGCTCGAAGGCGTCAACGACAACGACGACGAACTCGACGGCATCGTGAAGCTGCTGCAGGGCAAGTACGCGGTGATGAACATGATCCCGTACAACAGCAACGAAGGGCTGGACTTCAAGCGGCCCTCGTGGGAACGCGCTGCGGCCATCGCGCGTTCGCTGCACCGCCGCGGCGTGCTGACCAAGCTGCGCCATTCGGCCGGGCAGGACGTGGAAGGCGGCTGCGGCCAGCTGCGCGCGCGTGCCGTGGAATCGCCCATCACCCTGGTGCGGCGACCCGCCGCCGCGTCGACGCCCCTGCCTGCACCAAGGTGACGGCGCCCAGGTGACAGCGCGGTGGCCGCCGCTTCCTATACTGGCCCCCCACTGAGGAGACACGCCATGAGCAACGACACCGCCGCCACCTTTCTTCAACTCCGCTCGCTGGTCAAGAGCAGCGGCGAACTCGAGCTCTCGCTGGCCAAGCTGCCCATGCCCGAGCTGGGGCCCGACGAGGTGCTGGTGCGCATCGAGGCCGCACCGATCAACCCGTCCGACCTTGGCCTGCTGTTCGGCCCGGCCGACATGGGCACGGCCAAGGCTTCGGGCACGGCGGCGCAACCCGTCGTCACTGCTGCCATTCCCGAGAAGCTGATGAAAGGCCTGGCCGCTCGGCTCGATGAATCGATGCCGGTGGGCAACGAGGGTGCGGGCGTGGTCGTCAAGACCGGTTCGTCGGACGCGGCCAAGGCGCTGATGGGCAAGACGGTGGCCATCGTCGGTGGCGCCACCTATGCGCAGTACCGTGCCATCAAGGCCGTGGCCTGCCTGCCGCTGCCCGAGGGCACCTCGGCGGCAGAAGGCGCTTCGTCCTTCGTCAACCCGCTGACCTCGCTCAGCATGGTCGAGGTGATGCGCCTCGAAGGGCACAAGGCGCTGGTGCACACCGCGGCAGCGTCCAACCTCGGGCAGATGCTCAACAAGATCTGCATTCAGGACGGTGTGGCGCTGGTCAACATCGTGCGCAAGCCGGAACAAGAAGAGATTCTGCGCAAGATCGGCGCCAAGTACGTGTGCGACGCGAGCAAGCCGAGCTTCATGGACGACCTCACGCAGGCGCTGGTGGAGACTGGCGCCACGCTGGCCTTCGACGCCATCGGCGGCGGCAAGCTGGCGGGGCAGATCCTCACCTGCATGGAGGTCGCCATCAACAAGACGGCCAAGGAATACAGCCGCTACGGCTCGGCGGTGCACAAGCAGGTCTACATGTATGGCGCACTCGACCGCAGCCCGACCGAGCTGGTCCGCAACTTCGGCATGGCCTGGGGCGTGAGCGGCTGGCTGCTGACGCCCTTCCTGCAGAAGATCGGCTACCCCGCTGCGCAGAAGCTGCGCGAGCGCGTGGCGCGCGAACTCAAGACCACCTTCGCCAGCCACTACACCGCAGAAGTGTCATTGGCCGAAGCGCTGTCGCTCGAAGCCATCGGCGTCTATGGAAAGCAGGCCACCGGCACCAAGTACCTCATCAATCCGAACAGGGGCTTGTGATTAGCAAGAATCCTCAGCTACCCAGGGTGCCCATCGTCGCATTGCTCAGAGTCTGTGAACATTTACCGGCACGAATGCTGCGTGTTCTTTGGCATGACCAGCATCACGAGCGAAGCGGGGCCGAATGGGCACGCAGGCGCACTGTTTGAGGGGCTGTGCGTTCCTGCGGACAGGGCGATTGTCCAGAAGCGCAGCAAGCCCAAAGGCGCGCCACGCGTGCAAAGCGCGGTTCGCAACCAAGTCGAACTGCGGGCCTGTGA
>Ga0307515_10013044_pt1 | contig 15570 bp, 9 predicted proteins | sample 17_EM_MG_FD_194513 | JGI IMG/M metagenome (GOLD analysis project Ga0307515, IMG submission 194513) | Populus trichocarpa ectomycorrhiza microbial communities from riparian zone in the Pacific Northwest, United States - 17_EM | ecosystem: Host-associated > Plants > Roots > Unclassified | place... | reverse complement strand
CCAAGAAGGCAGCCGCGCTGGCCAACCCGACGGTGCTGAACCGGCTGCTGACCGACCCCGAGAACGTCATCGTCGCCAGCGACTCGGGCAACGCGTCCAGCCGCGACGTCTACCGCTACAACCTGCGCAGCAGCAAGGCCGTGCGCATCATGCGGCTGAGCGAATCGGACAGCAACGTGTTCGTCAACAGCAAGGGTGTCGTCTGGGCCAAATCGCGCCTGAACACCGACGGCCAGGGCGCCTTTGTCGCGATCGACTTCCGCAACAAGGACGGCGATTGGGAAGAGCACTTCCGCAACTACGTGAAGAACCGCGACGTCGTCGACGTCATCGCCGTGGGCAGCAAGCCCGGCACGGCCATCATCAGCAGCAACGTGGGCCGCGAGTTCGCGGGCCTGTACGAGTACGACATCGCCAGCCGCAAGGTGGTGTCCACGCTGTTCGAGCACAAATACTTCGACGCCACCGGCGTGCGCTCCTTCCGCACCGACGACACACCGCCCGAAGAGGGCTACGACGGCTACACCTACGACGGCCACCTGGGCCGCGACACCCACTGGGTCAACGACAAGCTGGACTCCGTCGTGCGCGGCGTCGGCCAGGCGCTGGGCATCAAGGAGATCGACCAGGAATTCGTCGGCGTGGCCAGCGGCGAGCGCGCGGCCGTGCGTTCGTTCGACGGCGTGTCCGTGCGGCTCGCCGGCTATGTGGGCGGCGAGACGCCGACCTACCTCGTTCGCGTCAGCGGCCTGACCTACCCCACCGAGCACTACCTGCTGCGCGGCCAGAGCATCCAGCTGCTGGCCAAGGAGCGCCCGGACGTGGACAGGCGCGCTCTCGGCACGGCGCGCTTCGTCTACTACAAGGCGCGCGACGGCCTGAACATCCCGGCCTACCTGACGGTGCCCAACCCGCAGCTGTGCGGCGCCGGCCCTTACGCCGCAGTCGTGCATCCGCACGGCGGCCCCTGGGCCCGCGACACGATGGACTACGACGGCTCGGGCTGGGTGCCGCTGCTGGTGTCGCAGTGCCGCGTGGTGCTGCAGCCGCAGTTCCGCGGCTCGCAGGGCTGGGGCCGGACGCTCTGGTACGCCGGCGACCGCGAATGGGGCCAGAAGATGCAGGACGACAAGGACGATGGCGCCAAGTGGCTGATCAGCGAAAAGCTGGCCGACGCCAAGCGCATCGCCATGTTCGGCTTCTCCTACGGTGGCTATTCGGCCTTCGCCGCCTCGGTGCGCCCGAACGGCCTCTACAAGTGCGCCATCGCCGGCGCTGGTGTTTCGGACATCGACCGCATCTGGGCCAAGTTCTTCACCAACCCGTACTTCCAGTCGGCGCAAGGGCCTACCGTGAAGGGCCTGAGCCCGCTGAGCCTGGCGGACAAGATGGAGATCCCGCTGATGGTCTACCACGGCGAGCGCGACCAGACGGTGCCCATCATCCAGTCGGAGCTGTTCGTCGACAAGGCCAAGGCGGCCGGCAAGCCGGTGGAGTACCACGTGCTGGCCGACTACGCTCACGGTCCTGCGTGGACGCGCAAGATCATGGCCGATCAGCTGAACCTGATCAGCAACTACCTCGGCTCCGGCTGCGGCAAGGGTGGCCTGTGACTGTTGACCCCTCGCGCAGGCGCCCCCGCTGAACGCGGGTCGTCTGGTCGCTCCCCCGAGGGGACGACGATGCTTGGCGGATCGACCGCCAAGCACATCGCCAACGCGGCCCGGCGCTCGGCCCGCAAAGAAGGCACCACGAGGTGCCTTTTTCTTTGGTCGCTGCGACGAGGCCTCAGACCTTCAGCGTGAAGGGATTGAAGCTGGTGTCACGGTCATAGTGGTCCAAACCCTCGACGCGCTTCAGGAAGGCTATGAAGCGCGCCGTGACCGGGAACAGCACCGCCTCCCAGATCAGCTTGAAGATGTACTGCGCGACGAACACGGCGAGCAGTTGCTCCTGCGGCCAGATGCCCCAGAAGGCGATGCTCAGGAAGAGGCCAGTGTCCAGCAGTTGGCCCACGGCGGTGGAGCCGACGATGCGCGCCCACAGATAGCGGCCGTTGGTGGCGACCTTCATCTTGGCCATCACGAAGCTGTTGGCGAAGCTGCCGGCGGCAAAGGCGATCATCGAACCGGCGACGACGCGCCAGGTGTTGCCGAACATCGCCTCGACGTGCAGCTGGTAGGCATCCATGAAGCCATTGCGCGCCGGCGGCAGGTGCACCACGACAAACGCCATGAAGGCCGCGAACAGCAACGCGCCGAAGCCGGCCCAGACGACGCGGCGGTCGCGACCGTAGCCGTAGACCTCGGTCAGCACGTCGCCAAAGATGTAGCTGATCGGGAAGAAGAACAGGTCGGCCCCGAAGGTGACCGGGCCGATCCAGGGCAGCTGGACCTGGGCCGCCTTGGCCGGGCCGATCAGGTTGGCACACAGCAGCACGCAGACGCAGGCTGCCATGATCAAGTCGTAGTACTTGAACCCGGATCCGGTAGTTGACCGCTCGCTATTCATCGAAAGTCCTCCATCGTCGACACGTTGATGCTGCTGCCGGGTTTGCCACGCCGTTGAACAGCGCTGCACGCCCGCTGGCCTGGCGCTTCGGACCGCTGACTGCGTTGCTTCTCCTTGTGGGCAAGAGCCCACCGCGTCGGCGCGCCTTGCCAGCGACCCGCCTCGCCAGGCCCTCGGAAGCGCTCCACTACCGACTCCGGGCTGCTCCGCAGCGCGCTGGCGTTCATCAGGCTCCCCCTTTGGAGCCGGCATTGTCAGCGCTTGGATGTCAGCCGTAACAAGGTCTGGTGCAGCTTCAGCGTGTCGATGGGCTTGGTCAGGAAGTCGTTCATGCCCGCCGCGAAGGCGTCGTTGCGCTCCGAGACCAAGGCCGCCGCCGTCAGCGCGACGATGGGCAGCTCCTCGGCGCTGAAGTGCTTGCGCAGCTCGCGCGTCGCGTCGTGCCCGCCCATGACGGGCATCTGCACGTCCATCAGCAGGATGTCGAAGGGTTTGCCGACGCTGGCGGCGGCCAGCACGGCCTCGATAGCCTGGCGGCCGTCGCTGGCCTGGGCGACCTCCATGCCCCATTGCTCCAGCTGGGCCACGGCAATGAGCATGTTGACGGGGTGGTCCTCGGCGATCAGCACGCGACGACCGTGCAGGGCCTCGTTGGCGTTGCCGTGAGCGCGCGTCTCTCGCGTGTCCCGCGGCTGGTGTGCCATGGGCGCGGGCGCGCCGGGCAGGGGCAGCTCGGCCCAGAAGGACGAGCCCTGGCCGATGACGCTGCGCATGCCGACCTCGCCGCCCATCAGCGTGGCCAGTTCGCGGCAGATGGACAGGCCCAGGCCCGTGCCGCCAAAGCGCCGCGTCGTCGACTCGTCGGCCTGCGTGAAGGGCTGGAAGAGGCGCTTCTGCTGCTCGGGCGCGATGCCGGCGCCGGTGTCGCTGACCTCGATGTGCACCCACTCACCCGCGCTGCCCTGGCTGTTGCGGCTCATGGCCTTCACGCTGACGGTGATGCCCCCGTGGGCGGTGAACTTGAGCGCGTTGGTCAGGTAGTTGGACAGGATCTGGCGCGTGCGCAGCGGGTCGCCGAAGACCCAGCTCGGCAGGGCCGGGTCGATCTCGACGGCGAACGTCAGGCCGCGCGCCTGGGCCAGCGTCAGGTAGGCCAGGCGGATGGACGCGAGCAGCTCACGCAGCGAGAAGGGCTGGCTCTCCAGCGTCAGGCGGCCGGCCTCGATCTTGGAGAGGTCGAGGATGTCGGAGATCAGGCCGGACAAGCTCTCGGCGCTGTCCATCATCTGGTTCAGATAGTCGCGCCGCTGCTCCTCGCTGAGGTCGGGCTGCTGGGCCAGGCGGCCCAGGCCCAGCAGCCCGTTGAGCGGCGTGCGGATCTCGTGGCTGGTGTTGGCCAGGAAGGCGCTCTTGGCGCGGTTGGCGGCCTGGGCCTCGTCCTTGGCGTGGGCGAGCTGGTCCTCCACGCGGCGGCGCTCGGTGATGTCTTCGATGATCCAGATGGTGCCGCCACGGCTGGGGTGGGCGGGGTCCACGGCCTGGGCCAGCAGGCGGGCCAGGAAGGTGGAGCCGTCGCGGCGGCGCATGGTGAGCTCGGTCTCGGCCTGCTCGCCGGCCGCCAGGCGCGGGCCCAGTTGCTGGCCGGCGGCCTGCCAGTCCTCCACGGTGGGCCAGACGACGCTGCCATGCTGGCCGATCAGCGCACCGCGCGACCAGCCGAACATGGCTTCCACGCGCGGGTTGGCCAGGACGAACTGCTGGTCGCGCGTGAGCGCTATGCCGATGGAGGCGTTCTCCAGGATGGCGCCGTGCACGAGGCGCGTGCGCTCGCTCTCCGACACGTCGCGCGCGTAGAGCACGAGGTAGTTCTGCCCATCCATCTCGAAGGGTGCCACCGACACCAGCATGGCCACGGCGCTGCCGTCCTTGCGGCGAAAGCTCACCGGCACGTTGCTGGCGACGCCATCGCGGCGGAGGGCGTCGCGGATGGCCGCGCGGTCGGCCGCGTTCTGCCAGATGCCGATCTCGTCGGCCGTGCGGCCCATCAGCTCGGAGCTGGTCCAGCCGCTGAGCTGCTCGAAGGCCTTGTTGACCATCGCGTAGCGGCCGCTCTCGGCCTCGGTCAGCGTGATGACGTCGGGGCTGGTGGCCACCAGATGGGACAGCAGGCCTTCCGAGCGGCGCAGCGCATCCTGGGCGCGGCTCTGCTCGGTCTGGTCGGTGAAGAAGGTCAGCGTGGCCGGGCCACTGGCCGTCTCGACACGCACGCTGGTGGCCTGCACGAGGCGGCGGCGGCGCGACAGCGTGCGCAGCCGGTACTCGGCCATAGGCTGCATGGCACCGGGCGCCAGGCCTTCGAGGCGCGCGGCCTGCTGGCGAGCGGTCTCGTCGTCGCCGGGCTCGTAGTGGCTGAACAGGTCCTGGCCGATCATGCTGGAGCGCTGCGCATAGCCGAACATGGCCATGGCCGCCGGGTTGGCGTCCACCACGCGGCCCCAGCGGTGCAGCACCAGGGGGCTGGGCGAGCGGCGGAACAGCTCGCGGTAGCGCGTCTCGGTGGCCTGCACGGTCTGCTCGGCAGTGACCTCGTGTGTCACGTCCCGGCCCACGCCCCAGTAGCCGCGGAAGTTACCTTGCGCGTCCAGGCGCGGCTCGCCGCTGATCGACACCCAGCGCGTGCTGCCGTCCAGGCCCAGGCGGCGCGCCACCATGCCGTGGAAGGGGCGGTGCGATTCGAGGTCGGCGCGGTGGGCGTCGAGCTCGTCGTCACTGATGCCCATGCCGTCGATCTCCCAGGGCGTCTTGCCCAGCCGCGCCTCCAGGTCCAGGCCCGAGCTGCCAGGGCGCTCCTCGGCCGCATGGGTGAAGCGGAACTCGCGATCCATCTCCCAGTACCAATCCACCGCCATGCCCAGCAGGCCGCGAAAGCGCGCGGTGCGCTCATCCGCCTCGGCCAGCGAGCGCTTGACCATCTTCAGCAGCCCATAGCCCGACACCAGGCCCGACGCGAGCAGGGCGGCCTGCACGAAGACGCGCAGCCCCAGGCCCGACGAGCCCATCGGATGCGTGGCCCAGCCCAGCGACTCGGCCACGCCCAGGCCCGCCAGCGCGGCGGCCGCCAGCGCGGTCAGCGCCAGGCCCGCCGCGAGGCCGTGCAGGCCGGTCGCGAAGGCAATCACCAGGCTCATCAACGGCAGGCTCAGCGACCACAGCCCCAGGTCGCGCGAGACCGCCACGACGACCGGCAGCGCCAGCACCAGGGTCAGCATGGCCAGCGCGGCCAGCGGCTGCTCGCGGCGGCGCGGCGCACGCGCCAGCGACATCAGCCGCAGCAGGGCCAGCACCGCGATCAGCAGCGCCAGCCCGGGCGGCAGCCAGCCGCCCTGCCATTCATGCGTCTGGCGGGTGACCCACAGCAGCAGCGCCACCGGCACGAACACCGGCCCGCAGGCCAGCAGAAAGATGCGCGAGGCCTGCAGGCGCAGGCTGGTCTGCAGGCGCTCGCGCTGCTGCTCGGGCGGCGCGGCGTGGCCGACGAGGCTGCTGAGATCGTCGCTGGCGACGCGGGGCATGGTCAGGCGAGAGCGGCGCGGGTGGCTTCGGCTACGACGCGGGCGCGCGCGGCGAAGTCGGCACCGCTGCTCGCGTAGAGGATGGCGCGCGAAGAGCTCACGACCAGCGGCGCGCTGCGGCCGGCGGCCTGCACGACGGCCGCCGCATCACCGCCCTGGGCGCCGACACCGGGCACCAGCAGCGGCAACGTGGGCGCGAGCGCACGCACGCGGGCAATCTCTTCGGGATAGGTGGCGCCCACGACCAGGCCGAGCTGGCCGTTGCGGTTCCACTGCGTCTCGGCCAGGTGGGCCAGGTGCTCGAACAGGCGCGGCTGGCCGGGCACGTCGGCCAGGCGTTGCATCTGCCAGTCGTCGCCGCCCTTGTTGGAGGTGCGGCACAGCAGGATGGCGCCCTTGCCTTCGTAGGCGAGATAGGGTTCGACCGAGTCGAAGCCCATGAAGGGCGACAGCGTGACGGCGTCGGCCTGGTAGCGCACGAAGCACTCGCGGGCGTACTGTTCGGCCGTGGAGCCGATGTCGCCGCGCTTGGCGTCGAGGATGACGGGCACGCCGGGCGCGACCTCGTGGATGTGCGCGATGAGGCGCTCAAGCTGGGCTTCGGCGCCGTGGGCGGCGAAGTAGGCGATCTGCGGCTTGAAGGCGCAGACGAGATCCTTCGTGGCATCGACGATTGCTGCGCAGAAGTCGTAGAACTTGCTCGCGTCGCCGGCCCAGGCGCCGGGCAGCTTGCTCGGCTCGGGGTCGAGGCCGACACAGAGGCGGGATTGAGGGGTCAGGGCTTGAAGCTGGGAAACGAAACTCATGGAAGGGCGGCGTAGGCGGAAATGGGGGCGGCGGCCGTCGACGTTCGGGCCAGCACGAATTCTGCAAAAGCCTCGGCCGGCAGCGGGCGGCTGAACAGATAGCCCTGCACGGCCTGGCAGCCCTGGCGGCGCAGGAAGGCGAGCTGGCCCTCGGTCTCGACGCCTTCGGCCAGCGTCTCCAGGCCTAAAGCGCCGGCCATGCGGATGACGGCGTCGACGATGGCGCGGTCCTCGGCGTCGTCGGTCAGGTCGCGAATGAAGGACTGGTCGATCTTGAGCTTGCTGACGCGGAATTTCTTCAGATAGCTCAGTGACGAATAGCCGGTGCCGAAGTCGTCGATGGACAGGCGCACGCCGCGCTCGTGCAGCTCGTTCATGACGGTGATGGCCACGGTCGGGTTGTCCATCGCGGCGCCTTCGGTCAGCTCCAGCTCCAGGCGCGCGGAGGGCATGCCGACCTCGGCGAGCACGCGCGCGACGAGTTCGGGCAGGTCGTCATGGCGGAACTGCACGGCCGACAGGTTCACGGCCATGGAGAGTTCCGGCAGGCCGGCGTCATCCCAGCGGCGCAGCTGGTTGAGCGCTTCGATGAGCACCCATTCGCCGATGGGCAGGATGAGGCCGGAGGTCTCGGCGATGGGGATGAACTCGGCCGGCGACACCCAGCCCAGATCGGGATGGTGCCAGCGCAGCAGCGCCTCGGCGCCGACGATGCGTGACTCCCCGCTGTCTTCCAACGCAAACTGCGGCTGGTAGTGCAGGCTGAGCTGGCGGCGCTCCAGCGCGCGGCGCAGCGCGTTCTCCAGCAGCAGCGCGCGGGCCGACTGGGCCTGCATCTCGCTCGTGAAGAAGCGGTAGGCGTTGCGCCCATCGCGCTTGGCGCGGTACATGGCCGCGTCGGCGCATTTGCACAGCGTGTCGAAGTCGTCGCCGTCGGTCGGGAACATCGCAATACCCATCGACGGCGTGACGGTCAGCTCCTGCTGCTCGACATGGAAGGGCGCGCTGGCCAGCGCCATCAGCTTGGTGGCCAGGTGGGCCGCGCCGGCAATATCGGTCAGCGGCAGCACCAGCACGAACTCGTCGCCGCCCATGCGCGCGACGGTGTCCTGTTCGCGCACGGCACCGCGCAGGCGGGCCGCGAGCTGGCTCAGCAGCGCGTCGCCGATGCGGTGGCCCAGGGAGTCGTTGACGTTCTTGAAGTGGTCCAGGTCCAGGAAGAGCACGGCCAGCGGCTCGTCACCACGGCGGGCGATGTCGATGGCTTGGCTGGCGCGGTCGGCCAGCAGGTGGCGGTTGGGCAGGCCGGTCAGGCCGTCGAACAGGGCCAGTCGCTCGGCGCGCGCTTCCGCCGCCTGCTGCTCGGCGATCTTGAGCTCCAGCTCTGCAACGGTCTGGCTGAGCTGCTCGGTGCGCTGCTCCACCAGCGCCTCCAGTTGGGCCTTGGCCTGCACCAGCTCCTGCTCGGCGAGCTTGCGGGCGGTGATGTCCTGCGTGATCCAGATGGAGCCGCGCGACAGGTCGCTGCGGTCGATGGCCTTGCTGCGCACTTCGCAATAGATGGACGTGCCGTCCTTGCGGGCGAGCAGCATCTCGGCGTGGAAGGCGTCACCGCGCGCCAGTGGCGCGTAGCAGGCGTCGCCGGCGGCCTTCCAGTCCTCGTCGCTGAGGTACCACAGGCGCGACAGCTGGCCGTCGAGTTCACCGGGTTCGTAGCCGAAGAGCTGCTCGAAGGCGCGGTTGCAACGCGTGACCTTGCGGCCGCGCAGGAAGACGATGCCGACCATGGTGTGGTCGAAGATGAGCTGCTGCTCGGCATGCAGGTCGGCCAGCGCCGCATCGGCCGACTTGCGTTCGTGGATGTCGTCGACGATCCAGATCGAGCCGTCGGCCGGGTCGCCGGGGTTGATGAGGCGGCCGGTCAGGTGAGCCCAGAAGGGTTCGCCGTTCTGGCGGCGCATCAGCTGCTCGCTGCGGAAGGTCTCGCCGGCCGCCAGCAGCGGGTAGGCGCGACGGCCCAGGCCGCGCGCGTCCTGCTCACTCGAGTAGAGCTCCACGCTGCTGCGGCCGATGGCAGCCTCGGGACTGTCGAAGCCGTAGATCTCGGCATAGCGCTGGTTGCAGCGCACCAGCGTGCGGGCCTTCACGAAGACGACGCCGACGCCGGCATTGGCCAGAATGACGTCCAGCTCCCGCAGCGCCTGGCTTAGCGCGGGGTTGTCGCTGGAGTCGGGCGCGAGGCTCATGAAGGTCTGTGTGGCGGCAGTCTGGCGGCGGGCTGGCGGGCGGCGTGGAATGCGGGCATGACCCGTTATTGTCTGGTCTCATGCACATCCTGAACACCGCGCGCCTGTCGCTGCGTGAATTCACACCGCTTGATGCGCCCTTCCTGCTGCGCCTTGTCAACGAGCCCGGCTGGCTGCGCAACATCAGCAAGCCCGGCGTGCACACGCTGGACGACGCGCTCACCTGGGCCGAGGGCCGGCTGTTCAAGCCCTACCGCGAGCTGGGCCACGGCTTCTGGGCCGTCGAGCGCCGCGCCGATGGTCTGCTCGTCGGCATGTGTGGCCTGTTCAGGCGGCCCGTGCTGCCGGAGCCCGACATCGGCTACGCGCTGCTGGCCGAGCACGAGGGCCACGGCTATGCGCTGGAGGCGGCGCGCGGCTGCGTGGCCCACGCGCGTGACGTGATGGGTTGGCCGACGCTGATGGCCATCACGGCCGTCGACAACCCGCCCAGCGTGGCGCTGCTGGGCAAGCTGGGGTTCGCCGAGCAGGGGCAGGAACAGCTCGAGGGCTATAGCGAGCCCTCGAGAGTTTTCCGGCTGGCTCTCTAGTCAGTTGGGGACAGAGCTACTCGCTGCGCTCGATCGGTCTGTCCCGCAAAGCCATCAGATTCGCTTGGCCAGCTCCGCCGCCAGGCCGGTGTAACTGCCCGGCGTCATCTTCAGCAGCCGCGCCTTCTCGCCCTTGGGCAAGTCCAGTCCCTCGATGAAGGCACGGATGGATTCCTGCGTGATGGCCTTGCCGCGGGTCAGCTCCTTGAGCTGCTCGTAGGGGTTGGGCAGGCCGAAGCGGCGCATGACCGTCTGGATGGGTTCGGCCAGCACTTCCCAGGCCGAATCGAGGTCGTCGGCCAGCGCGGCTTCGTTCACCTCCAGCTTGCCCAGGCCCTTGGCCAGCGAGTCATAGCCCAGCAGCGCATAGCCCAGGCCGACGCCCATGTTGCGCAGCACGGTGGAGTCGGTCAGGTCGCGCTGCCAGCGGCTCACCGGCAGCTTCTGGCTCAGATGTGTCAGCACCGCGCTGGCCAGGCCGAAGTTGCCTTCCGCGTTCTCGAAGTCGATGGGGTTGACCTTGTGCGGCATCGTCGAGCTGCCGATCTCGCCCGCCTTGGTGCGCTGCTTGAAATAACCCAGCGAGATGTAGCCCCAGACGTCGCGCGACCAGTCGATCAGGATGGTGTTGGCGCGCGTGAACGCGTCGAACAGCTCGGCCATGTAATCGTGCGGCTCGATCTGGATGGTGTACGGGTTGAACGTGAGCTTGAGCTGCTTCTCGATGACCGTCTTGCTGAAGGCTTCCCAGTCATGCTTGGGCCAGGCCGACAGGTGGGCGTTGAAGTTGCCGACTGCGCCGTTCATCTTGGCCAGCGGCTTGACGGCGGCGATGCGGGCTCGCGCCGTCACGAGGCGGGCGACGACGTTGGCGATCTCCTTGCCCACCGTCGTCGGGCTGGCCGTCTGGCCGTGCGTGCGGCTCAGCATCGGCACGGCGGCGAACTGGTGGGCCATCTTGCGCAGCGTCGCGACGATGCCGTCCAGCGCCGGCAGCATGACCTCGTCGCGCGCGGCCTTCAGCATCAGTGCGTGGCTGGTGTTGTTGATGTCTTCGCTCGTGCAGGCGAAGTGCACGAACTCGCCGGCGGCCTGAAGCTCCGGCTGGCCTTCGAAGCTGCGCTTGATCCAGTACTCCACGGCCTTCACGTCGTGGTTGGTCGTGCGCTCGATAGCCTTGATCTCCTCGGCATCGGCCTCGCTGAACTTCTTCACCAGGCGGCGCAGGCGCGAGCGGGCGCTAGAGGACAGCGGCTTGAACTCCTTGAAGCCGGCGTCCGACAGCGCGATGAACCACTCCACCTCGACCTGCACGCGACGGTGCATCAGCCCGTACTCGGACAGCAGCGGGCGCAGCGCCGCGACCTTGGCGGCATAGCGGCCGTCCAGCGGCGAGAGGGCGCTGATGGCAGAGTATTCGGACGATGTCATGGCGGGCCGGCGGTTCGTGGAAAACCCGCGATTCTAGATTTCAACCTTGATTCGGCAGCTGGGCGTGCCCGAGGGGCTGGTGAGGCGGGTTGCTGGCCGGCGCGCCGACGCAGTGGGCTCGTGCCCACAAGGAGAAGCAACGCCGCCAGCGACCCGAAGCGCCAGCCCAGCGGGCGTGCGCGACAGCCGGATCAAGGTTCAGCCGGCCCTTCGGCCTTAAAGAAGGCGATGCGCTCGCCGTCGCCAGGATGCGAGCTGAAGGCGATGGCCAAAGGGCTCTCGGCACCGCCATACTTTTCGCGGATGCGTTCGAAGAAGACAGCGACGCGCGCCGGGTCGACGCCGCCCCGGCGAGCCAGTTCGCGGGCAAAGGCATCGGCCTCGCGCTCGTGGTCGCGTGAGTAGCCTTTGGTGACCAACGCGAGGGGCAGTCCGTTGAGCAGGCTGGAATAGTCGCCCAGCCACAGCGCCGTGACGGCGGCCGTGACGCCCGCGCGCAAGCCCAGGCGCAGGCCGTGGCGGTGCCTGACGTGCCCGGTCTCATGCGCGAGGACGGTCAGCACCGCGTCGGGCTCGTCCTTCAGCAGTTCGAGAAGTTCGTCGGTCACGCACATCTGCTCGCCGGGCAGAGCGAAGGCGTTGGCGCCGATGCCGCGCCGGAAGTGCAGCTGCCAGTGGTCGGGCAACCCCGTCATGCCGGCGCTGCGCGCTCTGGTCAGCATGAGCTCGAAGCGGCGGCGCCAGGCCAGTTGCTCGGCCTCGCTGAGCCGGCTGGGTTGCAGCTGCTGCTTGTCGAGCAAGGCCATGACCTGCTCGCCGATGGGCTGCTCGGCGCTGAGGGGCACGCGCTCGACGACGCGGTCGCTGGCCCAGGGCAGGCCCCAGCGCCAACCAGCAGCGAGCAGCCCCGTAAGCAAGGCCAGAGACATCAACGCCAGATGCCAGCTGAGTTGCCAGCGCGCGACGAGGCCCGGCAGTTGGCCGACGCTGTCGGCCCAGGCGTCGAAGGCGGCGGCATCGGGGAAGCTGATCACACCCGCGCCGCGCAGCAGGATCTGCCTTTGGCCATGGCGCATCCGCTCGGGCCATTGCACCTGATCCAGCGGGGTGGCGCGGTCGCCGAAGCGCAGCGCGCCGTTGTGGAGGCTGACCACGACGGGCTGGGCCATGCCGCATTGGCCGTCGAACCAACGGCCGGTGATGAAAGTCGATGCGCTCATGTCAGAGCCCCACATCCATGCCGAAGAAATCTCCCGCCACCTCGCCGCTGGCGTCGGTGCGCTCAGTCCCGGCCGGCGCCACCCATGTGGCCGGATCCGTGCAGCTCTCGATGCTCACAGACTCCAGCCGCAGCCGCACGGTGGCGATGACGGCGAAGGGTCGGTACAAGCCCAGCGTGGCGACGATCAGCAGCCAGTTCTTCAGCGTCAGCCCCAACAGGCCGGAGAGTTCGCTGCGAAAGCGCAGGGAAGCGCTGTGGGTATTGCCCCAGACGAGGTTCTGGATACGCGAGGCGTAGTAGGGCAGCACGACGCTGCCGACGAACAGGTAGAGCATCCCCGCCCAGGCAAGCCCGAAGTAGGTGCCGCTGCCCTTGGCGTCGATCTTGCCGGTGGTGGCCAGCTCCAGCAGGCTTACCAGGACGAAAGCGCATATCGAGACAACCACCAGCATCAGTACCGCCAGCAGGACGGACTTGAAGCCGATGGAGTAGACCGAGCGCGTGTGCAGCCGGATGCCGCTGTGCTCGCCGGCGATGCGGTAGCCGCTGTGCTGGTAGCGCTTGATCAGCGCCGTGGACCAGGGTGTCGCCAGCAGGGCGGCCAACTGCAACGCCTGCCCGAGCCAGGTCAGGACGCCATCGTCTGGGCTCTTACTCTTCAGGCTCCAGGCCAGCGCCAGCGCGGCAGGCACGAACACCGGCAGGTAGGCGAGATAGGCTGCGCCCAGCGACCCCTCAAAGCCCATCCGCAAGCCACGCCAGCTGGTGTTGCCGAGACGGAACTGCATCGAGGCCCGCCACAGTGCCGGCCAGGCGGCACCCGCCAGCACGAAGGCCAGCAGCGCCGCCATGGGCGAGAACTCTCCGGCAAATGTGTAGACGAGCATCAGCACTGCCACCAGCACGAAGCCGCGGAACATCTTCCAGGCGTCGCCATGGAAGGCCAGCGCCTCGCCGTCGATCAGCGTGTTGGCGTAGAGATAGCGGATGCGCCGCATCTTGGCGAACGGCAGGTAGAGCCCGCAGCTCAGCAGGATCAGCAGCAGGTTGACGGCCCAGATGCGGAAGTACTCGCTGCCGGAGCCGGTGAAGCGGATGCTGAGCACGCGCGCGATGGGCGGCGTGGGGACGGGAGCCGCATCGGTGGCGGCGTCGGGCGGTTGCATGGAATCTCCCTGATGGTGGTCGCTGTCTAGCGCAGCGGGCCAGTCGTGACTTTGGCAACGACCAGTGTGCCGGGCGGTGGCTCTGGTTTGCCAGGCGCACCGGCGTGATTCTTCACCGCTGATTGAAGAACCGCACCCGTTCGTCGTCTGCCGGATGCGACGAAATCGCGATGGCCATCGGGTTGCTTTCCACGGCTGCCTCACGCTTCTTGGCAACGCGCTCGAAGAAGACCGCCATGCGCGAGGTGTCCACGCCGCCGGCCCGCGCCAGCGTGCGGGCATAGAGGTCGGCTTCGCGCTCGTTGTCGCGCGAGTAGGCGTTGCTGGCCAGCAGGGCCGGCGCGGCGGCCAGCAGCGTGGAGAAGTCGCCCACGATGACCGAGGCGACCACGCCGATGGCACCCGCCCGCAGCATCAGCCGCAGGCCGTGGCGGTGCTCGACATGGCCCAGCTCATGGGCCAGCACGGTCAGCACCGCGTCGGGCTCGTCGGCCAGCAGTTCGATCAACTTGTCGGTGATGACGATGTCGCCACCCGGCAGCGCAAAAGCGTTGGGCCCGAGCGGCTTGCCGCCGTCGCGGAAGTGGATCTCGAAGCGCTCAGGCACGGCCGGGCCGCCATTGGCGCGGGCCTGGCTCAGTGCCTTGGCCCAGCGCTGCCGCCAGGCCTGCTGCTGGTCGGCCGCGAGCCCGCTGGGCTTGAGCCATTCGCCGTCCAGCCCGCTCAGCAGATGCTCGCCAAGGCGGTGTTCGGCAGCGCGCGGCAGCACGTCGACCGCCCGGTCCACCGCCCAGGGCAGGCCCCAGCGATAAGCCCCCAACAGGCCGGCCACCAGCAGCACCAGTGACAACACGGCCAGCCGCCAGCTCTGCTGCCACTGCACCACGGCGCTGTCGCTGCGACCCGAGGCCTGCGCCCAGGTGTCGAAGGCGTCCGCGTCGGCAAAGCTCAGCAGGCCGCCGCCGGGCAGCAGGACCTGGCGCTGGCCATGGCGCTGGCGCTCGGGCCAGGTCAGGCCGGCCAGCGGCGCGGTCTGGTCGCCGTAGTGCAGCGTGGCGCCGGCCAGCCAGACTTCCACGGGGCGCGCGCGGGCGCTGCGGCCGTCGAACCAGTCGGCGGCAAGGCGGGGTTCGTTGCTCATCACAGCCCCAGATCGATGCCGAAGAAATCGGCGGCGAAGTCGCCCGCAGCGTTGTCGTCTCGCCCCGCCTCGTTGCCGGCCAGGGCGTCGAGATCGATGCTCGTTTCCAGCGACACCGCCTCGAGCCGCAGCTTGGCCGTCGCAACCGCTGCGAACGGCCGGTACAGGCCCAGCGTGAGGATCATCAGCAGCCAGTTCTTCAGCGTCAGCTGGACCAGGTCCAGGGTTTCCAGATCACTCTTGAAGCTGATGTTGTCGCTGGCGGTGCGCGACCAGGCCATGTTCTGAAAGCCGGCCGTGAACGCGGAACTGATCCAGACATAGATCGCGCCATAAACGAGAGCGCCACCGGCGATCGGCACCCATTCGCCCGCCCCACGTACCGACGGCAGCAGGATGGCCGCGAAGACGCCGATGACCATGGCGGCGATGCCGCCCATGAAGCCGGCGCGAAAGCTCAGCCCGTAGACCTGCGAGGGTTCCAGCCAGGTGCGGGTCTGCTGGTTGGCGAAGCGGTAATGGTTGTGCTGGTAGCGCTTGGCCAGGCCCAGCGTCCAGGGCACCATGAAGTTGATCGCCAGTGCGGCGATGCCGGCCAGAGCGCGCAAACCCACGGGCGCCTCTTGGGGTACGACCATCAACAAGACCAGGGGAATGCCCAGCGGCAGGAACACCTTGTAGGCATCCGCAACGTTGCCGGCAAAGCCGAAGCGCAGGCCGCGCCAACTGGTGTGGCTCAGCCGAAAACGCATGCCGGCCCGCCATAGCGGCGGCCACATCACCGCCAGCACGACGAAGGCAAGCCCGCCGAGCAGGGGCGACAGCCAGCTCAGGCCGCCGTACACCGCCATCAGCCCCACCAGCAGCACAAAGCCGCGGAACATC
>Ga0307515_10013043_pt1 | contig 15570 bp, 10 predicted proteins | sample 17_EM_MG_FD_194513 | JGI IMG/M metagenome (GOLD analysis project Ga0307515, IMG submission 194513) | Populus trichocarpa ectomycorrhiza microbial communities from riparian zone in the Pacific Northwest, United States - 17_EM | ecosystem: Host-associated > Plants > Roots > Unclassified | place... | reverse complement strand
TATATATATAACTTAACCTTTTCCAAAAAAAAAAAAAAAACAGAAGAAGAAAGGAGTGTTATATCCCTTTTAAAGAATTGTTCCATGAGAGTGGCTGGTAGAGCAGTGTAGCTTACTCTTTCGACTGGGTGGCGTAGCCCGGCTACCCTTTCGAGTTTCGACCATCAGGGTGGTGTTTTATGTCTGGATGGTGAAACAGGAGAGTGATAAAAAATGACGCACCGTGTAAAAAGAAGGTTTTAAAAATCATACGAAAAATAATCATGAAAGAGTTAGCCTGCCAAAGCAGCCTCGACGTGGGCTGTCCAAAGCAGCCACAAGGGTGGGCTGTCATCAGCCTTATGCCATGGCACTATTCATGGACAAACTGGACTTATACTATTCACTGAAACAGTAAATTAATGAGCTTAAAATAAATAATTCATGGATGAGCTGAAAATTTATACAAAAATGATTTCGGGAGTCAGCTTCACACAGGCAGCCTCAATCTGGACTGCCCGAGGTGGTATCGGTGCAGGCTGGCCAAGGCAGCTCTGGTGTGGGCTGCTGCCAGGCAGCAGCCTATGCCCATTTTGGAGGTGCTGCCAAGGTTGCATTTTTTCTTTCCGGTATCATCAATTCCAGATGTTGGTTTGGAGCTCAAGAAAATTTACTCTCTCCTTTTAACTTTCTAAATTTCAATTTTAAAGTCTAATATTTAAAAATATTTATTATTTTGAATACATCAGGTGTGTTTTTAAAATTGGTTTTTTTTCAAAAGAAAAAACCTATAGAATAAAGTAAAACAAAATAAAAGGAAATAGAACTAATTTACTTCATTGAAACTACAGGTATAAATTAGGGACTGAGTTATATTTTGTCCTCAAAATAATTCTCTTGTTTTTGCCCTTTATCCCCTCCTTTTGGGATAAGCCCTGATTTCTCACTTGATCCTCCACGTACACGCATCAATGGCCATCACCACTGTAACTCTCTCCTCCCTCTCCCTCCACTCCACCACCACACCCCGCCTTTCCTTCATCAAGCCCACCTCCAAACTCCACCCTTTATCCCTATCCATCTCACCCAAATCCTCGTTTCTCTCCCCCCTTTCTTATCACCCCAAAATCATAACGATAATTACGAAAGCCAATTCGAGTGACATTGACACTTCCTTCTTTGACAATCTTAATCCAGAAGAAGAATTTGTTTATGACCCACCAACTCCACCCGAAGACTACATTCCTCCACCATCCTTTGATGAAGGTCCAATCGAAACTGAAGAAGAAATTGCTGCAGCTTACGAGGAACTTTATGGTCCTGCATATAGTGGAGTTAGTGTTTTAGGCAAGGATATTTATGTAATGGATTCTAAGGTTAAAAAAACTAGTGGGTGGGGCTCAAGAGTAAAGAAGGAGAAAATTAAAGATGGGTTTGACGAGAGAGTTGTTCAAGTTCGGAGAGTAACTAAGGTTGTTAAAGGAGGGAAACAGTTGCATTTTAGAGCTGTTGTTATTGTTGGAGATAAACAAGGTCGAGTTGGGGTTGGAGTTGGAAAAGCTAAGGAAGTTATTGTTGCTGTCCAGAAATCAGCTCTTAATGCTAGAAGAAATATCATTACTGTGCCTATGACAAAGTACTTGACTTTTCCTCATAGGTAAGTCTCTTTTCTTGAAAGTTTTAATTTTGATTTTTTTGTCGAAATTGGTATTTTTATGTGGTTCTATTGATTAGTGTGAATGTCGATTTTGTAATCTGGGCTTAATTTGGTGATGGTTGCATTTGGTTCTGTTCGCATTTTTGTTTAAGTGTGATGGCTATGCTTCACGGTAAATTTTTCTTGAATATTTGGTTTTAAGTGAGTTTTGGATATGTAGGTGCTAAGGATTTTAGGGTCTGATTGATTGCGAAATCTAAATTTTTGTATAGGAAAGTTGTTTGGTTTCGTTGAGAATATGAAGCTATTTTAGGGTGTTTTGGAGATGGTTAGTTTGCAAAATTTGAGATAGAAGCTATTCAGTTAAGTCTTCTTGTTATTCTTAAATAAAACTGCAGTTTATGGGAGTATTCTGAACAGAATCTTGCTGTAGAACCCTGTTGCCTAGGAGGTGAAACGTGAATCTAATTTCTGGAGTCGATTGGCTCTATAGTTTCAAGTTATACGCCTATGAAATAGGATGTATTTGCCTAGGAGGTGAAAAAGAATGTGGTATATCATCTCAAGTCAATTGGCTCATATATTTCAAGTTATAACTCTGAAGATAGGTTGGATATGCATCTGCATTGCTTTCTATTTTCTCTTCTACAATGAACTTTTGTTTTTGTGGGCATGTGTGTTGAGAGCTGCAACTGTCACTTTGAACTTTACAAGATACATGATTTACACCAGTAGAAGAAGTTGCTGACATTTATGCACTTGGTTATAGGGTATGATTGCTAAGAAAATAAATTTTCATTTACTATGAGACTGGAGCATGTCCAGAGCCTTTTTGGTGCCTATTTGAGAATGATAAAGATATTGGAACATGATGGATGCATAATTCACAAGAATACTCCTGTTTTACCCTGCTCACTGGAGCATGTCTTGCATTTTACTCATTTGGGTTTTGATTTAATGGATCAAACAATTTCAAATATTAGCTTATTCAGTAACAAAGCATTTTTAACAACTGAATGGCAGATCTGAGGGAGATTTTGGGGCAGCGAAGGTGATGCTCAGACCTGCTTCACCTGGTACTGGAGTGATTGCTGGAGGTGCTGTGAGAATTGTTCTTGAAATGGCAGGTGTTGAGAATGCATTGGGAAAACAACTTCGAAGTAAGAACGCCCTCAATAATGCCAGAGCCACAGTTGTTGCAGTGCAAAAAATGAGGCAGTTCAGTGAAGTTGCTCGTGAACGTGGGATCCCAATGGAAGAACTGTGGAAATGATGTGTTCTGAATGAGCTTTGAAGATTTTTTTCCCCTGAACAAACTTTATTTTTGTTCCTCCTATGTACATTATGTACAAGGTATTTGTAGTTATAGCAGAAACAAGAACAAGATTAAGTCATTTGTCTTTCATGTTTCATGCCAAAGTGTGTTTTTTAATTGTCCTGAATGATATTTTGTTCGTCTTTCCTTGACTATCTGGCAGATCGTAATTGGAAACTCTACAACTGGTTAATAGCTGTTTTAGCATTCTACCTCTATGGCTTCTCCAGGTTTTGCAACGATCAGATTCTCATTGATATAAAAATCCTGTCATGCAAGAAATACTTGTGGATAAAACGTTGGGCATTGAAACTGTGGAGGAGGGGCTACAACAAATACGTATGCCTTCTAAAATGATTGATGGTGAGTTTAGATTAGGACTGCCATGATTATGTATTTCTGCTTTTGCGGTGCTGTTCCAAGAATCAAGGAAACGGTCCTTCATACGTTATAAAATGACAATTCTTCAGCAACTGTATTACCGTTCAAGGAAAACGACATAAAACTGCACCCAATATCACAGCTGGGAATTCCGATCAGTTTGATACCCTAAATGTAAGACTATCAATCATCAAACTTATTACAGGTAAGGTTCGGTTGGACTACCAGCAGAAGACTGATAGTATAGTAGATTGAAAGCTCAAATTCTTCCTTGGTAAAGATAATGCAGGGGTATCTGCAATATACCAAAAGCAAAATTTACTGAAATTTTTTCCATGACACCTACGTTTGAATACTTGACGAAATATTTGGGCCGAAGAAGAAGAAGAAGAAGAAGAGGAGGTATTATGTTCAGCCAGGGTACTTGCTCTTGACAATTGGACTCTGCTATCAATGCATGCATGCCTCTGTATAAAACCGTTGAAGGCACTGTGAATCTATCTATTTAGAAGATGAACCTAATTTAGAAACCTCCACAGGTGGATAGTTGGGCACGCAGAGACATGCTGGCATTCATGACGATAATGTCTTATTTCCATAGCTTAACACAATGGTCATGACTAGCTGATGCAATCATTTCATTCTCCACTGAATCTGCAAGCGCCGCAATTAATCCACCATGTGCTGGGATTGACCATGTTTTGCCTCCATCAGTTGGACTCCAAAATTCTAGGACCTGTTAACAAACTCAAGCCATTAGATCTCATCAGAGGACCTGCAACATAAAAGATCACAACAAAAAACCGAGACGCGAGAGATTCAATTATTGTTAAATACAGCATCTACTGTGTAGAACTGTGCGAGGTTGTACTAAATAAGAGGCTCAGGTCCGTTATTGGATGTGCCTGATCTAAAACATCATACATGGTTAAAGATCGCCTTGCAGGGTGATGATAATGTAGGACCCAGAAATAGTCGAGAAAAATATTTTCATTGCCAAGTGAACATTCCAAAGAGAAACTTAATGCTGTGCATGTAAAAATAAACCTAAAAAAGAATAACCTCAATTTTAGTATTTTGAAGACAATTTTTTGTATAGAAAACTATAATACGGAAAGAACACCCTCAATGAAGTGCAAATTCAGATCCAAGTAAAAATGATTCCTTTATGTGGTTTATTTCATAGCTGTTGAGTCAAGAAATCTATATTTAAATCATTTATATATTTCGCATTGAATATATGGAAGATAGGCAGCAACAGCAAGCCTATCCCTCTGAAGTGCAAAATGCAACCTCTCGGACAAAGAAGGGATAGGGTCTAACTGCCACCTCACTCCAGATTACTAGCAGTATTCTTGGAAAAGTTGCTTACCTGGTATCCACCAATGATCAGAAGCATTGAATATCCAGGATGAAATGCACATGATTGGAACTTGTTGCCATTTGAATGCAATTTTCCTAAGCAATTTCCACCAACCAGTGACCACACTCGCGCACTGTCCTCACTGACAGATGCAATATACTTTCCACTTGTATCCCAGCAAATAGAAAGGACTTCTTTGGAATGTCCCTTTCCAGACAAAAAAATAAAATCAGGAATTGGTTCTCAGACGTGGTGCAGATATGATTAGCATCCTACTTAAGTACTTGAACGTTTAAATATTACCTTCAAGTTCCACACGAGGTTGCCAACCTCAACATCAATTACATTGATACTGTTTCCTGTGGATGTAGCCATTAATTTGCCAATAGTTGGCTGGAATCTGACCTGTCTTGTAGCTCCCTGCGGTAATAGGGAAGAGAGGAAGGTTAGGCTTGACAAAATTTCAGCAGAACCTTGACAACCAAACATATTCTTTGCATCAAAAGATTACACTTTACAACATAGTTGTTTTGAATCAAGGAATTTTGCAGGATATATTATCATGAAACCTGCTTGCTGACTAAATGAGCTGTGACAGTGCAATTCATTTATAGTGTATGCACTGGTGTTCTCTTTTCAGTAATGGAACTTCATACTGACAACCTGATTATATATGCAAATCTAGTGGCATGCTATATAATCACATAAAACCTGACATCTAATACTGCACTGAACGTCACACAATTCTTTATGTTGAGTACAAGGCCAAAAACACATCTGCCAATAGGATACTTAGTTACAGCATCCAGTACACAACGATACTACAAAAGTTATTTATGCAAACAGTTAGTAGTCATTAAAAAAATTCATATTTTACTCTGAGCACTTGAATGAAAATAAATATTAAACCCAAAAACAAGTCATCTCAAATACTAGTATATTGTACTGCTAGATGGATACTACTAAATGCTATTGAGTGTCAGGATCAAGATCAGACCTTAGAGACACGCATGCATGTACGCTTGTTGACATTCCATAAACGGATCTCATCATTACCATCACATGAGCAAAGAAGATCTACCTTTCTAGGGTGAAAGTCTAATGACATCACTTGTTCAGCGTGACCAAGTAGCTTGAACAGTGATATGCTTGGCTGCATTGCACATGAAAGAGGATATCAGTATTCATGAAACAACATGTTATTCAAGTTACAAAAGCTTTATTAGTCACAAATTAATACCAAGAGTGAATCAAACTGTAAGTATTTAAGCAAGATACTCATGAGTCTGAAACAGTTAAGAAGATTGGTCATGGTGGGTTTAGAAACAGAGCAACCAGACACCTTGTCCAGTTCCAAGTAAGAGTACCAACTTTACTCATGAGAAGTAAAAGAAATATAGCTAGATAGTACTGAATGATTTTGTTGAATGGAGTGAAGCAAAATTTTTTCTAATATCTCAATCTCCATTTCCTCTTTACCTATTGATTTGGTTTTTAATAACAGAAATGCATAACAGATAAGTCAAGTTTCACTTGGGATCTTTTTCTCTAGAAATTAAGATGGAGTGAGTTTAGTAGAATTATATGAAGAGGGAAATTCCATAGTTTCAGGTCTAATCACTTCAAAACTAGCGTCAAGCCTCCTTTCCAGAAAAAAGACCTGTTGTGAAATCTTATTTCTATTTTCTACTTTTTCTTCTGTATAGATTGCCAATCTCTTGGACAACAAACATGATAAAGCAAGATCACATATCAATTAGTGAACACAATAAATATGTTCTCTGTAGGAACATCAACTTAGATACAGTAGATTATATAAATGTGGCTTAAATCTTTTAAATTTTAACATGAAGAAATTCAATCAATTTGCGAATTTTCCAACAATGGTACGAGTATGCTGGACAAGAATAGCAATGGTGAGTGTTTTATATTGAATTTCAGGGTGTTGGCATCAATAAACCAAAAGGAAGATAAAATGTCTGCTAGGACAGGAAAAAAGGAACGAGGAAAATAAACAAGAAAAGTGGGATTAGAAGTGACAGTATATCTTGTTGCTCATAAAATTTGAGAAGGTACTGATTTTCTAAAGGAGAAACCAAAAGGTATTAATTTAAGTTAGCAAGTAGACGAACAGTATCCAAGGAAAGTGGCGGTAAGTATTCCATACTTTGGCTGCATCCCATATTCGCACAGTTTTATCAAATGAAGCAGTGGCTAATATGCTTGAACTTGGTCTAAACCGAACATCTGTAACTAGATGAGAATGTTCTTCGGAAGAATTACTGGCTTGAAAGTCTTCCATATTCCAAATGGAAACCTGCCAATAGAAAATGGGAAAACTCAAAATTTATTGAAAGTTGAAACGATGTCGATGTAAGAGAAATCTAAACACAAACTTCAAAGATTGATAACTTCCAACTACCTTCTTCTCGTGTCCAGAACTAGCTAGCATCTTCCCATCAGATGAAAAATGGCAGCACAACACCTTGCTTTTGCTTGAGCTGAGGCAACCAATCTCTTCAAAAGTGAAGCCTACAATTTGAAGCCAAATGTATTGGAACATAGTCATTTACTTACCAAGTAATCATTACTGAAACAGTCGCAGCTTCCATATATTGGACATTTCTACAAGACTACAACTGCCAGCTCAACTTTCAATAGAATGAGAATGTCTGTGTAACCACTTTATGTACTAGTAAATGTAAGGAAATGACAAATTCCATGGTTAGCTCCACTTTTCACATCCAGAGATTATGTGCAAGTTCATGAACTTCGAATTTAAATTTCAAAAAAGCTAGAGGTTCTTATGAAATTCAGACCAACACTTGGAGGCACAAATTAAATAATGATAAAATCAAGCTCCAAAGCGATGTTTTTCCTATTCAACCTTGTTTATTTTGAGTAAATTATTGTTTAGTCCCTTTAGCACAACAATTAGTTAGTCCCTTCGGTTTAAAAAATCCAATATCACAATAAGTTCTTAATTTCATTTATAACTTAGCACCTCCGTCCATTAATAAAGTGCAGAGCTGTCACCAATTCAGTTATTTTTCTTCTTAAAAAACCCTTTTGACTATATATTAATTAAAGAAACCTAGGAGTAGTTTGGTCATTTTCTAAAAAATACTAATGAAGTTTTTAAAGAATTAATGGTCATAGACAGTCAAGGGAATAAGTTATGGTTTCTAAACCAGAAGGACTAAGTTATTATATTTCTGAAAACACAGGGTCTAATTTATCACTTACTATATTTATTTTAAATTCAACTTTCTTCATATTACTTTCTTCAGGGAACTTAATACATGAATGAAGCTACAAAACATTTGAGCTTTAACAATATTTTCATTAGATAATTGCATTATGAAATTAATGGGAAGGAACAACGAATCTTTGTTGCTGAAGAGTTTAATTTAGCCAATGCATAAAGGTAAAATCAACAACAAATAGCTCACAGTTATGGCTACATGTATAGGATTTTACTCTCCATACATTATCTACGTTTTCTACGAAAAGATTAACTTGGGGCAGAAGTACAATCTGATGGACATCACTTACGAGGTTCATCTGCCAAGAGATATACCTTTATGATCATTTTCACTGCAAGCTGTAGAACGTCGCTTTAAAGTACTTAAAGGAGTTCCTATACCATCACCATGGTCATCATCAGTGGATAAAAAGGATTCAATTACATTTTCATTCGCAGGTTTATCTTCCTCAGCATTGGCAAAATCCTGTGAATACCCATTCCATAAAGAAAGTTATAATCGGAACAAAGATTTCATGCTGGCACAAATAAACATGATATTATCTCTCTATCAAACCCTGAAATCATTTCCATGATAGAAGAGATCCAATGGAAAAGGTCACTGCATCTGTTTCTAAGGTGTATGACGTACCGAAGTTTGGTCTTCAGCTCTTGAATATGATAATCTCTCTCTCTTTCTGTCATTCTGATACAAAGCTGGAAATGTTAGAAGTTTAACATAAAGGAAAAAAAAAAAAGGTATTGATAAAAAGAACCGTGCCTTCACTAAAAGTTAACGTAGAATTAATATCTAGTTGCCTAAGAATATGAATGGCTTAATGGGAATTATTACCTCCGTCAACTGCTGCTCTAAACACTGAGCAAGTTGGTTTTGCTTCTCCTGAGTTTGTTTCATTTGGATCCTCATCTAGCTCAATCGCAGATAAATATCAGAATGGGAGAAAAGTATGAAACTTCGATAAATATCCTCACAGTCCAAATCTTTTATCCATGAACATTTACTCAGGGCCAATCAAAAGGTCCTAGTTAATGTTTGTGGTCATCTACAAAATCACCTCTTCTAATAAAAATTCGAGACCAAATTTCAGTAACATGAACTGTAATTGGGCATTTTGTTCCATCAAAACCTAAACCAGTTTACTCCATGACCTTTTTTCCTCGCACACAACACTGTTACATATTTATACAGAGCTTCTGCTATCCATTTCGAACAAAAGGAAGTTTATTCATAACAATTTCTTCCTGTATAAAAAAAGGTCACATTTGGTCTAAAAAATAAAGAAATTCACGTAGTAGAGAGGATGCTTCTAAGCTGTTATTGTGAAAGTTTCAGCGTATCTTATCTGTCTTCAATTTTTTTAATCATGAACACTAGTAAGGAGACATATAATTAGTCTCAGTTGATTTTTTGTGCCCTTTATGTTGCCCATCTATGTCAACAAGACAATTTTGAGTCATCTTGTCAATCAAATTGAACTCACTAGCTTTACCACATCTAGTAGTTCTATCCTACTCCGTACAATTTGTCCATGATGACTTTGTAAGGTGCTGTGAATAATTCATTGTCATCTCATTATGAGTATTTATTCATTCATACATACGAATGGTTTCTACCCCTAGTTATATAAATTATACACTGCAACATTTTATATATAACAATATACATCTGGAAGCTTTTGTTGTAACATAGAAGCTTGTGTTGTAGTCTTGTAGACCAACATTAGATGGAATGCGAAATCTTAACATGAAAGATCCAAAGGAGTTCACATATAAAGATAAATAACACAAAAAAGTTGCACTATAGGCATGATGCCTTTACTATTTAAAGGAACAAACCAGATGAACCTTATTATTTTCACTAACCTGTGCATCTTCAATATTCAAATCACTCTTTGGAAGGATCAGACTTTGACCTTGAAAATTGGTAGGGCTACTAGGAGAAGAAAATTTCAGGTTTTTAGATGTATGAGACAAAGCTTGAACCAGTAGACTTGATTGATGTTGCTGCGTCAATAAAGGAAACGTCTGCAGATGATTAGGTGAAAGCCATCCGTCACCCATCCCTGCAAATGTAAAAGTTAGGAATTACATGTCAAGTAGAAAATTACCATGCCAGTGAATATTATGGTTGTCATTTTTAAGCTCGTAGAACTATCTCTTCTAGCCATGTCCTTACATACGAAACCAAAACTCAAAATGTGCAACTCTGGTGATTTAATTGAACTCTATTCCTGTATCATTTGTAACTAATTGAACCATGAGATCATTAGATATGTCAAGATAATCAAACAAGCAATATTTGTACAGTAGAAACTATGAGGTATTTTTCCTCCTTTATGGTTGAAAATGAAATGCTTCATTGTCAAAGAAATTATACAAACAGAAGGTAACTGTAATAACTCATCCATTCTTAGCTATATCAAAACTAAAACATGAGGTGACCTCCTGGATTTTCCAGAGAACAAAATATCTGCACAAGGTAATCTAGTTATTGGGAATCTACCTGTTTGTGCACCGTACGGGTTAATTCTTAAAGGACTAGCTCCGCCAATACTGATGCCATCTCTATTGTCCTGCCCATGAGAGAAGTGTCTATATTTCATTTACACTTTTATCCATATATATTCATATTAGGAACTTACAAGTTAGACCATACCCTCAGAAATTGTTGAGCTTGCAGCGGCAAATAGCTGAAATACATGAAAGAAAGTTAAAAAAGAAAAAGAAGTGCAATTCACCCTCTACTATAATACAATTTCAAATTATAGTGATCTATCATGCATTTCTCTTAAGGGTTTACAAAATTAGAAACAGAGTGACAACATAAATCTGATAGCATGATTCACAACACTCCATTCCACAGTCAAGCAATTTCATTATAAACTGTTCCCTTACACCCAAAAGTCGAGCTGTTCTTAGGCACAAGAAGTGGAACCATGGAAGGAAGCCGAAACCAATTAAGTGAAGCATAGTATTAACGTGAAAAAATACCTTGAGATCGCTGAAGCCGAATTTGACAGATTCAATTTATTAACATCAAATGCCTGTAATTGTGGATCATAATTTCTAACAGGATGAAACTGTTCCTCAAACATTCTTGTAGCAATCAAAGAGGCACCTGGTTGCCGCAACATCATATCAAAGTCACTACCAGAAGGGAATTGTCCATGCCTCAGCTGATTTATAGCTAACTGTGGCGCAATTTGATACGCATTTCTTTTCTCATTCTGTGACATTTGTTCATCCTGAAAAGAAAACAAAACGAATGTCTTAAACCATCTTGTTGTAAAAAAAAACTGCAGATGAATATTGTAATAGAAAAGAAACTAGAAAGAATATAAAATTATCGTAATGTCTCTACATTTACCGGAACGAAGAGCTTTCATTTTTATTATATTAAAATAAAATTATATGATATCTATTTATAATAGACTCTAAACCATCCTAAAAATCCTAACCGTTCAAGAAATATTAATACTCCTTTATTGTACCGCAAGGATGTTGCTCCCGCACACCACCCCCAACCTATTAATCGTTCCCAGCAACAAAACAAAAAATAAATTCCAAAGAAACAAATATCATCATTCCGCTCCACTCCACTCTGGCATCTGCGTATTACCCACAAACTACAACACATCTTAAAATGAAAAAGGCAGGGTCTGAAAAAGTTATCATTCAACAAACCATTACATTAACAGGGGCTTTTCCTTTGACATTCTGACCCTTTCTAAATTGCCTATAGACATATACATCATAGAACATTGTCCACCAATCATACAGAAACCCTTGGGCTGAATCGTTGATTTCTGAAAACAAGAAACAAAACATTAATTCATCTTAATTACTAAGTAAAAATTAAAGCAATCGATTCCAATATCCTACAAGCTGGGCACAATCAATAAATAAACACATCCCTTTTCTTTAACCTTTTTAAAGAAACAAAAAACAACAATAAAAGTTGAAAAAATATAATCAAAATCAAAAGTGCATATCAATTACTAGCACTTAACGTGTTATAACAAGACATTCATCAACAAACAAGCAGATTAAAATATCCCAACAAGCAAAAAAGTTAAGAACGCCCAAAAAGAAAAAAAGAAGGAAGAAAGACAGTAAAAGAAGAGTGAGTAAGCGAGAAAGAACAGGACACACATACCAACAGGTTTTGCAGCAACATTGGCTTGTTCCCTGAAAATTGCAGCAGTTTTATGCAACTTCCTTTTGATGAAGTAATCATACAAGTACTGGTCAAGCCTATAACAACCCAAAACATCAAATAAAGAGTACACTACACTCTAAAAAAGAAGAAAATAAGTAGCGTAAATTAGTACTAACATCTGTTGATCATCCCAGCCTTCAAAAGGAGAAGCCATGTTGATTGATCAGCTTCCACAATCAGCAGTGACCACCTTCACTTCAACAACACAACCAAAAAAAATCAAAACAACAACACACACACATATATAAAAATAATGGGTTTTTTTTTCTTTCTTTCTCATGTATGACCTTATAGCTAGGAATGATAAAAAGAAGAAGACGCATCTGGGGATTAAAACCAACATGGATTTTACGACAGGAAAAGCATGTAGATAGAAAATGGTGATACCTGAGGTAAAGGTAGGTAGGTAGGTAGGTAGCTAGCTAGCAAAGCAGGGGAGGACTGACAGTGCCATGCAAAGCAGAATCAAAATAAAACGAGACTAACAAACTGCTTTGGCTTTTTGTATCCTAAAAAATACACGCAAAAAAGGTATAAAGAAAATGAAAAAGACCCGTAACAACAATGGATGGATATATCCTCTAGAAAATGGCGCAGGAAGGAATGGCTGAGGCTGGCTGGTTACATCCTAAAACGGTGGCTAAGATTTATACAAGCCTATTATTGTACGGAAACATGGGGTATTGTGTTGGATTATTTTGTCACTAATCCAATTGAATCTTGCCATGTCATCAATTTTGAGAGGACATTTTTTGGGATTTGGCCGGTTTTTGTTTCTTTTTTACTTTCTGCATCATAAAAATGAAGATTTTTTTTTTAGAATTAGCATATTTTTAAAATAAATTTGACAAACTCACAATGAATTAGATTTAAAAAAATTGCACAAGCATTTTCTATATATGGTTTTTTTTTAATATAGCAGGTGAGAACTGTGATTTTTTTCAGGTTATGTTATTTCCAAAATAAAAAATTTTTGATGCTATTTTCTCAACAAAAAAATTGTTAATTTAGAAAAATACCCAAAAATGAAACTATACTTGTTGAATAAGTAAACTTGTCTTGAATATTAAAAATATTTGGTATTTAAATAGGGTATAGTTAGTTAACTAGTACTTTCGAGTGCGCTACTGTATCTTTTTTAAAAATAGATTTTAATTATTAACTTAAAAAACCAATTAAATTCATTATACAAGTCATCAGATTTAATAAATTTTTTATCCCAGAATTTTTTTATTTAATATATTTATATGACAATGAAGCACATAAAGGTCTTTTTGTATGAAATATGTTTCAAAAAAAGGGGAAAAAAACATGATAAGCATGTATGACTACGATAACAAAAATGAATCATTGATAACAAATGGTGAAATTATATTTTTTTAGTTTAAAGGTAAATAAAATAAATAAATCATCAATAACAAAGGGTAAAATTGTATTTTTTTAATAAGGGACAAAAAATACATTAAACAAAAAAAAGAAAAATAATAATAATTTTGATGTTATAGCTTAGCCTGTCAAACCTTCAATCCATGTTATGGACTCAATCAGGTTTAATAATTTATTTTTTATAAATCTATATTTAACTTAAATATAAAATTAAAACAAAAACAAAAGGAGCAAAAAAAAAGCCCAAACACGCTGACCTATGGCCCACCAACCTTTGAAAAGAAGAGTCTAGGCCCGCGTGCATCGGCCTTTTTTACTCATTTAAAAGGGTAGATAACTTATTATCCACCCTTATTTTTTCTTTAAAAATAAGTCGAAGACATGTCACCCCATATGACAAATGACATGTCATCAACTAGCTCAGATTACGATCACTACTGTGGTGACCAAAAAATTAAGGTTTGGGGTTTTTTTTTACCAAAAAAACTTATTTTCAACCTCTTTTATCTTAAGAATAACCTACAAACACTCTTAGAACATCTACAAACCAACTTATCAACCTAATAAACCTAAAAAAATGGTTCAAATCAATAAATGTAATCGAATAAAATTTCTCAGCCTCGACTTAGATATGTTTTTTAGGTAATATTAAAACTCAAAACAACTACTATAAGACTTTCATCACCAAATAGAACTTGTTAACACCAATCTCAACTATTTTAATGGTCAGAATAGGTGTCAACGATGACTCTCTTTTTCTATATTAGAATTCAACAACTCTTTTTCTCTCTCCTCAAACAAATTAGGGATTGAAAAATGAAAAAAATAAAGTTCTACCTTAAAATTGAGTTTCTAACAACTAAAATGATTGTTACATATCATTTAAAAAAGAAAAAGGGACTAAAATGAACTTTTTGCATGAAATTCAAAGTTGCCACCTATTTTCCTTGTTTTTTTTTTACTTTGATCCATGGTCTTTCAATTCAACCATTTCTTCAAAAAAAAAAAACAAACAATTGAACACTAATTTGGGCTCAAAAGGGTTCAATTATGCAAAAACAAAGTTCGAGAACTTGATTAAATTTTTTTAAAAAACCTGACTATTCTAATCCAAGGTGTTTTGTGAAAGAGTGCAAAATATACATTGAATAAGAAAAACACATCAAGACTTAGTTTTTTTACTAGCCCACACTATCTATTATAATCCAAGGTGTTTTGTGAAAGAGTGCAAAATGTACATTGAATAAGAAAAACACATTAAGACTTAGTATTTTTACTAACCCATTGGCCTATATTATGCTACTGGTTGAAGTGAAAAAAAATTCAAACAAGAAAAAATCTAGGCATTGCTAACGTTTGTTTTTCTTAAAAAAAAAAGATTTTAATCATGAATTTAAAAGCAGTTGTATATGAGATGACATTTTTATCTAACATTAAGAAGGAAACACATTAGATCAACTTAGGTTATTCTGCGTCAACATGTAAAAGTTGCGGGGATAATCTTAAAAAAAAACAGGAAGTCGATTCTCGATTTAATTCAATATTGAATGATAAAATTGAAAAAAAAATCAATTTCTTTTTAAAAAACAAGCGAACTTTAATCAACCAACCAAACTCTTGATACAAGTCATGCAAGTCATCTGATTCAATAAATATTTTATTCCATGGATTATTTTTCATTTAATAGACTTATATGACAATAAAGCGCATGTGATTTGTTTTGTATAAAATATTTTTTTTAAAAAAAAAAACCATGACAGGCGTGTGAGACTGAGATAGCAAAAGCAAATCCTTGATAATAAAGGGTGAAACTACTTTTTTTCTTAATTTTAATTTAAATAAAAAATAGATCATCGATAACTAAGAGTGTTTTTTTTTAAATTGAGTGACAAAAAAACATTAAACTAAAAGAACAATAGACTGAATATTATGGCTCAATTCATTGAACTTGCAATCCGGATCATCAAATCAACCAAGTTAATTTTTTATTTCATAAATTTGTATA
>Ga0307515_10013042_pt1 | contig 15570 bp, 7 predicted proteins | sample 17_EM_MG_FD_194513 | JGI IMG/M metagenome (GOLD analysis project Ga0307515, IMG submission 194513) | Populus trichocarpa ectomycorrhiza microbial communities from riparian zone in the Pacific Northwest, United States - 17_EM | ecosystem: Host-associated > Plants > Roots > Unclassified | place... | reverse complement strand
TAAATTAAAGCTATCTTATATTATCAGATCTATTATTATAAAGCATGCTCTAGTTAAGGAGTTATTAATACTTCAAGTGCAAAATGATGATATGAAACCTTGATAAAAATGCACTTTTAAGTACTAATTAGGATTCTTCAAGAATAGTTTAAAAGTTTTAAAATTATAAAATTTAAAAGAAATTTTAAAAAAAGAATTAGGATTTCTGTTTTGGATTCTTCAACGATAGTTTAAACATATCAAAATTATAAAATTTAAAAGAAATTTAAAAAAAGTAATCAGGATTTCTGTTTTGGATACTTCAAGGATACTTTAAATTTTTTAAAATTATAAAATTTAAAAGAAATTATTTAAAAAAAGTAATAAAGATATCTGTTTTGGAAACTTTAAAGATAGTTTAAATATTTTAAAATTAAAAACTTTAAAAGAAATTTTAAAAACGTAATTGGGATTTCTATTTTAAATACTTCAAGGATGGTTTAAATTTTTAAAATTATAAAATTTAAAAGAAATTTTAAAAAAGTAATTATGATTTCTATTTTGGATATTTCAAGTATAGTTCGAAGTTTTAAAATTATAAAATTTAAATGAAATTTAAAAAAAGTAATAAGGATTTCTGTTTTGGATTCTTCAAGGATAGTTTAAAAGATTTAAAAGTATAAAATTTTAAAAAAGGATTTAGGATTTCTGTTTTGGATTCTTCAAGGATAGCTTAAATGTTTTAAAATTACAAAATTTAAAAGAAATTTAAAAAAAGTAATTATGATTTCTGTTTTATATACTTCATGAATAGTTCAATGTTTTAAAATTACAAAATTTAAAAAAAAATTAAAAATAATTATGATTTCTGTTTATGATTCTTCAAGGATAGTTTAAAAGTTTTAAAATTATAACATTTAAAAGAAATTTAAAAAAAGAAATTAGGATTTCTGTTTTGGATTATTCAATGATTGTTTAAATGTATCAAAATTATAAAATTTAAAAGAAATTTAAAAAAAGTAATAAGGATTTCTGTTTTGGATTCTTCAAGAATAGTTTAAATGATTTAAAAGTATAAAATTAAAAAAAAATTAAAAAAAGGATTTAGGATTTCTGTTTTGGATTCATCAAGGATAGTTTAAATGTTTTAAAATTACAAAATTTAAAAGAAATTTAAAAAAAATAATTATGATTTCTGTTTAGGATTCTTCAAGATTAGTTAAAATGTTTGAAAATTATAAATTTTAAAAGAAATTGAATAGTAAAAGTAATTAGGATTTCTGTTTTGGATACTTTAAGGATATTTGAAATGTTTTAAAATAAAAAAGATTAAAAGATATTTAAAAACAAGTAATTGGGATTTCTGTTTAGAATACTTCATGTTTAGTTCAATGTTTTTAAATTATAAAAATTCAAAGAAATTTAAAAAAGATATTAGTATTTCTGTTTAGTATACTTGAAGTTTGGTTCAAAGTTTTAAAATTATAAAATTTAAAAACAAATTAAAAAAAGTAGTTTGGATTTCTGTTTTGAATACTTGAAGGATAATTAAAATGTTTTAAAATTATAAAATTTAAAAGAAATTTTAAAAAAGTAGTTAGGATTTTTGTTTTGAATCCTTCAATGATAGTTAAAATATTTTAAAATTAAAAAATTTAAATACAAGTTAAAAAAAGTAATTAGTATTCCTATTTAGTATACTTGAAGTTTAATTCAAAGTTTTAAAACTATAAATGTTGCTACCTAATTTTTGACCCATGTTTCGGTAAAGTTTCAGAAAAATCCAAAAATAGCAAAAAAACATCGAAAATCCAAAAAATACGTTTTTAATATATTTGCATCGTTTTTAGCATTTTCAGCGTCGTCTAAAAAGAATTTAAATTTTTAAAGGTCTTTCGAACGCGTTCAACTTTTCACGCGTCATTTTTAAAATTATTGATTTTCCTCATTGATTTGACATTGATATTGCTCGTTTTCAAAAAATACAATAAAATAAAGAAAAATCAAATTTACAAAAAGAAAGAAGTTGAGGGACCAAGTTTGGAAACCTAGCAACATTTTTGCCTATAAATACTGGTCCCCTCAACACACTCAAGAGAAGGGGGGCAATTTTGCACATTGAGAGAAAAAAACACAAAAAAAAACCCTAATCCTAAAAACCATTTTCCTTTCTCTTGGCGCCGCCGTGCTCCCTCTTAAGCTAAAGGAGCCGCAGCCGCCCACTTTTGAGATCTTTTGAAACACAGGTCGTCGTCCCCCAGGGTCCTTGGCTTTGTCTCTCCCATGACCAAAGAGCCAAGGACCCACCCCGCCATTTCAAATCCCCACATTCCCCCGGGGCATCTCACCGTCTCTCTCCCAGCAGCTCTTGGTTTCCTTCCACCCGACCGACCCAACAACCCATTCGCCTGAACCAGTCGCTGCTCACAACTTCCTTCTCCCATCGTCTCCAGTAGCCCCATACACTGTCCCATCTCCCTCTCATCAACACAAAACCAGCGCCTCTCAGCCTCCTCTCTCGGCCAGCCGCCGCTCACCCTCTCCTGGCCGACCCAGCTTCCCCATAATCGAGAGCAGCCCCACAGCGGCAGCCCCCGTTCTCGAACAACAGCCGGCCACTACATTTCTCTCAACCTCTGCCAGCAGGTCTTCCCTTCCTCCGCCTCTGCGCACACAGACCAGCCTCTCCCTCCGCAGCCGGACAACGGCATCAAAAGCCAACCGCCGCTACCACGAACCGGATTGGAGACCATCCAGCAGCAACCCATACACGGCCGTTCCTCCTGGAAGCCGCCAGGCACCTGGAGAGAAGGAGATGAAGACATAAACCAAAGAAGGATCTGCGGATCTGAAGGGAGAAGCAGATCCGAAAAACAAAGGAAGAAAAAGATTAAAATCAACTGTCATTTGTTGCGTTTTCTTGGGTTTACAGATGACGGGGATCCTCACCGCTAGCAGGGAAGGGAAGAGGAGATGAAACTGAGCCAGAACCACCCGGCTTCCAAGTTTTTTTGTGCTGCGGCGCATGAACCCACGCGCCGCCAGTGGAGGTGGCGAGTGGGAAGACGCGCCGCCACTGTTCATGCTGTTCCAGAAGGGCTTCCCAGCACTGTTATGGATTTTTGAGGGGTTATTTTGTAATTTTCAAATTGATTAATGTAATATTTGTTTAGTTTGAATTTTTATTTGTATGTTGTAAATTTGGATGTAACAAAAAAAAAAGTAAAGAAAAGAAAAAAAATATAGTGAAAATGTATGTGTGTGTTTGTATTTGTTTTACGGATTTGCTATTTTTTTTTATACATTTTTTATGATAAAATCGCAAAGGCAAAAGAAGAATTTAATATTTTGATTGACTCACGGTCCAGAATTATTAACTTATACGTAAGTTGTATTTCTAATATCCGATGAAAAAACAAAATTTTAAAACTTCTTTAACACGTCAAAGTCACGAAGCAGCTTACCTCAGGTAGGGTGCGTTAGGGGTGCTAATACCTTCCCTAATCACAACCAGTCTCTTACCCGCGAATCTCTGACAAGACCAGTACATCCGGTTTCCTAGTAGCCTTCAATAAATTACTAGGTGGCGACTCCAACGAACCAATTCAAGCAAACCACATAATGAAAAATCGCCAGCGATGCCGCGCGGATATGACGTGCGACAATCATCATTTGTATTGTTGTCATTACCAGCACCGCTACTACATCCAAAACCACTACCAGTACTTGTACCACCAAAACCATTTGAAACATATTGAACAACATTATTCATAACATTGTCATACTTATCATCAAATAGATTATTAAACCAATTCGCATCCATATCTACAAAACAACAAATTTTTTCACGTGTGAAATTGCCACAAATACATTTAGACGGAGGAATCTGTTTTGAATATTAAAATTTCATGCCAGCCTGAACTTATACCAAAACAGAAATTATGAAGCATTCCCAAATTATCGTAGATCTTTTAGTAATAATTAATGAATACAATATTGCGTGCAAAACAAATTATCATTGAAACACAAATACTATACAATTTTTTTAAAAAAGGTACCAATGCAAAAAAAAAAAAAAGAGAGACTTATTTGAGAGTATGGTAAAGGTTATTTGTAAAAATATTTTTTGCTTGAAAATATATTAAAATAATTTTTTTTTATTTTTAAAAATTTATTTTTGACATTAACACATCAAAACGATACAAAAACACCAAAAAATTAATTTACAGCTAAAAAAACTTAATTTTTTTCAAAGGTGCGGTTGGGCTACAATTCCAAACGGGACCTAAATCTTGAAAATGTCCAATTTGATGATATTTTTAAAAAATAACTCAGTTTTGTAAAAATTTTAGGAGAATGACATAGGTTGAAAAAATATCTGGAAAATAGCGTAGTTTAAACATAATCATGTTTTTAAATATTATTTTTGTACATAATCGCTATTCATTAAAATGCATGTTTCAAAATATATGTTCTTTCCAAATTAATGAACTTAAACAAAAGTCAATTCAAATTTTTATGAAGATCCAATAGTCAAAAGATAAGATTCAAGATTTAATGGCTAAGAAGAGAGAGGAGATAAAATGATGTGGGAGGAGAAAGAAATGTGGAAGAAAAAAAGAGAAAGAAATAATAGGTCATTAAGGTCACACCGGGACTCTGTTTTTAACACATTCATTATCGTTAAAAAGATTTCAATTATATGATTCTAACAACTACCAAATGAGTTCATGATTGGTTAGGGTTAATGATGAACTCGTTTGATGGTTTTTCAAGGTGTCGTTAGCGTTGTCTCATTAAGATCTTTCTAACAATACTAAATGTGTAAAAAACAAAGCCCCAGTGTGTTTCCAATGACCCATTCTTTCTCTTTTTTTTTTCTTTTCTATTTCTCTTACATGCTTCTTTATCTTATCTTATTTTTTTTCTTGGTTATTAAATTTTAATCTCATTTTCATTATCATTGAATCTTTATAAAATTTTAATTTCACATTTATATCTTTTAATTAATTTGAATAAAAAATAACTTTTAAAACAATTTCTAATAGAAGTTATGTTAAAATTATATTATTTTTCCAATACTTTTTTAACCATTATTTTACCGCAGGATAAAAGAGCCCAATTTGATTAACTATGCCCTTATCATTTTTTATTTATTTATTATCATGCACGACTACTTAACAAACAAGCAAGGCAATGATCGCACGGTGACGGACGACTTGCTTAACAAGCAAGCAAGGCAATGATCACATGGTGACGTCGACGCTGACGTTGGGTAAGATTATCGTTTTACGTAGGCAGACTAGAGAACCTTTGAAAAAAGAAAAGAAAAAGAAAAAGCGCGAAGTCACGCGAGACTTCCACGTTTCGACATTCCATACGGTGCCCTTTAAAACGGAAAACATTTGCAATCCCGAAAAGCCTTCAAAAGATTTTAATTTTCCAAGCATGTGATTTTTTTTCACTGGACATCGGGTTTGTTTGTTTTTGTGTTTTAAAAATATTTTTGATAAAATTTAAATTTTTTTTATTTTTTAATTAACTTCAAATTAATATGTTTTTAGTGTTTTCAAATCATTTTGATGTGCTGATGTCAAAAATAATTTTTAAAAAATAAAAAAATATCATTGGCATGTATTTTGACATGAAAAGTTATTTGAAAAGCAACCACAACCACCGTAAAACAAACCCGAAATGAAATGAATTATCTACTGCGACGACGACCATGAGAGCTCAAACCCAATAATATTTAATTATGTCGGCGAAAGAAAAGAGATTCTCCGGTGAGAGAGAGGTGGCCTTCCTTGTTTGTTTCCTTTATTTTGGGATTTACTTTAGAAACTCCATCTGTGAAAAAACTCGTCCTCTCTCTCTCAGACGAACTTAAGAGGCCGCTAGAACGGTTATTTGATAATAAAAATAGGATTAGAAGAATCGTCCTCCGGGTCAAGTTACATTATCAAATATATGTAGAGGGCAAAAGCAAGGGCGTGTTTGGCTGGTGGATTTAACTTGTTTTTTGTTAAAATTTGAATTTTTTAATAAATTTTGTATGTTTTTGGTTATTTTGACTTTAATTTTTTAAAAAATATATTTTAAAAAATAACCTATGTCATTCTCTCCGACAATAGTCAAATTCAACAGTCACTTGAAACCTTAAAACCCAATCACATGCAAAAAACAAAAGCTAACAAAATTATTTCAATTATTGTAAAAGCTAAAGGCTAACAAAAGCAAGATCGGCGAAGGTCGGCTCCGTGAATGGCGATCCAAGTACACTTTATTTGATACTTATAAAATTATTTCAATATTTGTGTATGAACCATACACTTTATTTAATGAAAATAAAGTAAAATTCGGACCTTTGATGGAAGCTTGCCGATGACAAGGTCCGGTCTAAAAGAATGACCATTACACCTCTGAAATACATAGATGTCGAGGAGTAGTTTTGGTCTCCGTTCACCTCCATTGTGATCCCTCTAAACTGTTCATGTTCGTGGAGCTGTAAATTCTACTTTAAGAAAAAATTCATTTGTAAAAGTGACAAATCGATCGTAGCTCCATGATATCATCCATCAATTTTACGTTAGACGACCTCATACGAGTAAATTGCTGGCCAGATAGGAACGCATACGAAGGAACTTTTCTATCCTAAACTATAACATCATTTTTCTATCATCACTTTTACGCCAAGTATTTAGTAAATTAATAGTAGTTATTTTTTAAAATATTTTTATTTAAAAATATATTAAATAATATTTTTTAAAAATTATTTTTAATATCAGAATAATAAAATAATCAAAAAATATTAAAAAAATATTAATTTAAAATAAATAAAAATAAAAAATTAATTTATTTAAAAAATATTTTTAGAACGTAAAAATAACCGGCATTAACCACCGTGATGCAATAGACACTCATAATTTCTTATCTCGACAACAAGATTAGATTGGAATAGCTTTAAATTAGCCACAACCACATATGGGCACCGTATGTATTTGTTTTTTTATTTAAAAAATAATTTTTTTATATATTTAGATTGTTTTAAAATATTGATATTAAAAATAAATTTAAAAAAATAAAAAAATTATTTTAGTATATTTTTAAGTAAAAAAACAATCGTTACAATCACTATAATAAAAGAATCCAGACCGTTGGATTATGGGTTCTTTCTTATATAAAAGTCACTCGGGGATTAATTAATATGGGATATTGTCTACAGCTCACGTGTGCACATATGACATCTCTCAACAGTAATGCTGTAGAGACTAGAGATGGCATCAGTGATCCAAAATAGGTTGTTGTCTGTAAATATCTACGGAAAAGCAAGCATCGTATCTTATATCTGCAAGGAGCTACCAGGAGAAAAAGAGGCAAACCAAACACTTATTGAATTACAGAAATCCTGATAAATTACAACCACCGAACTAATGACAAAAATCACTCCTTACAACAAGACTGCATATATACACCACGTAATAACGATAAGCAAAACCAAGTAGTCGCACAGGATAACCATGGTAGTATCACGCAAATTAAACATCCGCTTCAAATTTTTCAGCGAGGCAGGAGAAGGGATGCCTTCTAGTCCTCAATCTCTAAATGAAGCTTGACTGAACCGGTGCACCAGTGATGTCAACCGCGAAGCCCCTCCACCACCCAATGCTTTGCCCTTCTTAATGTCAATTAGCTTGTCGTAAACACACCAGGGAAAACTGAGGAAATGAACTCGGTTCATTCCCTCGTTGTAGCGACCCCAATAGCTAGGATGATATGTGACGTAGTACCAAGCTGATGCTTTTGCGTAAAGATCATCAGGGCTATTGTCGCTCTCGTCAAACCAGGCTCTAGCTTGCTTCCTCAAGGACCTTATAGAATAATTAATAGAATCAAAGTCTCTTTTCTTGTCAAAAGACTTCCCCACTTTCATGATGCTACCGCTGATTATTTCGGCCTCAGTTTTGATCCCATAATAATCCATCATGTTCCCCAACTTGTTATCATACACACTTTTATAGTGGAAAGCCTCGTCGATATGCTTCTGAAATCCATCCACTTCCATGTCAGGGTCATAAGACCGCCTTGCCATTTCCTTAGTGAAGGATCTTACGGGACTCGTGTCTGGTGCAATGTCTCTTACATCTCGAAAAAGCTTTCCAAGCACACGCTGGGATTCATAGGTACGTTTATCGGCTGCCTTTTCCATGAAATCTGGATATTCTTTGACACGTAGTTCGCGAGGGATTTTAGCTGGCACCCCAGTTTTGGGGAAGTCAACAGCGATTGAGGACAGCCGAGCAAGCTCAATACATTCTTTACTTCTTGCCATGAGAGGGTCCCTGTCTGCAAAGACCGTGTGAGCATTGCAAATGATCCCTAAGCTGTCGTTGAGAAGGTAATCCGTAAAATACTCTTGAACTTCCTGTGACATTGTAGTGAAGTTAACTCAAAGGGAAAAGGTCTATCAGTATATGAATCAGAGATGTGTTTGTATATGAGGTCCGAGCAATGCTGAACTTCCTGTAACATCCGTACTATGTAACATTTCATTAATTACCAGGAATTCAAATCAACGGAACTTTTGGACATAAAACCATCGAGCAATGCTGAACTATCCAGGCAATATATCAATATCAGAAAAAAAAAAATATCTCCCTTGAGCCTAACAAACTGTGTAATAGCACATTATATTCTCATTAGTGGAACACACAAATTTGTAAGTAATGATATATGGCACTGGATACGATGTATTAAAATTAACTTTCGAATAAACCGTAGTCCTAGATTTTCCCATGTTTAAGGGCTCAACCACTACATCTTCTCTCAGAGTCATATCTTGGTCTATGTCACAATAACGTTTCCATCTAATAGTTTCTTTCCTGATAACTAGCTACTGAAATTCTCCTGCCTCCACTGTCCAGACTCCAGGCAAGTCTTAGTAGCAGGCACATTGCCTTTAACAATAGCGACATTTTTAGTCTTTTTTCTTATCCAGATCCAATGAAGTGCCATGTTCTAATATCCTACTGATACCCCCCCCCCCCCCCACGTTAGTTATCAGAGCGAAAAAGTGCAGGATTGCACATTATTCTCCATGTTTCATCAAGAAAACAGCACCTGCTGGCAGAAAAATTTCTAAACTAATGAGGATGCCATTACCATGGCTACTTGCAGGTAGATAAATGCATCTCTGTTAACCATCTTTCTATCCAAATAAATATGAAATATATTTCAGCTACACATAAATTTCAATGGTTGCAATGAAATTCTAGTATATAAAGGCCAGAATTTGGAAACATGTCAAGGAATAAAACAATTAATGACATTTATGTTCAGGAGACGATTCCTGAGCAAATTTATGCGAAAATTAGAAATGACAAATTGAAATGATGAGAAGAACATCTGAATCAAAGGATTCAATATGATTGCTTGTTAAAGAGTAAAAATGAGATGTCTCAGACAAACGTTAGCACACTACCAAGTGACTGAATGGTACCTCTATCGTAACATCATGATCCAAAATCGTAGTTGGTGCTGCCGTATAATCCATGGGTGGAAATGTCCGAGGAGGAATAAGATCAGGGTCCCAACATACAAAGTAAACATCTCCATCTAGATCACTTCCCGAGCATTCATTTGCATGTGGTCTGATCAAAATTTAACCAGTATCAGAAAGCAATGCTTGCGTAAAGAAATTTAATGCCCATGTGGAAAAGCAATGCCTCGTACAGAAGATACAACAGTACAGTAAAATGATTTTTTCATTAAGAAAATCTAGAACCTTCCCAACAAGCAATAAATAAATCTTGTAGCATGTAGTTAAGTCTGACTAACACAAAACTATAGATAGACAATGGCAACCTCATCGTGAAAAAGAGGATTTCTGCAATATCGATTCTTCAAAATGTCTTTTTCAAACCAAAAACTACAGAAAATAAGAAATTTACCTCTTTCCTTTTTGGGGAAAAACGATGCAATCCACCATGTGATGCAAAGCTGGCACATTCACAGCCTCTAAGACCCGCACGTCTCCTGGGTGTAGACACGGGTTTTTTGCGACAATTAACTTTCCCTTCAAAATCTGAGTATTTCTCACTGCTTCGCCACCTCTGGAATGATCACGGAACTGCCCATGTCTAGCACTAGAATACTGAACAAATGCTTGACCATATCCCAACGTCCTGGTTTCATCCAAGCATCCCATCATCGCTCTTCCTTTTGGAATAAATATCCGCGCTCTTGTCCGCAAATCAAGCAACTTTGATGCACAGAATGTTTGCAGCATCATTGCAAGAAATGGCTCTGCACCCGGTTTATAACCGCATGCAAGCATTTCCTTCAGAACGTTCGTGCTCTCTCCTGGAGCCATCAACTCGAGTGCCTCCTGTGCACTTGATGGATCAGTTAAAATAGCATTTAGTTGAGCTATGGCCTCTTTTTGCTTCCTTTGAAAAATGTGGTCCCTAACTCCAAGGGTGGATAGAAGAGTAATCACTTCACGATTGAGATAACAAGCCTGATACTTGCTCCATCCCAAAATATCTAAGCTAGTGTTAGTTGATTTGTACTTTGACATACTTCTCCTCAATGACAATTTCTTTAAGGAAGTGGGATCAACAGCCACAACACCTTTGTACCCGCCGTATCTAATCTGAAAGGCGGATGGAGTAAAACTTAGAAAGCCAAATTTCTGTGCTATGCTATGTGCCAATGCTGCTGAAATCTTTCCAATACCATCAGAGAATACATAGTCGACTCCACCACTTCTAACCTCTATATCCGGAATCTTTTCTATTTCCTTCTCATCAATATTGAAACTTTCCCTCGATGAGCCAAAAGACTGACCAAGCCTTGCAGCATATTTGGCCACATTCTTTATCTCACGAAAATCACCCATCCATCTTCTAATATCCGCTGCTCTAAGCCCAGTTCTAGAAGCAAACATCCAAAGAGAACTTTCTCGTAGTTGACTTGATGAGAAACCTAGAAACTCAAACTTCTTAGACCCAATAACTATGCCATTTCTTTGAGTCGACAATATCCTTTGATAAATCTTGGTTTGCCTCCCCTCGATTGCAGAAAATGTCCGTGGAGATATATTTGTTGAAAAAAGTTTATCTAGATCCTCATCAACAAAAGAAACCCGGAGAAAGTTATCAATATCATCAGGATATTTGCGTAAAACGCGATTGGAGAGATTCACCTCTGGACCGCGGAAGTAAACTTTAGTAGGGGTTATCTGAACCCGACGTACATGCACCAATCCATCATCTACGGCAACTGCAGGTGGTGTAGGAAGTCTGCCAGTGGAGATGCATTTCCGATATTCCTCCCGCAGCCACCTTACAGGATCATAACAGCACTCCATCGAATGATGCAGTTTCTCAAGCGCATTTTGTATGTGTGCAATGTTTACTCTAGATGGATTGATCAAACGGTAGAAACTTGCATCAAGTGCTGGTCCAGGAAGATAGCCATGCTGGACCAAGGAATTGACTTTAAACACGATGTCATATGGCAGTTCAATTCCTTGAGCTTCCCTCAAAATGGGAACAAGATCTGACACGCGACAGAAAGTTGATCCCACTTCCAGAAAGAAGCGACCTTCATCTTCTTTATAACAGGGAAAATTTTCCTGAAAATTAGGAAGTTGGCCGCTGCGTGGAAGCTCCAAGCACAAAGCAGAAGATTGGCCAATGCAGTAAGATGGAGAAAAATCAACATCTCGGACCCACTGATCATCAGTATCTTTCTTAAGAATCTTGGCGGCCCCGAGCATCTACCAATTGAAAGAAGAAGGTGTTACTCAACTATGACACAGATTAAACAAAATAAGCATTTTATTTCAAGAAATGAAGGCATGGACTTTCTACAGTTTACTTTCATATCTCATACGACGCAGGAAACTATCGGCATATAGCATAATTTATTCAACAGAATTTTGCGAACTATGAACTTTCATTAGTTATCCAGCATAAAATGGAATTTACAACTTCGCAAAATTGTCACGAGATTCACAATATCAAAATCAGGACATGAATCTCTTACAAAATTTGAGCTACAGAAGAACAAACACTTCCATGGAGGAGTCGTTTCATAGCCAGAGACCAACACTAGATTTATGTTAAAAGAGACTTCAATCAGCTTCCATCTAGTCTCTAATTTCAATAATAGAGTTTTTTCTTCATTTTTTGGCTAAGCTAGTATTAGCTCACTTCTTTTTTCGTTTGTCATGGAGAAGAATTTCTGGTTATGATTAGTTAGATTTGTTCGGCCAAAAACCAGTATTGATTCAACAAAACTCAAATATTTCAGAAAAACATCAGCTCGATGTATCTTATGCCTAGCATAGATACTCATGCGTGAGATGGTTGCAAAATTCTTCCTAAGAAAAAATATGCAGTATTGTGGATCATGGCTCCCATGGTGATTGCCAGTCTACCATTCAAACCATTCAAAGTATACAACATTTGATTACTTCCAATAAAGAATCTAGAGAGAAATTTAAACTATCAAACCTGGACAATGAGAAATTTCTTAGCTTGTCCCCGAGGTCGATGCAGCTCAATCTGCCAAATATTTTCGTAAGATAGCTCGAGCTTGTATTTTGTAGAAAGGTACGTCAGGAAGAGGTAGATTTTCCTGTTTCCAAAACCAAATTTTACCGAAACATTTTCCTTATTCCAGAGAGCGTAAAATTTTTCTTTCGAAACTTGACATCCAAAGTGCAGTGTTATGTTATCTATGGTATACTCAGCGGCCATTCGCGTTGGAACAATATCATAATCCATATCCCGTACTTTCAGATAAGACCTGAGCTTGACCTTTTGAGCTGCTTCACTGGTTGTGAATTGAACTTTAGCCTTGGTTCTTGACCCCTCACTTATTGTTTGATCAACATCAACAGATACAACTGTTCCGTCGCCAGAGTACTCCTCCAGAAATTCCTTTATATCTTCAGAAGTCTCAACGGTACGAAAACGATACAAACTAATCGTCTTTCCTATTTCCAGTCAACTTTAACTGCAGTTTCATGGAGTATAGAATTAGTAACGCATGATCGTACAGCACATTTTGATTGGAACACGCTCAGATTTAAAAGAAGTAGATTTAAAATTTTGATTGGAACACACTCAGTTTCAGAGGATTTCATTCAAGGAAAATTTCCAAACATGCCTTGAGGTTGATAAAAAGTCACTTTCTCACAAGCTAAAGGAATGAATACTTAAGGAAATGACATGAGAGGCAACAGAATAAATACAGAGTATGCAATATGTCTCAATTAATTAAAGAATTTCATGCATGCAACCATCAAGACTCTCATTGGATGCGAGGCAATGATGAATGGGCCTCCTGAAATGAGTATTCAGACTAGAAAGTGCTTCAAATTTGAGTTTATTAGACTGGTCATCAAACAAGAGAAGATCCATCTAACTCACGGTATGGACAATGGAGATTCAATAGACAGAGCAAATTTTTGGCATGGAAGCAGTGTCTTATTAATGCAACCTAGGAAAAGAACCTAGAAACTTTGAGTATGATGCATGTAATGGCAACGAAAAATTGTTTCCCCGGGACTAGTCAGTAATATGACCTGCAAAATCGAGTCTTGACGTTTTATAGTGAGTAGGCAACAGAAAAAGAAAATGACTGCAATAAAAGCTGCATGTTACATTTACAAGAAATTTATTCACTTTCCGAGACATATTTAAGTTTAAATTTTCTTTCCAGAATATTTCAGGAAAATAATATAAAGGGAAACCATTGAAGGCAATAAACGGTCAGGATATATAATGAAATCTTCAATTTTTCCATGGAAAGTAGATGATTCTCATAGGGATTAATTAAGAATACAGTTGATTAGTTTTCGAAAGTTTGATACAACTGATTAGCTGCAGCTTGACTTTCAGACGTTTGTAATTTAGTACGAAAATAGAGATGGTGGGTTCTCTAGGCAGCCCAAATTATGGAGAAGAAATATATCAAAGTGAATAAATATTAACACCAGTACAAATTTAAGAAGATGATAAAGAATCGGAAAAGTTGACAAAATCCCTGATTTTTCATGTGATTTGTGACGAAGACATAAAAACCAACACATAACTACATGAGCCTTGTAATTCGAAAATAACAGCAATCCTAAAAATTCCAAGAAGCAGCTATATTGCTTCTGTCACTCACTTGCGAATGAAGTCATCAAACAAAATGCTATGAAAATTCTCCAATGCATGCTTGTCACAACCCATTAGGCAGACAACTATAGTTAGAAAGAAAGAAAGCAAAAAACACACTCGTACATAACATACCCACAGGATTAGGCGAGAGATGGTAAGCGGGCGTGCTCCTTAGGTAGAGGCAGCGTAAACACTGGATTTCCTGAACAAAATGAGAGTGCTAGTCAAGAGAAGAATACATGATATTACAAGTACACAACTAGCCAGAGCCCAGGAGAAAATCCAAGAAATGATTAATAATGCAACCTTTTGTCACGTTCGAAAGCAAAACAACACAAGCATAGCACAACCTTGAAAACCAGAAAGAAATGTTTGTGTTTGTCTGTGGAACAGGAACTGATCGACCTGAGAGAGCTAAAGAAATGAACAGACTTTTGTTATACATGCAGAAGATGATGAGTCTTACCAAGAGATTGTATAGATGACGACGATGATAAATCAACAGCTAACCCTCCACTATGAAAGGAAGTAGAGTCCTTCAAGAGCTATATATAAAGGAATTTTACATACAAACAGGAAGTTCAGGCCAAGGAAAGTGCAAGGCTGCTTACTACAAGAAATACAGGAGAGACTGTTTTTAATAAAAACAAGTCAAGGGATAACTTCAAATAAGCCCCCTATTTATGACACCACTTTCAGTGACATCCCTCCACTACTAATTCAAACAATATTACTCTAAAACTATCTTGCATCTATCAATGTTGACTCATCACCAGTTTTAGTTCGAAAGATTTATTAAAAAACATGTTTTTGACTCGTGAATTATGATGATTTCACTTTATAAGTAAAGAGTAAACCCTAATTCCATCTTATTCACCATATACATATATATTAGTTTCTATCACATCTTTGAAACCATTCCATCAATCTTATTTAATTAGCCTAGATTGTGGATTATTTTTTATCTCCAAAGTAAAAAAAAAAAACAATGCACATGATAAAAAAAAACAAGATTCTTCAATGGAGTTTTGAGCTGAAACTAATGGCGGAGAGAACATGGATAAATGTGGGGTACTTTTAGGGTAATATTGCTTAAATTGGTGTTAAGGGTTGTAATTGAAAATAACATTATAGTTGGAGGATCTATTCGAATTTATCTCTAGACTTTAACATCAACTTTTGCTGTTGTACGGAAGGTTACATAAGCACGACCTGTGGGCCCCAACAAACTTCTCACCTAAGTACCCATGAGAGTGACACGTTACGGAATCCTATTAGTTTAAACTAATGGAGTCAAAGTTTAACCTTGACCTTTTGTCCTTTAAGCCAATGAAATGGAAAGTGGAGCAAACTGGCAGTGAGCTTGAGTTCTCTTTAGAGTTTGGCAGGTAACTCGCTTCCAAGTGCCTGTGCTGTA
>Ga0307515_10013040_pt1 | contig 15573 bp, 5 predicted proteins | sample 17_EM_MG_FD_194513 | JGI IMG/M metagenome (GOLD analysis project Ga0307515, IMG submission 194513) | Populus trichocarpa ectomycorrhiza microbial communities from riparian zone in the Pacific Northwest, United States - 17_EM | ecosystem: Host-associated > Plants > Roots > Unclassified | place... | reverse complement strand
CCCCCCCCCCCCCCCCCCCCCCCCCCCCCCCCCCCCCCCCCCCCCCCCCCCCCCCCCCCCCCCCCCCCCCCCCCCCCCCCCCCCCCCCCCCCCCCCCCCCCCCCCCCCCCCATAAGAAACCTATAAGCCAACACTAAGAAGTGAAAACATCAAAAGCAACAGATATCAACTAAACAAGGATTCATCATCAAAACAGTTGGCGATATCACCAAAGCTGCCCTCGCAGGATAAGGTCATCCAGGTTACAAAAAAATAAAATGGAAATGCTAGAATGGCATAGAATTAGTAGGGCATTAGCAACAGCAATGGATTTGATTGGAAAGTCCCATGACAGAACATTAGCTCTATCCAGCATGAATTGTTGGAAAATTGTGGAATTCATAAAAATTATTGAATGCATGCTAGAAGGAATTCTAAGGTGTCATTGAAGACCAATCTCAACATTGTAGAGGAGTCCTACTCCAAAATCAAAATATTGTATCAAGATATATTTTGCTTTCCTCCAAATATAACTATATTTTTAATGTGTTTCTGAATAACTCTATAATTTAGGATAGACCTTTTGAATTGCTTTAGAATTTCTAATAGTCACCTGTAAATGTATTGTGAATAATGTTCACACTTATATAGTGAGATATTATTTGACACAAAACCATCGAAGTGTGCCATATGAGAATTAGAATCCAATGCTCGTAATCAAGATTCTTCTGATTTTAGAAAACATTGGACCAAGATAGACAAAGTATATGGGCTTTCCCAATTGTTTGGATTCTTTATTAGTTGAGGTTGGTGGACATTGTTTGTAAATCAGAGATAACAAGATTGAAATAGCAATATATGCACTAGTGTTGTCAAGAGACACTGAGGCACTCGCCTAGGTGCTCCAGGCGAGGTGAGGTCCTAACACCTTTATAAGCCTCAGACGTTGGATTTCAATGAAGCACCTTGCAAGTGGGTGCAAGGCGTTAAGGCTAGCGTTTACTTGAAGTTCTTCGTTTTATGTTGGATTTTTCTTTCTTTTTTTAACTAATTTATGTTTTGAGCTATTTGTCTTTTTTTAATTGGTATTTAATTTTGCTTTTTAATCTATTTAGCTACTTACTACTTTAAATTATCTTATTTTGTTTTAAGGGTGAAAATATAACTTTATATGACTATTTTATGGTATTTTATATTTTCTTTTGATTTTCTAATGATCATTATCTTAACTGGGAAGATGTATATTTTAGATTTATATAATATAATATAATATTACTTTTTTTTAATTTATAGCATATTGCCTTGGTTCATTCAGGCATGCGCCTTGGGCATTTTACAGGCTTGGCGCCTTATAGCGCCTTTCTCCTTTGACAACACTAAGATGCATAAAGATTCTATAGTTACTTGTAAAAGAATTAAGGAGAGAGGATATTCTTCTATAGTGGTCTATGTTTGTGTACCATCTTTCTAGTCTTTATCACACTACAAGTTATCCAAGAATGACTTCGTAGATTTCCTTATGATGACCTGGTCAAGGTAGTATGAGTTTCTATAGTTTAAAAGAGAATAACATATCCCGTGTTCTTCATTTAGGAACTTAACATGAGAAACAAAATTTCTTTAGTTACGATAAATCATTACTCTTGTTGTCCACTTCTTTTGAGGCCTTGAAAAAAAAAACATATAAAATGCAAATGACCAAAATGGCAGTAAACTTTTGCATTTTACCCAATACTTCGCAACTACAAATAATTTTGCATGTCTTTAAATGCATCATGCCAACTCAATTGGTTTTTCTAATTTATCTAATTTTAGCACATTTAGAAGGAACGGTATCTATCAATCACCATCTAAACCGAAGATTTTTCTTGGTCAATAACCCCAAGAAGATAAATACAAATGATATACCATATATGAGAAGATCAACAATGTCTCTTAATGTGTGCATGATGTGTCTAAAATTGAGTGAGCCAAATACTTTTTCTTTTGGCTCCTTGCAACGTTTTACTACTTGAAATGTAGGATTTGTCTTTTTGGCACTTTTGTGATCAATGTATTAGCCCACATCATTTGTGAGGTTCATCCAACTCATTAAATGGGTTTGAGAGGCAAATAGATAGCAAAATTGTTTACAGATTTCCTATGCTTGTGGTGATTTGGTGTGTTCTTATGGAGTGGAATGCTATGACTTTTTTATCAGCCAAAATTCTTCTAAGAAATTTTCAGAAGGCAAACCAATCTTTTAGATTTCTCTAAAATGCTCTACCCACTATACTTTTAGGGGAGTTTGATCATTGGACAACTAAAGATTTTGGTGATTTTTGTAATTATAGGAATAAATCATCCCATAAGTATCTTTAGTATCCACGTTGTGTCTTTTTATTCTCTTGATTAAGTATTCTTAATAAAAAAAAAAAGGCATTTCACCTAATCTATGCTCAAAGATAGAAGGTTGAAGAGAACAAGATTCATACGGTACACATAAAGGAATAAAAGCTTTACAGGTTGATGGTAAGAATATAAGTTAAGGAATTTCACAACATTTAGGAATGCCCCATTTCATAATGTTTTTCATTAACAAGAACATATTACTGTTAAGATGATTATATTTTCATTGTTGGGACTTCTCTATCCTATTTTACCATGGTATCAAGACTTCTTGGTGACTTTACAGAGAACCTACATAAATGTGTTTGTGTCATATTAGATAAATGAGTATCATCCCATTCTACAACAAAGACTGTTGAATCTATAGAAATTGAAAATCATCCATTACATTTAGGCATCACTTAAAGTAATCTCCAGTTGCCTCTATCTAATTTAGAGAGAAATGTGAAAGGGAGAAGAGAAAGAAAGGGAGGGTCAAAATAACCAGTCAAAAGGAAGAGGAAATGCCATCCCATTCTTCAACAAAGATATAGTTGAATCTAACAAATTGAAAATCATATACTGCAGTTCAGTATCACTTCTAATGTGATCTTTGGTTAGCTCCCTGAGTGTTAGAGAAGAAGAATGCAATACTTCTAATGTAATCTCTGGTTAGCTCCCTAAGTGTAAGAGAAGAAGAATGCAAGGGGATGAGAGAAAGAAAGAGAGGTAAAGATAAGAACAAAGATATAAGAACTCACTTCCCTTTCTTGTCATTATCAATAATGATTCTGTTCTTTGAAAGTTGCTCTTGTATTAAAATCACCTAAAAAGATTAATTGCATCAGAGCTATCAAAAAAAAAAAAGACAAAGGAAGGAAGTTCACATGAGCTCTTGAAAAAATATATTATAAACAAGACGACCTCACATAAAATAAATTAAATTTGAGAATCTCAATAGTTGATATGAAATGAAAAGCTGAAGAAAAAGGAAATTTTGAACTCATTTGAACAGCTTATTTTGCAATTCGTGAGTCATATAATTTCCTGACACTGATAAAATAGTATTGTGTTCATCACCAGACCTCCACAAAGATAAACTTTTAGCATATTTGCAGTGTACTTGATTCACCAAAAACCACTAATGCAATTGATCCAAGAGTCATTCGAATGATTACTACACTATGACTCAATTCAACTAAATCTCGCTCTTAAACTATCGTGCTCCTCCATTCAATTCTACTATGAGACAAACTTTCTCAAATTGTATTGAAAAGCTAAATGTTCTCTGAGAGTTCAACCCACGGCATTTTTTGTCTAATTGTCCACTTCTCTCCCCTAAACTTTTAGAACATGCAATAGCACTTCACTTGGGAGCAATAAATAGCTAAACATACATAAACATGATTGTTTTCCTTTTATTCTTAGACAGAATCTAATCATTATATAAAAGAAAACAACCAAGTTCGTCTTTCTTTTCAAAAATACAGATTGTAAAGACTTACGAAGACCAAATCTCCTTTATTATTACTTATTTTTATTTGTAAAAACTTACAGATTTGTATTGGCAATTATACTTCAAGAATAAAAATTAAGGACATGTTTGCTTGTAAATTTACAATTTTCAAAAACAAAAATCTAGGAGTGAAGATAACATTTTTAATTAAAATAAAAATTGTTTTATGGGTGAATTACGATTTAGTCCCGCTAAAATCAGCAATCTTCCAGTTTGAATTTTATATTTTTTTTATTTTTCCAACGTTAACCCTGTTGTTTTAAAAAAATTCCAATCTAACCACTAGCTATCAAATACCGAGCAATGTCCCCTTTTTCCATTTCTTTTTTTCACTTTTTCATGTCTCTCTCATCATTTCCTACCAAATCCCTATATGTGTGATGATGTCTGCCAGTACTTCAAACTTGAAAAGATTCTAAAGGTTGGTCCAGAAATGGTTACATTATCTATTTAATAGGTAGGGTCCCCAATGAACTTTCTGGAAACCTGAGAGTTTGATATTGGGAACTTTTAGGAACATTAATAAATAAAAAATAGTGAAAATATAATTTACCCTTTCTTTTCTAGAAACCAGACTTTCTATTTTCTTTTAGCAGAAAGCTTATCCATCTAAAAAAAAAGTAACTTCACATATTTCTCACTTTGGAAAATGACGACCAAGTTTGCTTCACTTACTCTTTTTTTTCTATGTTCTTTTGCTAAAATATGATGAATGCAACCTTGTTTCCTATAGAAAAAAAAAATGTATAATAGAAATGAAAAAAATAATATCAAAGTAAATCCAACATCAATAGTTTAGAAGTTATCCATAATTGATAATGATATGGAAATGCCAGCTAAATAAATTTCCCTTTGGAAAAAACTACCTATAGATATAGCTACTTCAAGATCAGGCATCATAACATTTATAAAAATTCAGTCTTTATGACACTAAGGCTCATGTTAACCCCTAACTTTATGCAAAATGTAAATATAAGACCTAGCATCATTAAGGCACATAGTTCAAATCAATGCAAAATATGTCACACAAGCATAAACTTTATTTAGACAAATTAAATAGATTATTTCTTCCTGATGTCAAAAGGCATTAGTAAACAACAAGCAGAATATCACCTTCTCAGTTCCTTTGACAACAAAATATCCTCCAGGGTCAAGGGGGCACTCACCTAAATTCAAAGGAAAAATGAAAGAATATGAAAGGAAGAAGCAAGAGGAAATAAGTGGCAGCAAAAGCAATGTTTGAGTTTATGCATACATACCAAGTCTCGCAAGTTCAGCTTCATTTTTTCCATACAACACACAGCAACAACTTCGTAACATTATGGGCATTCTTCCAATGACAACATCATTCTGCAAGAACTACTTTGTTTAAAATCCGAATCACACGTCCTCAAGCATTAGATATCAAAGTACAATTTGACTACCTTTATCATCTTCTCCTTCCGACCATGGCTTCCTGAAATATACTCTATATTAACCAATATCGGTGCAGCATACCTGAAACTCACAAATTCAAAAACTTGTACAACTTAAAAGACAAATAATTCAAGTGCATAATGGTTGCAAATTGCAAGTTTAGAGTTCCATCAGGGATAGCCAAACAGTTTAATGCGCTAATTATCAACAAATTTTAATCAAGGAAAACAGAAGAAACAAATTTGGGTTTTTTTCCTTCTTGCAACACCAACATGCTGAAACCAGAGTTTCCTGCTTCTGACAACGAAATATATCCCCATTCATCACACCAGAGCTAGAACATCATCATTGTAACACTCTATAATAATACAAAAGAGAACACAGAAAATTGATGAATGTCTGATGTGGAGAGTAATGAAATCATATTCAAGTATCGCTAATGTGCACTCAAATGGATTAATGGAAGTCTCTTCAGTTCTCGAATTGAGAAGGGCATCATCAAGTGCAGGTTAGGATCATGAGGGAGCACAACAACTGGTAAGCATATTTAGTCAATAGAATTGGCAGATAGGGGCTTGGGCTAAAGCTAGAGAGAGTGAAGCTTTGGACAAGTAACCATTTGCACTCTCCTTGAAATAATGTCACTCCCCATTTTGATTTTGCATCAGAAAGGGAAGGATAAGTGCATAGTTTACACAGGTTCAGTGTTACCAGGGGCAGGCCATGGCACCCTCAAAATTTGGCAAAGTTAATGCCATTGAATTTAATGCTTATTTCTAAAAAAATATGCAATTTGGGAACCCTCCTCCTTCCAAAAAAAAAACGGTACTATTCTATAACCATTATTTGTTTATTTTATTTGCAAATGTATCATAGTATATTAGTTTTTGGCACCCTGATACCTAAAACCCTAGTTCTACTCCTGCAGATGACCATTGCAAGCTTGATTTTTTTTTGTAGCCATCTTTACTTGTACCACTTTGTGACATTTCTAGGATTTTCTAAATCAGTACACAAATGCATTGGAAGGCCTTCTGTTTTAATCTTCATACTTTAAGTTCTTTCATACAGATTGTCTAGCTTTATTCACTTTTACAAAGTTTTTCTTTTACCTAAAAAAATGGAACATAAGAAAAAAACCAGGAGAAAAAAAAAATCAATTAAGAAACTAAAAAGAACATGAATGGCTACATACGTCGTGTCAGATAAGCGACACATATGAGGAGTAATTTGTTCACTAATAGCATCGACCACCATAGAAGGCTTTCCAATCTTAACATCTGTAAACCTACAAGATTTAAGACCAAAAAAAAAAAGGTACCACAATTAATAGAATCCAATCTCACAAAATATTAAAAAAAAAAAACCCAGATGATCTTTTTTTTCCCTATTTCTAAATGCTGCTTCATTTCTCAAAATAAACAGACTTTACCAGCTTGTGCACCCGTGCACCCAGAGAAAGCAACCAAAACATAAAATGGATAAATGAATGATTACCTCAGATAAAGACTAGGATCAACTGTGGACACAATCCGATCATTGGCACGCACAATCTTCTTGATTCCAATATTTATAAAATAATTAAACGAATCTAAGTGCTGCTTCACTAACCCTCTCCCCTATCAAAAACCATTAAAATTTTCTTTAAGAAAAAAACCCTCTAGCAGTAACACACTGTAAATTCACATAAAAAATATATAAGAAAAAAACAAAGTACGTTCATATTTAAATAACAGAAAGTTGGGTTACCTTTAAAAATTCAGGGAGAAGCTGGAATTTGTCGACGGCGGATTTTACTGGTGCAGCGGCATGCTTTTGCTTGTCAATTAAATGGTCAACAACGTTCTCCCTTTTAAACAGAATTAAAAAATAAAATTGCAAATTTTTTAAGAAAAAATCAGTAACCAAAATCAGTTTTTTTAAAAAACAAAACAAAACAAAAGCGCCATAACGAAACAGAGAGAATGACTTACTCAGACAGAGAATCGGCTTGCACGACAACCATTAGTGGGTTTTTTTTTATGAGAGAGGTTTTGGTCTGAGCAGAACGGCTTGATGATGATGATCTCTGATAGACTCTCCCGGTGGTGAAGAGGGGTTTATGCTTTAATTCGTCTTAAACCCTGACTTTTGTACACCAGCGGATTGCGTCTGGGTTGGGAATCAGTTTGGGTTTACTTTCTTTCCAAGAGGGTTCGGGGTCGGGTCTAATTAATCCCCATTGGGCCGACAATCAGCCATCTGAAGATTTTAGCTTGAATTAGGCCCATGGGCTATTTCTGTGTTTTTCGTAAACCAAAAAAGAAACTTGAGTAAACTATTATTATTATTAAAAAAAAATCATGAAATCACTGTACTTACATTCAAAATTTATTACGAATTCATATAATAAAATTATTATTTTTCTCTTCATAGTAAAAGTCATGTAACTTGCTTCTAGGAGCAAAATTATTTTTTTTGTCATTACTAAATTGAATGTAGGTAGAATGATTTTTTAATTTTTTTTTTTTTTTTGCACAATGTAATGTAATTTATTTAGCCTTTTTTAGCAGGAGAATTTTTGGTTTTCTATCTAGCCAAGAGTTTTTTGATCCTTTTGTTATTGTTTTTGGTTAATAATCATTTAGGGTTAGGAGCCTAGGTCTTTATATATATATAAAAGTTGTTGGCAGATGCAACGCATGACGCATGAGTCAACTTGTGGGAGGTGCTCGTGCTTTAAGTGAAATTATCTCAACATGGCACTTGTAGAAATAAACTTTTTTCTACCAATCAAATTTCACCATGTCATTTTTATTTTATTTTTACATGAAAGGATAAAATAAAATTGAAATAAATGACATGAAAAATAAATAGACTTTCATGTATTTCTTAGTCAATGAAAAGTTGACACATGAGATGAGATATTTAAGATATTTTATCATAAATACAAAATCTCATAAATAAAAATCAGTTAATAAAATAATGTCATGTGACATTGAAAAATAACCTGAGAGCCCTTATAAATGTCTAAAAATAAAGGGCTTCACCCTAGACAAAAAGAGAAGAAGAATTCTTGGAGATACAAAATTTTCTTCAAGACAAGCATTTTAAGCAAGGAACTCTCTCAAAAGCTCCCAAACCTTCTTTATCTACGCTTGAAATCTACAAAGAATGAAACTTTATTTGATCAAGTCTAAACATCTCATAAGAGTTCTTCAACAACACTTTGAAGACAAATCAAATATACTCTTCAAAATATCAAATCTCACTTCGTAATACATACATAAATTTATGTTTTTACAAAGCACAAATCTTGTCTTGATTTCTTAAAAATAAATCAAGTCATCATATATCAAATCCAAAGGAAGAATTAGGGGATTGTCTTATTCTTTTGAAAGAATATTTTAGATAGAGATTAAACCCAGACATATAATTAATAAAATCATTTATTTATACATGTATACTTGTTCAATTTCAGATGCTCAAAATTGTGTCTATAGAGATCAAGCCTTGTCTTGTATTTGTATTTCCAAAAGTTTTCATCCATACGTTTATCCAAGAACAGTATGTAATCATGTATTGTGAGCTTTCCTGTTATTAGAGGGACCCCTAAGTGCTCGACGGGCAGTTTTCCCATTTTAAACCTAGAATTATATGAAATTGTGCCACGTCTTCTATTTTTAGAGCTCATTTGTTATTATGATAGTAGTTGCTTTTTAAAGTGTTTTTTAATTGAAAATACATTGAAATAATGTTTTTTTATTTTTTTAATTTTATTTTTGACATCAACAGATCAAAATGATCTAAAAACATAAAAAAATAATTAAAACCAAAAAAACTATAATTTTTCTTTCCAACTACAAAAACAAACAAAGTCTTATACCAAAACAAAACAAAAATCTAATTTTGAAGGATTAAATCTAAGACCAGATAATATGTAAAACTGATTTAATATTTAAACCATATTAGAAATAGCACTCACACTACTAATAGTAAAAATCATAAATTCATTAACAAAGCAAAGGTGAGTTTTTTTTTAAAATAATCAAGATTTTATAAAAAAGCTAGTGTAAAAAAAAAACTTGGCTAACTAGAAAAAAAAATTATTTTTATGTACATAGACATAGAGAAGGTGAAAGGAAAGAAAGGAAAGCTCTATACTAAACTAAAAAACTGAAATAGTGAGACTCTTAAAAATCTAGATTGTCCATTATAAGATACTTCTGAGGCTCTTGTATAGATCCAAACATGTATAAAGAAAATTTCTTGTTTGTAGACCTTCACTAAAGAGCCAATCTCTGAAGTATAAGTGAAAATCATCATTCCATTCTGTATCCTGTCTTGAAACACAATGTTATTTCTAGTCACCCAGATCACCCAAAGAATTCCATAATACAACGATAAAATTGCTCGTCACTGAAAACTCCCTGTCACCAAATGATTCCGTTGCAGCAAGACATTATCAATTGAATTTGGCACGCACCTTTGGATCCTAAGCCAATTCATAAATCTACTTCATAGTTTCCATGGCTCCAAACAATGTTCGAACAAATGACAACAGGATTTTGTTTCATAGTTACAAAATGGACAAGTCGCTTATTGATGAGATATGATGCATGTAGGCTAATAACTCCCTGGTACATAAGCTGTCATGCATCAATTGCCAAAGAAAGACTTCAATTTTGTTAAGTACTAGACCTTTCGACGGTAATGAAGCGATTAGAGACACACCTGAAAATATTATCCTGTCAATGGCTATACATCTAGATTTAACTGTGTAATTATATGTTGTTTCAAGATTCCAACACCGTTTATCTATCTGATCGTACAATAAGACAACTCCTGCGTATATAAATGAAAAAAGGTGTATAAATTGTAGTTTTGTACGTCTCATCTCTCTTTGCCATTGTAAGTTCAATATTGGGACCAACATATCATAAATTATTGTTGTCGATTATTAAGATATAACATAGAGGCTTAAAAATGTCCCTTTCATAAACTTCACTAAAGAACCAACTATTGATTTTGTTCATGAAAATATATTTAATAAAAAATATATTTATATTTAATATTCATCAATTATTTTATTTATAAATATAATATTTGATTAATAAATCTAGAGTAAAGATAAGGTTATTAGGACAAAAATGATATGCGAAGAAAATTATAAAGTTGTTATAATTATGAGAATGTTATTGCTTTAGAGCATTATTCATAAATGTTCATGGTCAATGCTTTATAAAAATTGAACATTAATTAGAGTTGTTGAGATATGAAAGGAAGCAGTTGTTTTTATAAGCTAAGATATGAGGGACAATAACACTAATATATAGGTGATTATCAGATGAAATGTATGTTGAATTGACTAGCATAAGAATTTTATATGGAGATATCACTTGTGTGTATGATGTATGGAAAGGTTCACGTGACAATTGTGTAAGTGATCATTAGACTTAAAATCATTAAGTTATCTTATACAGAGAATGTTATGCTTTAATCATATTATATGTTGTCCTAATTATGGGTAACAAACAAGTAAATATTGGGCATAATATGAATTATTTGAAAGTATTTAAGTAATAAAAAAATGATTCATCATACTAGGTGAATTAGTAAAAATGTTTCATATGTTCTCAAATAGTATTGATTGTAAAACCTTACGCAATGTGAAATGAGATTTGAAAAGAGTTTTAAATCTTATTCAAATAATCAATAACTATGGTGTTGAGAACAAATATGATTTGACAGAGTAGGCATAATCCATACTATAATGTCTAAATTGGAACATTGTTGATGGAGGAATAATAATTACACCAAGAAACTGGTCACTGAAAGGTTAAGTCAAACCACATATGTCTTTCCTAATATTTGCGGATCATTACAAGTTGTTAGACATTATACTTGAGTTTCAAATATAAATCAATTAATTGTTGAATTGACAATAAATTAATTTGTTTATTTTATTTTATTTAGGATTATGATTTATATTTGGGCTACCTTATTAGGAAACCTATTGTGTCACATAAGAACCATTGATTATAAATTAAAATGAGATTATTAATCAAGTATAACTTGATTGTAAATACATTTTAGAAATGAATGTTATTGGAGGGTCTAGCCATTTCAAATCTAATATATAGTTTAAATTGGCTCCACCCAAAATATAGATATTTATGTGGCTGACGATCTAAAAACAACTTTCTACATGTGATTTTCTTCTCAAACGTCGGTTATATTACAAGTAAAGCAATCTAGATGTCCATTTTGTGCAGTAGAGTGGGAGACTTCGAATCATTTATTTTTCCATTGTTCTAGTGCTTGGCAATTATAGGAAAAATTCTTACAATGGTGGGTGGCCTTCTTTAGTAAAATGTAGATTTCAGACTTGGGTTTGGAATCTCCTTTCCTTCAGCATAGCATGGAGTGTTTGGCTCATGAGAAATGATATTGTTTTTAACATAGTGCATCCAAATTGGAATTCCAAACAAAGTTTGAAAGAAACTGAAAGGGCCAATTTAGCAGGATCACCCTTCATAAACGTAAACATAGCTGCAACAAAGGAAAAACATACTATACAATAAAAAGAAAATATTATATTTTATTCATAAATTCAAGTGTTTGTAATTACAAATTGCGAACTAAGCTAAACCTAAAATGCAGTGCTAAACATTAGAAATCTCGTGTTTATAGCCCTACCAAAACAAAAACAAAGAACACATGACACGAGCATTGCACCAAGACATATGTCCAGTTTTTGTGACCATAAGCTCCCTAAATCAACGTGATCATACTCGAACGAATCTTCATGAGTAGGGAAAACTTCAAGCCCCGTCTCCTGATTCTTCAGCTGGACTGTCGTCGAGACTCGGCATAAACTGGTCGAGATCCTGAATGATCTGGCTGATATGATAACCATTGAAGATAGATTCTAAGTAATCCGCCATCTCAATATCGTCCAGCTTATCTGAAATAGTTTCTTTCGCGTGATCATTATTGAAACTTGCAAGCGCCATCTGTTGATTTTCGCTAATAGTTGATTCTTGAATGAAGTCTAATTGCTGATCAGGCCCCACTTGAAAGGCAAGTTCATTGCTGACAATATCTGTCAAATCATGAAAAATATCTTCATCTTCAACAACACCATCCTCGTTTCGAACAATTCCTGCCTCAAGCTCTGTCTCCAGATTTTCAGTAACAGTTGGTTCTTTAGTGAAGTTTACTTGGCCAGGCTCCACTTGCGCTGCAGGATCAATGTTGGTGAAAGAATCTTCAGTGGCGCAACCCGCATCATCCTCCCATGAATCAACACCCGCCTGAAGCCACGTATCCACATTTTCAGCAATCTGCTGCAGTTCTTGATCTTGTGACAGTTTAGCTCCCCGGTTGACGATTGCCGATAACTCAGGCTCCATGTTCTGAACTGGAGCCGTTGCTGCCTCAAGCCACGTCTCCTGATTCTGGATAATCTGGTGGGGTTGTTGATCTTGTGACCTTGTAGGTTCTGAGTTGATTACTGGAAGATTTTTAAATCTTTGGCTAATCTGGATTATATCCTCATCTTCAGCAACTCCAACAATTTCTGAAAGGTCCATCAACTTCCTTTTCTTCGATTCCTTTGTCTTGAGTTGAGAGATCACAATATTTTCAGAAATCAATTCTGAACCATACTGCAGCATTATCCAACCATCATGGTTCGGTTGTCGCTTGTTCTTGTAACGGAATCTGTTTTTCATTCCTATAACAGCTCCTTCCCTAGTACTCACTTCTTCTCCGCCGTCACCATGCCATGTGCCGCCATTCTTACCAACCTTTCTGTTCTTGTTTTTAGTACAATTGACCGTTTTCTTACTTAGTGTTGTAAAAAAGTAGAGGCCATTATCACCTGACTTGTGACCTTCAAACCTGTCGAAGATCTCCCAGGGTTCTTCTTCGCCATAAATATTGTAGTCCTTGAACAAGCTAGCATATTCGGCAGGCAAACCTCCATTGACTTTCCTGTCTAGATAAAAGCCGATCAATTCTTCATCAGTGGGGAGGAATTTGTATCCAGGAGGAAGGCGAGAAGGGCTGTTTTGCATTGTGTAAAACGAGAGTAGGGTTGTGATCTTCAATGACAAAACAAGTTAGGAGAAAGAGAGGCGAGAGGCTGATCTAATATTATAAGTGCTAGGGTTTTTTTTTTTCTTATGATCGAAAAAAGCTGAGGGCTTCGCTATATATATATATATATATATATATATATATTCTCATTAATTAATTAATTATTACAATCCCAATTTGTTGCTGAATCTCGTTGAGATATAAACACGATTATCCTTGTCAAAACAGAAAATATAAGGTATTGTGATTTGATTTAACGACGAAACTTTCGGTGTCTGTGATTATCCCATGCATGGCCACAACAAATCTTTTTACACTTTTTTCTGTCACCGAAAATGCTTTTCAATTTAAAATATATATATATATATATATATTTTAAATTGTGTCAAAATCTTCATTTTGTTTTTTATTTTTCCACATTTTAAAAACAAACTTAAAGAAATTATAAAATTAACCATACAAAATTTCTTCCGTGGATAGCAAGAAAAATTCTATAAATGCAAATAACTATAATCATTAACCCTTACACATTTATCTTCATGCTAATCATTAAGATTTCTCTCCCAACATTACCTTCAACCTTTACACATTAAATAATTAATTAATTATTACAATCCCAATTTGTTATTATCTTTTATCTTTTTACGATGCTTAAAGCAGATAATAGATCAGAATATATTTTTAACAACACTTTTTGGTCACTGAAAGTTAAATAATCTTCCTTTTCTTTTTTAATTTTCCACATTTCAAAAATCAAATTTAGAGCAATAACTACACAAAATTTCTTTCAAAAATACCGCAGATAGTAACAAATATTTTTTAAATGCAAATTACCACCTTAATCACTAACCTTTACACATTTATTATTATGCTATATACATCGATCCATTTTTGTTGTGCTGCCCTATCCTACTATGGAGTGGTGCAATATAGCAGAGCAAGGAAATGGTGCTGGCAGGGGTGCTTACGTTATTACAAGCTGCATAAAAGGCAAGGTAGTAAGTCGGATCATATGTGAAAAGAAAATAAAATAGAAAAGAAAATTTTTTTTCTTTTGCAATTTATAATGTTTTTGTGTGGATTGTCTCCACATTTGGTTGCCTTCCTAAAGCGCTTTTCTTTATTGTCTTTGGCTAGATAGAGTTTTCTTCGTGTCATACATCCTTGTAGATTGGATTGACCAATTTTACTTCATTCTAAATAATGTCTTCAAAATTCTCAACAAAAGACTTAAGTCTGTAGCCATGCACTTTGAAAACCTTGTTAGTTTCAATGGTTTGGATTTTAATAACACCATGAGAAAAAACATTCAAAACAACAAATGGTTCAATCTATCTAAATCATAATTTTCCAGGCATGAATTTCGATATAGAGTTGAAAAGTAATATTTTCTGCCAAATAAAAAATTATTTGCGCTGCAAAAACTTATCGTGAAGATATTTAGTTCCCTCTTTATATAGCCTTGCGTTGTCATTTGCTTCCAATCAAACTTCTTCAAGTTGTTGTAGCTACATTTTTCGTTCTTCTCCCGCCTTTTTAGCATTAAGATTGCATTGTTTCACTTCCTAAAAGACACGATATTCAATTTCAATCGGTAAATGACATAACTTATCAAAAACCAACCTATACGGTGACATCCCAATTGCAGTTTTTTATGTTGTGCGGTATTCCTAAAGCGCATCCTCTAAATGCAGGCTCTAATCCCTTAGGTTGGGGTTCACCGTCTTCTTCAAAATGTGCTTTATTTCTTAGTTTGAAACCTCAGCTTGTCTATTGGTTTATGGGTGGTAAGTTGTGGCTACTTGATAGTGTACTCCATATTTTCACATTAATGATTCAACAATTTGGTTGCAAAAATAGGTGTCTTCGTCACTTATCATTGCTTTTGGAATTCCCAACTTATAGAAAATGTTAGATTTAAGAAATCTTCCAACAACCTTAGAATCATTAGTGTGGGTAGCCTTGCTTCTACCTATTTAAAAACATAATCCACAACAAGCAAAATGCAAAAAAATCCAAAATAATTAGGAAAAGGGTCTTATAAAATCCATTTCCCATACAAAAAAAAAATATTACAATGTAAAATAGGAGTTTATGGCATTTTATTCCTACGAGATAAACCACCCATTTTTTTTTTGTCATTTTCACAACTCTTGCGAAATTGGTAAGCATCCCTAGAAAGAGTTTCCCAATAAAACCCACTGTCTTATATT
>Ga0307515_10013039_pt1 | contig 15573 bp, 24 predicted proteins | sample 17_EM_MG_FD_194513 | JGI IMG/M metagenome (GOLD analysis project Ga0307515, IMG submission 194513) | Populus trichocarpa ectomycorrhiza microbial communities from riparian zone in the Pacific Northwest, United States - 17_EM | ecosystem: Host-associated > Plants > Roots > Unclassified | place... | reverse complement strand
ATGCCATCGACCGAGATCCATCGTCAGTCGACCTGACACAGGACAACGCTGTCCAGCTTGCCGCTCTGCTAAAGAAGTTCTTGCGTGAACTGCCTGAGCCCCTCCTGTCGTTCAAATTGCACCGCCTTTTGGTCGCTTCACAGTGTGTGTGTCCTCGTCCTAATATCTCTTCCAAAAGCTGACGGAGAATAACATAGCGCTTCCTACCGAAGAAGAACGACAGCGAATGCTCCACATGGTATCCCTATTGCTACCCAAGTACCACAGAGATACGATGGAGGTACTCTTCGTGTTCCTCAAGTGGGTCGCATCCTTCGCCCACATGGATGAAGTCACTGGTAGCAAGATGGACCTTCAAAACCTCGCTACGGTTATTTGTCCCAGCATCCTCTACTCTCGTGGTCGGGATGTCGTCCGAGACGAGAGCTTTGGCTCTATCCGGGTGGTCACGCAGCTGTTAGAGAACCAGGATGTGTACTACTGCGTCCCGGAAGAGTTCTTGAGTATTCTCAGGGACAAAGAACATTTCGCTTCGAGTATGGAGTTACCGAGTAAGGATTTCATGAAGAAGTGCGAGAGTTACTTGAGGAGTCGGGCGAATGGTCGACCGGCCATGCCGATCTCTCCCGTCTCCGGCGGAGGGTTCTCGACTAGCAACAGTATGGGGAACCTACAAAGGCTGGGCGATGGACAGGGTAACGGAAGGTAAGTGTTTTTGGGTGAGATCTTGATCTGGCGTTAACAAGGCGCTTTCCCCCGCAGACCAATGCTCGGAAATTCCCCACCCACCGACCCATATATTCAGCGCAACGGCAGGCAACAATCTCCTCAACCTCAACAGCGTCTCCAACATTCCCCTTACTCTCAGGGACCTCAGAACGGCCATCCATCTATCTCACAGAACGTTGCTTCGATCCAGCAACCCCAGCCTCGACCGATGAGCACAATGCAACAGCAACGAGATTTCGATACCGAGTACGCACTACCGCGCCCTGCGCCGGTTCCGGGTGGGTCGAACCCACGCTCGCCGTCAAGACCCAACTCGTACGCCCACTCGAGGGAAGATAGGGAAGTTCCACATCACCAAGGACCTGGGACACCACGATTGTAGCCGGCAGTCACGAGTATCGGATTGCGATGCCTCCCTTCCAAAGTCCCCTCTCACTCGTGGTCAACGGCGTAATGGTTGGCCCGGCAACTCTGCCAATTCTTGTTGGTTCCGAAATTCTACAAGAATCTGTGAATATCTCGGACTTCCTCTACGTCTTCTTCGTGACCATTTATGTTGTCCCTTCCCTCGTTCTCTACTATACTCCTTTACCCCTTTTCCCTCGACCTTCTACGTTCCTTTGTGCATCTTCCAACCCCCCGTATGTTATTCCCTTGACTTGGTCGTTCGCCTACCGTCCTTCCCGTTCATATTGCCTGCGCATATCTGTATTTCATAACAGTCTCTCACTCACTCTGTCCACCTCTCCCTCTCTCGTCGTCCTTCGAGCTAACCACAAGAACCCGTTTATACTATGGCACCGGACCTTCTCTTCTCTACTTTTGCACGCCTATATACCCCTAACTTGCGAAAGGTTCACTTTGCATGTCATATTTACCGACTTCCAGGACAACAGTCCAAGAAAACGGTTAGGAGGCATATATACCCGGCAAACCAACATCAGCCGACCAGAAGGCCCAGAGGGCTCTGGTCTCTCCTGGGAGCGTTCCGCCCGTGCGGAGAAATACACGAAATTATGTGATACGCATACAATTCAGATCAATTTTGACCGAACACACAGTAGACACTACGGAACAAGAGAAACACGAGGTGCGCCTACTTCAGAGGAATGCTGTAAAAAAGCCGTGAGTAAAATGAATGCATCGGTTGCTCTAAGGACTTGGGGAACTCACAATCGCGAAGAGTGGGTGGCACCAATCTTGAACCAGAGGTTCGTCAATGATGTGGAGTTTGGGCGGGGAACGGGGGGAATACTTACACCAGGTCGTCCGTGCTTGACTGGTTTGTATGAGCACGAGAACTCGGCAAGGTAATGGCCAGTCATCTCGGGTTTGATTTCAACCGAGTTGAAAACCTAATGACACCGCGTTGAGGAGGGAATACCAAGATCGAAAAGGCCGGATTCTATGCGCACCTTGCCATTGTAAATTCCGACGACGGAGCCAATCATTTCTGGAACGATAATCATGTTTCGGAGGTGGGTCTTGACCACAGCGGGCTTTTCGTTGGGAGGAGCCTCCTTCTTGGCCTTTCGCAGTTTCTTGATCAGACCCAAGGGTTTGCGTTTGAGGCCGCGGTTGAAACGCCGACGGGCACGGGCATGGACAACCTGAAGTGCACACCAATTCAGATCAATCATGAGGGAAATGCATTGGGCGAAGCGGCACATACATCAACGAGCTGCAAAGAGAGTGGGGTCAGTCAAAATCAGGGTCAGGGCCATTATTGAAGTACCGACCTCCTCGTTGCTGAGATCCAAGACCTTCTCGAGCTCAATACCACGGTAGGAGAATGTTCGGAAGGTCCTTTTTTTCTTGAGCTCGGCGGCGAGTTGGGGATCGGTAGCGTCAGCCATGGTTGGTTACGTCGAATGGGGGCTGGAGATGTGGATAGGATGGTCTGAAGGGAGGACGGCAAAATCCGGTAAACTGTACAGTCGATCCTTGGGTGGTAAACAATTCTACGACCGCAAGTCCTCACATCCATTGGATAGAATCCGCAGGTCTTCCCTCGAGGATTAAAGGTATGGCGTGTTGTCAGAGCACATTGCGTTCAAGGTCGTTGATACATTTTTTGTGCAGTGATTTGTGGCTATCGCATTTACTCAAACCTTTGTGAAACCAGTCCAAAGTGTGTAGCAGCTTGAACGAGAGCACCTCGCCGAAATCTAACCTAACGGCAACCGCAGATGCGTCACATTGCTGCCTACCTACTCCTCCAGATCGGAGGAAATTCTTCCCCCACTTCCAAAGACGTCAAGAAGGTCCTCTCTGCTGTTGGCATCGAGGCGGATGACGAGCGGTTGGACAAGTTGCTCTCCGAGTTGAAGGGCAAGGATATCAACGACGTCAGTTGGCCCGATCTTGGCGCGTTATCACCTGGTGCTGACTTGTATACCGTTTGCGTGGTTACAGTTAATTGCTGAAGGCTCCTCGAAACTGGCTTCCGTACGTTTGATTGACATTGGTGCATTTTGATCTGGGGCTGACCATTGTTTCTTTAGGTTCCCTCTGGGGGAGGGGGAGGAGGAGCCGTTGCCGCTGCCAGTGGCGGTGGAGGGGGCGCTGCCGCGGCACCTGAAGAGAAGGAGGAGAAGGAGGAAGAGAAGGTTCGTTGTTTGATTCTGACTCTGGACTCTGCTCCTTACTCGCTGGTTGTGATTAGGAGGAGTCGGACGACGACATGGGCTTCGGACTGTTCGATTAAGCTGCGGTGTGAATGTGTAGATTACGATGAAAATGGACTGCCGTCGGCAACATTTGCTCCTCTGATCAGGCGGCTGCAGAGACGAGGGCTGGACTGGCCGACGGCCAGAAAAGGGATAAGTAGATGGCAACCGTCTTGGCCGCGCGGATTACATAAACAGAATTCAAAAGTCTGTTGATGCGCGCCCTTCTGGTAGTGGTTTGTAGTCCCATTCGTTTGATAACAAACGCGACTGTCATCCTTCAATGTAAAGCCCTTCGTCCTCCATCACCTCGGAGTGGGGGTTAAAAACACCGTATCGCGTCCCACACAGGTGAGTGCTAACTAAGGCGTTCCAGGTGTTTATTTGACTGATTTGAACAAAGGGAGACGAGCCCGCCCGGGATCGTTTCGCGCATTTCTCGATCCCTCACTCAAGGGGGTCAATCGCAAAGATTGCGATTGCGCCAGGTCGCGGCGCGCGGCCATTTCCCCCTTTTGGGGGCACTTGATAATCATCCGGTATGCGTTCGCGAGGGGATTACACCTCTCCCACACTGCCGCGTTTCTATTTATCGGCTCGGGAGATTTGGATGCACTCGGGCGAATACCCGGCGCCGGGGCCCAGCACGGTGAGTTCACATTCCTCCATTGTACCCCTTTTTTTAACTAACAGATACCTCCAAGTCTCTGGATTCCATATCTCAATGGGTACATGTCCACATCAAGATTTCTGGGTAGATTGACGACTTGGCTCACCACCCTGCTGTATCCCGCTTATCTCAGTCTTGGTGTGCACAACAGATCTAATTAACGCGTTTTGGCCCTCTTTCGTAATTTACATTCTTAGGTTCTACCACCACTTCGCCGACTGTGGGAGATACTGAGTGACTTTCCGTGGGCTTTTAGAACGGTTTGTACTTTCTATAAGGGTGCCACTAGCCGAGATTTATTGGCACAATTTCGGGCTGTTTTCGAGTCTGGAATTCTGCAGACGAGAATACACTCTAATTACTATCGGTGTGGATTCTTGCTCGTCTCTGCCCCCACTGCAGGCTGCCTCCACAATGAAACCGCAACAAGTGCTGTAGTCTATACCGTAAGCACACCAGCATCAGCGTGGGTAGGAACAAAACGAAACACGCGGCGCGATCTGCGCTGCGGAGAGAGAACGAAGGCATGAAGGGCAATGTATTGATACTGGAGTTGAAGCAGGGTTCGGGGGAGACATGCGACAACCTGCCTGACCCCCAAACCGAGGACCCCAGAGTGGGTTTACAAAATTCCCAATCACAAACGACGCGAACCTGTATACTCTAAACCATCGATTTAGAAATTTCAGACTGAACCCTACACAACGGTCGGGGTCCTGACAGTTCCCTTTTCCGGCCAGGATATTCGACGTTTATGTAGCTTCCAGTTTAGCAACTCTAAAGGTCGACGGATAGTCACTCACTTCTTAAAATCTCGTTTAATTCGTCATTGTTTAATATGAATATATCGCTTGTGGTGACGGGCTTCGCGGATAAATGAGTTTTTAACTTTTTGTGCTGAGTCCGAGTTCCTATCGATTTAGCGCCCGCGATTCTGAGATGTGGCAGCGACTGTGGGAACCCTCCGGCTGGGTAGATCTGGGGTCACCAATCCTCAGACTCAACTTTCACCGGACACAAAATGCATTTCTGGATGACTTGTAATTTTAAATACAGGCTGTTGTACGTGTAAATACAATGTGTGCAATTTTTTCAGGCAAATAAATAAGGACTTGTGCTGATCGCCTGTTCTAGAGCACACCCAGGCTCCCCTCGTTGATTATCGGTTTACCTCCGGTGCCGGAATACGTAAGCAGCATCAAGTACACGGGAAAAGATGGGGGGTGGAGAGAGGGAGAGAGAGAGCCAGTGAAAAGCACTCACGGAACGAAAAGTACGTACTTACGCAAACCATAGGCATCGCGTATAACTAGTAATCCATAGTGCGTTCTAACGAGAGTGGGGTGATTGGGGTGGTGCAGGTACGGGACTGTCTCCCGGACAAAGACTCGTTATCACCCCGCAATGATGACGACTCGAACGACTCTAAACAAAGTGTAAAACAAGTGAACAACGTGCCGCCGGGGAACAAGAACGAACGTACCATTCGAGTGGGGGAAAAAGGTTCTCAACGCCTCCACATCTCCCGAGTCGGGAAATATAAACGCGGCAGTGCGGGAGAGGCATGATCCCCTCGCGACCTCATACCAGATCAAGTGCCCGAAGAGGGCGAAACGGCCGCTGCGATCTGGCGCAATCGCAAGTTTTTGCGATTGACCGCCTTGAGCGGGGGATGCATCAGCGGGCATTGGGTTTTGGTTATGTAGATCGGCCGCGGCAAACGGTTTCCATAGTAGTTCCTCCGCCGGTAGCTGCCATCGTTAGGATGTAAACGGGGATCATTAGCACTGTGTCCGAAGGGGGGAGCCAACCGGCGGCTGTGTGCCGCATACCTTTTTACCTCGGGCGATCACCTGAACCAGCATACCCTCTCCCCCCTTCCCCCCTCCATGAATCCCGGAACATCCCTCAACCCCTCCGCCTCCCCAGGCGGCGGGGGCAGCCAAAGCCAACAACCAGGTCCAATCCAAGTCTCGTTCATGAAGAATCCCAAGAGAAAGCGATTGGCAAAGGTACCTCTCTTCTCTTCTCTTTTATACCGCTCTTCCATCTCAGCCTACGCTCCCTCAAGGCCTGCGATGCTTGTCACAAAAGCAAACGACGTTGTGACGGTACTGGTGCGCCCGGTCCCCCTCGATGCGTAAATGCCCAAATTGACGAGCCTCCTGCAACCAGCTCCATGTAGCAATTGGTGACCACCTCATCCGCCTGGACGACGATTCAAACGCGCTGACAGCTGTCTTCTCGATTTTCCTAGTTTCTTCGCGTCCAAGGATTGTACATACACCGATTCGTCTGGCCGACCCGTACCCGCACCCATAGGTTCCGAGCCCATGCACCAACGTTTCCGAGACGACACACGAGTTGTGAGGGAACCGCAAGTCCAAGAAACGGTTTCCCCTCCTGCAGTTCACCACCCGCCACGAGGAGCTGTGTCCTATAGTCTAGTTCTTCCTACATCTACCGCTGTCACTCTACCACCAACTTCGAGGAAACGCCGACGGTCAGGGTCTGATCCAGCATCCAGTTCAGAGTCCCAATGGACATCTGACGCGCTTATGCGACCCGCCGGCCTCGAGGCGAACATCGTTCGTGATCTCGTAAACTGTGCGCATTTTCCTTGGTCCATTCCTCCTTTGGTTCATATTCTCACGAGGAACTCTGCGCGTGCTAGTATTTTTCACACATTGTCATCCGGGTCGAATGATGATCCATAAACCAACTTTCATGGCTGCTCTAAGCCAAAATAGGGTTGCCTCGCAGCTTATCTTGGCCATGTGCGCCATGTCCGCGCCTTTCTCCCAATCACCGCAGGTCAGGTCCCAGCCTCCGCGGCTGGCGGGGATCAAGTATTATGAGGATGCACTCAACATCTTGTTCGATTCCTCCGGAAGGCTGATTTGCGAGGCGAATCTCCAGACGGTTCAGACTTTGTGCCTACTTGAGATGCATGACGTCGTTGCCCAGTACTCGTGGACTAAATGTTATCGATATCTCGGTATGTGTGTCTTCGCTAAACCTCGTGGCGGGCTAATGATAATCCGCGATCAAGACATCGCTACCAAGATTCTTTTCGAAACCCTGGATATTGCATCACCCGAGAGCCCCCCTCTGTCGCCGAAGCCGACCATCCAGGAGATGGCCCACATGACAGACCGTGAATGCGCGAGGAGATGTTATTGGATTGTCTACTTTCTTCACGTCCTCAGTACCACGTGTACGAGGAACGTCAGGCGGTTCAGCGCGGAGAATCTGCTTATGCGGCTCCCCGTTGACGAAACGAGTTTCGAGCTTGGGATCCAGTCCCAAACCCCTGGTAAGACCCCATCCCTGATCGGGGGAGCCTTGACCGCTGATGTGTTTCCGGTTTTCTACTCAGAATACCTGGATGAAATGGCCCCAAAGACGAATTACGTATCCGAATTCGGCCACCTCATAAGAATGACGGCATTGTTTTCGCAGATGGAGGACGCCGTTGGTCAGTGCCCTCCTTTGACTTCTGTGCTTTCGGATCAGGTTCGATACGTCTGAATTTGTGCGGACAGCGATTGTTGATGACGATGACCGGTTCATCTCTGACATGCAAGAGGCGAAAACGGCGCTAAAGGTTCTTTTACCCTCCCCCCGTTCGTGTCTGTGCAAAGTCATTGACGTACCGGCCATACAGGCATGGGAAGACTCGTTGCCCGAACATCTTCGGTACACGGAAGAAAATTTGCACATCATGAATTCCATGTATGAGACACCGGCGAACACGGGCGCGTGGTGCTTTTTCTACATGCACTCTCTTCACTCTTGCTGTGAAATGTCGGCTTTTTCGGTATGTTTATCAATTGTTCCGCCGGCAGTTTTCCGGCACTCGGCGCTAACGGACTGCTGCCTCCGGTACTTTATCCCATTAGGAAATGCAGGAACGATTTGGTCATGGAAAGTTTATCGTGCCGAAGCCGGCCTCCGACGCCGGGGACCGCTGTCTGCGGATACTCAAGTCTGTGGGCTCGCGGGCGAAGAACTTGAACTATCTCGGTGAGTGTTCCCGGTGTGCGTTGCCCCAGAGGATCCGATTGACTTTCTTGCCTCCACAGTCGCCCCCTCTCTGTGGATTGTCAGCAGGTACTTCAAAGATAACCCCACCATGCTCAGCGTCGACACCGATTTTGAGACCGTTTGGGGTTGGAGAGCTTGCGAAATCTCTGAGACGTGGCGAAAACACAACGAGGCTCGAAAATTGGAGGCCGGTCAGTCTCAGAAGAAGGCCGCTGCTGGGGGAAACTCGATTGGAAGGCACCTCAGCGAGCTAAGGGTCCGGGGACCCATTGCGGCAACATCATCATCCTCGTCAATTGTGCCCGTCGATGATGCGGACGATCTTCACCAACCGTCATCCTCCACAGCCTCCATGTTCCCCAGAGATTCTGAAAGGCGAACCCTGCCTTCACTGAAAGCGGTCGGGCTCTTGGATTCGTTCGAATCTAGGCGGACTACCGATCCGAAATCAGTACTCCCTCCGCTATCTAAAGCCAGGGAATGGTGAACCGCTGCTTCCGGCGTTCTTTTGCCATACTCTCCCTATCCAATATGCTTTTTTTGTTGGGATATCCACGTTGCCCTCATTTCCTGAATTTCTCCGTTGCTCTTTATTTTTTTTTCTTTCGACGCTACACACAGATTGCTATCATTGTTACACTCGCTTCAGTCCCTCTGTCTATCGTTTCCTTGCTTACTGGTTTTCCACCACGGACACCTCCCACAGGAAGTAATGTGGTGCTTGTTTCTTTATACCGATGATCCCTGTTCGAGTCCACGAACCTGCATATACGAAGGGTATCATGAGGATGTCTCATTGGGTGTAATTAATACGTCGCAACTCGTGAAAATAGGAGTGTCGCGGAAACAATCGTAGAAATAGCCGACCAGGAATCTATGCCTCAAGCTTCTTGAGGTTGCGATGCAATTCTGGCTCAACTAGGACGACCCGATCGAGTAACTTCTTGACCACCGCACCCTCGTTCTTGTCGAATTGTTGAGAGATCGCAGCTAGTTTTGCATCCGTGTCCTTGTCTACGGTGGCCTGGACACTTTGAGTGTTTCCTGCGTGCTACAGACCACGAGCATCGGTGTGAAGCTTATTCTGCCAGGTCGATTAGATCGGACGTACAGACGCCTCATATGCCTTGAATTCTTTCTCCTTCAGGGCTTTGTAGGCCTCAATTTCCTTGGTTGCCTCCGACCGGGCATCCTTAAGCCTTTGCGTGCGATCTGCGCAGACAGATGAGTGTTTCGGAACGAATGGATCGCGAGGGGGGCGGGGTGGATATCATACATTGACGGGCCTGCTGAACGACCTTTTGGGCCTCTTTCTCGGCCTCGAGGAGGGTTTGAATGCTTTGAGATTGGCCGGACTGCATGAAGGACGAGATTAAATCGCCTCCCTTCGAAAGCGAAAGAGAGTGATCACCATCGACTGTAAAACGGTTTCTGGGAAGCTGAGAGGGCGATGTCACATAGCGTGACGCGGTGGTCACGGGCAGCACCGATCTTGGGCGCCTCTTGCGCGTTGCCCTGCAGCCTTCCACCTCCATAGGCTGTTTTGCTCTGTCGGCCAGGCGAGGGCGAGGAAATATTTGGTTTTGACCGGTTTTCGACGGCCGCTGCAGTCATGGACCCGCTTCAGACCCTCTCCGCTGCATTGGCGGCCACTCCGGATTCCAAGGAGCAAGCCGACATCCTCACCGCCTTACGCGAATCCCTCGAAGCCCGACCCCAGCCAATCCCCATCTTATGCACGACCCTCATCAAGAACGTGTCGGGCGCGAACGACTCTCTCTTGAAACGTTGGGTGTTGGATCTCTTGCATTTTGCGATATGCCGCTCCTCGTTGAATATGGAGGTCCGGTCAAACCGTTAGTGCTCCTCCTCCCCGTGTCTACTTACTTGGAGAATACATTTCTGAATGCCATCGTTTTTTTATCTTTGTCATCTTTGGGTGTCGTGTGAACAGTGTCTGCGCAGTCGCTCGAAGTCCTCGCGATGCTCTTGCACGATCATAATACCCAGACCGTCAAGACCGTGATAGGATGTTTCGGCACAATGTATCCCCTGCTATTCCGTTCACTGTGAGGGGTACTTCCGGCGCCGCGCATGCGTCTAGCGGGTTGGAATTTTCTTATACTGATGCCGAGTTTCATCTCCTGCTTCACAGGTGTTCGAATCGAAATTACCGGCAACAATGGGACATTCTGAACGGCGCGAAAAGCCGAATATTGGAAATGGTGTACGTTCAACACACCCCCGCAGGCGTCAGAATAGCCGCTATCAAGTTCATGCAGAGGGTCATTTTAGTCCAGACTAGAGGAGTGACCGATCCCAGGGTACGTCCCCATCCACGCCTGAGACACCGCAGGTTCACGACACGATTCCATTCCGATCTGATGCTGATGCGTTACCATTCTTTCATATCACTCGTAGCTCCAAAACAGAAACGATCCAAATCTATCGTTGTGTCCGCCTGACCACCCGTTCATCCAAGTTCAGGCGTTAGAAGCCGAAGGGATGAAGTTGCTCGAAGGCATCATCACGTTGCTTGCCCAGGGTTTGGGTGACTTACGTTTCATGGCAAACAACGTGGACCTCCTCTCCGCGATACTGAATAGTATGGGAAATCTCGTAAAACTTCGGCCGGCGTTCGCGAGTTGGATCGTCTTGACCTTATCCAAGTGGACACCGGCATCACTGGCTGGTCTCCCAGCGTCAAGTATCCGCAGTGTTGAGAAGGCCACTAGGATCTTATTATATAATATCTCGAGGTGAGTTGTTTAATGTTTCCGGCGGTAGATCGCCTCGCAGTTTCTGACAGGGGCTCCAAGACATCCTAATGGTCAACCGTTCGCGTCCCAGATTCACGACGCAATCGCCCTTCAGAATACACGCATGGAACGAGCCGCCGCTGATGAAAAGGCCCGAAAGTATGCTCTCCTGGAAACCAATAGGAAGCGTCAACAACCCTCTACCACACCATCGGAGGAACCCTCCGACCCAAAGCGCCCCAAACTCGAACACGAGAACGATGCGACCACTACCACCACTTTCCTGGCCACCGTTGATTTTACCCAGTTGCCCGTGTCGCTGATCACAGACTTGGTTGTTGCCAATCTCCAGGCCTTCACAGAACCTGCCTTAGTGGCATTGATCCAGGAATACAGCCAGGGTCGAGTGGCGTCTGCTCCCGTGACCGCGATAGCTGGTCCTTCGACAGAAATAAAGGCCCCGACGCCAATCGCTCTTCCTGTGAAACTCCCCGAAATCGACCATGAACCTACGCCAGAAGTCGAAGTCGCTCCTATCAAGGAGGAGCCGGTGGATCCATTGAAAATGGATATCGATGAAGTGGACCTCGAGTACGAGCCAGACCGTTTGAACCAAGAGGTAAGTCGCCGCAATCCCGTCATGATCGGCAGGGAAGCCATCGAATTCAAAATTGATAATGAAAAACTTCTGAAGCTATCCGGTGATGGGGAGATGATCGTAACGGTGGGCGAGGGGGCCGATGCGACAATTCAAGACGATCTCGCCCCTGGTGATGGAGGAGCTGTCGGTGGGGCGGGAGGCGTTGGAGGGGGGTTGCAGATGATCGATTTCAAGTTACCTCCGCCCAAAGAGTTCTCAGAAGAGGACCGTGATCTGCTGATAAGAGAATCTGTGACGAGAATCTGGACTTGTGGAAGCGAATTCGCGGAGGGCGCCTCCAGCGCAGATTTGTGGATGCTTCTCATGGTCAGGTTGGTGACGAGACTCGTGGAACCCCCGCTAGACGAGGCGACCATTGAGGCGGAAAAAGAGAAGATGGATGAGCGGGAGGGAAAGCCCCTCGTGGATTTGAACTTCTATGGGAGGCAGGATCGGATGAGGCAGACGTTGTGTACTTATGTCATGGAAGATTTCCACTCGAGGTGAGCACGGTGGCCCGACGAGGTTTCCTTATCTCCTGTCGTAGCGCAACGTGAGATGCTGATTACGCCATTTGGAAATGTCAATAGGGTGCGACTCGCTACTGCGTGGATGAACGAGGAATGGTACAACGACCGAATACGAAGAGGTTCCGATTCGAAATGGGTGTGTCTCCCCTCTGCATACCTCGCTTTTGTTCGAGAAATGGATGCTGACCGCGTTTGTCGGGGGCGTCGGCCTTTTTAGCGACCTAATTATGATATTTGGCTTAATCAAATCGTAGCTGCATTCCAAACGCATTTAGATGCCAAAGATCGAGCATTCTCCAAATTCCTGTTAGATCTCCCTGCAGTTCCAACGGATATCATGAGTCTACTGAGAGATTTGTGCGTGGATGAAGAACGGTTAGTCGGGCTTCCTAGCCCTTATGCGCAGTCTCCATCTCTCTCGAACGCCAATGTTGAGATTATTATTGTCTAGGATGTCTGCGGGTTTCAATACATTGAGGGAGTTCGTCTCGTCGAGACCAACGTTGAGACACGATGCCTTGAGGGTCTTGTTGGAATTGACCACACACGAAGGTACTCTTATACCTTTCCTTTTTCTGCACTCGTGCTGACTTTTACCAACCCAGAAAAGATCACTCGAGGAGCGGCGATCAATACGATCAAGCGTTGGGTTCCAGACACCCAACCGATGGACAGTCTCGTACGAGAGTTCGCGTTGAAGCTACTTAGGCGTTTGCAGACTCCCGGCCCAAACGCCGAGAAAATGGATGTCGATGTTGAAGCTGCAGGAACGGAGGACAATATGGAGGATGGGCAACTACCCACAGAAGCATTGGTTAAGACGCCGTACTTGTCTGAGACCCTCCAACTTCCAGCCGAGAGGAGTCAAGTCCTCCAGCATCTGGAGCTGGTGTTTGCTTTGACCGTAAAAGTACCCGAGTTCCTTGATGAGTTAGTATTTCCCTTTGTCCCACGCTAGCCCCTTGACCGATACCGATTCACTCAGGATATTTGCTGCGTATGGGCAAATGGACATCTCCGTCCAGGAGCACGTCCAAGGGCTCATCAGCCCTCTCATCCGCGCACTCGGTTCTACGCACGGAAAACTATTGACACTGCTGCGAACCTTCCCCAGCGGCGCAGAATCTCTTGCCCTGCGGATCATTGCGATCTTCACGGATAACGGCAGACCTAGCGCTCAGCTCGTAACGCTGGTGAAGGCTCTGGTCTCGGAGAGGGACCTCGACGCTCGCTTCTTGATCCCCATAATCGCCGAAATGGATAAGGTATGGCTTGGCTTTGGTATTTGGGGGTGGATCGCGCTGAGCGGGTTTTGAAAGGCTGATATTTTACGGCACTTGCCTCGCATCGTTTCAATGCTCAATGGGACGCCGGAACCCAACAAGGTCGTTCGGTCAGTGTTCAGTTCGATTGTTACGACACCTCCACAATCGTTTGGAACTGTCACTTCGAACGTTCCGCGGGTCAGGCAGAGCGAATTGTTCACTCCTGCGGAATTGATGGTTGTATTACACGAGAAGGAGAAGGAGATTGGGCTGAAAAGCACCATTGAAGGTACGCACGTTTGTCACGTCGATCTGGGATTGTGGTGTATAACGAGCGTCACTTTTCAGCGATTGGAATATGCTTCTCGATGGCGGATATTTACAGGTCCGAAATCCTGGCTGTTGTCATGCAACAGATTGTGGACGAACCCGTTTTGCCCACGCTCTTCCTACGCACAGTAAGTTTGGATAGAAGGTCTGGTCACCCTGCTCACGAGGATGACCTTCTCTAGGTGATCCAAGCCGTGAAGATGTACAAGTCGCTGGTAGGGTTCGTTTCAACGACCCTTCTCTCGCGGTTGATCACCAAGAAGATCTGGATGAATGGACCGCTATGGGAAGGGTTCATCGTCTGTGCGAAGGTGATCGCACCGGCCAGTTTCGGGGCATTGTTGCAGTTGCCCAAGGAACAGCTCAAGGACCTCGTCGAGAAACAACCAGGGCTGAAAAGCGGCTTACGGGATTACGTCGTGAAGAAAGCGGGGAACAAGGCTCGGACGGCTGGGTATTTAGATATCTTTGGGGAAGACGAGTCGCAGGATCCAAGTTCGAGTGGAGAGGCAAATGGGCAGCAACAGGTACAGCCGGCGGAGGCTGTGAGTCTATCTTCGTCAGCATCTTGAGGAGGAGCGATACTAGGTTTTCTAGGCCCATTTCTTTCTGTAGCATACCTATACTTCGTTAATGTTTATTATTCCGTACTATCATATCAAAGCATGCGCTGTAGTAATCCCCATAGGGTTTGAGATCGTTAGGTGGTTGTGGTTCAATATAGGGAGCAACAATGGGCCACGCATATCAGGAGGCACTTCAGTATCAATGTCAGAATGTGCGTGGGGGCTCTGTGGACCATCCTGATTTTTACCGCGTATGAAGGACGCTCCGTTTTCCTGAGGTTGGTTCACTGCCCACGGGTAAGCTCCGTATGATGTCGAAGCCTCCCTTGTGTTTTGATCATCTCGACAACTTCTGCGAAGATCGCTTGAGCCTCCATGATGTGCAAGAGACGGTTGCGCCTACGCTGTCACGACCGTCTGCGTTGGACCGAGTGTACGCCTTGATCCGTCGGTATTCGGACTACTTCCAGTCTCTCTCTATCGAATGTCACGGCCGTAAATACAACTATCTTCACCAAATTGGTCTGTTTGTATGAGGCGCGCGATGACAAGATGGACGCCCACCTCTGTGGGGGTTCGGGTTCTTCCTCACAGCCCACATGCTGCACCGCTTTCCCGCAGCTACCTTGGGTTTCGACCATGGCAGCCAAATTCCAACGACCGAAGGAGTGGGAGAGTGTCTTCTCCTCACTGAACAAGGCCATCGATGCCCTGAACCTCGTGGATGTCTCGAATATCACACCAGCCAAGGTCGCGTTTGACTCTACCAGGAACCTTCTCACTACAATTAGAGTGGGTTCCCTTCCACTCCATGTTGGTCGATTGTTGGCTAATGTATACAGGATTCGATGATCGACAAAGTGGACTGTGTGGAACTAGGGCTAGCCTGCGCGGAAGTCTGCAGCGCCCTTGACTGGGGGATAAAGGGGATGCAAGTGGATGAGCTCAATCAGTCTGTCCTCGAGTCGATTGAGCAATTGACGGCGTGAGTGAAACCAGCGAAGATGCATCCTGTGCACGGATTGCTTAAGATACCTTTCAATCGCAGGACCGTGGGGGAGATCCAGAGGAAGGTAGTCAAGTGGGGTAAACAAAATGTGATCTCTCGACGTCTCCACGCGAAGGACGATAAAGAGAAGATCGCAACCTGGAGGTCGGACCTCAACAGGATCCTTCGCGTCTTTAACGTGCGCTCTATTACTTCTGTATGATCGTTGCTAACCGTCCGCCTCCAGACTGAGCTTGCGATAAACGCACGTACAACCTCTTCTGACACCCGTCGTGATGTCGCGAACGCCCATGCCGTTGATTCCGATGCCCATCGCGATATTTCAAACGCCAACACCATTGCTCCCGACGTCCGTCACG
>Ga0307515_10013038_pt1 | contig 15574 bp, 14 predicted proteins | sample 17_EM_MG_FD_194513 | JGI IMG/M metagenome (GOLD analysis project Ga0307515, IMG submission 194513) | Populus trichocarpa ectomycorrhiza microbial communities from riparian zone in the Pacific Northwest, United States - 17_EM | ecosystem: Host-associated > Plants > Roots > Unclassified | place... | reverse complement strand
CTGTGGGCGCGGCCCGGGGCCGAGGTCTTCGCGGAGACGGTGAGGGCTTACGCCGAGCACGTGGCTTGAGGCGTCGCGGTTGCGGGTGCTGGGTGGGCGGTTGGCCGAGTGGGGGCGTGCGGGATTGTCCACAACCGGCGGGTTATCCACAGGGAACAACGCTCGCGTTCGCCAGCCATGCGTGGCACGGCGCTACGGTCGAATGTAGGGCGGAGGCCGGGAGGCCCCTGGCGGGATTCACGTTCCGGGTGTTCCACGCCGCCCCTTCCGCCCCGGTCGTCCCGCGCAGGAGCCACCCGCCTCGGCGACCAAAAGCGGCCCCGCGCACGAGCGCGCGGGACCGCCCCACCTCACAGCGACCGCACCCCCGTCAGCGACCACACCTCGGCGATCCGCCCGTCCTCGACGCGCAGGACGTCGATCCCGCCCGTCCGCCGCGATCCGCCCTCCTTCGTGAAGTCCGCGACCCACCGACAGGACAGCAGCCCTCCGTCCACAATGGGCCCCACATCCGTGCGGTACACCAGCGACTCGTACCCCGCACGAAACCCGTCGACGAACGCCGCCAGGTCCCGCGGCCCCCGGATCGCGTCGGCCGCGGGGATCTCGGTGCCGAAGTGGACGCGGAAGTCCGCGGTCACGATCTTCTCGGCCAGCCCGGTCGCGCCGTTCCACATCTCCGTCCACGCGTCCCACAGGGCCGCCATCTCCGCGCGGGACATTTCTCCACCTGCCATGTCGTGCTCCTTCCTCGGTCGGAAGAACCAGGATCACCGGCTAACGCGAAAGCGTCCTGTCGGTGTTCGGGGTCACATCCAGCCTCGACAGGGCGACGAGCTCCCGCCCCAGCACGGCGTCGCCGGGAATCTGGGTCAGATCGATGTCCCGGACCGGCGCGGCCTCGGCGAGCACGGAGGCGTCGCGGACGCGGTCGAGCCGGAAGCCGCGCACGGCGTCGCGGGTGCGGCACCAGGCGAGCAGGTACCAGTGCTCGCCGCCTCCCAGCAGCCCCAGCGGTTCCACCAGGCGCGTCGAGACGGCGCCATTCCGATCCACATAGGACAGTTCCAGGACCCGGCGGCGGGACAGGGCCTCCTCGGCGGTCTTCGCCACGTCGCGCACGCTGTTCCGCTCGGGGATCACCACGACGCGTTCGGCCAGGGCGTCCGCCTCGGCGAGCTCTCGGGGCGGCATGACGGCCCGGACCTTGTGCAGGACGGAGCGGGCGGCGTCGGCGAAGGGGCTGCCGTGCAACGAATGCAGGGCGGCGGTCAGGGCGACGGCCTCGGCCGGGGCTATCGACAGCGGCGGAAGCGTGCGGCTCTTGTCGATGACGTAGCCGCCGTTGCGGCCCGCTTCGGCGTAGACGGGCACGCCGCTTTCCTGCAATGCCCGCAGATCCCGCTCCACAGTGCGCGCCGAGACGCCGAAGTGCTCGGCCAGCCGCCTCGCACTCCTCGGTCGCGGTGAGACCGCCCGCAGCTCCTCCACGAGGGCGTACAGGCGGTCGGTGCGGTTCACACCTGCTTCTGGTGCAGGTCCGTCACCTCGTCGCGCAGCGCCCACCCCTGGTAGACGCCGGCGTCGTAGCGGTCGAGGCCGAGCCCGGCCGCGACCGGCTCCTGCCCGCCGACGTACTCGACGCGCAGCCAGTTCCCGGTCTCCCCTATGACGTGGAACGGTTCTCCCCGCCATTTGCAGACCGTGCGCAGGTAGTAGAAGTCCTCGACCTCCGGCGCGGGAACGCTGCGCCGGAAGCGGCCCTGCGCGACCTCGGCGAAGCCCTCCTCGGGATCCGGCGTGTAGAGGCGCATGTAGTCCCCGTCGGGGCTCGCCTCGTACTCGCGGTCCCGCCAGCGGGCGATGTAACCGTCCACATGGGCCAGTGGCGGCATGGGCGTCACAGCGACTCCTCCGCGGTCAGCCAGGTCTGCTGGTCGGCGTCGAACGAGGCGACGAGCGTGTCGCCGTCGATGGAACTGAGGCGGTGCATCGTCGCGCCGTGCGGCAGTCGGATGCTGTCCACTTTGAACTCGGCGACGACGGCGCCGGTGTCGCCGGGGGCGAAACCGTTGCCGCGGAAGGGGGGCGGCTCGATGACCCAGCCCTCCATGCGGCGCATCTCGTCGACGTCGTTGCCGCCGTAAGGGATCCGGTAGAGGTCGGCGCGGTGCGAGATCCAGCGGATCACGTACACGTCGGAGGCACCGTCGTGGATGAGGCCGAGCGCGGTGCGCAGCGACTCCGGGGTGTCGAAGTCGCCCAGATCCTCGGCGGGGTGCACGAACCCGGCGATCCGGTCGTAGCCGCGCTGGAGGTAGAACGGCACCTGCGCGGCCGGGATGAGCTTCTGCATCAGCGTCGGGCCGAGCTTGCGCTGCTCGCTCGGCGCGGGCGAGTAGCCGCCCGCCGACAGGTCGTCGTGGTGGAGCCCGACGGCCGCCTCGGCCGACTGCTCCATCATGTCGGCGCGCTCGATCAGGCCCTTCTTGCCGGCCCAGCTGATCAATGTGGACATCTGCGTGCCGGGCATGTTCGCGCCGACCTCGGTGCCGGGGTTGATCGCGAGGCTGTAGCTGCGGTCCGGCCAGTTGCGCGCGACCCGCACGAAGGTGACCTTGACGAAGTCGCAGGGCCCGAGCCGCCGCGACATGCGCGTCGGCGAGGTGAAGACGGTGAGGCTGTAGGCGCCGTCGATGAGGTCGGTGCGCCAGGTGAAGCCCGGGTCGCCGGGCCGCACGTTCTCCGGGGCGCCGTCGTTGAGCGGCACGTAGACCCAGCCGGACAGCAGTGCCCGCAGGAACCTCGGGGTGTCCCCGGCGGCTCCGGCGGCGGCCAGCTCGTCCTCGACCTCGTCCTCGGTGGGACCCGACAGCGCGTAGGCCGCGGGTTCCGGCAGCAGGCCGGCCGGGGTCGGCGGCGCGGGAGAGGTCTCCGGCGGCGCCTGGTGGGTGAGAACCGGTGCGGCGTAAGCCTCGTCGGGGTAGCCCGACTCGTTGTTGACGCCGTAGGGCGCGTGCTCGGGCTGGTAGCCCGCGTCGTCGTACTGGTAGCCGCGGTCGGCGTCGTAGGCCGGCTGCTCGGGCGCGTAGGCCGGTTCGGGCGCGTAGCCCTGCTCGGCGGCGTATCCCTGGCTCGGCGCGTAGTCGGCGTCGGCGTAGCCGCGGTCGCTCTGCAACCCGGCGGGCTGGAAGGCCTGGTCGGGTGCGTAGGCGGGCGCCGGCGGCGCGAACGACGACTCCGGCTGCGGGGGCGCGTAGGCCGATTCCGGTGGCGCGTAAGCGTTGCGGGCGGGCAGGCCCGACGCCGTCGTCGCGGGCTGCTGCGCGTAGTCGTTGTATGCGGGCTGCTGCTGCTCCTCCGGGAAGCGCGTCGGCAGTTGCAGCGGCTGGTACTCCGGCTCGGCCTGCGGGAAACCGCCGCCGGGCTGGAGGTGCGAGGGCTGCTGATAGGCCGGCTCGGCCGGTCCGTACGAGGGGTACGCCGGCTCGGCGCGGTACCCGCCCTGCTGCTGCTCCTCCTGGCCGAAACCGCCGCCGTAGACGGGCATCTGGCCGGACTGGACGCCCGCGCTCTCATCTACAGGGAGTGACACGTCGCCGGTCGAGACCTGCTTGACGAACCACGCCGGAAGGTAGCCCTCGATGGGCAGTCCGGGGTTGACCGCGAGCCACCACTCGTCGTCGGGCCACGTGTGCACGAGCTCTTCGACCCGGACCCGGCGATGCGGGCCCGCGTGTTCGCGAAGGCACGCTCTCAGCGCGGAATCCGAGGTGAAGGCCAGTACGTGGGTCCGATCCTCGGTGGACCACGTCGCCCAGGCGGAATTGCCCGGCGCCACCGGGATGTACAGATCGCCACGGGAGAGCAACAGAAAGTAGCTCTCCTGGTCGCCCTGGCGTAGAACGTCCTGCATCCGCCGTTCGGACTCGGTAGCGGGCTCCCAGGTCATGACCGCTGTCTCCCCAGCACTAAAAGAGGTGTCGCGGCATCACAGTACAGCGAATACGCTTCGTGACCCCACCCTACGATCGGCCACTGCACATGTGGATCTCCATCGGGTGGGACGAAACGTGCGAGGGCATGCCACTATCTACGCAATGGGGATTGCGGGAAGGGTCCGGAAGGCCGCTGCGACGACTGTCGCGGCGGTCCTGCTGAGCACGGCGGCGCTCCCCGGCGCGGCCAACGCCGACGACATCCGCCCGAAGCAGTGGCAGCTCGACGCCCTGCACGCCGCCGACGCCTGGGCGCAGTCCACGGGAGCCGGAACGATCGTCGCGGTCCTCGACTCCGGCGTCGACGCGAACCACGTCGACCTGCGCGGGAAGGTCCTTCCCGGCGCCGACTTCGTCAAGAGCACCGACGGCTCCGGCGGCGACGGGCACGAGGACCCGGTCGGCCACGGCACGTCGGTGGCCGCCTTGATCGCGGGCCACAACGACCCCGACGGGGTCGTCGGCCTCGCCTACGACGCGCAGATCCTGCCCGTGCGGGTCCTCGACAGCGACAACCGCTACGACGACGCCGGCGTGGTCGCGCGGGCCGTGCGCTGGGCCGTCGACAACGGCGCCGACGTGGTGAACCTGTCCCTCGGCGGTGTCGGGAAAAGCCCCGAATTGGCAGAGGCCATCACCTATGCGCTGAGTCGCGAGGTCGTCGTCATCGCCTGCACCGGCAACGTCGACAGCGCCAAGGACGACGAGCAGGCCGTGTGGTTCCCCGCGCGCATGCCCGGCGTGGTCGCGGTGAGCGGCCTTTCGCCCGACGGCGAGTTCTGGGACGGCGCGCTGACCGGTACCGAGACGGTCCTGGCCGCGCCCGCCGACCACCTGACCAGCGCGCATCCCGACGGCTACTGGAACATCCAGGGCACGAGCTTCGCCGCGCCGCTGGTCTCGGCGACCGCCGCGCTGATCCGCGCGAAGTACCCCGACATGACCGCCGCGAACATCATCAACCGGCTGATCTTCACCGCCGCCGACCTGGGCAAGCCCGGCCGCGACGAGGTGTACGGCTTCGGCCGCGTCAACCCGGTCGGCGCGCTGGCGCCGGAGATCCCGGCGGTCACCTCGAACCCGCTGGTCGCGCCGGTCGACGGCGGCGGCGGGACGCAGCCGGAGTCCTCGCAGACGCTTCCGCCGGATCCGGGCGGCTCGGCGCCGGGCGGCGAGGTGCCCGCGGCGGCCGACACCCCGCAGGGGCCCGGCCCGACGCCGTACATCCTCTTGGCGGTCGTCGCGGTGATCGCGGCCATCGCGTTGACGACGACGCTGGTTCTGCTGCGCCGCAACGGCCACTACCGAAGGCCACCGGGCACTTACTGAGGGAATTGCCATCTCGGATTGTCACCTCGCGGTAGCGCGACCGGTCCCGTAGTTGCTACGGTCGCGTGCGAACCGGGAGGTGTCCACTGTGTCCATGCCGAGTTTCGCCAGTGATCCGGCGGGCTTCGCCGAGGAGTTAGCGCGCCAGGCCACGCGGATGAAGGAGCGGGCCGACCGCGCTGAGCGGGCCATGGCGTCGGCGTCGTTCACCGCGGCGAGCCGCGACAAGTCGGTGACCGTGACGGTCAACAGCGCCGGCGCGCTGACCGGTGTCGAGTTCGGATCCAAGGCCAGGGCCCTGACGCGGATCCAGCTCGCGGCGACGGTCATGGAGACCTACGCGCAGGCCACCGCCGAGGCGGGCCGCCGGTCGCGTGAGGTGCTGGCGGAGCTCCTGGGCGACCGTTCGGAGACGCTCGGCGCCTTCGACGCCGTCCTGCCGCCCGCGGACCCCGACCCGAAACGGCAACGGTGAGGAGTCAGACGTGAGCGACGCATTCGGCGTGGTCGCCGACAACCTGAACGCCAAGGCGGACGAATACCGCACACAGGTCAGCAGCCGCCTCCGCACGACGTCGGAGGCGGCGAACAAGGTCCGGGCCGGCGACACCGAGATGTACGGGCCGATGATGACCGGGCTCGGCGTCCCCGCCCTGCTCGACGCGTCGGGCGAGAAGGTCCTGGGACTCGTCGGGAAGCTCGCGAGGCTGACCGACGCCGTCGCCTCGGCGCTCGACACCGCGGCGGCGAACTACACCGACAACGAGCGCTGCGCCAGACGGTCGCTGAAGAGGTTCGACGTGAAAGGGGGCAACCGGTGAGCAATCCCCTCATCGCGGCCGAGAAGCACGAGTTCCTGACCGGGGCCGGGCTCGCCGACGTCGCGTGGAACTTCAGCAAGAGCGTCGCCGAGGGCGACGCCGTGAGCTCCGGCTTCGGCGCGGCCGCGGTCGGCCTTGAGGCCCTGTCGGCGGCCGCGAACCCGCTGAAGGCGGCGGTCGTCGCCGGTGTCGGCTGGATCCTGGAGTACTTCGAGTGGCCGCGCGAGGCGCTGAACAAGGTCACCGGGAACCCCGATGCGATCAAGGCGCTGGTCACGACCTGGGCGAACATCGCCCGGGAGCTGAGCGAGACCTCGGCGTCGACCGGCGGCGCGAAAAGCGTCGTCGACGGCTGGACCGGCCGCGCGGCCGAGGCGCACCGGATCCTCGGCGACGCGGTCAAGACGATCACCGAGGCCGTCGCGAAGGCCGCGAAGAGGCTGGCCGGCGACATCGAGATGGCGGGGATCGCGGTCGCGACGATCCGGTCGTTCGTCGTCGACTGGATCGCCGAGGCGATCGCGAAGGCCATCGCGATCGGCCTGGCCGCCCTGGCCGCGTCGGTGCCGACCGCCGGCGGGTCCTTCATCGCCGCGGCACTGGAGATCATCCGGGTGGTCGCCAAGCTCATCGGCGACATCTCGAAGCTGTTCCAGGAGCTGTCCGTCGTCGCGGCGAAGATCGGCAAGAGCTTCAAGAGCCTCGGCGACATCTCCTCGAAGACCGGCGACGAGGTGGCCGCGGTCGCCGACAGGCTCGGGAAGGCCGGCAGGTCCCTCGACGACAACGCGCCCGCCCTCGCGCGCGGCGCCGTCGACGGCCTCAACAAGGGCGTCGACCGGGTCAACGACCTCAACCCCCTGCGCGGCAGGCTGTGGACGCGCGACCGGGCCCTGGACCTCTTCGACCCGCCGGAGGGCCCGCTCGGGCCGCGCACCTGGCAGGAGAAGGGCGCGCGGGCCGCCGACACCCCGGCGGGCGACTGGACGGCGGCGTGGACGGCCTCGCACGCCGACGTGCACGGCGCCAACGAAGCGGAGAAGCGCAAGACCGGCGACTGACCTCGGTCGAACGACCGACGCGTCGCCTCCCCATCCGGTCCACGATGCCCTTCCCCCCTCTGGAAGGACGGCGCCTCATGACCGGCAAGATCACCCGCCGCTCGCTATTTCGCGGCGCGGCGGCCACATCCCTCGCGGCGGCCGGCGGGATCCTCCTCCCGCCGAACCCGGCGTTCGCCGCGGACTTCTACAACCCCTTCGCCGGCTACCCGATCTCCGACGGGTGGCAGGCGCACATCGACCGCGGCTCGCTAGGCGGCATCGACTACCCGATGGGCGTCGGCACGGGCGTCCCGGCCTGCGGGTCGGGAACGATCGGCAACATCCCCTACAACGGCACCGGCGGGCACACCGTCACGATCTACCACCCCAACGGGTACCGCACGCAGTACATGCACCTCTCCGAGTTCCTCCTCGCCGAGGGCACGGCGGTCGGGGCGGGCGCCATCGTCGCCCGCTCCGGCGGCGCCGCGGGTGCCCCGGGTTCGGGTTCGTCGACGGGCCCGCACCTGCACTGGCACATGATCGACCCGAACGGCACCCGCATCAACCCGCTGGTCTACCTGGGCGGCGGGGGCGGCGGCGGACTGCCGAAGACCTACACGGCGACCGACGGCGTCCCCGGCACGATCTTCTGGCAGCGCCTCCAGAACTGGGTGCGCATCGACGCCGGCTACACCGGCCCCGTCGACGGCGACCCTGGCCCGAACACCTACGCGGCGATGCAGCGCTACCTTGCCGCGCACCACGGCTACGCCGGTCCCGCCGACGGCGAGCCCGGCCCCAACACCTGGGCGGCGCTCCAGCGGCTCGCCGCGGGCTGGGGCTACACGGGACCGATCGACGGCGATCCCGGCCCGAACACGTGGCGGGGAGTGGCGCGGTTCCTCAACCAGGACCGCTTCGACTAGCCGTCCGGGCTGGTGGGACGCACCTGTCCCATCGGCCCCTACCGTCCCAAATTCAGGCAACTGTCAGCGAGCCCACGTAGTCTCGCCAGCGTGACCCCCGCGACAGTCGGCCCCTCCGACAGCGCCCACGCCCCCGCGTGGGCGCGCCTGCTGCGTGCCGACAATCCCGGCCCGATGACCCTCGACGGGACCAACACCTGGCTGCTGCGGGCCGCCGGGTCCGACCGCGTGACGGTCGTCGACCCCGGCCCGGACCTGCCCGGACACCTCGACGCGATCGCCGCCTACGGCGGGGCCGCGCTGATCGTGCTGACCCACTGGCACCCCGACCACACCCAGAGCGCGGCCGCGCTCGGTGAGCGCCTGGGCGTGCCGGTCCGCGCGAAGGACCCCGCGTGGTGCTTCGGGGGAGAGCCGCTCGCCGACGACGAGACACTGAATGAAAGCGGCCTGACGGTACGCGTCCGGCACACACCGGGACATACCGCCGATTCACTGAGCCTGTACGTCGAACACGACGAGCCCGCGGTCCTCACCGGCGACACCGTCCTCGGGAGGGGGACGACGGTCGTCCTGTGGCCCGACGGGAACCTCGGCGCGTACCTCGCCAGCCTCGACGTCCTCGCGGCCTACGGGGACGTGCCGGTCCTGCCCGGCCACGGGCCGACGCTCCCGTCGGTCAAGGCGGCGGCGGAGCAGTACCGCGCCCACCGGGAACAACGCCTTGATCAGGTTCGCGCGGCGCTCGATAAGGGGGCGACAACCGCGCTCGACATCGTCAAGATCGTCTATGCCGACGTCGACCGGTCCGTGTGGCCGGCGGCGGAGGCGACGGTCAAGGCCCAGCTCGAATATCTGGGCGTCGAGCAGGTTCGGCCGAGTGACCGGGAACATATCGACCGGGTAATGGAGTTGGGGGAACCGTGACCTGTCCTTTCTGCGGGAACGTCGTCGTCCCCGGCGCGCGCTACTGCCACTCCTGCGGCGCCCCGCTCTCGCCTGTCGCGTCGCTCCCGGAGACCGAGCGGCGCGTGTGCACCGTGCTCTTCGGCGACCTCTCGGACTTCACCGCGTGGTCGGAGGACCTCGACCCCGAGCGGGTCGGCGTCGTGACCGACCGCGTCCTCGCGGTGTGCGCGCAGGCCGTCAACGAGCACGGCGGGCACGTCGACAAGCTCACCGGTGACGGCATCATGGCCGTCTTCGGCGCCCCCGTCGCGCACGAGGACGACGCCGAGCGCGCCGTCCGCGCCGCCATGTCGATGCAGCGCAACGTCCGCAAGGTCCTCGACGCCGAGCAGGGCGGCGGCGTGCCGCTGGGCCTGCGCGTCGGGATCCGCACGGGCCTGGTCGTGGCCGGCATGCAGGCGGCCGTCGAGTACACGGTCATCGGCGACACGGTCAACACCGCCGCGCGGCTGGCCGACGCCGCCGCCGTCGGCACGGTCTACACCAGCGACGAGACGGTCCAGGTGACCAAGCACGTCGCGTCCTGGCGGAAACTGGAGCCGCTGCGCCTCAAAGGCAAGCGGGAAGCGGTCCACGCCTACGAGCTCCTCGGCCTGCACGACGCCCCCGGCACGCGCACCAGCCTCGGCGACCAGGCGCCCTTCGTGGGGCGCGAGGCCGAGCTGGGCATCGTCGCCGGACGGCTGTCGGAGGTCGTCGACCGCGGCGAGCCGCGCACCCTCGTGCTGACCGCGGAGGCCGGTTTCGGCAAGACGCGCTTCGGCATCGAGGTCGGCCGCCGCGCCTCGGCACGCGGTGTCCGGGTCGTGGCCGTGCGCGCCGCCGCCTACGGCCGCAGGCGCCGCCTAGGGCCCCTCGCCGACCTCGTCCGCCGCGCGGTGGGCCTGTCCCCCGGCGACGACCGCGCGACCGCCACCGAGCGCCTGCGCCGCCTCGCCGAACGCCACCGCAAGCAGACCGAGGGCGAGCAGGCCCCGAGCGTGTTCAGCGTCGACATGCTGCTGGCGCTGCTCGGCCTGGCGCCCCTGCCCGGGGAGTCCCCGGCGCGTCCGGGCGGTCCCGGGCCGGAGCACCACGACATGGAGTCGATGCCGGCCGCGGTCGCCGACCTGTTCAACCTGCTGTCGGCGCAGACACCGCTGCTGCTGATCGTCGACGACCTGCACGAGGCCACCCCGGACGCGCTCGACGCGCTGGGCGCGGCCGTCGCGGGCCTGAGCGGCCCCGTCCTGGTGCTGCTCCTCGGCCGTCCCGAGCTGGTCCGCCACGCCGGTGTCCTCACGCGCGTCTCGGAGGCCGAGGCGCAGACGCTGCCGCCGCTGCGCGGCGCCGACGCCGCACGCCTGCTCGCCGCGCTGTGCGGCGGGAAACTCCGCGAGGACGACGAGTACCGCCTCCTCGGCGCGGTGCAGGGAAACCCGTACTACCTGGCCGAGCTGGTCGCGCTGCTCACCGAGCAGGGCCTGCTCTACGAGGTCGACGGGCAGTGGCGCCTGGCGCCGGGCTCCCTGGCCGGGAAACTCGTGTCGACCGACCTCGCCCGGGTCCTCGCCGCGCGCATCGACGCGCTGCCCACGGACACCAAGATGGTCCTGCGCGACGCCGCCGTCATCGGCGACACCATCCCCGACGGCGCCCTGTCGGCGCTCCACGACCACACCGACGAAGGCCACCTCGAAGAGCTGTTCGCGCGCGGCATGCTGCGCCGCCGCAACTCCGGCGGTTTCCGCTTCGTCACGCCGCTCATGCGCGAGGCCGCCTACCTGGGCCTCGGCATGGCCGAGCGCGCCGAGCGGCACGCCCGCCTGGCGCGGTGGGCCGCGGCCGGCGCCCCCGGCGGGACGCTCACCGAGGAAGCCGCCGACGACTTCATCGCCACACACGCCGTCCGGGCCATCGAACTCGCCGACAAGATCGGGCTCACCCCCGACAGCGACGTCCGCGACGTCTCCGGCCTGGCCGTCGACGCCTTCGGCCGCGCCGCCCGGCGCGCGATCGTGCAGGGCGAACCGGCGCAGGCCGCCGCCCTCATCGACCGCTCGGCCGACCTGCGGGCGCTGTCGGTCGCCGACCGGCTCGTACGCGGACGCGCGCTGCTGCGCCTCGACCGGCCCGAGGACTCCCTCGTCGACGTCGAGAAGATCGCCGCCGAGCTCGGCATGCCCCTCACCGGCGACGCCGTCCCGACCGTCCCCGCGCACCCCGAGGTCGCGGCCCTGACGCTCCTCCTCGCGGGCCGCATCTACCGCTCCCTCGGCGAACCGCTGCGTGCCGCGGCGATCTGGCGCGCGGCCGGCGACCTCTCCGAGCGCGCCGAACTCCCCAACGTCCGCGCCGACGTCCTCGTCCGGCTCGGCATGCTCGACTACGTGTCCGGCCGCCTGCGCGAGGCCGAGGCCCGCTTCACCGAGGCCCTGGGCGTCGGCAGGGCCGTCGGCGACGTCCGCAGCGAGGCCTGGGCCCTCCAGCACCTGGCGTGGGTGTCGACGAGCATCGGCGACTTCGACGCCGCCGACAACTTCCTCGGCCTCGCCGCCCGGCGCATCGCCTCCCTCCGCGACCCGATCGGCCGCGCCTGGGTTCGCGGCACGGCCGCGTTCACACGGCTCCTCGCCGGGCGCCTCCACGAGGCCTCCAAGCTCGCCACCGCGTTCCTGCCCTTCGGGGAACGCGTCGGCGACACCTGGGCCGTCGGCACGCTCCGCGCGGTCGGCGCCTACGCCTCCGCCGAACTCGGCGACCTCACCGACGCCGACTCCGCCGCCCGCAAGGCCTACCGCGACTACGACCGCGTCGACGACGACTGGGGCCGCGGCCTCGCCCTCGTCGTCCGCGCCGTCGTCGCCCGCGGCCTCGCCGAGTCCGACCACGCCCGCGAACTCGCCCTCGACGCCGAGGCCTACGGCCTGCGCACCGGCCACCCCCTCCTCATCGGGATGGCCCGCACGGTCCTCGGGCACTGCCTCCTCGACGCCGGAGACGTCGAAGGCGCCGAACGGGCCGCGCTGTCCACACTGGAGCTCGCCGTCCCCTTCGACGTCCTCGAATCCGCGCGCGTCGGGCCCCTGGCCCTGCTCGCCGAGGCGCACCGGGCCGGTGGCGACAACGCCGCCGCGCTGCGGCTGTTCGGCGACATCGCCGCGCACCTGGGCGCGCCGACGCTGCTGTACCCCAGGCGCCGGGCCGTCGCGCGCTACGCCGACGTCCTGCGCACCGAAGGCCGCGCGGAGGAGTCGCTGCGGTGGGCGCGACGCGCGATCGAGGCCCCCGGAGAGGACATCTCCAGCCGTGTCGGGGCGCAGCTCGCCTACGCCAAAGCCCTTGCGGCCAACGACATGCAGACCGAAGCGGTCGACGCCGCCCGCGAAGCCGTGTCACTGACCTACTCCACCGAGCAGCGCAGCCACCGCGGCGAGGCCGAGAAGTTGCTCGAACGCCTGCAGAACGCCACCGAGACGGTGCGCGAACCGGCACGCTGAGCCGCCGCCCGGAACACTTGGAACCGGCCACCTCACCGGGTTTCATTAAATCCGGAATAAAGCGCCTCCGTTCGCCACGACTGATCCGGATAAGAGCCGAAACGGTGGATACATGATCTAGCCGCCGTGCTCTACCTTTGCCTGCGTGAGTGCTCAATTCTGGTCCCCCGAAGCGGGCGACCTCCCGGACCTACCGGACCTGGCCGAACTGTCGGTCATCGCCCGCGGCGGCTACACCGTGGTGTACCGCGCCGTCCAGGTCTCCACGAGCCGCGAGGTCGCGCTCCGCATCGACAAACGCCCTTTCGCCCAGAACGAGCAGCGCAGCCGCTTCGAGCAGGAGGTCCGGGCTGCCGGGAGGCTGTCGGGCCACCCTAATGTGGTCGACCTGTACTTCGCGGGGGTCACCGACGACGGCCGCCCCTACGTCGTCATGGAGCTCTGCGAGGGCTCCTACGCCGACCGGCTCGACGCGGAGGGCTCGATCGGCGACGCCGAGGTGCGCGACATCGGCGTCCAGCTCGCCGACGCCCTGGCCGGGGCGCACGAGCGCGGGGTCCTGCACCGCGACATCAAGCCCGCCAACATCCTCATCCGGCCCGACGGGAAGCCCGTGCTGGCCGACTTCGGCTTGGCCGTGGTCACCGACTCGGTCCTCGACACCAACGTGCACGCCACGATCGGGCACCTGACGCCCGCGTACGCGCCGCTGGAGACGTTGCAGATGAAGCCGGCGAGCCAGTTCAGCGACGTGTACTCGCTGGCCGCGACCCTCTACGCGCTGCTGGCCGGACACCCGCCGCGCTTCACGGGCGAGGTCGGCGACCTGCGCGAGGTCATGGAGCTGTTCGGCCGCCCGATCCCCGACGTGGCGGGCGCCTCGGCGCTGCTGGTCGGGATGCTGCGGGCGGCGATGACGTCCAACCCGGACGGCCGTCCCACGGCCGACCAGTTCCGCGAGATGCTCGACAGCGTCCCGCTCGCCAAGCCGACGGCGACCGTTCCCCCCACGCGCCGCCCGTCGCCTTCGCCCTCGCCCCGCCCCAACACCCCTCGTTCGCGGCCGCGCCCGGTACCGGCCGCAGCGAGCACCGCACCGCCCATGCCCCCGTCCGCGCCGCCTCTGCCGCCCCCGCCTCCCATGGCGCCGCCGGCGATGCAGCCCGCGGCCGGTCCGCCGATCCAGACGGCTCCCCCGCCTCCTCCGCCGGTGCCGACCGCGCCTCCGCGTCCGCCGTCACGGCCCCCGGCCGAGGCCGACGCCTACCGCTCGGGCGAGCACGCGTTCGCGCCCCCGGGGCAGGATCCGTACCGCACCGGTGAGCACGGCTTCGCGCCTCCCGTTCAGGAACCGGACCCGTACCGCTCCGGCGAGCACAACTTCACGGCCCCTCCGGGGCAGGAGCCGCCGCCGATGTGGCCGCCGCACGACAACGGCCCGAAGTACCCCGGTCCGCCGCCGGCGCCGTTCGGTCCCGACGACCTGACCGACACCGGCTCGCGCCGCTATCCCGAGGCGCCCCCGGCGCCGGAGCGCTCGCGGCTGCGCATCCCCGGGACCGAACTGGTCCGCAGCCGGCTCGACCGGCGCCGCGACAGCGGCGAGGAGGGGGGCGGCACGCGGACGAAGTTCTTCGTGGTCTCCGGCGCGGTGATACTGGTCGTGCTGATCCTGATCACGTGGGGCATCGTGTCGCTGTTCAGCGGCGGCGACGAGGACGGCACCGGGGACGACACGACCGGGTCGAGCGCGCCCGTGTGCGGTTTCGAGGCCGAGGGCGTCGGCTGCCTGACCGAGCCGAAGTGCTTCAACGACTTCAACATCGAGTCCGGTGTCGCCTCGGCGAAGGACATCGAGTGCGCGAGCGAGCACGAGTGGGAGGCCTTCGCCGAGGGCACCCTGCCCGACTCGGTCGCCACCGCCAACCATCCCGACGTCTCGGCCGCCCAGGTCGTCCAGGACACCTGCATGAGCAAGGAAGTGCTCAAGCAACTGGTCGGCGTGAGCGAGCTGGAGACGTGGATGACCGAGGTGCTGCCGCCGAAGGCGGCCGACTTCGACGGCGGTGAGAAGACCTTCTACTGCATCGCGCGCCAGCAGGACCAGGTGCGCACCGGTTCGGCCTTCGTGAAATGACGTCCCGCCACCTGGTGTTCCACGATCTCGGCGCGGCTGGACGCTGGTACTGGGTGGACGCCGCCTCGGCCGAGGCGATCGTCGAGGCGGTCGCCGAGGTCGAGGTGATCACCGACCCGGCGGCGCACCGCATGGTGTCGAAATGGACGGTCCCGTCGGTCGCTCTCGACGGCGACCTCGGTCCGCTGGAACCGTTGCGGGCCAAGCGGACCCGGCAGCGCGCCGATCCGGGGTTCGCGCCGCTGACCGGCCGCTCGCCGGTGTACCTGCGCTTTCCGGGTGACCCGGAGCTGCTCTACGAGCTGGGACCCGACGGGCGTGCGCTGCGCGAGGTGCGCGTGTGGTCGTCGGGCGCTGGTTCACGCATCGACATGGCCGGCGAGCCGATCAACCCGCCGTTCGACCTGTGGGACCCGGCCTACGTGCCACTGGAGGTCGAGCGCGACGTGTTCGAGGCGGCATGGCGTTCGGCGCCGGGGAATCCGAGCACGACGGTGACGTAGCCCGTCACGGCTTCGTCGCATGTGGACATCGCCGCGGCGGCCTGCCGGATGTGCTGGTCGGCCTGCTCAAGGGCCGCGAGGCTGCGGACCGGCTCGTCGCGCGAACTGCCGTCGGTGGCGGCCGCGAGTCGCTCCCGCGCCCCCGCAAGGGTTTCGGCCGCGGAGAGGGCACCCGCCCGCGCCTCGGCGACGGCGGCGCGAGCGCCGTGCAGAGCCGAGGCGATGTCACCGGCGAGTCCCATGTGGAGATCCTAAGCCCCGGGGGAGTGTCCACTGTGTGCGATCAAGGACGCATGGCGGCTACCGTCGGTGGATGTCCGGTGGAATGCCGTGGACGCGCCGGTGGGTCGCGCGGGTCGTGGAGGT
>Ga0307515_10013037_pt1 | contig 15575 bp, 8 predicted proteins | sample 17_EM_MG_FD_194513 | JGI IMG/M metagenome (GOLD analysis project Ga0307515, IMG submission 194513) | Populus trichocarpa ectomycorrhiza microbial communities from riparian zone in the Pacific Northwest, United States - 17_EM | ecosystem: Host-associated > Plants > Roots > Unclassified | place... | reverse complement strand
TGATGAAGGTAAAATCTGAAATTCTCCTCCCCTCCTTATTCTTATTATCAGCCGGCCATGGATGAGAGAAGGGATGGGTATTTATAGTCCCATCTCTTGTTAATTCCATTTTGGCCCCATCTTTCACCTTTTTTTTATAACAACATTTTGAATTATTATAAACCCCCCCTTCTTTGTACATTTTATTCTCGAGCTTCACAAATTATCTCATTTGTTTAATTCTTTTTGATGAAGGTGATATAATTATTGATTGCAGATTATTAATTATTGCTTGGATAAGATTTATAAGTATTTGGGTTAGAATGTAATCAAACAAATTATTAATTAATAATCATACTTATGCTCATATCATGAATATATTTAGAAAGCGATTGAGTGGATAAAAAAAATATTACAACGAAACTTAAAGGGCTTGAGCTTTCATTCGAACTCAAGACACAATAACATTGCAGATTGTAATAAAAAAAAATTCTCAAGTTTTATTTTCATTTTATTCCTATTAAATTGGTGTTTTAGGATCGCACTTGATGGTTTATTTCAGTTAGGTTTATATAGGGTTCTTGCGGTGTCAAGGAAAAAATCCGACACTCCATTGATGCTTGATATCATAACACAATTTTAAAGTAAAAATTAAGTTTGAAAGTCAATTGAGCAAATATTAGAATAATTAATTAAGTTTGAGGACATAATTAAACTTCTAATGGGTTTTGTGGATTTAATCAAGGATTCAATTGAAGAGAAATCAAGTTCAGAGGTTAATTCAGATCAATTCGCAAAGATTGGAAGATTAGGAACACATTTGAAGCTTTGAAAGACTAATTTGGTGTAATCAAGGGCTTAATTAATAGAAATTTAAATTATGAAGTTCAATTAAAGATCACATTGAAGAAATATAAAACAATGACAACTTTGTAAAAATGGCTGAAATTTAAGGGTTCAATTGAAGAAAGCTAAGGGTGAAATTGCAAGGAATCTAAAAAACTAAGGCTGATTGGGACTCCATTGCAAAGTTTCAAAGATTCAAGGACCAAATAAAAAAGGACTATAATTTCACTATTCATTATCTTACGAAGAAACTTAAAGTTTTTAAGCTTTGATTGGAGCTTAAGACATAATATTATTGTGGATTGTAATAATGCTTTGTTTTTTTTTTTTTGCTCAAGTTTTATTTTCATTTTATTCCTTTTAAACTGGGTTGTTTTAGGATCAAACTTGATGGGTTTTTATTTATTTTTATAGGGTTTTTTCGGTGTCGTGGAAAAAAATATGAGTTGATGCTTGATTTGGAAAAATAAAATTTGATTTTTTTGATAAATGATGGACTAAATTGATTTTTTTTTAAAAAACTGAAACAAATATTCATACCATTATTTTGACAAATCATGAACTAAATTGAATGAAAAAGATAATGGGGACATCGGATCTGAAACACGTCACACATGTGTATGATCATTAATGATGGAGGACAACTCAAACATTGTTCATTGTTTGAGAGATTGGGCTCTAACTTATGTTTTTGAGTTCAAATTATTTGGACTTTTAGTTGAGTTTTTTTATTAGATTTGATATTATTTTATTTTGAGCTTCAATTTAGTTTTAGTCCTTCGTCCAAATAGTTGGTTGTTGTAGGGTTTTGTTTTTTTTTTTAAATGTAGTTAGATTATGATGATTTGATAAAAAGTTATAGACTTTTTATTTTTCAACCTCCAATCTTTCTCTATTCTTTAGCTCCTTTACTAATTCATGGCTTTTTATTTCTCATTTCTTACTTCTCTTATATCTCTCTTTTATCCTGCATCAACTTTGGTGTCAAAACTAAGGTTTCTAATTGTTCTCGTAATTAAATGATAAATGGCTTGTTCAAATTCTTAACATTCAATCTAGTTCATAAATCCTAAATTAATGGGAGGTCTCACCAACATGTGATTTAAAAAAACAGTGCCTTTTTCCTTATGTGTATATATATATATATTACTCTCATCCAAACATACCCTCAAATCGATTTTCCCCCTAAAAAGAAAACAATAGCTACTATTCATTATCTTCACCAATAAACCAACCACCACTCTAGAGACAACCACATCACTAGTGACCCAATCACCAACTCACTCACATCAGCCATCAACTGTCATCCCAACCACCAAATAGTACTTAACTAGTGCCGAACCACCACAAACCCAACAACCATATCACTTCATGACCAAAACAACCACTCAATATCTAACCACCAAACCAACAATTCAACCACACTAGCTCTCCCCCATCATAAAAAACATCACGTCACACCTTGCAGCCCTAGAACACCCTATCTAGACAAGCTCAACAGAACACAATGGATCAGATCAAGTTAGTCCAACATCATCACACCAGTAAAGCCAACAGAACCAGTAGCCTTAGCCACTAGTTCTTTTATGGAATGGTCAATAGGTTACCTTGGATGAGAGGCATTTACAGTCTGAAGGCTTAACAATGGAATACATGTACGAACAACATCATTAGTATTAGCTAATAAACATATGTGCTAAATAATAATGCATATGCAGAATTCAGTTAGTTGTTAATTTCAAAATTAGTTAGGGAGCTATATAGTTAGTTGGAATTGTTAGTTAGTTACTTACATGGATAGTTAAAATTGCTATATATAACAGATGTATTAGAAATATAGGAGGAAGAAATTACATTCGATGCATAATTGCATTTTTTTTCTTTTTTTTTAATGTTTCTCAATCTTTATCCCATTTCATCTCATTCTCTCTTATTTCTATTATTCTTTTTATCCTTCTTAAAGTTTTTTTGTTTTATTAATGGAAACCTTAACAACCTGTATCATAGCTGATCCAAAGCCATTAACAATAATTGTGTTGTTTAAAACTTAAGAAAATGATGGAGAACACTATGACTCATATGAAGAAGCACTATAGGAAACTTGATGAACAAATGCAAGAAGTTCATAAAGAGCTTTAAAAATCAATGGCAAAAAATAAGGAAAGATGGATGGAACAAGATAAAAGGACTGATTAAAAAAATTTAAAGATTGAAGCATTGACAAACCAAATCCAATCTTACTTGGCTAATCAAATGGCAGAGATAGAAGTTGGAGGTAATTTTAGGGGGAAACTTAACTAATCTAGCAACACAAAGATAAGTTGGAGTTAATTGCACCCAAGAAGGAATATTACCCGGATTCGAAAGCCATAGTCATAGAGATAACATGGGAAGTCAAGATATATAATCATAATAGTCGATATAATCCAACATTGCCTAGAGTTGATCGACCGACTTTATAGGAAGATAATCTTAAGGGTTAGGTAAGGAATTGTAAGAAGGTCTATAAGATAAACTTCATTGTTATACATTAATGGGTGGAGTTGGCTTCACTATATCTTGCTACTGAAATATATGTGTGTGAAAACGAGTACTTAGTTAATTAGAAGGAGTTCCCAAGGGCATTTGCAAAAGAGTTGGTAATAAAGAGGATATTGTGAAAGTAATTAATAAACTTGTGTAAGATAGAGGCAAGAAAGAATATGTTGAGAGGTTTGACGAACTTAAGTCCCTAATGAATGCCTTAAACCCTTCATTGCCTGAATTCTATTATGTTTCTAATTTTATCAGTGGGTTTAGAGAAGATATCAAGCCAATGCTCAAAATACATAGGCCAATAACATTAATACAAATATTTGAACAAGTCAAGTGGTAGGAGGAATCAAATAATGCTATAGCTAAGAAAACCTTATATCATGGATCAACAACTAGGTCAACCACCACCAAAGACTTTTAACCATTCTAAAAAAGAACTGCCTCATAACCCAAGACAAAACTCTAAAATTTTATATGAATAGAGGAGGTTGGAGCAATGTTGGAGAAGCATGAAAGAAATACATGAGATAGATAAAGTGAAAGAGGTTAGGAAAGAATTCCTTAATGTGGAAAAGGATAAAGTGATGATTATGGAAGAGTTAAGTTTAATCCAATAGCTATTTTTGACAAGATGGTTATGAAAAATGGTAACTGAGCAGTTACAATGGGGTTGATCAACTGATGTGATTTTTACAAGGCGGATTCCATATGGGAAAATTTAGAAGAGTTAGTCTTCCAATTTCTAAATTTCACTATTGATTGTTGAGGATAATCTTAAAAAGGAAAGGTATTGTTACACATAAATGAATCAACATGGCATGATCAATAAGTTAGTTTAGATGAGAGACGTTTATGTTAGCTAACTTAAAGGTTTAATAGTGGAATACAAGTAACAACATTAGCATTAATATTAGCTAATAAAACCATGTGCTAAATAATAATGCATATGTTGGATTCAATTAATTGATAGTTACAAAATTAATTAGTTCCTTCCTCCTGTTTCCTCCCACTCATAACAACCCACCAATCCTGCTCTTACATCACCACATGCATGTTCCTCTAATAATCATGCTGCAGGTATAAGTTCAACCCCTTATGAATTGAAACGTGACAAGCCTTATGTTGTTGGTTCTTCCAGGTCTCCTACTGTTGATTCTTCAATGTCTAACAGTGATGCCTTTACTACAAGCTCTACCTCCCAGTCTGGTTATGTTGCTGGATTAAATTTGGTTGTTAACCTCTCCTTTTATCTGTTGCAGCATCATTAGAGCTCTCCCTACCTCATTATCTATGGTTTGTTGACATCATATAGTTCTTCATCCTTGACTGCCAAAGACAACTAATCTGACAACTTCTTCATCCTCCTCTGATAGTCATAAATATCAGGTAGTCTTTAATCCTGCCCATGAACCACTTATTATTTCTAATGCTGACAGGTATGAGGATTGACGAGAGGCTATAAAGGTTGAAATTCAGGTGTTGTGTTCTAACAGTACTTGGTTTGTGGTTTCTTTTCATCATTCAATGAATGTGTTGGTTGCCATTGGGTGTACAAGATCAAGCGTTGTGTTGATGGTAGCATTGAATGCTATGAGGCTCAGTTGGTTGCAAAAGGTTTTAGTTAGCAAGAAGGTATTGATTACTTTGAGTCGAGTTGTTAAGCAAGCCACTGTTCAGTTAATTTTCACAGTTGTAGTGTTGCGTGGTTGGAAAATTAATCAACTTGACATTCATAATGTCTTTCTCAACAAGACACTTAATAAAGAGATCTACATGCAGCAACCTCCAGGTTTTGTTGATTCTAATCACTCTTTTTATGTGTGATGGTTGCATAAATCCTTGTATGGCTTGAAATAAGCTCCTCGGGCATGGTACACTCGGCTTAATGGTTATCTTTTCTCTATTGGCTTTCATGCTTCTAAGGTTGACACATCATTATTCATTTTGTTTGTGGGTGGTGATATTTTTTATCTTCTAGTTTACGTTGATGATATTGGTTAACTAGAAGCAATTAAGTCTTGCTTCACTAATTGATTCAGTTGCTGCGCTCAAATTTTAAGCTCGGGATTTAGGAGTTGTTCATTGTTTTTTGGGCATTAAGGTTCATCCTACTACTATGGGTATCATGCTACGACAAGATAAGTATATCCTTGACATCTTTCATGAGCATGCATGTCTTCTTACAGGCCTATTGATACACCTATTTCTACATCAAAGGTTGCTAAAGTGTCTGATTGCTTGTTTTCTGACCCTGTATAATTTTGAAAAATTATTGGTGCTCTTCAATATCTTACTTTTACGAGACCAAATATTTTTTTATTGTTAATAAAGTCTGTCAGTATATGCATGCTCTTACAGATGCACGTTGAGCTGTCGTTAAACGCATTATACATTATCTTAAGGGTATAGTTTCCTTTGGTCTTCATATCACATGTAGCTCTTCCTTTTCCTTGCATGGTTTTACAGATGCTGATTGGGCTCATAGTGTTGATGATCATAAATCTACATGTGAATATCTTGTTTTTTTAGACACACACTGATATCTTGAAAGTTGGGGAAACAACACAACATGGCTCATTCTTCTATCAAGGATGGGTATAAAGCCTTAGTCAATGGCACTTCTGAGGTCATATGGCATCAATATTTATTGTCAGATATGTAGATCACTCCTTTTTCTATGCCTATATATGATTTGGTTTGATAATATGGGTGCTTCTTATTTGTCTACCAAACGTATCTTGCATGCTCATACTAAGCATGTTGATGTTGATTATCATTTTCTACATGAGAGAGTTGCTACAAAGACCATTCAAATTATCTTTATTTCTTCCAAGGATCAACTTGCAGACGTTCTCCCAAAACCTCTCTTCACCTTTTCTTTTATTGTTTTTAGGTTCAAGTTTCAGGTTGAACCCCCACCCTCAGCTTGAAGGGGCGTATTATAGTATATTATGTATTATAGACTTGTATATATTTAGGAAAGGTTTATTATTCTTGTGTTGTAATCTTTAAATGAACTATTGTATATCACCCTACATATATAAATAGGATAGGTTGCCTAACTAATAAGTTAAGCCTCCTATTATTCTCAACTGTTTTCGTGTTTGGAACTATGTTTAGGTGCATTTCAAAAGTATGTTAGGCTTGAAAAAAATATCAAATTGATATATTTTTTTAATATTTTATAATGATTTTGATGTACTAATATCAAAAATAAAAAAAATAAAAAAATCATCTTAATGCTTTTTCAAGCAAAAAGTACTTTTGAAAAACATTCAGCAATATAATACCAAACACTCGCAGTCTACATCTACATTACTAAATTCACTAGCTTTTCAATTCATGTATTTAGATTTATAATACCAAACACTCGCAGGCTATTTTGTGTTGTACTGCTGCTGAAGTCGTCAATCTAGCTTCTCTTGTTAAGGACGTGTTTCCGTAGAGAGATGAAACAAAAGAGAACAAGAAGGAAGAAAAATAAAGCGCACATGACACCACGTGTTTCGGCAATTTATCCTATGTACGTAGAGTTGTAGAGATTTCACTATTACCTTGAGATTGCTACAATAATAATTTTGTCAAGCAACACACACCACCACCCCTAATAGTGAGAATATAAATATTTATAAAAATTTATTTTAATTATACATATTATAGGTGAATGAGAAATTAATCTAGAAAAACTTTTGGTTTTTCTTTTAAAGAACTCTTGATTTTTCTATATTTAATTCTTGATTTATGGTGGCTAATTAAATGTTGATAATAGTGAGAATTAATTCTTCAACCTTTAGGTTCCAAAACTCACTATAAAAGAGGGGTGAAGGAAGAGCTTTTAACTTGAACTTTTTAGATTTTACGCACTCCTCATCTCATTTTTAGTGTTTTTCTTCTTCTTTTTATGCTTTAATTTTCCTCTAAAATCTAGAGTTTAGGTTCATCTTGTTGAGAAATATTTGAGTTACATAATCTTCGGTTCAAAGATCTTTTCTAGAAGCAGATCTAAACCAAGGTGATGTTGTTGGAATTGTCGCACGTGTGCGGCATCGCGGCAATCGCCCACCACCCTCATCATCAGGTGTGGTATGCCTATCTTGGCAAATATGGGAAGACAAGGAATTCTTGTCTTTTATCGGTGAAAAAAAATGAAATGGGAGTCGCCACCTAGTTTTTGGTTACTAAGAACCCTAACTGGTTTTAGAGATCAAGTACGGAGACTAAGGGAAGGTATTAGCACCCCAAATACGTCATACCTAAAGTAAGCTGCATTGTTTTATCGTCTGATAAAAATCTAAGGTCTTATCATGTTGGTCCGTCTATGATTCAAGAAAAGCCCTTCTCAGTAAGGAGGTTCTTATATATCTTATGGGGTAAAACCTAACCGTTCGAATGTCTATAGAAGAACTATATTTTTAATATCGGGAATATGTTTTACGTATAAATTCGTAATCCCTAATATTAAGAAAGCGAAATAATTTTTTTAGAATTTTTGAAATATTGGCCAAGTTCTCGTGACTTTAATAAACTGGTTATTAAAGCCAAAATGCATGCTAATTTTTTTTTTGAAGTTTTCTTTTTTGTATAAAAATACAATATGATTTTTTAGCTTTGAGAGACTTGGCCGTATGCATGAAAGCAAAAATATGTTTTTTGTGAAAACCGGGTATTTTAATACCGGATTTGTATCTTTACGAGATAAAAATACAGATCGATATTAATCAAAATGGCGTAGAAAAATATGCGGGGAAATCGCAATTTCTTCAAAAATATATTATTATTATTATTATTATTATTATTATTTTAAAATGGAACTGGACCGGACCCGACCCGACCCAATTATGTGAGCTGGGCCTGTATTGGCCCAGCTACAAGGCTGGACTCAGCCCAGCCGCGTGGGCTGGGCTGATGTTCCAGCCTAAAACGAACAAAAGGTGTGTACAGTAACCAGCCAAATATAATTAGTGTGCACAGTAACTAGCTAATTAATCTTCATTTGCTGCAGAACTTGAATTATTCACGTTCTGCATGCAAATGAAGATGAACAAATAAAAAACGGAAGGGGAGGGGAGAAAAGTTACCTGGAGCGGGAAAGCACGGTTGTGGTCGTCAGCGGTGGTGGAAGGTGGCCGGGGCAGCAGCTGGGAGGAGAAATGATGATGATTCCAGGCGGTGGCACGACTGTCTTTTCTTCTTCTCCTCTATGCAGAGCCCGCGATATCTGTTTTTTTCTTCCCCTCGTTTGTTTTCGCTCTTTTTATGCTGTCACTCAAGCAAATCTTCCTTTTCCCGTTTCAATTCTCATTCACTCATCTCTCTATTCTCCTTCTCTTTTCTTTTCTTATTCTTCCCTCTCTGTTATGTCCCCTTGATTCTATTCCCTTTCTCTGTTTTTTCTTTCTTTCTTTCGGCTCTTTCACTCTCCTGTCTCTCTCTTTTGGTTTCTCTCTTTTCCTCTTCTTCCCCTGCCCCTCTCTCTTCTTCCTCTCTATATTTATAGCCAAGCGGAGAGAGAGTCCCCCCTGCCTTGTTCCATCAAGACGCAGGAGGGAAACGAGGCTACCTTACCCCTGCAGGGTAAGGTGGCCGGTTGTCTGCAGGGCATGGGTTGTATTAATGGTGGCAGGGTAAAGGGGATGGCTATGTCCGGGTTTTGTGGGCAAGTGGGGTGGAGAGAGAGAGTGGGAAAAAATTTCAAAAATCTTCTTCTCCCCTGCCTCTGCATGCGCAGGGAAGAAGGGGAACAATGCCGTTCAAAACAGCACTGTTTCAGTGTTTTTTTTTTCAAGAAAAGGAAATGTAATTGGGAAGAACCCAAAAATGGGTTATGACAGGAATCTTGAGAGAATCATTGCAAACATCTTAGTTGTACAAATAAGGAACAATAATGCAATACCCTGTAATTTAATACAATCATCAGAAACTTTAAGCCTTAACTTAAGAAAAAAGGTATTTTTTTTTAGAATATAACATCAGGATAGTTTCTATTCACCATCTAATAATTCTATCAATGGATACAATAATACACAATTTATCTTTACACATTAATAAGGTTTCCATGCATACATGCATACATACATACATACATGTATATGTATATATAAATTATTCTAGAAGTATTCATTTAAAATACAAGAGTCCCTCCCCAATGGAAGGTTAGATTGCCTAATGACACTTAAGAGGTATTGAGGCTTTCAATGGAAAAAATATTTGAAACACACACAGAACCATAAAAATCATAGTAAGCATTTACATCAATGTAATTGCTAAGGATTACTAACAATACAAACAAAATCCCATTTCTTTAAATTTTTTTGTGAACTTCTCAAACTTGTATCAATTCTCAAACTTGGTATATTCTCCTTAACTAAAGTTGAATTATCTTTTCATCATTATACACATCAATCTATCATAGTCACCTTGTAGTGAGTTATACATTTACAATCTAGCTTAGCTCCGCTCAATATGATGCATTTGTTTCATCTTATTAATTTATCGGATTCATTTTAATGTTTCCATATTGTGTTCCCCTACACCTCATATTCATTTTGCGTCTCGTTTCACCTCACGAGCACATTTAATTTGTTATAATATCTATCATGTGATTTCTCTCTCTCTCTCTCTCTCTCTCTCTCTCTCATTCTCTATATCAATTCTAATCCCAACATCTATTATACCCATTATGGCTCATCCATATAAATCGTCAAACTAGTTATGTTTCCGGTCCAATTTTGGCTTATAAATATATTCAACTTACATATTTCTTGTGCCAATTCTGGCACATTCCAATGTTTCTTTTAGATTTTCAGTAAAATCTCCCCTTATCATGGAACCTACCATCATTTTCACAATATTCATATCAGTTTCATCTTTAAATAATATGAATACCATACATACATCAATTAATCAATCTATTTAATTCAACAACCTAATCTCATTTAGCCACCATCATTAAGGCCAAATTACATTATCCATCACTCATATGGCTGACTAATTATACAATTCTTCATTTACTTTCTCACATCATTCTAAATAGTAACCAACTTACTTGTTGTTGAATACCGCGTGTCTAGAATACAAAAATTTTAACCCTAGCAATTCATTTTCTTTAGATTTTAAATATTATAACAAATTGTTTATATGCGTCTTCAATGTTTGATCCAAGCCCTCTATGATCTTGTACATTACGTAGAACAATTGGTAGTTATTATCGTACGTCGTTTCATCACTGCTATTAGCATTTTATTACACTGTTATAATTACCACTAAATTTTTATCATGTCATCAACAACACAAAACCTCAATACAACATATTTGCATTATTAGTCATAATTTCTTTGACATCCTCCATGTGCATAGTACACGATCGTTAAATTGTATCAATTACAATTCATCAAATAATTTAAAATACATCACATCTATACCATTGAATTCCTCAATTGTACAACACCTACTATGATCAATGAACTTCTATTCTTACTTTCCAAATGATACGGTCTTTGTCTCTATCATTCACAAGGATTAAATCTTAATCAATTTAATTTTTTATTTCTTCAATAATTCATAACATAAACACAATTTACTACTTTTGTTTAAGAGTTAGGTTTCATCCAACATTCCATTTATAGTTCGACAAATCAGTCATCCCGATAATATTAACACCACACACGTCAATTTAACTTAAATTACATATCCCGGTCATTAGAAAAAGTGTGTTACTAGCCCATTATCGGGTAACTAGTTCCTCTGCCCATTACCGGTAATTGAGTCCACCGCCCAATATCGGGCACTAGGTCCACTGTCCATTACCGGGCACTAGCCCTATTATCGGGTAACTAGTTTCACAACCTATTATCGGGCACTAGTCCTATTACTGGGTAACTAGTTCCATTACCCTTTACCGGACACTAGTCTCATTACTGGTTAACTAGTTCATCCGTTCATTACCGGGCACTAGTCCCATTACCAGGTAACTAGTTATGTAACGGTTTCAATCACCTACATGTGTTACTGTTACTGGGGTCGATTAATAAAATCATAAACAAGTATTTCAACACTTCTTTTTATAATTTCACCATTGCAGTCGATTTATATTATATCCAATTTCTTGCCTTATAGGCACAAGTTCTCATGTTCAATAGATAATTCACATCACATATAGATATAAATCCAACTAACATTATAAAAATAGTTTAATAGTTTACAAGCTAGGTAAGGGAGATGACCTTTACCTTAAGCTTCTACAATAGAAGCTCTTTAGAAGTTGGGTCCCCTTTCGAATGCTTCTCTTACATTCCTATATAACATCCTGAATCAATATTCAAATCTTTTCAATTTATTCATAATATTCATAAATTCACAAAATCAAATACTTCCGTAAACAATTTTCATGGATGTATTTTTTTTTCTCGCTTGTCATTTACATTAGAATTTATTTACACTAACATTAAATGTCCAATTAACTCAATACTTCATCGATGGTTTTCAATGTCCAAAAGACATGACTTTTCATTACCGAATTTTTTTTTTGATGTCCAGAGACATGAATTCTCGTCATCGATTTTCTAATGTCCCAAGACATTTAATTATCTATCACCAAACAATGTAATTTTAACAAATTTGTAAACACTTTAATTGGATTATGCTATTGTACTAAGACAATGAACTTATTGAACAATTTTATAAATTTATTAATCTTTTTTCTTAATTATAATTAGTCTTTTTATACACTACCAGAAAATCAATAAATACAAATGGAAATACCGAGGGAATATTTTCGTTGGTAAATTGCCAACGGATTTTATTGACGGAAATATTCCTTCAGTATTTACCGACGGAATTACAGTGGGAAAAAAATAATTAAAACAAAGCAAAAAAAATGATAACGTGCCATTTTTACCAACGGAATTACCGACGGAATGATTAAACTCCCGTCGGTAATTTCGTCGGTAAAATCTATGGTAAACTGTCAACACTATTCATCATGTTAATTACAAAGGGAATCACCGATGGAACTTTCTGTCGGTATTTTACAGAGAGCTCTAGAACTATTATAGAGTGCTGATTAATATTAATTTAATTATTTTATAGTTTTGTAAAATATATATTTTTAAAAATATTTTTAAATAATTACCGACGGAATTACATACGGTTTGTTTTTGAGGGAATTACCGACGGAATAAAATATTTTTTTTCTCGCGTTTTCCGTCAGTAAATCCATCGGTAATAATATTTTTTTATTACCGACGGACAAAAAATTACCGATGAAAGATTCACTGACGGAGACTTTCCGTCGATGATTTCTTTACCAACAGAATGGTAGTGCAAATACCGACGGAAAATTTCATCGGTAAATCTAAAGATTGTAGTAGTGATAATGTAACTAATAATTACTTAATTATGCTTGAATACTTTGCTATAAAAACCGCTTGAATACTTTGCTATCAAAACCATGTGAACACTCCTTTTTAACAAGAACTAACTTCCTGAAATGGATTTCCTCAACACTATTTTTTTGTATCGGTATTCTTATCATTACACTGGGGTTTGCAATTTGTACTTATGAAGAAAATCCAGAGCTTTCTCAACATTTGGAACAATGCCATGCAAAGGTGACAAAACGTTGTGCAATTGAAATCTCTAATAGTATATACAATAACAATACTCTATCAGAATATTGTTGTCAAAAGCATATAACAACCGGGAAAGCTTGCCATGATGATTTCATAAAACTATTCATGTCAAAATTGCCTAAAGAAAAAGTACTTTTGTTGTAGCTAAAGTTGACCAAATTTGAAACCATTGTGCTGTTATTGTACCTTTGGCACCTATTGCATCAACTCTTTTTATTCTACCTTAAATTGTACTAGTATAAATTGAATGCTATAATAAATATCTTTATTATGATAACATTTAAGTCTTTGGATAACCATTTTGTTACTTTTTTTACTATATTTCATTTTCTCATAAGACAACCTACTACTGAAAAATCTAAAATTTGATATAAATGTTTATATATACAAATCTAAAGCAATGAGACTTAAAGAATTAAAAACCAACTAAGAAACCCCATAATCCCTTAAATTTCTTTTATACAATATTGAATAATGTCCCTATCTACTATCTCTTTTTATTCTTTATTCCAATCACTATTGATGCAAATATTGAGAAACAAATCAAACCTTTTCTTTGGTTTGGTGAGGAGGGAGGTAAAAATTATGCAATGTTAAATGGAACTTTATTGTTCTTCTAAGAAAACAGGAGGGCTGGGTATAGGTTCTTTTACTAGTGAAAAACAAAGGCTTGCTTTTTTAAATGGCTTTGGAGGTTTGGGAGCTCTAATTCATGATTATGGAAGGATATTATACAATATTCATAATAAGGAATCAACTTTAAATATGTCTTCGCTCAGTTTAAATTCTAATGGTAGTGTATGGTCTAGGATTGTTAATGGCTGTGTTTTGGTTAGTGTTTCCTAGAATTTTTAGTGTATCAGATGAGTAGGTTTCCTTGTTATCTAATATGGGTATGTGGGATGAATATTCATGGTTATGAAATTTCAGATGGAGAATGGCTCTTAGAGGAAGATAGATTGATTCATTTGATTCTTTATTCGATAAGTTGTCTAATATATTGTTATTGAGTGAAGTTGATGATAAACTAATTTGGAAACCCAATTGTAATTGTGTTTATTCAGGTAAATCTAGGTGTAGTATTTTATAATCTCCTAGACAACCTAATTCATGTAATTCTTTTTATGGTGTATGGAAAATGATTGGTTCCTCCAAAGATTGGAATTTCTTGCTAAATGTCTATTCTTATTGTGCTCTTGATTTGTTCATCTCTCTTAATGGTTTGGTCTGTCAAAGAACCATCTCAACCCAATAGTTTAAGCTGTTAGGTGAGGTTCGAAGATATGAATTATATTATTCTCCAACACATCCCCTCAAGTGAAAGCCCTTTGGGCTTGAAACTTGCACAGACCCACATTACCTTATACTTAATTTTTATCAAATAAATGGGGATGATGAGATTCGAACTCGTGACCGCTTCATCATTAAGGCTCTGATATCATGTCAAAGAACCATCTCAACCCAATAGCTTAAGCTGTTAGGTGAGGTTCCAAGATATGATTTATATTATTCTCCAACATGGTTCAATGATCAAATAATAAAAGTATTAAATCTCCCATTTAATGGTCTCCCCATGAATGTCATATGCTAAAATCTAATGTTGATGGTTCTTTTATTGGCAAACCTAAATTGGTTGATATTAAAGGGGTTCTTCACAATCATAAAGGTTTGGTGCTTGATTTTTCCTCCACTCATATTGCAATTCGTACTTATAAAGAAAATCCAGAGCTTTCTCAACATTTGAAACAATGCCATGCAAAGGTGACAAAACGTTGTGCAATCGAAATCTCTAATAGTATATACAACAACAATACTCTATCAGAATATTATTATCAAAAGCATATAACAACCGGGAATTGCCATGATGATTTCATAAAACTATTCATGTCAAAATTGCCTAAGGAAAAAGTAATTTTTTTTTGTATGTTTTTCTTGCAAACCATTAACACAAAATCATGCTGTGGAATAGTGTTTAAGGCTTTGCAAATAAAGTATAAGGTATTGGATTTGGATGTTACTTCCACACAAACTAATATTTTTATCGTCGTTGTTTCAATAAATTAATTCAGGTAATTTTTGCAAATTATTTCATATACATCATGCTCCGTTATGTCCATTTCATTTGTATTCGTTTTCTAATTTTTGATTATCCATTTCTTCTTTTTTTTTAGGGTAAAATATTACGTTTTTCTTTCTGAAAAAAAAATAATAGTGAACAAACCATAATCAATGATGGTGCAGAAGAATTGTATTATTATTAAACGAATCATAATCAATAATCGAATGAAAAAAATGATACAACAGTAAAATAATCAAATTAAATTCTAAACCATAAAACAAAGGAAAACTAGAACCATGAATGTTTATTCTTAACCACAGCCTTGAATGAATGAAGTGGTGACCAAATTCTGTTGAATTAATATTGCTGAGAGCTCTATCTTTCAGCCGTGAAAGCCCAATTTGCAGATGCTAACAACTTTGACTTCAGATCCTGGCGAAGGCATTCAGGCATTTCTTGGCCTTTTAGCATCCCGAACCAAACTATCTTCAATTTTCGACGTTTCATTAGAAGTAATCAGAGGATAC
>Ga0307515_10013036_pt1 | contig 15576 bp, 16 predicted proteins | sample 17_EM_MG_FD_194513 | JGI IMG/M metagenome (GOLD analysis project Ga0307515, IMG submission 194513) | Populus trichocarpa ectomycorrhiza microbial communities from riparian zone in the Pacific Northwest, United States - 17_EM | ecosystem: Host-associated > Plants > Roots > Unclassified | place... | reverse complement strand
ATTAGCTTTGCAACCTACCACGTTGCACTTATGATCTTTCGTTAGATGTCTCCCCGCGCACAACATGCACGCCGGCATCTTCAAAGATCCACATTTCGCATCAACATGTCCCCACCTGCTGCACACTCCGCAAAAGGAATCTGGTCCGGCATTCACGAACTTCTCCACATCATACTTCACTCCTGCCGCCCTCAAACCCCCCTTCAAAACTTTTTCTGCCATTTTACTTCCCTTGACAGCAAACACAACCGAAGATGCTTTCTTTCCTTCCGCCTTCTTCTTCTGCACATCTTTCGGTCCTCCAATCCAGTTGATAGCGAGGGGCAACACCACCCCCTCATTCTCAGCCTGCAATTCCTGCCTCAATTTTTCAAGTCCACCTCCCGTCTTCTTTCCCAAATACCTATCAAAATTGACGCCGTGCATTTTAACTCTCTCCCAGAGTTCATTTGTCTCGATGTCCACAATCCCTGCGTCCACCTTTCTTGCTGCTTTAATCACAATTTCCCTATACCGAATCAACATTTCGGCTGTTGCTGCAGGGGTCGTGATCGTTGACAAGCATCCTCGGGTGTTCTTCGTAACTCCCTGGATGCGAACGAAATGTGGGACTTTTGCCTCAAAAAGTGCTCTATTCACTTCCGACGAAATATCCAAGTCTTTCTTCTGAGAAAGGGGGAGGCCATTATCCCTCTTAAAGGTGACTCTCCTCTTCTCCATCGAATTTTGTCCTGGGGGGACCGGCTTCATCTCTTCCTTCTTTTGCTGTCTCTTCACTTCTGTGAAACCGTCCCCCTTCTTCCTCTGCTGCTGTCCCGACTGTTGTTGTTGTTGTCGCTGTTCGGGTTGTTTCTTTGGTGGTGGTGGCGCTACCGCCCTCTGCGCCCACGTCTCCTTCTTCTTTTCTTCCAGCTTCTTCGCCGGTTGTTGTTGTGCGGGTTTCTTAACCTCCGGCTTCTTCTTTTCTCCTGCTATTGGTCCCTTTGGTACCTCCTTTACCTCCGGTTTTTTCCCCTCCTTCTTCTTTTGTTCCGGTACTGCTGGTACTACCGGCCTTTTCGCAATCGTCGCCTGTCCACTCGGGGTGAACCTCGGAAACTCCTGCCTCTTCTCTCCCGGTGGGATAACCAGCGCATGTTTAGATGCCTCCAGTTCCTGTTCCTCCACCTCCATTTGCTCGAGCAACAGCGCTACCTTCTCATTTTCCTCCGCCGAAAAAGTCGCCCCCGGCTCAAACTCCACGTCACTCATATCTTGACCATTCTCCGGGGTGGCTTCTACCTGTTTCCCCCTTCGAATCTCATCTTTTTTCCGGCTCTCTTCCGCCATATCCTCGAATCTCTTAACCACCCTATCGGTCAATTGATCCACCATCTTTTCCATGCAAGCACTCATTGCATTTTCAATCGTTTTAGCCATATTAACCGGAGCTAACTTGGCCACCTTTCTTTCAATCTTCTCCAACCTCTGATCGAGTTTTTCCACCCTCTTCTCTTCATACTCCCTACTCAACTCGACCTCAGTGAAAATCTTTTCCGACGTCTTGCGATTGGAGGTAACCCCCGCATCCGTATGATTCTGTCTTGCCGCCATAAACTCCGCCTGCTTTAGGCACCACTCATCATATCGCTCATCGTGCAACTGATTTGTGGCCATAAAATCCCTCAGCCCGTTAGTGTTCCGAAGATACTCACCAACAAAAGCTTCCAGATTAACTGGCCCATTCTCATTCGTCAACGTCTCTGCAGGCTTGGCCCAATCAGCCTCCAACTTTTTCCTGCTTGGCGTCTGCGGCATATTAGGGATTGGTTGATCGGGCGTTACCGGCCTCTTCACCCCCTTCCCCTTATTGCGCTTCTTTCCTTTCTTGGTTGGCGTCATGTAGGGCGACTCGTCCCTCCACTCCACCTCCGTCATCATATCATCTTCGTTGTCGCTGCTGTCGCTGATTTCGAATTTTCTCGGAATGGGTGTGTGGACTTTCCGGGTCTCTTCCATTCCCCCCTCCTCTTCCGCGTATTGACTGGTATTTTCCTCCGACTGAATGTACCTACGCGCAATAATTCCAGCGCTCGCCCTAGGAGTCGAGAAAGGATCCTGGGGAAGAGCACTCAGAGGTAGGCCCATAAGGCTTCCCTCGTAGTTCGTAGACGGGAGGGGGGACAAAACCCTTTCCCTCGGTGTTCGCGACGGGAAGGAAATCTCACTTCCCCCGTAATTCGTAGTTGGTGGTGGTGAAGACAGCCTTGACGATTCCTGACTGCCCACGCTTCTGCTTCTCTGTCTCGTAATACCCGTAACTCCAGTTTTTCCCGTTAGGTCGGAGTATGCTCTCATTTCGTCCAAATCGCTAGGTAACTGTCCGGACTCAACTCTGGAGGTCGCTTGACTCTGCTCTCTCCTTCTCAAATCATCTTCGATACGTGCCTTATGCAAGCCGTATTCGAACTCATCCTTTTTCTCTTCGGCCCTGAGCCTCTCGTACTCTGCCATTCCAAAAAACTCACGATCTTCCCGAGCTACCTCGGAATTTGTAACCGTACCCTCCTCAATGAGCGGTCCGGTAATCTTATCGAGTAGGCCACCGATGTGGCTGCTGGAGGTGTCCGAGGTCGCAGAACTGGCCTCTTCTCCCTTCTTTTTCTCCTCCGCCTTCATTCTCGCTACTGCTTTCTTAAAGGTGGTATTTGCTCCGAAGAGACTCATCGTGCTTAGCTTCTGGGTGACTGAAAAGTCGTTCAGTTGAAAACCGAAGCAAAAATTGTCTGGCGATGTCAAACTTGATTGGATAAAATCGGTCTTGGCAAAACTAAAAGGTGGTGTGGTGTGTTGTCGGAGGTGTGTTCTTGGCCAGCTTGAGATGATCTGGATGAGCTGACTGTTGGTCAACTGAATATGATTTGGACGGGCTGACTTTTAGCCGGCTGGAGACGATCTAGACAACCCTGACATACTCACTCTGAGATGGTTCTTGGTTAGCTGGATGCGATCTGCACACGCTGGCTCTCATCTGGCTGGACGCAATCTGGATGGGCTGGCTCTCGGCTGGCTGGATGTAATCTGGATGCGCTAACGCTGCGCTGGCTGGATGCAATCTTGATGGGCTGGCTTTAGGCTGGCTGGATGTAATGTGAACCAGCTGAGAGCAGGCTGGATATGACGGGTTTTGGGGTTTAGGATTCTTTTTTACTGAAGGGGGCGGCAAAGCCGCCACCATACCTAGGACACTCTATAAGTACATTCTGATCATAGTTGAGCACCAGTCCACTAACTTTGTGTCCCCAGTCCTGTTCAATTTGTGCACAGAAAAGCTGTCCGATGTTGGGAATTCCAACATCTACTAATATATCTTTGAGTAATGTTAATTTGGTACTTCTGCATACACTGTGGACAGGCATTTCTCTGAAATATTGTACCTGTTATGATACAGGGTGGAAAATTGGATCTTTCTGGGAATGCTGGAGGCGGGAAAGATGGGCTCTGCATGTATTTTGCCATTTATTGGTAGCAGACAGTAGGTTGAAATCTTTTGCAGAGTCAATATAGTATCAGCTATGAAGGGCAAGATATGACAGTGTCTCCTCGAAATAGTCAAGATTGGTATACCAGCCATTATGCCTGAGCATCTGGCGAATGTAATTAACTTTATTACTTGACCAATATACCTCTTTCACATTGCTGATATGCAGCAACACCAGGAAAAACGAGCTTACACAACGAGTCACTCATGGAGAAGCGGATTTTGTGACTGTAATTCATAGCATATTGGACGCATGGCACTATAAGGTCCTACGGACCTACACATTGACTACATTACTATGTTATGCATGCCATGATGGTCTACTATTGATAAGTTTTCAGAAGTAGAATGATATTAATTTAGTTGAGCTTACTCCTGTCAACTGAACATTGCAAGCTAGCGAACAGAGAGAGTCTGGAAATGCATTTAACACTGGAGTACTTAGGAAGCTATTAAGGTCCAGGGTTATGCTCACTTGACTCTTCAGATCAAATAACTTTCACTTGTCAACCACCTCTCTGCAGCCCTTCTTTCCCTCACTCCCAAAAACCACCACAATCACCCACTGCATTTTAGATAATCTTTAGTAAGGTGTCTCATTGTGTATAAAGGGCACATTTGAACTGTAGCAGCTTGTGACAGACAGGCTTCACTACTTTTTGCTACAGCACTGGACACCACAAATTGCAAAGCTGGCACAAATGTCAGCAAAACGAAGTCCCTTATCTGCAATCCCTAACTCATACATTATAAATGAGTAGCCTAGGCTCATAGGTACTACAGCCTATCAAGCTCCAGGCTAGTCGAGTTATTTTCACGTAGTGTTTCATATGAGACGCCAGGCCGTTTGCTCACTTGCACTAGCCTAGTGTTCCCAGGGTAGTCGCGAATAGCCCGAACCCTTAGCGGCCGCTACCGAGGCAGACTGGACTCGATCTCTGAAGAATCATAGTTCGCTACCGAGAGACTGCTGAAGATAGTTAGCACGATATAGCCCTCAGAATCATTCAGAAAAGCAACAACCGCAATCACAATTACTGTGCCCTAAAGAGAACTAGCAAAACATAGGTACGTTCTATCTCTTTTCACACGTTACAAGTGAAATTTAAAGTATTGATTAACCGTTCCTAGATACCTTGTGTACATACTCCATACTAGCGATAAGAAACACAGACTAGATGTACGACCGTCAGTCAGAAGTCAGCCGAGAGAGCTACCCACATGGCTTTCCATCCCATATATTGCCCAAAATGAGCTCCCATGCGCGTAGGGTACATACCAGAGCGCATATTTTCAAAAGGAGGAACTGAACTAAGATACGAGTTATGTTGCATACTACCATAGGAGTGAATGTGTAGCGATAGACTGAGACAACAGAGTAATCGTACGGTCGAAGCGGAGCTCCAGGTGGAGGGATCCTATCCATACAGAAAAGAACGACGATACCCACACCAGAACTTTAGGTACCATCATAACTACTAGAAAGAAGTTCGTTAAATTAGGCTAAGCTACATACTGTCAAATGGCAATCAGAAAGTAACGCAGCAGCGTGCCGTGAGATGCGGTATAATAGGCTATGGCCCCGCTATTGAGTAGGGTTAGGTAGCGACCGGTTGGGGGAGGCGCCCCGTGTTTTCGAGACGACTGCGACTTACTGCAAGTTACTGGTAGTAGGAGAGGAGGATATAACTGTGTTTGATCATTCAACTCTTTGTATCAACTTACTTTTGGCCGATTCGGCGTTGGGGTTGACCCCTGAGGCTTGAGCTGACGTTGTAAGAATTTTATACTGGAGAAAATCCATCTCAATGGCCATAAAACTGTATACAAGCAAGATGCATCTCCAGTTTTACTATGAGGTATTTTGCTTTTATAAAGACGAAGCCCGATAAGGCTAGTACGCAGAAGACAAGGACGATAGCAATAATGAGAGAGTGAATATCACATTTGAGAATGATAATGGAGATTAGAGCGTGAGAGATGAAAGGAAGGAGTAGTTAAAGAAGGAATAGGCGGATGGAAGCAGTGACGAAGTGGAAGTCGGTGAATATGAAAGCGGCAGCGAGACTAGAGATGAGGATAGGTACGGAGACACCAGGACGAAGATGAAGAGGAACCCCGGAGTACGAGGATGTAGAGGATGATATAGAGGTGGAAAAGTAGATTAGATATGTGCGGTAGCTAGGTCTGGGATGCAATCTGTTGCATCGGGGCATTCTAGGAGTTTAGTGCTTGCCAGAGAGCAAACACTGTGATCCCCTTTAGGATCTATGTGGGAAGCCTCAAATCGACCACTTCATTAACATTGAAATCTTTGTTGCGAGGATTTATGATTGTAAATTCGCCTTAGAGGACTGCTGTTCTCAGCACATCGGGCAAATCGAACATTGTCTCAAAGTCGAGGACCGCATGAGATTTCGTGCGTTTCACTAGCTACCCTATTCTTGCACCAGGACTATAAACATATACCACACAACTAAGTGTCGCTCTCCATCAGATAGCCTACAAGTAAATCTCCGGGGTTAATGTCCACAGAAAATAGAGACCCGATGATAGTCGAACCGGTATTCGACGATATCGAGTATAAGTCTGTTATAGAAGCCAAATATCCCCCCCAAAACGAATGGAGGCCCCACGCCCCCCAAGGGTACAAAGCGCCCCCAAGGTACCTTCCCATCCAGATCTGACCCCATCCAACAGACAGACTTTGAAGCCCGGCTGGCACTAATCAATGCCAATGCAGATGACGAATATATTTCGCTTTCCGATTGCCCCCAGTCTTTGTTAAGGGCAACATTCAGAAAAGTGATCATATCAGACTAGTCGACAGATCTCAGATCATTAGCTAATTGATCTGCGCAACGTCATCGCCTTCTTCACTTTCTCACTCCTCAGCCTGATGGTTATCGTTACGAAGAGATGGTACGAAGCGGGGTCAAGTGGTAAAGGTGCATAAATAGGTGGTGGGTGGAATTGCGTTAACCGCTTCCTATTATAACCTGTCCATCTTGACACACTGCTTCATCGACTATCACACCCAGACATCGCCTCTCGAGATGTTGCATATCCGGTGGCAAAGGTGGCAAAAGGCCGTGTAACAGTCGCCACTCTCTTGTACTATATATTTCGAGTCTTTCTGCTTCTCTCTTTTCTGTATAATAGTACATACATGCACGTGCGCACACGGGTTTCCCCTTCGTATCATAACACGAGATATATCGATATGGCAAATTATCTCGCCTCAAGTCTCGAGACAAATTCTCGCAGGAAAGTTCGGGATATCTTGCTCGTGCTCATCACTAAGTTAGCGGCCGTAGTTGTGGTTCGAGGGCTCGGGAGTTAAGGCTATTGCGATATCAATTCGTCGCATGAAGCGGAATCCACAGTTGTGCATCTCGAGGAGATTGTGGCGGGAGCGGAGATCGCAGTAACATCAGGAGAAGTCGTCGGTGTTTGTGGAGGGGTGCGGCCGGCAAAAGCTTAAAGCTAGTACATAGGAAAGCTCCAGCACTTATGTATGTACATACAAACAAAAATCTCTCCAACGTACAACCATTTCTATCGACGCCCCCAACCGGAACTGTCACACAACCTTCACATAACTTTCACTTTGTTCGTAGAAACTGCAGAGCCGGGATTGCTCGATCTTTGTAGCTCTCCTATTGTTAAGACCCCACTCTGAGCCTTGTACAATAATACTCATTTCTTCTTGATCTTCAATTCTTCGCAAGATTTCCATTCTTTTCACCGTCTCCGCCCTTCGAATTTCACCGACTTCATTAAAGCTAAAATTATCGAAGTTCCAACATTCACCATATTATTATGAGACCAAAATCATGTTCACTCACACCAACAACTAAGTAGAACTTTTACACTTGTGAGTGATCGTGACTGTATAATTGGTTGGGGTAAATCTACGCCATATAGACGTGTCTGGCTGACAAACTGGTGGGCACAACGCGTGTGCAGTTGCCAGTATTTTTTACTGAGGTTTGGATGAACTGCATAAGCCACCGCCATGTATCCCTTCGTAGTATGTACCCACCTACGGTGCTGCCCTGTCTGGAAAATGACGCAGCAACCCTCGCAGCGCGCAGTTCATTTGAGGACTGAGTGACGAAAACGCCAACTTGGCCGGTTCGCCTTGACGGATTCAAGGCTGCCTGTTGGTTACTTGAATCTGAGACATACACCGCCATAACACCTAGATATCTCTCAGGCGTTCCAGTACGTGGCTCTATTTCCAAGTCAGCCTTCACCCAGGAAGTCAACTCCTTACGATACTTTGGCATTACTCAGTTATCTAGGGCTAATCGGCGACCTGGGGAACTGCAGTTTGCTAAGTGTCATGCCATTTCTAATACCAGGGAGCGGGGCCTAGATTGCAATTCAGATGCCGCTAATCAAGTATCTTTCGGTCGTTCATACAGTGGAGGGGAACTTTGATCGTTCGCTGCTATTTCTTCAAGCCCCAGTAGCCAGTATATTGCGCAGTATAGGAGTAAGATTTTCGAGCAACACAATATTGTTGGACGCCCCAGCCGTTGCGCGGAGTGCGCATTGGACACGACTAGTGAGAATAAACAATTATGGGGGCGCACAAAAATATTTACCAATTGGCGATGGCGCCCCAGCGGCAAAAGTATACTCTCACATGCAAACCCCCGCAACAAACTACATTCCTCTTAACTTATGAATGGGGCTTTCTGGATTTCACGGTGGGTTGGTACTCGGTTTCTTGATTTTTGGTCATGTTGTATCGGGCTGCTTGAGACCACGATATCAACCTTACAGTCGCTCGTCCAGCCACAAGGTTGACTCAGGGTCTCCCCACCTTATCCCCTGGACTGATTTGTTTGGCTTAGCCGAAACTTGGACGGCTGAGTTAGCCAAGAGCGCAAATCTGGGGCATGCAGATACCTTCTGCAATGTACCGTTCTGAAACCGTAGTATGTTATAAACTCACCGATGCGAACTCTAACATAGAGATTCTCCAAACATGCTAGCATGGTGCCAAAGACGAAACCACAGTATATCACCCGACTCTCACTCTTCGTCCTCAGCCTAGGGTTGATGAAAACGACAACAGCAGCCCCTTTTCAAACACCGCAATGGCTGAAGGAAATAACTCCAATCAAAGGCAACAACATGCACGACGAGATACGCTGCTATGCACTTCCTTACGGCGTCATCGGCCTCATATCACACCTATTGACCTACTACACAATCGCCTTACTCTCGGTGGGGCGGTCCCCAATCGCTCCCTGGCGAAAGCTCAGCTCTCCACGAATAGATCTTTGCCTAGGTATCTTAGGACTACTGGGTGGAAGCTCCGTTACGATCTTCACCATGATTAGATGCCAGCAGCGATGGCAGTTTATATTGATCGCGGCGTGGAAGGCAGCGCTTAGCATAACACTCGGTTTTCTGAGCGTCCACGTCGCATTTCTCGCACACTCGGGCAGGAAAAGAAACAAGCAGTGGTACACCGACATGCCCGGGATGTCCGACTTGGACAGGGAAGCGTTTAGGAGTGCCCTGTGGTGGCTGGTTCTTTACGTTTTGGGAACTATTGTCGGGCTGGTCGGGCTCATCGACCTTGTGATCCAGTCCTGGGGTGAACCGGTTATTGTACTATCCAGCAAGATTTTTGGAGGTATTGCGGCAGGGGTGATAGGGTTGACCTTTCTAGTCCTTCTCTGTACGAAGTTCAACGGCTTTGTCTTCGCGGCATGTATTGTGACCTTGGGCGCTTTATCGGCATTGTACAGCGATTGGGTGCTTGCTGGTTTGGCTGGAACCTTGATTGGAGTGCCTAGCAGCGATAACACGATTTTGTACTTTGCATATTTTGCGGCTAAGAGGTTGCCTTTCTTTTCGTTTTGAGATTTTTTCTCGGTTGCTTATACGGATTTTTCTGGGAGTTTATGTTGGGTTGTGGAGCCTTGGTGTGTGTCTCTTTGGGATAGACGGGTTTCTTTGGTTTTCTTGTACATTTTCATCTCCTTTGTTCTGCTCTTCATCGATCCGCGTGTACATATATAGACCAGACTCAGCTCACAGTAAGACGATTGGGTTTCGTCTTGTCGAGATAGGTGCAGCAAGTTCTCATTCCATAGCGCTTGAATATTGTGCTATTTCTCGTGCATTTTTTCCTCGAGTCCATTCCCCGCTGCGCAATTCCAGTGCCATTTCCGTAATGCCGATGCTCATACTGCGCGTTTATTACCATGAGTAAATGCACAAAAGAAAATCTAACCTGGTTTTGACACTCAGATACATTCACTTTGACGGTGAGTATCTTTATAAGATACCTTACTGTTGTATGGCGAGCTAGCAAAAGAGACTATAGTATTGTCATCAGATTCAGAGAGTGAGATAAGATGGACTGATTAGATTAGTGGAGATTAGATAATAATTTAGGGGCTAGCCGTTTTAGCTTAACCACAATAGTAAACATAGTATCTTGTTTCTCTAGAGTACCCCGTTTTACATATCCCCCCTACTTTTCTCCGAAGTGAGCACTATTGGCCAGTCACCATGCGTGTAGGGTAGGTACAGCGTGGCGAGGTTTGTGCTATCCCCGCGATAGGAGTATCCGCGCGATTGCTGTAGTGAAGGAACGTTGTGCTCCCGTAAAACCAGCCGTCTGTTTACCGTGTAATTAAATTTGAAGATCCAGAATGAACTTACGGGTAGAAATATCTCAAAGCGAGAGCAGTATAAGCAGCAGCCTTTAACATGAATACCCCATTAAGCAGCACAAAATCGCACTTTCCTATTTTATGATACCTTTCCACCACACAAGTGCCTTATTACTTTCGGCTTGTACTCAAAAGGCACAAAAAAGCGCATTTATGACACCCAACCGAAAATCCCCAACCAAGCCCCCAGAACGACCATCCCAGCAGCCGAGGCGCAGAAGCAGAGCTGAGATATAATCGATTGCTCAAAGAATACTCAAACGTAAAACATTGTCTCCTTCAACCGTGCATGCACACTTACCTCCCTTATGGTCCGATCATCAGAAGCGGCACAGGCACTGGCATAAAGAGCTCCGCGCCTACTCATCAGCTCGGCATAGCGCACTGGCGCGCAGACAGCGATAGACTTTGTTGCACGACAGTAAAGGTAGCAAAGATTGTAGGTCTATACTTATCAGCAATTAGCGTTGCATTTGCATATATGAGTTGCAGTGACAGCTGACCAATTTCTGGATATCGTTTGCACCAAATTTGTTGTCGTCGTGAATTACCTCATAATAGGTTGGCCTGGCAGTCCCAGTCCCTCTAACTGCAGCATGAGAACACCTCCGACAACACACCACACCACCTTTTAGTTTTGCCAAGACCAATTTTATCCAATCAAGTTTGACATGGCGAGAAAATTTTTGCTTCGGTTTTCAGTTGAACGAACTTCAACCGCTTAGAAGCTAACTTCGATGAGTCTCTTTGGAGCAACCAACAAGAAATCTACCTTCCAAAAGGCCAAGGAAAGGATGGATAAGTTACTAAGTGAAACCAGCGCTGCAGGCACTAATGAAAGCAGCCACATTGGTGAGCTGATCAAACATCGCGAGGGACCTCTACCTACGGACCCAGATGGAACAGCAATGACCACCAAAATCGCTCGAGAGGAGTTAGGAGATTATCTGGGGGGACCTGTGGTCCTTCCCAGGAATGTTTTCAACAATACAGTACGAATGCAAAACGATGAGGCAAGGGAGAAGGGACACCCCAGTCATCTCGTGTCGACAGTTCACAGCGGCAGCAGTATGGACGAAGAAGGAAATTTGGTATACAAGCAACTGCGAGTGTACACGATCCCGAGCGACGGTTCAGAACTGTCCTCAGTACCAGCTACGAGCTATGGAGGAAGCGAGATTTCCTTCCTGACTCATACACCGGGGGATGTTCAATCTCCACGACCAACTACGGATTACAGTTTGATTTCGTTCCCGTCTCAGACGCCGCAACAATTGACAGAATATGAGAGAAGCATCGCAGGCTTCCCACCAAGTGCCGCCCCTCAGGACCCGTTCGAGACACCTAGGGCCAGCGGACAATCAATATTGGTGAAGAGATATATTCAGTTGGAAGAAAATGTCAGTATGCATGCAGCCATGGAGGAAGAAGAAAAGGAGGGGGGAGTGCCAAATACCCTGAGAAGAAGCGGCACACCCACTTTTGAAAATAGCGACGGAGACGACGCAATGACAGAGGTGGAGTGGAGAGATGAGGAAGTTTATCTCACACCTACCAAGAAGGGAAAGAAGCGCAATAAGCGGAAGGGAGTTAAGAGGCCAGTAACGCCCGAACGACCAATCCCGAATATGCCGCAGACACCTAGCAGGAGATAGTTGGAGGCCGATTGGGCCAAGCCTGCAGATGAGGTGACCAATGAGAAGAAGGAAGTTAATCTTGAGGCGTTTATTGGTGAGTATCTTAGGAACACTAATGGGCTGAGGGATTTTATGATCAATAAAGCGAAATATGATGATAGTTATTCGGAGTGGTGTGGTGAACAGGCGGGCCACATAGCTGCGAGACAGAATCATACGGATGCGGCAGTGCTGTCGGTACGAACAATTGCCCAGAATATACAGGTGGAGGTAGAGATGGGAAGGGAGTATGATGAGGAAAGGGCGGACAAGCTCAATGAAAGATTGAGCAAGATTGAAAAGAGGTTGGCCAAGATTGCACCAGTGAATATGGCCAAGACAATAGAAAATGCAATGAGGGATTGTATGGAAAAGATGGTGGAGCAGGTAACGGATCAAGTGGTGGGAAAACTTGAGAAGTTGGCTGAGAAGGAGAAGAGAGAGGAGATTCGAAGGGGGAAACAAGTAGAAGCCACCCCTGAGAAGAAGAGATGAGTGATATCGAGTTTGAACTGGGGGCAACTTTTTCAGGGGAGGAAAATGAGAAAGTGGCAAGGGTACTCGAGAAAATGGAGGTGGAGGAACAGGAATTGGAGGCATCAAAACATGCACTGATTATTCCGCCGGGAGAGAAGATACAGGAGTTTCCGAGGTTCACCCCGAGTGGACAGGTTACGATTGTGAAGAGACCGGCCATTGTGCCAGCATTAGCAGAACAGGGAAAAAAAGAAGGAGGTGAAAAAACCGGAGGTGAAGGAAATACCGAAGGGACCAAAGGCTGAGGGAAAGAAGCCGGAGGTTAAGAAACCAGCTGAGAAGAAACCGGAAAAGACACTGGAAGAAAAGAAAAACGGTACGTGGGTGCAAACAGCGGCAGCACCACCACCACCACCACCACCATCAGAGAAGCAACCCGAGCAGAGACAACAACAACAACAACAACAACAACAACAATCAGGGCAGCAACAAAGGAAGAGTGTGGACGGCTTCGTGGAAGTTAAGAGCCAGCAGAAGAAGGAGGAAATGAAGCCGGTCTTCCCAGGCCAAAATTCGATGGAGAAGAGGAGATTCACCATTAAGAGGGATAATGGCCTCCCCCTTTCTCAGAGGAAGGATTTGGATATTTCGTCGGAAGTGAATAGGGCACTTTTTGAGGCGAAGGTCCCTCATTCTGTTCGCATTCAGGGAGTCACAAAGAACACCTGAGGATGCCTGTCAACGATCACGACCCCAGGCGCAACAGCCGAAATGTTAATTTGGTATAGGGAAATAGTGATAAACGCAGCGAGGAAGGTGGACGCAGGAATTGTGGACATCAAGACGAATGAGCTCTGGGAGAGAGTGAAAATGCATGGCGTCTATTTTAATAGGTATTTGGGAAAGAAGACGGGAGGAGGACTTGAAAAGTTGAGGCAAGAATTACAGGCTGAGAACGAGGGAGTGGTGTTGCCCCTCGCCATCAATTGGATCGGAGGACGAAAAGATGTTCAGAAGTAGAAGGCGCAAGGAAAGAAAGCAGCGACGGTTGTGTTTGCAGTCAAGGGTAGTACGATGGCCGAAAAAGTTTTGAAGGGAGGGTTGAGGGTGGCAGGAGTTCAGTATGATGTGGAGAAGTTTATGAATGCCAGACCAGACTCCTTCTGTGGAATATGCAGCAGATGGGGACATGTTGAAGCGAAGTGTGGATCCTTGCAGATGCCGGGGTGCATGTTGTGCGCGGGGAGACATCTGACAAAGGATCATAAGTGCAATGTGGTAGGTTGCAAAGCTAATGCAGGACAGAACTGCCCCCATAACATTGCCAAGTGCGTTAACTGCAAGGGAAATCATATCGCAAAGGCCAACTGTTGCGTTAAGAAACAGGAGGCAATTAAAACAGCGAGAGAAGAAAGACGTACCTGGAAGGAGAGAGAGGGAGAACGTCGGAATGTGACAACAGATCAACAAAAAGACCCGGAACATACAGAGGATGGGGGACCATCGACTGCAGAAGCGGAAAAGAAAGCTGTAGAGGATGGGAAAACAGGAAAGGAGCCGGAAGTCCAAGTTGTTGCAACACAAGAGACGGAAGGAGAATTTTCTAACGCAGGGACCAAAGAACCCCCCATGACGCAATGGTGAAATTCATAATGCATAATTGTGGGAGGGGTTACGATGCGATTATGATGGTGTTGGAGAAAGGAATCGTTTGGGGGGCAGATGTTGTGATGATGCAAGAACCGTATGAGGAAAGAGAGGGATACAACATCAGCCACCCAGGATATAGATTGGTTAGGGGAGGACAAACAATGACCGCGATGAGGAGCAATACATATCTGGAGTTTTCGGAAGTAGATAAGGGGGGAGATGGATATGTACTGGTGTTTGATATAAAATACCCGTCAGGTAGAAAAATGAGATTGGTGAATGTGTATAATCAGCTGAGACAAGAGTGTGGAGTGAGAAGTCAAGGCAGACCGGCACAGACAGCAAGATGGAGCAAAATTATGGAGCAGGAAAAGATCTTGTTGGGAAGAGATTGGAATGCTCACAGTGATAGATGGGACCCACAGTGCCCACCAAAGCAAGATGCGACCTTCTTGGAAAATCTTATGGATGAGTACGATTTGATCGATGATATGGATGGGGAAGAAACCCATACGAATACGAGAAATGGTGAAACTTCGGGATCGCTTATTGACTTTTTCATTACTACAGCCTCGATGGCTGATAGATTAGAGACATCAACAGATTTGGCAACTACTTCAGATCACGCGATTGTGTGTGCCCAGTTAAGTTGGGATGAAGGGGAAGGAGTCAAAGTGTCACGAAAAATAACAGGATGGGATATTGATGGGCTTAAGTCACAAGAGGAGGAAGAAATTTTTAAAAAAGCCCAAAAGAGTGGAGGGATAGGAGCCTAAAGAGACCTGTTTTGAATGAGAGGAGCAGTGAAGAAGATTTACAGATGGAAGCTGAGTGGATACAGCAAAATTTCGTTAATCATCCTAATAGGTGCTGCAAAAAGATTAAGGTTTGCGCGAGATCTAAGAGGTGGTGGATGCAGGAGATCGTGGACAACCGGAAGATTTTGGGATTGATAAAGAGAGCTAGAAGGAAAGGGGAAGCATCGCAGCAACAAGTTAGGAGGCAGCGAAGCAACCTGAGAAGAATGATCCGACAATCAAAAATGGAAATGTGGAGGAAGTTTCTAACTTCAGCCACAAGAGATCAGGTCTGGCAGGCATTGAGATATACGAAACCATGGGGACAACAATCGATGAAAGCTTTGAGATCCAGGAGTGGGGAGGTGGCGGAATCCTGGGAGGAGAAAGCGGAGTTGATAAAAGAAGAAGCATTTCCGAAACCTTTGAAGGGTGTGGAGAGAAAGGCCCAAGAAGAGGGAGGAGAAATGTGGAAAAAGATTACTGATGAAGATATCTGAGAGGCTCCATTTAATCAGTCAGTTCAAAAGGCACCTGGTCCGGATAGGCTGGGTTTTAAGGCAATCAGATTATTGTGGGACTGGGATTCTCAAAGGATAATCAATATTCTCAAAGCGTCATTTAGGTGTAAGGGCACGTACGCCAGCGTTCGGCCTTATAGGCATACGTATGGTAATTATGGTATACGGTTGCAAACGTGGACTCGAGTGATAGTAAAATAGGTGTATAGGTAAGATTATCGCTAGAGGTCT
>Ga0307515_10013035_pt1 | contig 15577 bp, 17 predicted proteins | sample 17_EM_MG_FD_194513 | JGI IMG/M metagenome (GOLD analysis project Ga0307515, IMG submission 194513) | Populus trichocarpa ectomycorrhiza microbial communities from riparian zone in the Pacific Northwest, United States - 17_EM | ecosystem: Host-associated > Plants > Roots > Unclassified | place... | reverse complement strand
GGTGAGTGAGGTTGGTGGGTTGGACTAACAACTATCCAGGAAACACAGATACGCGGTACTACTGGAAGTTGACGCGGCACATCTTCCGCTACTCGCACGGCCATGTGGACGATTTGCGCGAACTGCATACCATTGATGAACGTATTCGTGCCACGACTTTTGCAAGGATGATCAAGTTTTACTCGATGCTGATTCTTAATGGTGAGCCTGACCGTATACTTCCCGCGATCACAGGGTTAAACCGTACGTATCTCTACAGCCGACGAGTCGAGAGGGCTATAGATGATTGGAGGATCGCAGACGAGGTGCAGGTCGTGGCTTTGAACCACAAATTTCTCACATTTCGACGTCGATTTGTCTTAGGTTCTGGTGTTCCTCCTTGGATTGTATGAATATTGTATTTTGGCACCAGCCCGTGGGGTTCAAGTTGACCACAACAACGGACAGTGGAGGTTCCAACCCCTGCTCGCATAACTAACATGGAGGCGTGCCATTGGCGTTTGTGCTGCTTCAGGCCCACTCGGAATTCGATTGCGTGCACGAACCGGAAATTTGACGGGTCAATTCTATCACCGGCATTCCTACAACGTAATTTTTCATCAGCCAGTCATTGCGCGAATGGCCCAAAGGCTTCCAGTATCTTCTGGTGGGCAAGCTTTTACGAATGGCGATTGTCGGTCCGAGGTTCATGTTGAACGAGCACGACCAGACCTAACGCTGGAGAGTCGGGAGACAACCGTGAAGTATAGATGAGCAAACAGTGCGCTAAATATACAAAACAGGAACACAGCACAAAACACCAAAACATGGCGTGTGATGAGTCACACCCACTCAACAGTTCAGCCCGTCCGACAGTACGTCCCTTCAATACCCGTCCAGTCCCTCGGCCTCATTCCCCGGTTTCCTCAGTGCGTTCCTTATTATATATCTTTCTCCTCTTATATCCAGTGTACCGTGTCATTCCAGGTTAATGCATGACATTGCTCTTAGTATAGGTCTATCTGGAACACCTTTGCCAAATGTAATTCGTGGCTTACCCAGACTGTCACGAGACATTAGTGACCCTCACGGTGCTCTCAAAGAGCAGCAGATATGGAATTAAGTCTGATCATTTCCTGGTAGTTCACTAAGCCCTGGTTATAACCATCCATCCGGTGGCACTGGAGCTCGAAACCCGGAGCAACCAAAATTTCCAATTTCCGACACCCCTAGACCTTTTGTGAACTTGGGTTCGTCCATGCAACATTATTCATTTTTTCCTCCACTTTCGTTCTAGTCCTCCTCGATCGCGTCTCCCTCCTCTCTTACTCATTTGCGACCCCATATCTATAAGAACGGCCTGCGATTCTAGTTGGAACATAGTTTGGCGGGTAGCCAGCTGGCCTCGGGCACAGAGCTGAACGACCTTTTTTCTCTGATGTGCCCTCTCAGTAAGCATCAAGCTCAACGCGCGCCGATAAATCAGAATTCGGAATATGTCCGGCCCCCCTTGTCCGCCTTTGCAACTGACGTCAAACTCATATCCAACTCACTCTCTTCCGGCCGTACAGGACCCCGAGCTATACAAGCTTATAGGATTGTGGAGGATGGAGTAACCACCCAAGAAGGTGCATAAGAGTATATAGTGCAAGTAACCAGTCTCCAGCTATTTGCATGCGAGCACCCTTGACCTACGTCAAAGGAAATGATTATGTACCTTCGTCGTACTCGAGCGCTGGTCCTGCAAAGTGGATGAGGCCTGGTAAACGGCTCGCGATCGATCGCCACAGGTACGTAAATGAACACCCCCTCAAAGCCTGAAATAGTAGTATTGATATCGTAGGGCGTCTGTTCTGAGTGGCCTTTCAAGTCCACTCGACTGAATTCGTCGACCATTCGATCTGTCGTCCAGCTCGCTCCCATCACGAGCGGGGGAAACAGCGTCGCGGTCCTTGCCTCTTGCTTTGCTTCCAATAGTCCCATCCCAATGGTGTCTCGCTCTCACGTTTCATCCTCGTTTTTTGCATTCCTGTTCAAGTCGGAGCTGACGAAGATCGAGGTTCTACATACGCGTCCATGAGAAGTGTGAAAAGTGGTGTCTTTAAGTTGGAGCACTGCACCCTCAAGTCCTCAAGCACACGGACTGTTCGCATTGAACTTATCGGCGCTGGCAAATGGCCAGGCGGTGCTGTAGGTATTTTGGAGCACATTCAGCGTCGTATAGAAGGAGTGGACGGGCTCTTTCCGCGTCTCTTTGCGTGCCGGCAGTTGGACTGATCAGTCGCGCGTCTGGGACGCGGCCAGGAGCGCATTGGTCACCCGGGGAAGCCACGAATTGCACTATGTGTGGCCAACCGTTTATTCGTGATATTGTGAGTCGCATCTCGCTTGTGTCGGCGAACGTACTGACACGAAACGGTCGCAGATCGAAGAGGAGCGCAAGGGGGTCTTGAATAAGATTGAATACTCTGCCTTGGACACGGATCTCTAGCGCGATCTCTGGTGCAGCGCAGGTTTGCCGCGCGCATGTGAGTTTGGAATTTGAATCAAATGAGCCTGTTCCATTCAGGTGGACATATAAGGTGACTACTGACGCAGAAGAGTTGCGACAGAAAATTATCGATCATTTGGACGTCCATTGACCTGGCCTGTTTATCTCCATCGCGCCGCGACAGCTATACTCTACTCCAAACTACATCGTTCTCTTTCCTCTCCTATTCCATCCCCCCAGACTTCTCTCAATGCGATCATCCGTTGGGTTGGAGAGGACATCTTGTTAACTGCGATGTCAAACATTGTTGTCCTCTAGCAGGCGTGATCTGTGACCTTAGGAAGTATGAATCGTTTTTGTATTCACGAGGATGTCTTTGGGCAAACACACACCACGAGCGCTTATTCCGGTTTGTAATTCGACTCTCGTCCCTTATCTACTCGTTCTCGCCATGGGGGGCGAACCGGCGCCGCTACTCCCAGCGTCGTATTCTGCTTTCAAACGCCCTAATGAGGTCTCACTCTCACGTGTCATCCTCCTCTTTTTCCTCGTCGTGCTCCCAATGTTTTTCTTGTCCGAGTTGCAACTGCCAAGCATCGAAGTTCCCTGGGGCCATGAAGACTATGGAAAGATGTGTCCTCAAGTTGACGCATTGTATCCTCAAGTGCACCGCGAAATCGCACAGAACCTATCCACGCTGTATGATTCGCAGAATTTCGTTGAGATTGCCGCTGGATGGCTAGGAGGTGCTGTGCGTATGCCGTGAGTGCCTAGTAATCACATCTAGTTGTTCTAGTGACTTCTATTCGTACCAGAACCGAGAGCTTTGACATGATGGGGGAAATAGGTGTAGACCCGCGCTGGGAGGTCTTTATAGACCTACAGCTGCATCTCAAGAAGGCTTTCCCTGCAGTGTATGTTGTCTCTTTGGCCATTGCTTGATGCGCGCTTACTGGCGCTCTTAGCCATCAAGTGCTCTCACTGACGAAGGTCAATACCTATGGCTTGTATTACAAATGGCAAGGCACGGACCCATCTTTAAAGCCCATTCTCTTGATGGCTCATCAAGGTGGGCCCATACTCTGGTGAATGTGATGTTGTTTGAATACCGCTTGCAGATACCGACCCTGTAGACCCAAGAACGATTGACCGGTGGACTCACCCACCATGGTCTGGTCTGTATGATGGTATGTGCTCTGTTGGTATAGGTAGGCTGTAGTGCTCATATGCACAGGCGAGTGGATTTGGGGCCGGGGCTCTGTGGACAACAAAAATGGACTGATCGGGATGCTGTAAGTGGCCAGCGTGCAGAGCTTCTCTATAAGGCACTGAAAAGCGTTTGTAGTTCCTCTATTGAAATTCTGATCCAAAACGGTTTCAAGCCCACACGGACGGTTGTTCTCAGTTTCGGCTTCGACGAAGAAGTCAGCGGAGGCAGAGGGGCGAAGGCACTTTCCGAATATCTTCTTTCTCAATACGGAGAAGACGGAATTGCAATGCTCATCGACGAGGGAGGTTTGTTACCTGATACTCACTAACTTGAACCAAAGCTCAAGGTCTTGCTGATAGGTGAAATCACTGACGCCTATGGTGCTATGTTCGCTCTTCCAGGGGTCGGGGAGAAAGGTTATCTTGATGTTCGAATAGAAGTTCTTACCAAGGGGGGTCACTCAAGTATCCCTCCCCCGCATACAGTAGGTATTTTTCGGGCCCGTAGTCGTCTATTCGACCAAAATTGCTCTAGGGTATAGGCCTCCTCTCCTCTTTCCTCGTCAACATCGAATCCAATCCTGTACCCGCGCATCTCAACCGGCAAACGCCGATCTACGAAACAATAAAATGCATTGGCCAACATGCACCAGATATTTCACCCTCATTGCGCCGCGCGATCAAGCGGTCGACTACAAACAACCGCGCACTGCGCGATGTCGAGAAAGGCCTGTTCCCCTCGAACCCCCTCATCAAGGCGGTCGTCTCCACCACGCAAGCAATCGATCTGTTTAACGGCGGCATGAAAGCCAACGCACTTCCAGAGCTGAGTTGGGCAGTCGTGAACAATAGGATAGGAACCGAGTCGTCTGTCAAAGTAGTGCAAGAACGATTCACAAATTTGATCGCACCGATTGCAGCGGAGGCGAATTTGACGCTCACTGCGTTTGGCAGGAAGGTGCTGAATTGGACCGTCGATCCGTGGGTCGCCGCTGGGGATGTGATACTGAGCGACGCGTGGGGCACAGCACTCGAGCCTGCACCGGTCACACCTGCAGACGAGACGGCGGCACCGTATAAGTTGTTGAGTGGAACGATCCTTGCCGTTGGGAAGGCAGGCGGACAGGCAGGCGAGGAGACAAAGAAGGTATTTGTCGCTCCTTCCGTGTTCTCAGGTGGGTCTTCAAACACTCTTCTGGGTGAGTGAGGTTGGTGGGTTGGACTAACAACTATCCAGTAAACACAGATACGCGGTACTACTGGAAGTTGACGCGGCACATCTTCCGCTACTCGCACGGCCATGTAGACGATTTGCGCGAAATGCATGCCATTGATGAACGTATTCGTGCCACGACTTTTGTAGGGATGATCAAGTTTTACTCGATGCTGATTCTTAATGGTGAGCCTGACCGTATACTTCCCGCGATCACAGGGTTAAGCCGAGCGTATCCTTACAGCCGACGAGTCGAGAGAGCTATAGATGATTGGAGGATCGCAGACGAGGTGCAGGTCGTGCCCTTGAACCACAAATTTCTCACGGGGTCGACGTCGATTTGTCCTAGGCTCTGGTGTTCCCCCTTGGACTGTATTAATACTGTATTTCGGCACCAGTCCGTGGGATTCAAGTTGACCACAACAACGGACAGCGGAGAGAACCGAGAACGGAGCCGAGGTTCCAACCCCTGCTCGCATAACTAACATGGAGGCGTACCATTGGCGTTTGTACGTGCTGGTTCAAGTCCACTCTGAATTCGGTTGCGTGAAATTTAACGGGTTAATTCTATCACCGGCATTCCTAAAACGTAATTTTTTGTCAACCGGTCATTGTACGAATGGCCCAAAAGCTGCCACTATTTCCTGGTGGGTAAACTTTCACGAATGGCGATTGTCGGTCCGAGGTTCAGCCCGTCCAGTCCCTCACCTCATTCCCCTGTTTCCTCAGTGCGTTCCTTATTATATATCCTTCTCCTCTTATATACAGTGTATCGTGTCACTCTAGGTTAATGCTCTTAGATGCATGTATCTGGAACACCATTGCCAAATGTATGTAATTCGTGGCTTACCCAGCCTGCCACGGAACATTAGTTACCCTCACGACGCTCTCAAGGAGCAGTAGATATGGAATTAAGTCTGGTCATTTCCTGGTAGTTCACTGGGCCCATGTTATAACCATCCATTTGGTGGCACGTACGTACTGCTGGCCTTGCTCAGGCACAGAGCCGAACGGCCTGTTTTCTCTGGTGTACCCTCTCAGTAAACATCAAGCTTCACGCACGCCGATAGATTAGAATTCAGAAAATGTCCAGTCCGCCTTGTCCGCCTTCGCAACTGACGTCAAACTCATATCCAACTCACTCTCTTCTGACCGTACAGGACCCCGAGCTTAGTATACAAGCTTATAGAATTGTGGAGGATAGAGTAACCATCCAAGAAGGTGCATAAGAGTAGTGCGAGTAACCAGTCTCCATGCTATGGGCATGCGAGCACCCTTGACCTACGTCAAAGGAAATGATTATGCACCTTCGTCGTACTCGAGCGCTGGCCCTGCAAAGTATGAGGCCTGGCAAACGGCTCGCGATCGCCACAGGTACGTAAATGAACACCCCCTCGAAGCCAGAAATAGTAATATTGATATCGTAGGGCGTCTATTCTGAGTGACCCTTCAAGTCCACTCGACTGAATTCGTCGACCATTCGACCCGTCGTCCTGCTCGCTCCCATCATGAGCAGGGGAAACAGCGCCGCGGTCCTAGCCTTGCTTCCAATATTCCCATCCCAATGGTGTCTCGCTCTCACGTTTCATCCTCGTTTTTTGCATTCCTGTTCAAGTCGGAGCTGACGAAGATCGAGGTTCTACGCGTCCATGAGGAGTGTGGAAAGTGGTGTCTTCAAGTGGGAGCACTGCACCCTCAAGTCCTTAAGCACACGGACAGTTCGCATTGAACTTATCGGCGCTGGTAAATAGCCAGGCGGTGCTGTACGTATTTTGTGAGTGCTTTCAGAATCGTTTTGGTGTGTTTGCCATGCTAGATAGTGAAGTAATTGGAGATTCGCACTACAAAGCCTTCTACACTTAACTTAGATCTCAACAAGGACTCCCCTGCGGTTGTGCCGCCTTTTTGACTACCGCCTGATGCCCTCTTACATCGTGTCTAAGCTCTCGCTCAATACATACCTTAAAACCCACCCTCTTGATGGCTCATCAAGGTAAGGCCGTCCCTTTGAACATGTGGAATTGATTGAACGCAGTCCTCAGATGACCTCTCTGTGGCTCCAAGAACTAGACCCAACACGCCGTAATCTGGTCTGTGTAGTGGTATATATGACCATTTCTGTAGTATGGGAAAATGGATTTTCGGGGACTGGACGTCCGGGGATCAACCATCCCACGTGCTGTGGAGTCATATCAACCTACCGAGGTGCCTGCGTCAACTTTCTAGATGGCTGGGGCCTGCCTCCAAGAAAAGTATTTGGGTTGAACCGTTGCCGGAACTAATTTGTGGACGAAAAGTGGTGGCTTACCACGTTGGTGGCATACTGGTGATAAAACTTCGAGGTATGCGAGGTTTTCAAGGCAAGATCGATCAAGAGGTCGGAAAGGTGCACGGCGATGGAAAGCAATGCGCCAGCTGCGATTTACGAAACCTAATTGATAGAATGAGGGCCCTGGGTACTGTTGAGCCGCGATACGGGTGTAGAGGAGCAATTCTCATTCTTTCTTCGGACGCCCGGCGGGGGTGAGTTGGAATGACGATTGGTATGCGAAAAAAATGCAACTGAATAGTGGTACCTGCGGCGTTTCCAAAATTTGATTAATTATTGGAGGGGGCGGGAGCGCTTCAGACCTGTCCACCTCCCACCTCCCACCTGACGCCGGTCGAGTCAGTAGACGCAGGGGCCCAAGGCCGTATTTCCTCTATATTTCCTCTATATTTCCTCATAGCACTTCTACTACATGGAAACGGCTCCGGTTGCTCACCCTGTGCCTGTCAGCCGCCCCAGCGTTGCCCGTACGTCGGAGGAAGACGACTCTACCGTGGAGCCCAACTTCCCGCCCATAATGACCCCCTTCGGTCAACTGAAGCGAGAAGCATCCCAAATACTTCCAAACTTGTTCCTATCTGACGCCTTGACGGCCCGATGGGGCGGTACCCTGGATCGACTGAAGATCACGCACATCATCTCGGTGCTAGAGGAACCTATTACATTTCCGAGGACAGAGCAACCTCTGAAGCTTCTTCACATTCCCGCTTCAGATAGTTCCACTACCGATTTACTATCTTTCATGGATCAGACAACTGAATTCATCAAGGGGGCGATAGAAACGAATAAACGAGATCAAGAGCAGTCCGAGACAACCTCTATCAGCGCGCCCGCAGCCGAAGAAACAATAGACGGCGAATCTCCGATGTCACCGGGCCCAACGCAGGAGGAGAACAGGGTCCTCGTCCACTGTCTCGCCGGCATGAGTCGAAGCGCGACCATTGTCATTGCATACTTGCTTGCCACTACTCCAATGACCGCCAAAGAAGCCACCGAGTTCGTCCGCTCGAAACGCAGGGTCATTCGGCCCAACTACGGATTCACCAAACAACTTGAACAATACGAGAGACGCTACTTTGCGTCTACAGGGAAAACGTCCACGCCGAAGAAGAAGGTGGGAACCGATATTGCGAGTAGAGTGCAATTGTATCGAGATGTGGTCGCAGGAGTGAGGAGGGAGGTGTGATTAGAGACCACTGGGGTCAAACTCACCCGCAATGCATTGCATCTTGATAGTCCACTTCTACTGGCCATACTTCTTCTGAGGCGAAGCAAATATTGATTCATGTTGACATAGTTTGATAGCTAGGTGCATGCAGTTGTTTTGTTTGCGACTCGTTTGACTCAGCAGCCCGTGGAAATTTGTCTACCTTCTTGCTCTCCCTCATTTTCTCGTCCCCTCGTCAGTCCCGGACCACACGCAACGGGCTCGAGCTTTTCGGATCGAACTTGCTGATCCGCTAGGGCACCTGGTGTCGCCAAATAATATGCACCTTTAGCGGGTGAATAGAATCCATGAGCCGAAGTAGCTACGAAGGTTTGCTGTGTGCTGGCTGTCGAAGTATTCGTTTTCTCGTTCTGATTGTTACGGTTCGATTCTTCCTATGGCGACCGGGCTTCGGTTTGCAGACCTTCTCTCCAATTTCTTAGCAATTTTCCTCTCCATTTCATCGCGCAACAAGCAGCAATAAAATGGGGGCAGCAGGGGTGAGACAAGGTATTCAGTATATACACAATGAAAATAAGTCCATTTGTATTTCTATCCCGCACCCGACAAGTCATAATATTGTGCTCAGTTTTGATTTCGACGGAAAAGTTATTGAAACTCAAGGAGCCTAGAACATATCTGAGCACCTTATTTCTGATATAGAGAGACGGGTTTGCAATGCCCATCGGCAAGGGGAATGTCACTCCAAAATGCTCCATAAATTTGACGCGAAGTTCAAGGGACTAGGTGGAATGGGTGACACCTATGACGCCAGGTGCTTCTTTCCAGTGATCCGACAAGACGGTCATATTCAAACTCTTTGCCTAGCGCGGCCACTCCCGCATAAAGTCTGCATTTCCGTCAGACTCACGGCCGGCCCTCAATCTGACCAACCCGCTCTAGGGCGCGGGCCTCCTCTCCCCCTCGAGCCAACCTGTAGCCTGTATCCCAGGGTAAACGCCGATCTACGAAACGATCAGGTACACCGGTATACACTTACTACGCATTTGCCCTCGCCACACCGCACGGTGCGCTCGACGACGGGCAACCACGCGCCGCAGCGGCTTCGAGGAGTCCTGTTCCTCGAATACGTTCATCAAGGCTATTGCGTCCACCAAATTATTTGACTTGACTAGCGATGTCGTAAATTTAGCGCACTCTAGAGCGGTGATTGACAACCAGTGTCGTCTGTGGGTACGACGGTTCAAGAAACAGACCGTGATCCTTGCGTCCTCTGTCAATTTTACGCCCGCAGCGTCCGATCAGGTGCTGAATCTGACCGTCCAGCGTGGGCCGTGGTTGGGATATGCATCGAGCGACGCGTGGGACGTCGCACGATCCTGCACCAACTACACTGACAGGTAAGAAGGTGGTGGAGCATGGATTGTTAAGTGGAACAATTCATGGTGTCCAGAAGGGAGGCGGGCAGCTCAGGAATGCGATGTCTGACGAGCTCTGGCATGCCGGGTACTATCGGCCGTCGAGCGCCGGGTATGCCAGCACCGATCCGACGTTGTCTCTTGAACCCCTTAGTCTCCTCAAAGCGAGCGAGCATGGCGACTCAGCCAGCCACGACAGAGAACCAGTAAGCACCCTCTACGGCTAATGGGTTCGCATTAATTGTGACTGACGGTCAACCAAGCCTGTACCTGGACCGTGTGGCGCTTCACTTCAATTTAGGTCCATACCGCTGATTTTGGGTATCATACAGAAATTACGTTGCAAGACATCCCAAATCGGGAGTATACTCTCAGGCTATTTGTGGCAGATGTGGAAAGAGAATTACAGAGGAGAGACAACCAGACCTGGACACCAACTGGACGCCTGTATGCCCCTTATCTTCCACCCCGTAAACATCCTGAAAGCAGTTGGTGTGTAGAGATGTTTCTCCGACATCCGAGATGCGCGTGGAGATCCAAAAGAAGAGTAGTCATTCAATTTGGCCGAAGTACCGACAGACGAGCGACGTGATCGACCTCCGAGGGCTTTTTAGTGATTATTGGAGCTGCAAAGAGCACGCGTTTACCGTACCGAGTTAGTCGTGATCACCAACCTGTCCGCTCATAATTATCTGATAGGATCGCGCAGGGCTCATTGTCATTGGAAAGCATAACTGGTCTCTTGAGTTACAATTCTCTTCAAATGCTACAGTTTGTCTCTTTGCAACTGCCCTCGCGGCCAACTACTAATGTTCATATAGGCGGAGTCTCTACGCTCGTTGCTCCATGAACTTGAAGGATTGCTAAATGAATATTCCCCACTAATGGCTGCATCAACGGAGAGGGCTTTAGACAAGGTTATTAAATACGGGGTTGTATTCGCAGAGGTCAGTTCTCCCATAGAAAGAGCAGCAATACATTGACACCTCCTAGTTGAATCCAATATCGAAGGCAGTCCTCGGTGTTGCCAGTGTCACGTTTGAGGTTCGTGCTCGTTACAGGTGGACTGAAAGGAGAGGTAAAGCTTCAATGAGTTTAGCTTCTGAAAGAACAAAACAAATACGACCAGATACCATCGGTCATTTTCAATCGGTTGCAGCGCATTTTACGGTTGGCGGATACGGTCGTGGATGAAATAGTCTGCGAAGAGACAAAAATTTTGGAGGAGGTTATCCCGCAAATGTTTGAAGTAATGCAAAGAGTCGCACAATTTTCGTGCGACTATATCAAATATGGACGTTTCGGTAGGCAGTCATTCCTCCGGAGAGCAAGTGCTGATGATTGCAGTGAGAATAGCAGATGGGCGGGTCCACCCAGAGACGATCGAGGAAATGGATAGAGAGTTGACCAAGGTCATCGAAGACTTCGGCCATGCTGTGAATGTTGAGGCTCTCCGCCTGGTCAAGGTAACTGGTAAGCACTCATTGTCGTAAACTGGAGATGTCAATCCTCAGTAGTTTCGTGTAGAACAAGAGCTTTTGCTTGGGAAGCTCAAATTTGTTGAGGCAGGCTATGACTTGGACCGCCGCTGTATGAGAGGCACCCGCAAATCTATTCTTAATCGGATCACGGCCTGGGTAGCCAATCCACAGGAGAGAAATACCTATTGGTTCCATGGTTCACCTGGGATTGGCAAAACGTCACTGGCTCATTCAATCTGTGAGAACCTTCACGATCAAAAGCAGCTTGCTGGAGCTTTCTTCTGCCGGAGGGATGACCCGCATTTGAGCGAGCCCAGAAATATCCTCCCGACGCTCATCAATGCACTTGCCGGAATCCTCCCCCCTTTTCGAAGCCTTGTGGCAGAACGTCTTCGAAACGACCGAAATTTGACATCAAAATCGATGAAGGCGTCAGTCTTTCTTGACTTCGTCCGCAACCTTCCTCGCCACCCCAAAAATACATTGGTATTTGTCATTGATGCTCTCGACGAGTGCGACAACATTCAGAGCCGTCTAGGTGTCCTGAGGGTTCTGACCGGCGCCGCTGCACAAGCTCCGTGGCTCAAGGTCATTATCATTTGTAGACCCGAAGCCGATATCCAACGTTTCTTTGATGGCATCCGGTCATCACATTTACGATATGATTTGGCGACAGATCAAGACGCCAGTGCTGATTTGCGAACCTTCGCCCAGAAGCAGTTCAATTATGTGGCTTCAAAATGGCATATTACCACCCCTTGGCCAGAAGAGACGATTTTCAATGGAATTATCTCACGGGCGAATGGCCTTTTCATCTTCATCAAGACCGTTGTTCTTGGGCTCGAGTATTGCAAGAACCCCACCGTGTTATTGAAGGCAGCCTTGGAAGGCTCAGACGGTACCGGCTTAAACTCTCTATATGGACTTTACTCCAGTATCCTAAAACTACGAATAGCGCCAGGCGATGCCGAATTTCAGCGGCTGATCGGCGTGCTTCTTATAACGGCTCCGTACCGCTCACTGGGCGAAGAGACGCTTGCAGAGTTGGCAGGAGTGGAGACCAATCTTGTGAAAAAGTGGGTGGATGATCTCAGCTCTTTGCTATATCGAGACGAAGGAGCCAAGGGAGGGGTTCGTGTCCGGCACCTGTCAATTTCCGATTTCTTTATCAGCAACGATGGTCACTGCGAATATCAAGTCAACCTCCGAGATGCACATGTGCAGCTTGGCATTGCTTGCTTGAAGACGATGGTTGGACACCTCCGTTTTAACATCTGCATGCTCGAAGATTCCCGGATCGCTAATGCAGACATTGAAGATCTCCAATCCCGAATCAACCAGAACATTTCTGAATCTTTGCAATATAGTTCTCTCTATTGGTCGAAACACCTCTGCTTTACTGGTGAAGAAGGCGATCCGTACGTATGGGTAGGCTTGAAGGAATTCTTTGGAGGACTGTACCCATTATTTTGGGTTGAAGTATTGAGCGTTATGGGGGTGATCCCGATTGGAGCTCCAAGCCTTCGGAGAGTAATATCTTGGGCCAAGGTTAGTACAGCTCCGAATTGCTTTCAGTTTGCATTCAAAGATGATTTTAATTTGCTGTAGAATGCCGATTCAACCCTTCTCGAGAGAATACAGGACATATGTCATTTCATCATCGCCTTCCACACCCCCCTCTCTATCAGCACTCCACACGCCTATATTTCAACCGGACCCTTCCTACCTTCACAGTCACCTTTATCAAGCACATTCAACAGATGGTTTATTAAAACTATCAAGGTGCAAAACGGGAAATTGTTGTCGTGGCCATCACCACCATCGGAATGGGTTGGGCACACTAATCCAGTCATCTGCATGAGTTATTCCCCCAGCGGGCGGCAAATCGTCTCCGGGTCCAATGACAGGACGATTAGAATCTGGGACGCCGAGACTGGCGCCCCTATTGGCAAGCCTCTAGAGGGGCACACAGACTATGTCCGCTCCGTAGCTTACTCTCCTGATGGGCGCCACATCATTTCGGGATCCGGTGATAAGACAATTCGAATCTGGAGTGCAAGAACTCGTGCCGCAGTCGGCAAGCCTCTAGAGGGGCATACCCACGATGTGAGGTCCGTCTCTTACTCTCCTGATGGGTGTCACATCATCTCGGGATCCGGTGATAGTACCATTCGAATCTGGAATTCCGAAACTGGTGCTGCAGTTGGCAGACCTCTCGAGGGGCACACTGGCCCTGTGCGATCAGTTGCTTACTCTCCCGATGGGCGCCACATCATCTCTGGATCTAATGACTGTACCTGTCGAATCTGGGAAGCTCATACTGGCTCTGCATATGGCAAGCCTCTAGAGGGCCATACTGATTATGTGCGAGCAGTTGCTTACTCTCCAGATGGACGTTACATCATCTCTGGATCCCGTGACAAGACGATCCGAATCTGGGATGCTGGGACTGGTGCCACAGTTGGCCAGCCTCTAGAGGGGCACGCGGGCTACGTGCGATCCGTTGCGTACTCTCCCGATGGAAGCCACATCATCTCTGGGTCCAGCGACAAGACGATTCGGATCTGGGATGCGAAAACTGGTGCTACAGTAGGCAAGCCTCTGGTGGGGCATGCCGACTATGTACGGTCTGTTGCTTACTCCCCTGATGGGAAGCACATCATCTCCGGATCTAGTGATAGGACTATTCGAATTTGGGATGCTAAGACTGGTGCTGCATCCGGCCGGCCGCTAGAAGGCCGTGCTCACCATGTGCGATCCGTTGCTTACTCTCCAGATGGTCGGCATATTGTCTCTGGATCCTATGACAGTACCATTCGTATTTGGGATGCTGAGACTGGCATTGCAGTCGGCAAGCCATTAAAGGGCCATACTGACTACGTACGGTCAGTTGCTTACTCTCCCGATGGGCGCCACATCGTCTCCGGATCTAGTGACAAGACGATTCGAATTTGGGATACCGAGAGTGGTGCTGTGATAGGCAAACCTCTAGAGGGCCATTCACATTATGTGCGCTCCGTTGCTTACTCTCCTGATGGCCGGCACATTATCTCTGGGTCCTATGACAATACGGTTCGGATCTGGGATGCGGTGACAGGTGCTGCAGTCGGCAAACCTCTGGAGGGGCATACTCACCATGTGCGATGCGTTGCTTACTCTCCCGATGGTCGGCACATCATTTCAGGATCCAGTGACAACACCATTCTTATATGGGACGCTGCGACTGGGGCTATAGTTGGCAAGCCTCTTGGGGGGCACACCAGGAGTGTGCGGTCAGTTGCTTACTCTCCCGATGGCCGGCACATCATCTCCGGGTCCAATGATGGTACCATTCGAATATGGGATGCCAATACTGGCACTGCAGCTGGCGAGCCTTTGGAGGGGCACATTGACAGCGTGCTCTCTGTTGCCTATTCTCCCGATGGGAATTACATCATTTCTGGATCCGCTGACAGGACCATTCAAATTTGGGATGCCAAGACTGGTGCTATGGTTGGCCGGCCTTTTAAAGGTCACTCTGATTGCGTGTGGTCTGTTGCTTGCTCTCCTGAAGGGCAGCGCATTGCTTCTGGATCTAATGATAACACTATTCGTGTATGGAACTTATTTCCACATGCTCCAATCCAATCTGACACACCTCCTACCGATCTTTTTGCTTGGCCAGACCGTGATGGTTGGGTCAGAGACTCAGAGGATGGCTTACTATATTGGGTGCCCCCATACTGCCAAACAGGGCTGCGTTCACCTTCTCTCCTGACAATCCCTTTGACTCCTCATATTCAGTCGGTTTCTCTCGATTTCTCCGACTTTGAATTTGGAACCTCTTGGACCACAATTTTCAACAGTGAACAGACGTGATCTTTCCTCTGGGCTCCGTGCATGTAGTAGCTATTCTTTGGTCGTTCCGATCTCCTTCACTCTCTCGGATTCTTTTGAAGCAGATTCATTGACACCTAAAATGTATCTCCTCCACGTATAAAGTCAGACACATATATTGCCTTGCATGCTTTCCCCTCCTCAACTATGTCGCAAATATCGGAACGGGGGTTTTAATGGGTTATAAGGTTTTTCACTTCTGTGACCTTACAGACCCCCCGACGGGTTTATAAGGGGGGTTATAGGGTACCTTATAAAGACCTTTATATGCAGTTTCTCTAGTATATTATGACCCGCATTGCTTATCCATTCACATCCTTGGAATCATACTTTGAGAGCAGACACGAGATTAAGAGCAATCTAGTATATTGGAGACCAATGCGGAAGCTACAGCACAATCAACAACTGATTCA
>Ga0307515_10013034_pt1 | contig 15577 bp, 2 predicted proteins | sample 17_EM_MG_FD_194513 | JGI IMG/M metagenome (GOLD analysis project Ga0307515, IMG submission 194513) | Populus trichocarpa ectomycorrhiza microbial communities from riparian zone in the Pacific Northwest, United States - 17_EM | ecosystem: Host-associated > Plants > Roots > Unclassified | place... | reverse complement strand
TATAGGACTAAGGAGTAGAGGCTAAACTAGGGATCTTAGTAGTAGAAGACGTTTAGGCGGACTCTATAGTAAAGTTAATAGTTTAAAGATAGAGCTTATATAAATTATAGAAAATAAGGTTACTTCGCGAGGGATTATAAAGATAGTTAGAGTTATTATATAATAAAGGGAACCAGATTGGCAGAAGATATATATATATAAAGGGATAATAGTATACTGTAAGGAATAAGAGAATATTTAATCTAAAGTTTTATATTTTATTATAATAACGCATACCAAATTTATAAAGACGCTAAATATAGCGTAAGCTATTAGCTATAGGAGCTAAACTCTATATAGTATAGAGGAACTAATAAACTAGTTTATAGACCGAACATTAAGGATAATAAATTTAAAGAAGGCGAAACATTTTATAATAATAAGGTAATAAAAGTAGCTTACTAGGAGTATGCGGGCCTTAAAAATATTATAATAGAGGTAGAGGATAATTCTACTATAGAATAGGGAACATTAGTAGGGATTAAGACCCCGCTAGATATGATGTCTATTGCTTTACGAGACATAAGAGAAGTAGAATAGCGAGCTATTTTGGCACTTAATAAAGGCAAAAGGCTATAGGCTTAAGATTCTTAAGATAAGATAAAAGACAACTAAGATTTTTAGGATAAGATAAGGTAAACCTAAAGACCTATAATAAGCAGTAATTAATAAAGTAGGGCAGCAGCTTAGTTTAAAGATATATAAATAAGCTTAGGATAGAGTTTCCTATAGGCATAAGACTCTTAAGATAAAATAAGTAAGGTTTAAGATTTTTAAGATAAGATAAGAATACTAAGCAAGCCTAGTTGGACGAAGGTAGGAGTAAAGCTTAAGTTGGAAGTAAGCTTAGGATTAAAAATTCTATAGAACTAAGACTTTAAGATATAAATAAGGACTATTAATAAGATTAGAGAATCTACGGCATAAGTAGTAACTAGATTGGGAGATAGATATATAGACCTAGAGGACTTACTAGGAGAATATAGTATTTAGTCTAAAGATTGGAAGACTAATACTAAGACTAAGAAGTAAGGAGACTTTAAGGATCTACTTATAAGACGCGAAAGGAAAGAAACTATAGAGGAATTTAGAGTAAGAATAGAAACTAGATAAGAGATCTAGAATATTTAGATATATATAAGATAGAGCACTAGTATAAAGAATTACTAATAGGCCTAGAATAGGTATATTAAGAGCTAAGTGACTTACCAAACTAGAAAATAAAGAGGATTTAGGAATTCTAACTAGGTTTAAAGAACGACATATAAAGGGCTGTTATAATATAGTAATAAGAAGATACTTCCTTACGGATAAGCTGTATACACTCTAATAGCTATACTAAAAGTAGTATAGGTAAAGGCATAATAATAAATGGGAAGATTTCTATATGTAGTTGGATAAGAAAGTTATTTAAGACTACCTAATTACGGAAAAGGTAATAAGTTATATTAAGGGAGCCTTAATTATAATATTAAAGGATTTAAAGGAGTGTTTAGAGGACTAAAGAAGCGAAAGACGTATCTTAGTACCTATAAATAAGGTTATAACGTTTAGATTATTATAAGAAAGGTTTAAACTTAAGGATAAAGACGAGCTATAAGTTAACCTAAAATACTAAGTATATTATATACTGGCATAGATTATATACGTGGATAATGCGTATAATATATACCGAGCACTAAAAGATAAGTATTGGAAATATCCTATAAGAATATATTAGTTAGTAGAAGAATAGAAGTATTAAAATGCTAAGTATATATATAGCTGGCATCTAGTAGAAGTTTAGGAGTTAGAAGACTTAATACTTTAGCTAAAAAGATTTCTTATGGAAGAATGCTTAGACGGATAATAGTAGTAGGAATGCCTAGAGAATATATGTCTATAATATATTAAAGACAAAAAGCGAACTAAGTATTAGCCTAAGTTGGACTAAGTATAAGCGGGATTAAGTAGCTAATAGTTAGGAAAAGTAGAGGCCTATAGAACTAGAGGAAGCTAGTAGTAGAGCTTTAGACCCTTAAAGAAATTTAAGGACAATACCTAAATTTACGAGTTAAATGGCAAGATTAGTAGTTTAAAGTATTAATAGATAGTGGAGTAATAAGGAACTATATCTTACTAGTAGTAGTTAAAAGAATAGGATTACTATATAGGAAAAAAGAGCACCCTTACTTATTAGTAACAATTTTAGAAGACCTAATAGCCTATAAAGGAGGTATTATTAACCTTAAAATAGGACCTATTTAGTTAACTATTAAAGGGAGATAAATTAAGATGTCTTTTAATATATTACTATTAGGGAATAATAAGGTAGTACTAGGAATACCTTAGTTATAGGAATATAACCTAAAGATTAATTAGATTATAGGCTAGGTTAATATTAGGGATATTTAATAACGTAAGAGGTAAGAGTAGACTAAGTTAATATAGTACTAAGTTAGAGTAATATATAAAGAGACTAAATAAGGCTTAAGTTACATACCAAAAAAATACTATAAATATGGTAAAAAACTATAATCACTAGAAAGTAAGAAGCTGTTAGAGTATATAGTATAGGATTATAAGATAGAATTAGAACTAGAAATAAGTCTAAAGTTCTTTTTAATCTATAAGCTTACTAAAGAAGAAGATAGAGCACTAAAAGAGTTTATCTAAGAAAACCTATAAAAGGGATATATTAGACTATTATAATTATTAGTAGGTTATCTAGTACTATTTATACTAAAGAAGAACAGTAAACTAAGGCTGTATATTAACTATAGGTAGTTAAATAGTATTACTAGGAAGGATAGATATCCTTTACCCTTAATTAGCGAAATCTAGGATAGGATAGGTAATACGTAAATCTTTACGAAGATAAATCTAAGATGGGCGTACTATTAAATTAGAATTAAGGAAGGCAACGAATAAAAGGCAGCCTTTAGGTTAAAGGAAGAACTATATAAACTATTAGTTATATAATTTAGGCTTATAAACGCACTAGCGATGTTTTAGAAGCGTATTAATAATATATTAGGAGAATACTTAGATGAATTTATTATAGTATACCTTAATATTATTATTATCTACTTAATAACTAAGGAAGAATATAGGAAATACGTTAAATGGGTCTTAAGGAGACTATAAGAAGAACAGATACTAGTAGTAATTAAGAAATGCAAGTTCTTTACTAGGAAGACCAATTTTGTTAGATTTATTATTAAACTAGGCTAACTTAGCATAGATTTAAAGAAGATTAAGGCTATAGTAAATTAGTAAGAACTAAAGAATATAACGTAGTTAAGATTGTTCCTAGGGTTTTGCAATTACTATAGAAGGTTTATAGCGTAATAGTTAAAGAATATTAAACCATTTACGCGATTAATAAAGAAGGAAGAACTATAGGTATAGGGAGAGGAATAGCGAGAACTTTTTAAGAAAGTTAAGGAATTATTTACCTAAGAGCTAGTTCTTAAGATCTATTAACTAGGACTAGAGACGATTATAGAAACGGATATATTAGACTATATACTAGGGGTATACTTTATATAAAAATATTAAGATAGATAGCACCTAGTAGTATACTATAGTAGAAAGATAATACTACTAGAACTAAACTATAACATCTATAATAAGGAGTTATTAGGTATAGTTATAGCACTAAAGGAATAAAGAGCATTTTTGTAAGGTATAGAGAAACTATTTATAGTTAAAACGGATTATAAGAACCTAATAGGATTCCTAATAATAAAGGAACTTAACTAAAGATAGGTTAGATAGGTAGAGATGCTTACGGAATACTATTTTAAGATTTAGTATACTAAGGGTATAGATAATATATAAGCAGACGCTTTAAGTTAGAAAGCTAAACTATAAAGCGATAAAAAGCCATTAGGGGCTTTACTGCAAAAGGATATAGATAGATTAATTAGGTTTAATTATCTAAAAATTATAGCAACTTAAGAGAAATTAGAGAAAGCTTATAAGTTACTAAAAAGCTTTTAGGTATAAAGAATTCTAAAAGTATAGCTAGAAGATCTATAGATGGATATATACGAAAACTAAGAAGCTAAGTATATCCTAAGAAGTATAGCAGAATAATTTATGGAAGATTTTTATAAGGGATTAACTTAGGGATATAATAGAGTAATAGGCTTAGTATTAAGACTCTAAGAGGAGTATATTATTAATGGAATCTAGGGCTTAGCGTAAAAAGTTATAAAAAAGTACCTAGATTGCTAAAGGAATAAACTAATAAGGTATAAGCTATATAGAGGGCTATAACCTATTAAAATACTAGAGAGACTATAGGAGGTTATATTATAGGACTTTATTATTAAGTTACTAAAGTTAAGAAACCCTATTACCAGATAAGACTATAATATAATCTTAGTAATAGTAGATAAGCTTATAAAGTAGGGATACTTTATAGTATATATAGAAGAAATATTAGTAGAAGAGGTTGCTAGAATCTATATTAAAGAAGTATTTATAAAATATAGGGCACTAAGTAAGATTATATTGGATAGAGATCTAAGATTTATAGCAGTATTTTAGGAGGTATTCTTAGTAGAGTAAGGAGTTAGAGCAGTAACTTCTACTATATATTATCCGCAGATAGACAGTTAAACGGAAAGATTAAACTAGACACTAAAGCAGTATCTAAGGTATTATATTAATTACGTATAAAATAATTAGGTATCGCTATTACTAGTTATATAGTTTGTATGTAATATAACACTATAAGAAAGAATAGGCATATTACTATTTAAGGCAAATTATAGATATAAGCTAAGAATATTATTATTACTATAATAAGTAAAGAAAATAAGTAGTATAGCTAAAGAAAGAATAAAGACGTTAATAAATCTTTATATAGACCTTATAGAATTAGTAAAGAAAGTATAAAAGAGAATAAGAAAGTACTATAATGCTAAGAGATCTAAGGGACTAGATCTTAAGGAGGGAGATAAAGTGTGGCTACTATATAAAAATTTTAAGAGTTAATAACTAAGTAAGAAGTTGGACTATATTAGACTAGGACCTTTTAAAATTATATAAAAGATTTTACCGGTTACGTTTAAGTTAAATTTACTAGCTAAGATAAAGATCTACCCTATATAGTATATTATAATACTAGAGCTAGTATACGGAAATATTAAGCTACTGGTTTATAAGGCAGACACGTATAGAGGATAAGAAGAAGATAAATGGTAAGTTTTAAAGATTGTTAGTTATAAGGATATTAATAATAAAATATAGTATAAAGTTAAGTGGATAGGCTATAACGAGACTATCTAGGAGCTACTAGAAAATTTAAGGAACGCTATAAGAAAGGTATAGGAGTATTAGAAGAGAGTAGGTTAAGTAATATTAATAAAAAAGGATTATAAAAAAATAAGTTACCTAAGGGGGACCTAGGAAGAATAGTTACTAAGCTACTTAGATCTATTTTCTTCTCCGTTAAAAAAGAGTCTGTTTTTTTATTACTAAGTTTTTATAGACCCTATTCTATAAGCTTCCACTCCTTAAAATAGACCTTCTTATATACCTTTTTAAGACAGATTAACTAAGCGGATGCCGCAAGACGAGACTTAAGGGCCCGTTGCTAAGTATTAGCAGCCTCCTGTTCTATATTATAGGAATAGTATAACTCTACTAAAGTAATAGACAGCTTATTATCTAGCTGTGTAGTAGCAGATTAAATATAAGACCCTAAGATAAATTAATTAGGGAACTAGACGACTATTAAGAGTAATAGATTGCGTATATTTAGTATTAGAGATAGAGCGAACGTTATAGGACAAATAAATATTTGCTTTAGTGCACTTTAAATAAGAGGACGGTTATTGCGAAGATAGGTTCGCTAATATAATATAGACTAACCCCTCTTTTAAATAACAAGAATATAGAGATAGTATAATCTTACTAAGAGATAATATTATAGCGATAGTGCGAATGCGACAAGCAGTTAAAGAAGGAGAAATTGCTTTAGATATAATAAGCAATAATATTAACTAAATTAATTAGACGGATATTATACCTCTAGTAAATAACTTAGAGATATTTAGAATCTTTAAGGATAAAGATAAAAAGGAGGGAGATAGTATTACGGACGCTTTAAGTACGATATTATAACTACTTAAAGAGGAGTTAGAAGAAGCTAGTTAGTTAATTTAAATACGGTCTAAAATAGAGCTAATAAAACTATGTAATAAGGAATAATAACTAAGGTTATGTAAGGTAATCTATATAATTTATAGGATTTATATAATCCGCAATAGAGCAAATAGAGCGCACGTATATTATATATAAGAAGGATTTTATAGGAGTATGGTTGTATATTTAAGGACCCTTAGTCCCTACCTAGATAGTTCCTTCCTTATAGTAATTCTTAGAATATAATTAGAGTTAATCTATTGGGCAACCACTCCACCAGTTATTATTATATTGTTGACTTTAATTTGTATTACCTATATACCTAGCCCATTAACGAGCCTATCGTAGTTCTTGCTATAAGGTTCCGTTACAGACAGAGATACCCTATATTTTAGTAAGTAATTAAGCCCATCTTATACAAGAATCTTATACTATTAGTACTTACTAAATTACGTACTTATAGGGCCTCCTCCCGTCTATAAATACTCCCTCCTTTACACCTTCCTTTCTTCTTCTTTCTTCTTCTTTATAAAACCTAAAGGTGCTCTAATACCCCTTCCTAGTCCCTACTAAGAGATCTATTAGTTAATGTAGCAATATAAATAGTATTGGACAACAAGACGGGCGAGAGAGGATAGGAAGGATGGAGGAGCCTCTGGTATATATTAGTCGAGTAATATTACTAGCTATATTATAGCTGCCTAATCTCCTATACTCGTAGGCCTCCTCCCGTCTATAAATACTCCCTTCTTTATACCTTCCTCTTTTTTTCTTTCTTCTTCCTTATAAGAGCTAGAGGTGCTCTAATACTCCTCCCTAGTCCCTACTAAGGGATCTATTAGTTGACGTGGCAATATAGATAGTATTAGACGATGAGACGGGCGAAAGAGGATAGGAAGGACGGAGGAGCCTCTAGTATGTGTTAGTTAAGCAATGTTATTAGCTATATTATAACTACCTAATCTTCTATACTCGTGGGCCTCCTTCTATCTATAAATACTCCCTCCTTTATACCTTCCTCTCTTTTTTTCTTCTTCCTTATAAGAGCTAGAGGTGCTTTAATACTTTTCCTTAATCCCTACTAAGAGATCTATTAGTTAATATAGTAATATAAATAGCATCTAACGAGGAGATAGGTAAGAGAGGAGATAGGAAGAATAGAGGGGCGTCTAGTAGGTATTAGTTAAGTAATATTAATATCTATATTATGGCTGCCTAATCTCCTATACTTATAGGCCTCCTCCTATCTATAAATACTCCCTCCTTTACACCTTTCTTTCTTCTTTTCTTCTTCCTTATAAGAGCTAAAGGTGCTCTAATACTTCTCCCTAATCCCTACTAAAGGATCTATTGGTTAATATAACGATATAAATAGTATCTAATAAGGAAATAGGTAAGAAAAGAGATAGGAAGGACGGAGGGGCGTCTAGTAGGTATTAGTTAAGTAACGTTAATGTCTATATTATAGCTGCCTAATCTCCTATTTATAGGCCTCCTCCTATTTATAAATACTCCCTCCTTTATACCTTCCTCTCTTTTTCTTTCTTCTTCCTTATAAGAGCTAGAGGCGCTCTAATACTTCTCCCTAGTCTCTACTAAGGGATCTATTAGTTAATATAGCAATATAAATAGCATCGGACGAGGAGATAGGTAAGAGAGGAGATAGGAAGGACGGAGGAACCTCTAGTAGGTGTTAGTTAAGTAACGTTAATAGCGGTTTTCGTTACCTAAAAATTGCGTTACGTAATAATATTTAGGAACGCAAATATATACCCCCATCCTATACTTATATCACTACTAAATATTCTAGATTTTATACTTAAAGCTGCTTATAATAGGCATTCCTAAAAAATCTACCAGTTTAAAGCTTTATAATTAAATATTATTAACGTTTTATATAGGGGTCGTTAATTAAGCTCCCGGGATATAATTTTTAAAGTTTAATACTATACTAATATTACGACCTTCTTGCAGTGGCTAAGCCACCCCTAATCTCCTCCTCCTTCTCCCCCCTCCTATTACTTAGCGCTAAGCTATTACGTTATTACCGAGCTATTGCGTTATTATACGTCTAAACTGGGTGGGTAATAACGTGGTTACTTAATTATATTAGACGTCTCTATATATAGTTATATCTCTTCCTATACGCGTATTTAATCGAGTTAGGGTAGTAAACTTACTTTAATTCTAGCTATATGGCGATTTAGTTATTAGGTATTAAAAATATTTAGTATATAAAGCTTTAAACTAAAATTATAATCTACTATATTAGATCCTACGTAAAGGACTCTATATTAAGCTCTGTAGTCTAAATATATACTAAATTCGTAACCAATATAATCCTTAAGCCTAGCTTAAGTAGGGCGCCTCGGTTACTATAGTAGATCCTTACCTAGTAGTAATTAAGGCGCCTTAATCTTACTTACTACTACTTCTAAATTAAGCAAAAGCTCTATATAGGGGGGTCCTAAAAGGTCTTCCCCTGGAAAACCTTATCTCTATATATATTAATTAAAGTCTATATAATAAAGCTCTAAAATTAATTAGCTTATTACTTATAAACTTAGGTTAAATTTTACGTTAGGGGATTAACGTTCCGCATATTAATCCTTTTCTTATAATCCCCTGCGTTACTAACGCATTACTTTTATATTTGCCCTTAGGCTATTAAATATAGTTAAGGTATTAATTAATTAGTTAAAAAGACTTATCTCTTAAGATTTAGTATATATGCTTTTTAACCTAGTGGTTCTATACCGTATAGTTAGCGTAGCTCTATTACCTAGTAAATAGGGACACTTTATAATAGTACCTATAGCTATTATACGATTATTAAAAACGTCTATAATGTTATTCTTTAATACTATAGTATTGTTTTAGGTATAATTTAACTATTACAGACCTTATATCGGCAGTAGTACGACTACTAAGAAGAGATATAAATGGGTTAGTTAAGATAGTATAGGAGGCGCTAGAACCGATTAAGCTATAGAATAAGGGGTAGCTAAGTTATATAGCTAGTTACGTTATAAATTTGGAATATAAGATATACTAACGTACTAACGTACTAACGTACTAATATACTTAGTATATTTCTTAGGCGTACATTAGGATTTTTTTTTTGGGCGCGTTGTTATAAACGAAAATCGGGGTCTGCAAAACCTGCGTAAGTCGCAATTTTGGCAATTTGCGGCGATTTGCAGCAATTTGCTATAAATACATAGGCTACCTATACACGCGCCTGCCCTATCTATGTGTTTGTAGCAAATTGCTGCAAATTACCGCAAATTACCAAAATCGCGACTTACGCAGGTTTTGCAGACCCCGATTTTCGCTTGCAATAACGTGCCTAAAAAAAAATTCCTAATGCAGAGGCTCTGCACGAGGCTCTACACAAAGCTCTACACGAAGCTCTGCGCGAAGCTCTACACGAAGCTCTATATAAAGCTCTACGCGAAGCTCTATACGAAGCTTTACACGAGGCTCTACACGAGGCTCTATACAAAGCTCTGCATATAGAGGCTCTGCACGAGGCTCTACACGAAGTTCTGCACGAATTCGTGCACAAAGCTCTGCACGAAGCTCTACACGAAGCTCTACACAAAGCTCTACACAAAGCTCTACACGAAGCTCTACACGAAGCTCTACACGAAGCTCTACACGAAGCTCTACACAAAGCTCTACACAAAGCTCTACACGAAGCTCTACACGAAGCTCTACACAAAGCTCTATACAAAGCTCTACACGAAGCTTTACACGAGGCTCTATATAAAGCTCTGCATATAGAGGCTCTGCATGAGGCTCTGCACAAAGCTCTACACGAAGCTCTATATATAGAGGCTCTGCACGAGGCTCTGCGCGAAGCTCTACACGAGGCTTTACGCGAAGCTCTGCATACGGAGGCTCTACACGAAGCTCTATACAAAGCCTTTGTATATACGCGTGACACACTACTATTAGGTCCCCGCTATATTCCCGATAGCCTCTACACGTGCCTCTGCCAAGTATACCCCCTATATACACCTAGGTAGCCACCTCATTTTTTACCCTTCCTTATATCCTCCCTACCTAGGAAGACACCAGAACAACAGCCAGCAGACGACCGTCGCCGGAGCTAGACGACCGTCGCCAGAGCTAGACGACCGTTAGAGCCAGATGACTGTCACCAAAACCAGATGACCGTCGTCAGAGCTAGACGACCGTCGCCGGAGCCAGATGACCGTCGCCAGAGCTAGACGACCGTCAGAGCCAGACGACCGTCGTCATCGCCACACGACCATCGCCAGAGCTACACGACAACCGTTCGAACGACCAGCCAGCGAACACGATAAACAATTCGATCGATCGATCGAATCAAGGTGACATAGACAGGTAGGCACAGATAGGTAGGCATAGACGGGTAGGTATAGACGGACAGATAAACAGACAGGTAGGCAGGCAGGCAGGCAGGCAGGTAGGTAGGTAGGTAGATGATTTAGAGCCTCTGCGAGAGGCTTCCCCCTTAACGCCCAAAGTAGATAGCTTTACATTTTATATAGTTATAATATAAATATATTTAAAAGTATATTATAGAAATCTATGGAAATATGTGATAATTTGGTTATTTATCACGTGTCTATACATTGCTTGGCCGAAAACCCTGCAACTTAGGTATTTAACCAGATGTTTAACACGGTTAACAACATCATCGCTTGCAACTGCACTTAATAGGTTGTTCTTTTCATCATAGATTGTTTGCGATTAATGTTCTTAGTGGCCTATATAATTATTAAAGCCCATAACCAATTTTCCAGCCAATAGTACCCGCTTAAAAACTCCTCGCTCGACCGCCCTATTATCCACCTCCTTATCTACTACCATCCCATCTACCGAATATACCATGGTTTTATCTTTAGAAGAAGAAAGAGCTAGGAAACAAGATAAGAGGGCCTAATAACTCTATAACCTAGAGATCCGAAAGAGAGAGTAGGAGGAATAGGCACAGATCTAAAAGACGGAATAGGAGGAACAGGCACGGATCCGAAAGACGGAATAGGAAGAGGAGTTTTACTAGGCAAGGCTAGCCGCTCTAAAGCAGCCTAATCTACTAGAGCACCCCTTTACCGCTAAGGCGGATAAACTAGGTAAGTCCTATAACCTACCAGAAGGCTCTGGCACGCTTAAGCTTAACCTCCCTGGCTTAGCCAGAAGAGACCTTTATAATATATAGAAAGGATCCTTCCGCCTAGAGAATCTAGCACGTTTATAGGTATACTCTGGCCGCCCAGACCTCTTTAATGTGGCTACTATTAAAAACAGAAAGCTTATTTTAAAGAGACCTACTACTAGCCGCAAGGTCTATAAGAATAAGGAAGTCTAGTTTACTGGGTTTATAAACTATATGGTAATCGTAAGCACTCTCTATATATATCCAACCAACCTCTATATAAGGATGTTGCTCTAGATAAATAAGATCCGCGACTACTCCGCGACCTATAACTAAATCTCTATCCTAGACCTCGCACTTAACTACTATAGGTACGTTATAGATCGTAATTAGCTTAAGCTTAGTAACTGGGACATGCCTACCTAGTTTAAGGCCCTATACTGCCGGGCGGCTAATATAAAGGCATGGAGCTAAGGGCTTAAAGTCCGTGGTATAGTATTAAAGAGATCGCAAAAGAATACCTCCCCTTCCCCTACCTCTAATAAGCCCTGTTACAGCTGGAACAACTAGTAGGCTTATAGAGAAGATCTGTGTTGTTACCGCCACGCATGCTCTAAGTACGACAAAAACTACCTATTAAAGTCGTGCCCTAGCTAGCTTACTACCGTAAGTAGTTAGACCTAAGACTTAATAGTAGATAAAAATATCTTCCTAGGTTTAACTATTTAGTTAGACCTGCTATAGGCACTAAGGCTCCAAGGCAGGCCTAATTTAGTACCTCTTTTTAAAACTTACTTGCAAACGACTTTTCTAGCCAACTTACTATTACCCTTAAGGCCTCTCGCTTGGAGTACGCTCCTTTATAGGTACCCTAGAAATCTCCTAGCAATTTTGCAAGGTATCCTTACCTACAGGGCAGAGATAGGTCCCTTGGCACCTATGCTATCTAGTATCTACAAAAACTACCTCTCCTTACGCGATAACGAAGACCTTATCTCTAAAAAGATTGTTACTAACCTAGCCCTAGGCCGTATATAGACTACTAACTCTGCAGTTATCTTACCCCTAGGCCTAGTGCCTAAGGCAAACGGCGGCTTCTGCCGTATCTATAACCTCTCTTTACCTAAGGGTTCCTTAGTTAATAACTTAATTGACCTAGCCTAGGCAATACTACACTATACCCGGGTAGAGACTATACTAGCATATATAATTATAGCCGGTAGAGGCTGCTACCTAGTTAAATGAGACATTAAAGATGCCTTCCGGATTGTGCCCGTCTTATTATAGTCGCGTTACCTACTCGGCTTTATCTAGAAGGGAGTTACTTATATTAAATGCTATCTGCTATTTAGCTTATAAACAGCCCCATTTCTCTTTAACCTATTTACTAAAGGTCTCTACTAGATCCTAGCACAACAAATTAACTCTGCTATTAAGCACTACCTTAACGACTTTATATTTGTAGTTAAGTGTTTAACTATACTACTATTACTAAGGGAGGTATACCTCTCGGTTACTAATTAGCTAGGGGTACCCTAAAATAATACTAAGAATATTAAAGGTACGGAGGCTAAAGTTCTGGGTTATACTATTAATACCATAGCGATAGAGTTAAGACTCTCACCAGTTAAGTAATAGAAAGCTATTAATTAGGTAACCGAAGCCCTTTAAATGGGCTAGCTATTATTACAGCAAGCCTAATAACTGGCGGGCCGCCTAGTATAGTATATAAGAGTTATCCGCCTTAGGCGCTCGTACTCTCGCTCCTTATGGGACTTTATAATAAAATAGCCTACTAGGTTATTAAGATATACGCCCTAGCGCCTCCCCCTAGAGCTTAAAGAAGACCTTAACCTCTGGCTTAAGGTTCTTATATTAAGTAACGGTATACTGTTCTTTAATGATAAGGAGAGGCCGCAGTTTTACTTATTTACTAACGCCTTATCGCTTAAAGGCTATGGAGGCTTCTACTTTAGTGGAGAGAACGGCTACTGGCTTAATTACGTAACTTCCCTGCCCTAGGCCTAGGCCTTTAGCTATTACCCCCTACCAGACTAGGCGGATAACTATATTAACCTAAAAGAGATATATGCTATCGTAGAGGCATTTAGAAGGTGGTTATTAGTCTAGCGGTATAGGTCTCTCTATATCTATATAGACAATATAGTTGCCTACAGCGGCATCCAGAATAATGTTATAAAAGGTCTTAGAAACCGATTACTCTAAGAGATACTTATATCCTTAATAACAAATAATATTACTATAACGACTATATGGGTCTCTAGCGCCAATAATGGGCTTGCTAATGCTCTCTCGCGATTTAACCGCGAGAAATTATTATTACTGTGCCCTAAGTAGCAAATGAATGACGGCTTCTTACCGGATGAATAACGGCTTCTTACTGGATGAATGACGGCTTCTTACCGGATAAATAACGGCTTCTTACTGGATAAATAAAGGCTTTTTACTAGAAAAACGATATCTCTCCTTTAAGCGGCTACTAACTCTTATAGTTAACCTAGAGTTGTTTAATTAACCTCCCCTAACCTTCTAGAGCGAGACTGGTGGGTTTTATTGCTTTTTATTACTTATATGGCATAGCTTGGCAGCTAATATAAGGAAGGGCTACTCCTCCGCTACTAAGAGCTGGGAGGCCTTTTTAGCCCTAAACGGTTTATTACCGTATCTGGCTAAGAGGATAAACTTAGGGGAATAGATTGCTTAATAAGCGTTTGGTATAGCCGCCCCTTTAATAGGTAGGGTTAAGCTAGAAACTCTCTCTAACTATATCTCTATAATCCGATCTCGTTATATAGATCTAGGTTACTTAATTGCCGCCTTTAAAGACTAGACTATTAAGAGGGCCCTAGTGGGGGCTATATTACTATTCCTATTTACTAAAAAGACTAAACTACTAATTATAAAGGATATTCTAGACAAGATTATTACCTTTAGGCCCTATAAGGCGGATATAAACGTGGATGCGGCATTTATAATAGCGTTTGCGGGTTTCCTATATATAGGAGAGATTACGTACCCAAATAGGAAAGCTAAGGACTTTAGCACTACGAGGGCCCTCCGTAGTGATGTTAGGATCGCCCCTAACGGCCATTTAATGGTCTTCTACCTTAAATAGAGTAAGACAGATAAAACCTATAGTGGCGTTAATATCCAGATTGCCGCTATACTGGGAGATTGTCTATACCCTATGGCCGCAATAATACGGTTATTTAACTGTAACCCCCGGCCTCTATTAGATTTATTATTTAGCGTTAATAATAAAGCATTTTCGGCGCTAGTAGTGCGTAAGATTCTATTAACCCGCCTAGCTGGCGGCGGCATCCTACCTAACGGTTACTCTAACTACTCCTTTTATAGGGGTGTAGCATAGTATACGTATAATTGTGGCTTCGCAGAGTTATAAACGGCGCAGTTAGGTTAATGGACATTAGATGTGGTTAAACTTTACTATAACACCTTAGAAACCGAACGACTTTAATTAAACTTAAATTTCCAGTGGAGTGTGCCTATACTGGCTATATAACGGTGCTGGAGGCGCGTTACCTACTATGTTCTGCCATATCTGCAATATCTGCAATTATTGTTGGATTCTTAAGGTTCTGTGTATATGTCTACCTATTTCTACTGTAAAGATATTAGTTCCGCTTACCGCCCTTAGCTAAGCTAATAGCGATTTTTTATCCCGGGGATGGAAAATCCTAATTGGTCCGTTTAACAATAGAGCCAGTAGAATTCTATACCGCCACACTATTCTGCCTACCCGTTTCCCTATAGTAATATACCGTATATTACCGTCTGCCGTTCTACTATATCGCTAAGCCTAATGTAGAGTGGAGACTTTATACTTCGGACTATGGAAATCGCTTTTGTTTTAACTAAATTCTTTATAGGTGGTAGGCGCTTTACTAGTGGGTACCGGGTAGGATTTAGGCTAGATCTCCGAAGTTTAGGCCTAAAAAGCCTTATAAACGCTAGGATATCGCCTAGATCCCGCCCTATAAGCCTATACCCTCTATAATTAATATACTTAAAATGGACTATAACCTATTCGTGCTGTGTGAGAGATAGATATTATGTGTTTATACATTGCTTAGCCGAAAACCCTACAACTTAGGTATTTAACTAGATGTTTAACACGGTTAATAATATTATCGCTTATAACTGCACTTAATAGGTTGTTCTTTTTACCTACCTACCCCCCTTATAATGTATATTAGATTAGATACTTATAGT
>Ga0307515_10013033_pt1 | contig 15578 bp, 9 predicted proteins | sample 17_EM_MG_FD_194513 | JGI IMG/M metagenome (GOLD analysis project Ga0307515, IMG submission 194513) | Populus trichocarpa ectomycorrhiza microbial communities from riparian zone in the Pacific Northwest, United States - 17_EM | ecosystem: Host-associated > Plants > Roots > Unclassified | place... | reverse complement strand
TATCTTAATATTTATATATAAAGTATGCCCCTAGTATATAGTCTAATATATCTATTTTTATAACCGTCTGTAATAGATCTTAAGAACTAGCTTCTAGGTAAATAACTCTTTAACTTTCCTAAAGAGTTCTTACTATTCCTCTCCCTATACCTATAGTTCTTCTTTCTTTATTAATCGCGTAAATGGTTTAATGTCCTTTAACTATTACGCTATAAACCTTCTATAGTAATTGCAAAACCCTAGGAACGATCTTAGTTATATAATATTCTTTAGTTCTTACTAATTTACTATAGCCTTAATCTTTTTTAGATCTATACTAAGTTGGCTTAATTTAATAATAAATTTAATAAAATCGGTCTTCCTTATAAAGAACTCGTATTTCTTAATTGCTATTAGCATCTATTTTTCCTATAGGCTCTTTAAAACCTATTTAACGTATTCTCCGTATTCTTTCTTAGTCATTAAGTAGATAATAATATCGTTAAGGTATACTATAACAAATTTATCCAAATGTTCTCCTAATATATTGTTAATACGCTTCTAAAACGTTACTAGTGCGTTTATAAGCCTAAATTGCATAACTAATAGTTTGTATAGTCCTTCCTTTAACCTAAAGGCTGCCTTTTATTTATTGCCTTCCTTAATTCTAATCTAATGGTACGCCTATCTCAGATCTATCTTTATAAAGATTTGCGCGTTACCTATCTAATCCTAGATCTCACTAATTAAGGGTAAAGGATACCTATCCTTCTAAGTAATGCTATTTAACTATTTATAGTCGATGTATAACTATAGTTTGCCGTTCTTCTTTAGTACGAATAGTACTAGATAACCTACTAATAACTATAATGGTCTAATATATCCCTTTTATAGATTTTCTTAGACAAACTCTTTTAATGCTCTACTTTTTTCTTCGGTAAGCTTATAGATTAAAAAGAACCTTAAACTTATTCCTAGTTCTAATTCCATCTTATAGTCCTATACTATATACTCTAACAGCTTTTTACTTTCTAGTAACTATAATTTCTTGCCATATTTATAGTATCTCTTTAATACGTAATTCAATCCCTTTTCTATTTCTTTATAGGTTGCTCCTACTTAGTACCATACTAACTTAGCTTGTTTTCGCATTTTACGGCGTTATATATCTTTAATATTGACCTAACCTATAACCTAATCGATCCTTAGATTATATTCCTATAACTAAGGCATTTCTAATACTGCCTTATTATTCCTTAATAGTAATATATCGAAAGACATCTCGATTTATCTCCCTTTAATAGTTAACTAAATAGGTCCCGTTTTAAGATTAATAATGCCTCCTCTATAGGCTATTAGATCTCCTAAAATTGTTACTAATAGGTAAAGTTCCTCCTTTTATCTATAAGGTAATCCCATTCTTTTAACTGCTGTTAGTAAAATATAGTTCCTTATTACTCCACTATCTACTAACGCTTTAAACTATTAATCTTACCATTTAACTCGTAAATTTAGGTATTGTTCTTAAATTCCTTTAAGGGTTTAAGGCTCTACTACTGGTTTCCTTTGGTCCTATAGGCCTCTACTTTTCCTAACTATTAGCCACTTAATCCTATTTATACTTAGTCCAACTTAGGCCAATACTTAGTTCGCTTTTTATCTTTAATATACTATAGATATATATTCTCTAGGCATTCCTACCACTATTATCCGTCTAGGCATTCTTCTATAAGAAATCTTTCTAACTAAAGTATTAAGTCTCCTAACTCCTAAACTTTTATTAGATGCTAATTATATATATACTTAGTATTTCTATACCTTTATTCTTCTACTAACTAATATATTCTTATAGGATATTTTTGATGCTTATCCTTAGGTACTTTATATATATTATATATATTATCCATATATACAATCTATACTAATATATAATGTACTTAGTGTCTTAAGTCAACTCTCGGCTCGTCTTTATCCTTAAGTTTAAACCTTTCTCGTATTAATCTAAACGTTATAACTTTATTCGTAGGTACTAAGATATGTCTCTTACTTCTTTAGTCCTCTAAGCGTTCCTCTAGATCCTTTAATATTATAATTAAGGCTCCTTTGATATAATTTATGGCCTTTTCTATAATTAGGTGGTCTTAGATAACTTTCTTATCCAGCTATATATAAAAGTCCTCCCACTTATCGTTATACCTTTGCCTATACCACTTTTAGTACAGCTACTAGAGTATATACGGCTTGTCCATAAGGAAGTATCGTTTTATTACTGCGTTATAATAGCCTTTAGTATGTCATTCCTTAAATCTAATTGGAATCCCTAGATCCTCTTTGTTTTTTAGTTTAATAAGCTATTTAGCTCTTAATATACCTACTCTAAGCCTATTAGTAATTCTTTATACTAGTGCTCTATATCTTATACGTCCTAATATACTAGATCTCTTATCTAGTTTCTATTCTTGCTATGCGATAATTCTCTATCTAAATTCTTCTATAGTTTCCTTTGGTTTGCGTCTCGCGCTTAAATCCTTAAAGTCGTCTTACTTCTTAATCTTAGTATCAATTCCTCAATCTTTAGGCTAAATACTATATTCCCCTAGTAAGTCTTCTAGGTCTATATATCTATCTCCTAGTCTAGTTGCTATTTATACCGCAGATTCTCTAATCTTATTAATGGTCCTTATTTATATTTTAAAGTCTTGGTTCTATAGAATTCTTAATCCTAAGCTTGCTTCTAACTTAAGCTTTACTCCTACCTTAGTCCAACTAGGCTTGTTTAGTGTTCTTATCTTATCTTAAGAGTCTTAAATCTTACTTATCTTATCTTAAGAGTCTTATGCCTATAGGAAACTCTATCCTGAGCTTATTCTTATATCTTTAAACTAAGCTACTGCTCTACTCTATTGGTTCTCGTCTATTATAGGTCCTTAAGCTTACCTTATCTCATCTTAAGAGTTTTAGTCATCTCTTATCTCATTTTAAGAATCTTAAGCCTTTAGCCTTTTGCCTTTATTAAGTGCTAAAGTAGTTCGTTATCCTACTTCTCTTACGTCTTATAAAGTAATAGACATTATATCTAGTGGGGTCTTAATCCCTACTAATGTTCCCTATTCTATAGTAGAATTATCCTTTACCTCTTATATAATATCTTTAAGGTCTATATACTTCTAGTAAGCCGCTCTTATTACCTTATTATTATAAAATATTTCGTCTATATTAAAGTTATTGTCCTTAATATCCGATCTGCGAACTAGTTCGTTAGTTCCCCTATAATTTAAGGATTTTAGCTCCTATAGCTAATAGCTTACGCCATACTTAGCGTCTTTATAAATTTAGTATGCGTTATTATAATAAAACGCGAAACTTCTAATTAAACACTCTTTTATTCCTTATAGTATACTATTATCCCTCTATACGTATATGTCTTCTACTATTAGTCTAGTTTCCTTTATTATATAGTAGCTCTAACTATCTTTATAATCCCTTACGAAATAACCTTATTTTCCACAATTTATATAAGCTCTATCTTTAAACTATTAATTTTACTATAGAGTCCGCCTAAACGTCTTCTGCTACTAAAATCCCTAGTTTAGCCTCTGCTCCTTAGTCCTATAATTACTAGATCCTTAACCTCTAGGTTTTTATAGTTTCTTACTCTATCTCTTATAGGCTTCTTTAGTACTACTTAGGTCTATTAGCTCTACGCCATACTATAGTTTCTAACTTAGCTTTAGTTATTATATACTTTACGTCTTATATAACTATAGAACTCTATTCTAACCTTTCTTAGCCTATTCCCTTTAGTAGATCTAATTATTAATCTTAATCGCCTAATCTATTAAATCCCTTAGGGTTTCCGCATCTTCTATTAGGATAATTATATCCTAAACTTTAGCCTTAAGTCCTTACTTATACTATGCTATAAGCGCCTTATTATTCTACTCTACTTATATTACTAGCGTTTAGAACTACATTATATACTTAATTACTAAGGTTCATTGCGTAATGTCTTAGAGTTTCCTTTCCGCTATAGTTACTGCCTCTAGGTCTCCAAATATTTATATAAGTTATTCCATAAATCCGTTCTAGCTTAAGAACATAAACCGTACCTCTTAGTTTATAGTTGTTATTCCATTTACCTAGATTTCCGTAAGGTAAGGCTTAAACCATTTAAGTGCTTTTCCCATTAGAAATAATCCTACGTACGCTATTTAATCCATAGGTATTGCCAGCTTAGCTCCCTCCTACGCGACCTTAAAGTGCATTTATATAAGGAATCCTTTAAGCTTTAATCTTTCTTCTAAGAATCTTTTAATTAATAGTAACTTAACCTTTACTGCGCCTATCCTATTAATCCTTTCTTCTAATACTACATTGTTAGTTATTAACTAGTTGACTATCTCTTATAGTTATCCGACCGTTATAGGTTGCTATAAGTTAGTATCTGCTATACTAGTGTCACCTAACCTTAAAGTAGTTGCCGCCGTCAATGGCGTTATAGTGGCTGCTTTTAGTGGCATGTTATTTAACTTTCTATATTAATACTATAACTAGGTAGTAATTATATAACGGAACTTTATAGCAGGAACTACAATAGGCTTGTTATTAGGCTAGGTATATAGGTAATGCAAGTATAGAAGTTAATAACGTAATAATAACTGATGGAGTAGTTGCCTAATAGATTAACTCTAATTATATTCTAAGAATTACTATAAAGAAGGAACTATCTAGGTAGGGACTAAGGGTCCTTAAATATACACCCGTACTTCTATAAAATCCTTCTTATATATAATATACGTCTTATACGTAAGGTATATAAGTTCCTCTTATCCCTTTCGTTTAATACGTAGCACATTATGTGACTTTAGCTACTATTCCTCATTATATAGTTCTATCGGTTCTATCCTAAACTATATCTAAATTAACTAACTAGCTTCTTCTAACTCTTCCCTAAGTAGTTATAATATCGTACTTAAAGCGTCCATAACAGCTATACTATAGTTTTTAACTTAGCTTTAGTTATTACGTGCTCTACGCCTTATATAACTATAAAACTCTATCCTAGCCTCTCTTAGCCTATTCCCTTTAGTAGATCTAATTATTAATCTTAATTACTTAATCTATTAGTTCCTATAGGGTGTCCGCATCTTCTATTAAGATAATCGCGTCCTAGACTTTAGCCTTAAGTCCTTACTTATACTATACTATAAGCACCCTATTATTCTACTCTACTTATATTGCTAATATTTAGAACTATATTATATACTTAATTACTAAGGTTCGTTACGTAATATTTTAGAGTTTTCTTTTTGCCGTAGTTACTGCCTCTAGGTCTCTAAATATTTATATAAGTTGTTCTATAAATCTATTCTAGCTTAAAAATATAAACCGTACCTCTTAGTTTATAGTTGTCATTCCGTTTACCTAGATTTCCGTAAGGTAAGGCTTAAACTATTTAAGTGCCCTTCCTATTAGGAACAATCCTACGTACGCTATTTAATCTATAGGTGTTGCTAGCTTAGCTCCCTTTTATATAACCTTAAAGTGCATTTATATAAGGAATCCTTTAAGCTTTAATCTCTCTTCTAAGTATCTTTTAATTAATAGTAACTTAACCTTTACTACGCCTATCCCGTTAATCCTATTTTCTAATATTGCATTATTTTCTATTAGTTAGTTAACTATCTCTTATAATTATCTAACCGTTATAGGTTGCTGTAAGTTAGTGTCTACTATACTAGTGTCGTTACTTAACCTTAAAGTAGTTGCCGCTATTAATAGCGTTATGGCTAGTGCTTTTAATGGCATATTATTTAACTTTTTATATTAATACTGTAACTAGGTAGTGATTATATAACGGAACCTTATAGCAGGAACTACAATAGGCTCATTATTAGGCTAGGTGTATAGGAAATGTAAGTATAAAAGTTAATAACATAATAATAACTAGTGGAGTAGTTGCCTAATAGATTAACTCTAATTATATTCTAAGAATTACTATAAGGAAGGAACTATCTAGGTAGGGATTAAAGGTCCTTAAATACACAACCGTACTCCTATAAAATCCTTCTTATATATAATATACGTATACTCTATCTACTCTATTACAGATTATATAGATTTTACAGATTATACAGATTACGTCACGTAATCTTAGTTACTATTCCTTGTTATATAGTTCTATTGGCTTTATCTTAGACCGTGCTTATATTAACTAACTAACTTCTTCCAACTCTTCCCTAAGTAGTCGTAATATTGTACTTAAAGCGTCCGTAACAGAAGCCTTGTAGGAAATACTACAGTAGACCTATTAATAGGCTAGGTATATAGGTAAATAAGAAGTTAATAATATAAACATAACTAGTAGAGTAGGTTACCTAATAAATTAACTCTAATTATATTCTAAGATTTATCCGTTTAAGTTAATTTCTTTAAGAGTAATAAGGATATTATTTAAGGCAGGTATGCGGATAGGGAAGAATCGTTCTATATTAGTTAGTAAGGAACAATACTAAAAGGATAAGTAGTAATACTAAGGGAGGGAGGTAAAAAGGGCAACGGTAAGGACAATAGTAGCAGTAAGGGCTAAGGTATAACTAGAAGTTTTAGATTTAGTGGCTAGTACCAGTTATTAAAAACACTAGGCTATTACGCAAACCCCCAATTAGCTAATCCTACGCACTAATAATATAATGTCCTTTCCTCCCTCCTAATTAGGTATAGGGTTTGGAGCTCTAAGAGTTCCACCACCTTAGATCCACTCCATCCACCAATTAAATCACCTAGATCCACTTTATTGGCTCCAGTCCAAAAAGGTTACTAAGCGTCACGAATGAAGCTATTCTACTAACAAAAGCAATAGAGTTTAATGGGCAAACTTACATCTATTATTTGTAATAGTTCTAAACTGAACGCAAGACCAGTTATATGGACTAGAATGCAGGCCTTGTACACGTAAAAAACTATACATTAGACTCTGTTCACCTAGAAATGACATTCATGATCTTCCTGAACTGGATGCAATGGGGCCTTCCCACCATCCTCATTTGAAGGTCCTACGCCAGAAACACTCCCTTTCCTGCTTTTCCCTCCAAAACTCTCTTGTCTGCTTAGCGCACTCATAATACTCCTCCCCCCAGAGACCTCATCCGCCCCTGCTGTCCTCAGCCTCAGTGCCTCTTCACCACGCTCTTTCACACTCCCTGCAAATGCATCAACTGGCGGATTCCTCCTCAAATATCTCACCAGAGACTCGACTAAACGATCAAGTAAAAATTCACTCTCACTCTGCTGAGCCATCATAGGTGAGTCCTCTCCAATCCAATCCCACTCCACCAACCCCTCTTCTTCTTCCTCCCTCAGTGCCTCCGCTACACCACTTACAGCAGAGAAACGAATTAGCCGTGTGAATTCGACCCACTCTTCAAACTTATACTGGCGCGGTTTGTCCATGCTTAGGTCGTGCGCCGTGCGGCGAATTGCGAGAGCAAGCTGTCGTGCTAAGGTAGCCGCATCGGGTTGTCTTGCCTCGACGTCATTTTCATTCTGGGCTGTAAGGCCGGCAATATCAGGGCTGAATGAACTAGTAACATTCTGCACGTCCTTGGACCCATCCTTTGAACTATCTGGTATCGATCCACCGCCGTCAGATCCTTTTTCCTTTGCAATTACGATGCCTTCTAATGTCTCCACGCGATTTTTGGGGTCTATATGCTTAGTCTGCCAATTGGCTTTCCATTTCTCAAGGCCCAAAGATAGCCAGGGATGTTTCTGCACAAGGTTGCTCCAGACGCCGTACTGCGGGAGGATTGTAAAATCTGCAAGCCTAGTAGACCAATGATTGAAGGCTGAGACAATTGTGGCTGTGAGGTCGCTGGCCAGAATCGTGATAGTGGGCACGGCTATGAGAGACCAAATTACAAAGAAACACCGTCCAGCGCCAGACTTGGGCGCGAAGTCACCGTAGCCGATAGAAAGAAGAGCAACCCAACAGAAATAAACGGTTTGCCAGTAGGTCATGTTCGTCGTGGATTTTTCAGCTTGCCAAAAGGCCACGGCGCCGACACACCAGAAAATGGCGAATATGGTTAGAGTCAGGCTTAGCCGGCACCAGTTCTTCCAAATTTGTGACTTCTTTTGGAGTTTCCTCATTGCCTCGAAGCGTTCCTTCTCGTCACGAAGTAACTGTATCCTGGAACTTTTCTTGACCCTGTTTCTCAACGTGCTCTGCCGAGATAGGCCAGATCTTGGGAAGCTCGCTTGAGCACTACTTGCTATACTTCCACGTCGGCTGTCCATAGAGCGATCCAGGGTATATTGATATTGGAGAGCTGTGGCTGGTGATCGTGAACTTGGACGGGCGGCCTGCTTTGCCATCACCCGCTCTAGTGCCATCTCAGCTTCAACCTCGCGACGTTGGAGCTCAAGACTTGTTGCCACGGTCCGTCCCATTGCTCGCTCATGCTCATGCTCCAAGTGGCCTCTAGTTATTTTCTTCTCCCCAAGCTCCTGGGCTGACTTGTAGATACTTGAAACGACGAGACCCAGCATTATGATGCCACCTAAGGAGAATGGGATTATTAGTGCACGTCCCACATTCTCCGTAGGGTAAAGGTCTCCAAATCCCACTGTCAATATGGTCACATCACAGTAGTATAACTAAGAATATGTCAATAGACTATATGAATTTCAAAGATAAGGGAGACATACTGCATCTATAAAATGCCATCCTTCAAGGCGTGCGTAGACACCAGCGCCACCAGCAAGCCAAATGAAAAAGAGAATCGTCTGGACGATTAGTGTTCGTTGATCCTCGGTCAGGTCAAAGTGCTGCGGATAATGGCCTCGGATGTAGCCGATTAAATTAACCATTAACAGTATGGAGAGTAGCAAATAGACAGAAGCCGCCGCTATGCCATACCAAAATCCTCCCGAATAAGCCTCGTATGTAGATATTGGTGGCGTGCGTGTGTGCATTCCCACTAGATCTCCGACGAGCTAAATATGAAGTCAGCAGAGTTTGGTGCTAATCAAAGAAATTTGAGACGACTGAATTCGAGAGACAGCGGCACTAGTCATTCCGCTATTTAAGTAGGTTGGTAACTTACAAGTCCACAAGCGACGAACCATAGAAGAATTGTTGTAACCGACTACCGGACCTTGCATATTACCCTGTTTCACCTGCGTCAGCACTACCCTCGTATGTCTCGGATACGTTTGAAATGAGTCATGGGCTTCGGAGTTCGGGGTCTACTTTCATGTATTTATACCACTTGATTTCCATAGATTTACAATTAAGTCGCTCGTTCAATTCCCACACACTACAAAGCTTACAATTGTCATTGGCAGTGATATTATATATCGAATACGATTCGTGAAGTTTAGCAGAAGAAGGAAATTACCGATGAAGCCTAGAATGAGAGACACCATATTCATCAAGTAGCACCTACTGTGATTAGCATTAATTTGAACGGGATACTGGATATGATCGCGGGAATGTCTTTGCAGAATTAATAAAGCAGATCTGCACCAAAGGCGAAGAGGAATATTAGCCGGCTCTTACCAGCGCGGGTCAGGTATTAGCAGCCCCTGCAACAGCGGGAGAAGCGTGCTTGCGTCTGTTGGGTCTCTGAGATCGACCCTCCAATATGTGACAAGAGCTCCAATTGACAAAACATTGGCCATAGGTCCTAGTGTGGCTGCCAAGATTCTGATTGAGTAAGCTTTTGCAAGATCCAAGGAGGTTGGTTGACAAACGGTATCCCCGTCGACGCAAACCACCAATCACTATGAATATCAAAGTCAGTAGGTTACTCCACTGGGTGCCTCAATGCTCGATATTGGTGATTGGGGCTTATGCTGTGTGCATGGTCTAAGGAGAAATTTATTATCACACGCATACGTGATTGAAAGCAGCAATCTAGATTCCCTTTTTGGGGTGATCGTTTAAGGTACAGCTTGTTAGAGAAGGAAATAGAGCTCGCACTCACACAGGTTCATTATCATCTTTGTCCCTCATACGAACCTTCCATAACCTGAACTTTTTCTTTTCCTGGCCCTCTCCAGACTCTAAGTCAAGGACGGCTGGTTTTGCTTGGAAGGTGGCATTTTTTAAGGCTTTCCCAAATGGCTGACCAGCTTGCCTTTGGTCCGTAAACTCGTCAATAAGGCTCTGTGGCATAATGCTAACGAATTAACTTTGCCCGTCAAAGGAGTTAAAGAGAAATTAGGAAGTCTCAAAAGTGTTCGCCGAGGGTTTCTTAGGGCATGACAGGGCAGGCAGCCGCGGTCTAGAACGTTGTCAAGGAATGCGGGCACAGAGAGTATTTCAGTGGCTGGCATGTAGGCCTGCAGCCCGTTACTTTTGATCAATGCAGATTGCAAAGATCGGTGGGTAGGGTGATGGGGTATGCCCTCACAGCGCCTGATTGGGCGAAATGTTGTGGGGAGTATGCAATGCTATCGCGGTTGGCAAGATAGGCGTAAGCCACCACGATAAGCGTCTCGGACGTTGTAATGACTGTATTTGCTTTTCGCTTCATTGGGAGTCGATTGTTGGTTTGTTGAAAGACACCGAGGATTATTGCGAGTTCGCTTCGGAGCACTACGTTATCGATAAGGAATGGCCCGTGCATATAACACCAAGGAATCGTACTCAATCTACCTAGGTATGCCTCCTAATTGAGTACGATTCCTTGGTGTTATATGCACGGGCCATTCCTTATCGATAACGTAGTGCTCTGACGGGGATCGGATAGCCTGCATAGATTTGATCAATACATTACCATAAACCATGCCTTCTAATCGTACTTCCAATGATGCAGATCCTATTCAGCCAACTTAATATAACGTTCAACAAAATTAGGTTGCTAAAAACCCACCACTAGAGCCGTGGCCGCTGCCCGATTTTACACCCTTTCAGGGGCCTCCACGAGCGCCGGGGACGCATTTTAGGTGTAAAATATATTAGATTATATTCTGTAGAAAGGACGAGTGTTAGCAACCTCATACTCAGTAACTTAACCCTAAGAAATAGGCTATATAGATTGTTTTATATAATATTTAAAGGATATCACCGATCTTATATTCCTGAGCACGGCGATTTGATCCTATTGATATGATTGACTAAATCCTTATCGATAACAGATGGACTCAACTTGGCGAGTTAAGGGATAACCCCCTAGAGTTAAGATTATTTTCGCTAGGAAAAATCCGTTAATAAGAATTGCGGAAATAGCTGTAGTATTATAACAGGTATATATATAAAGCAAAAAAATCTAGGGCAGTGGTAGATGATGGACACCCCTAATTGATACACGGACACTGTAAAGCATATTGCCCAGGTGTACGGTAGGGAGCAGGCAAGCCGAGCATGAGTCACAAGGAGAGTCGATGGAAGAAGACGATATGGTAAAGAGTATGGCAATAGCCTCGTACGGAGACAAACCGATGAGGAGGGAAAGGGCTGCAAGCCCGAGGTGCTTATAAGGAGGTGCCAAGCCTAGCCTTCGGCTAGGCCTTGGCTACCCCTAAGCGGCCCTCGGGCGATGCACCCGAGTAAGGGTCAAAATAACCCTTACAGACAATTGATACGCAAACACCCCACTGATTGAGTTTAGTTCCTTCCTAATCAAGTTTAAATATCACGTGAATTTAAGTTATTTATATTTACATCACGAAAGTTAAATTATTAAATTATAACCCTTATAACTATAATACCTTACTTGCATAGTACTCTGTAAGGCGCCGCGTGAACTTATTTAGGTGCTACTACCTCTGCTTAATATCTATAAACTGCCTCTGCGAGCACGCCCGCGCACGCGGCCGACGCTTCGGCCCAAATGCTAATAGCTTGCGACGAGTCGATATATTAACGCGAATATAGCTAGCTAGGCGGCCGCGGCGACGCTTAACAGTTAGAGGCTAGGGTGGGGATCGGTAAGGCAAATGCGAGGTAATGGGCGCGCGACGGTCGCGCACTAATGCAGATACGCACAACGTAAATTCACGTGATATTCTAACTTGATTGGGAAGGAACTAAACTTAATCAGTTGGGGGGTGTCCATCTACCTAACATATATTCTTAATTCTTAACTAAATTTTGGTAAGGACTAGCTAAAGTACCTATTTACTCTTAAATCCTCTGTAGAAAATCCATAAAGTAGATAAGGAACAGTTTCTTTGGGGTGCCTGGTTTATGAGATAAAGTTGGATTGCATTCTTGGATTAGAAGTGCCTGGGTTTAATTTTAGTAATTATAATCAATGTGTTAGCACATGAATGGAATACATCACTATAAAACATAAGTTTAGTACCCGGCTTCTTACTCTATCCTATACAGTCGCACCCTTAAAGCTAAGTTCTCCACACTCACCACCATACCTTTTGAATCAAGTTGGAACACGAACCGGTCTAGCGGCAGTGACCCGTACGCAACCCCCTTGATGTCCACCCACGACCCACAGTCCGTCGAGAACACCTTTCCTTCAAGCGCCGGGAGCCCCACATCCTCGAACACGGCCTTGAACGCCTCCTGCTTACTACCATCTACCGCAAAGGTCCCAAGTCCCGTGTAATATAGCCTCGTCGTCGGATTGATTCCCCTCGTGCTCGGAAACGACTGCAGGCGTAGCGCCATGTCCACAATATCTGTGCCATTGCTCATCCAGGGCCCCACGCCGAGCTCCGGCCTGTCCAGATCGGTAGTGATTGTCAGCGAGGAGCTGAGCTTGCTCGTGTCGTTGCTCGCGTAATGGCCTCCATACACCGTCGTCGCCTCTTCCCCGTGCCGCGGCGTCGAGGGCCGGGAGCAAAGCCCCACCCAACAGGTCCGCGATAAGAACCGTGAAGCCGATGTCGATGTCCTGGAGCACTATGGAGAGTGACGTATAGCTGCCTATGCTACCGGCCTTGTTGTAGGCGGTAGGGGTTAGCGCCGCTGAGGCGGATACGCCGGACACCCCAGGGCACGCCAATGGCGGCCTCCATGATGGAGGTGTAGGCAACGGGGTTTAGCTAGCGGCGGGTTAGGGTAAGGTTGATGATGGTGGAAGTGAGGATTGCGCGGCCGAGAGTGGCCATGTCTGCGGTGGAGGAGAACATGTTTCCGGAGCTGTGGGGTTGGGTATGTGAGATGGATCTTCTTTTTTGGAGCTGGGAGGCTGGGTAAAAGCAGACTTACGGGGATGCATCGCCTGGATAGACCTTCCAAGACGTGCTGCTGGCCGTTCCAGGAACGATGCCGAGCGATTCGTTCGCCACCCAGTAGTACGTATTCGTTAAGTTCAAGGTCGTGGGAATCCTCTTGTAGAGGATCATAGGGAACGATTTGCCTGTGATGTTCTCTAACGCGTAAGCCAGAAGCTGATAGGCTATGCTGGAGGAGGCCGGGGTTTCCCAGGCTGGTTAAGAGGGATAGAGACTAGTTATACCGTTGAAGATTTCTGAAAAGACAGTCAGAGCCCTCATCCCTTTATGCCTTTTCTATACACATGAGGAAAGGGAACGCTGACCGTCGCGTCCACTAATCTTATCCCGATATATCCTATTTGGCGTTAATATAACGACCGTTTGGGGGAGGGAGGCCAATGGTGGTTCGGCTCTACTACGCATTCTGTTCAAGTTATCTAGCCAAAGAAGATGAGATTCATGGTATGCAGTGTTACATACAGCGAACTCTGCCTTTCAAGAAAAGTTGCTGGGAGGCTTGGCAGGGACACCCGAGGCGCCTCTAAAACGAGATTAGGAATCGCCTACATTTATCGATATAGAGTAGCCAATCAGATCACCTGAATTCGGTGCCCGTACTCAGGAATATAAGGCTGGTAATATTCGTAATATTTTATATAAAATCCTTGGAAGACGCGCAAGCATTGAATTGAAAACGGTGTTCCCGCACGGACCACTTACTCTGAGGACCCTGACGTGTTAAGGGATAATATTGCAGCTTTATATAAACTAACAAGAAGCGCCCATATCTTTAAGTACCTGATTTTAACCTATATACACTAGTCTAGGGCTAAGGTTCACTTAATTAATGCTGGAATCACTTCACGAGTTGTTCCCCACCATGGAATGCTTGCTGCTTCGAATATATTGCTCGTAGCCTACTGGAGAGAGCTGCGATGGCTCATTTATGTGAGACACGTGACTGGTTGTAAATCCGTCTATATGGCCTGATCGATTTGATATGGTAATTAAATAAAACGCATGATAAAAATCACAGGAACGCGTGTTCTTTGGTTGATAATTGATTATCTAGTCCATGGCTATTCCCTTGAAGATGCTGTTTAGAGCTGCTTTTAATGCCCGATACGCGTAGGATCCACCGGTTGAATTATCTCCGATACTGCCGACTCGGCTTGACATGACTCCAATGCGAGGCCTATTCGATTTCAGTAGATTTGGGAGGAGGGTTTGGGTGAGAAATGTTGAGAGTCGACCTTCTGGTGGAGGAGGCTGGTTGCCAGCCTCCCTATTATTGTATTATATATAGCCACAAACCTCCCTAGATAGGGAAATCAAGTCAAGCATTACTTTCCAACAAGTAAGGAACCGAACGTATTCACAGAGAAAGTATTCGTGAGGACCTTCTCATCAACGGTTTCGAGGCTGTCTTGCTCCTTCGGTGACATGGCTCCTGCTAGGTTGAACACGTTAGTGGCATAATGAAACTTCGCTAAATTACTAACTCACAATGTTGAGGAGAAGGCCTAGAGGATGATCCTTGAATCCGTGCTTGAAGGCTTGAATGGAAGCCTGGGAGGGAACAGCAAGCTGGGCTGTGTCACAAGCCGGTCCTTTTAATTTATTTCCGATGGTAAGGTCAGTAGCAAGGACTTTGTATCATTATGAGGAACACTGATTAGGTGAGAGCGACGAAAGACCGGAAAATTTATCGCAGACGTTAAACAAGATCACGAAGCGACCAGGTTGCCTGGAATAGTTGAGAAGGAAGTAGCTAAACTCGTTCTTAGTGATGACGATATTGAGGATTAGTAGGTATGTTTGCTATGAATTCATTCATTCTGGCGTCGAGACAGCGGAAATGACGCCTCATGAGGCATGCGAAGATGGTATCGATTGCCCACCACATATGACATGTTATTATTATAAAGAGTTACGGTTGAGGGCATTGGGCTGGTGGCCAATAACAGTGATCTTATTGGACTGGACTGGAGTGGATTTGACCCCCAAATCCACTCCATACGCTAAGGAGGCGGTGGAGCTCCAGGACTCCAATATGGCTCCAGATCAAATATATACTATAAATAGTAAGTCTTGGCAGAAGGTAAGGAAAAAGGTAAGGAGGGAGGAACGTACCAGATTAACCCTAAATCACAAGGCCTCTATATAAGAAGCTTCGTAATCTTCTACCTTAATCGCCTCCTCAAGGGCGGCATATGCGCCCTTATCGTGGCTCTTACTCTTGTCATCATCTAACTCTATAACCACAGGCTTACCGGCCCACCTAGCTCCCCCGGAGGTAACTCTACTACCGCATTTACTACTGCATTTTAAATATAATAGTACTGATATGTAATCGAGTCGTCGCCTTCCTTTAGCTATAGATCCTCACTCTAAAGTTATATAGGTAACGT
>Ga0307515_10013032_pt1 | contig 15578 bp, 12 predicted proteins | sample 17_EM_MG_FD_194513 | JGI IMG/M metagenome (GOLD analysis project Ga0307515, IMG submission 194513) | Populus trichocarpa ectomycorrhiza microbial communities from riparian zone in the Pacific Northwest, United States - 17_EM | ecosystem: Host-associated > Plants > Roots > Unclassified | place... | reverse complement strand
GGTGTATATAGCTTTTAAAAAGGTAAAATAACCACAAATCGTATGCGTGCGATGGTATAAAGGGGGGTGAACTATAAAAGAGTATTAATATAGATACGTTTTTTAATTAACAATCCAGATGAGCAAAAAAAGTAGTTAAATGAAGTGATATTTGTGAACAAATTAAGAAATGTGTACCCGTAAGGCCTATCATATTCCGCATGTTGATCTCAGCATACTTCTCTTTCTCGCGCTGTAACTGGCTCAGCCCTACCAACTCATGCGGTGAGCCTGAGTTAAGCCGCACGATGCATCATCGCACAATCATGGCTGAACAGATTTTATAGTAGACCCGAGGATGACATACTTGCGTCATATGCTTACCATCTCAGTAAAGCATCGAAATGACATACAGATTAATAAAAGATATCTACCAACCAATTGATACCGTTTAGTAAACTATCAGCCCTGTCAGGCGCTTACGATTCGCGCTAATTAAGGATAGCCTTGATCGAACAGCCAGCTAATCTTGAGCTTTGATTAGTAAAGAGCGGCGAGACGCCTTGTTTTGTATTTGGCAGGGCCATGGGTTTTGGCGAGCGTTTACTCTACCGTCAGAGATTCCGCCGTGGATGATCCCTTCTCCCTTCCTCTAGATAGCCAAGACTCTCCCCTCCACCCCTTACTCATCAAGCAGATACCGCTACCGCTACTCACCAACAGACGACTTCACCCCACTCTAAAATTATCTCAAGAACATAGGTAACTCATACATTTCATTCCCATTTTCCAAGTCATAATCATACACCCAATCCTTGAAAGTCCACCCACGTGCCCTCATCCCCTCATATCAAAAGGTGCCAGTGGCTGCCGCAGCACCAGCGCAAGCGAGCGACTGAAAAAAGAAGGAAAAGCTATATGCAAGAATAAAGGTTTGCACGTCCAGCACAATCCGAAGCAAAGCAAAGGTCCACAGGACCAAGTCCTCCGATCCAATCCCATCATATAATACCCAAACCTCTGAGACACCCGACCGATCTAGCAAATCCAAAAAAGCCTGCCAAAGCCGAATAGAACACTAGCACCCACCCCTCATAACTTTTGCGTAGCCGTTACCGTGGTAGAAAATGAGGGAGGAGATTAGATGGACCCCTCAATCCTCGCCTTCACCCGCTCCGCAGCCGCAAGCCTGCGGCTCCGCTTCTTGGCCGAATTCGTACACGCACCACCGGCACACGCCTGATAAAGACTGATCGCTGCGGCGCCACCACAGATCTCGTTCGCATTCCCACTGCACTTCATGAGACAGTTCCCCAGCACACCCGCTTGCGGCGCGCGGTCCGCCGCGACGCTGTTCCCGCAGTAGCACTCACCGCTGTACTCAAGACCCGCGTACTTGGTTCCCTTGCTCTTGCAGAAGTCGACGCAGGTCTCGATGGTCATGCTGTTCCCGCTCGTCTGCGCAGCGTTGAGCGTGCGGGATCCAGCATTGTCGGTGCCGCACCCGATGTACTTCCAGCCCTTCGACTTGGTTAGGTCCGTGTAGCCGAGGGAGGCGGCAGTCAGGCCGGTGATCTTGGTGACAGGGCAGTTGGAAACAGGGACGGCGGCCGCCGGGCCGGGGGTGATTGGGTTGCAGCCGGGCAGCGCGGGCAGGATGCCGTTGACTTGTTCGTTGATCTGCGAGGGGAGCTTGCAGGCTTGGGTCTCGCCTTGATCGTGGAAGGTGAAGTGTGTGCTGGGGCAATTGGGCGTACCGTCGACGCAGTCGGTCACGGCGCGTTGGAGGGTAGGGATATCCCAGCCGTTGACCTAGACAATCATCAGTACTGAGTAACGGAAGAAGACTTAGGCACCGAGAAGGTGGAATTGAGATGGAAAGAGAGGTAGGATGCTACTCACGAAATCTCCATGGAATCCATAGCCGGTCGGATCACCGTTGGAGAAGACGAACGGCTGCTTGTCGCTCCACCACTCACTCTCAAACATCTGCGTGCTATAATACACCTCATAAAAGAGCGTGACGAGATGCTTCGGGTGGCTAGCGGGACAGCGGCCACCATCGTAGTTCCCATCCTTAGGGTACACGACGTGCGACTTGTGATCGGGCGAGTCTAGGTTGACACCGTCCCAGCAGGAGGGGAATGTGACTTGGGCACGCACGCCGCCGGGGCACTTGACAGGTGGAAGGCTGCTGTACTGTTCGTTAGTGTTGCCAATACATTTGTGCGAAACGGCAAGACCGGCGAAGTCTGAGGTGTAACTGCGCTTGTTAGGGTCACCGGCTAACATGCGGAAGCCGGGCGGGAAAGCAACGAGTTTGTCATTGTCGGGTCCAGAGCGTGTGCTGATAGGCCGTTAGTAAGGATACTTCGGCTTAGAAGTTGAAGTCTTCTCCTTTCTCTTTTCAGACAGCGGCGGACCGAGGACTTTTCTTAAGATGGTGAATAGGAAACTTACAGGTAGTAGATAGCTTGTCCTCCCATGTCCCCACCGGGAGTATCGCCATTTATGGGAACATTGATAAAGCTGCCGTTCTTGGCATGGAAGTACATCTTCGGGGTCCAGTAGTTGGACAAGTCTTCCTTGACATTGCAAGTAGAGCATTTAGACGCACGAGCTTGGTCATAGTTCATAGTGAAATTGAAGCCATTACCACCGGCAATGGCATGGACATGGTTAGACGCTTTGCCTGGATCAACAACTGGGTCGGCACGCTCGTCAAAGAGGCGGCTGTAGCACTGGATAACGAAGGTCCCACTGACTGGAGCAGCGAGGGAGGCAACAAGGCCGAGAAGCAGAGAGTTCATAGCGTTGGAGAGCATGGCTGGCGTTATTCGTAAAGTATGTCGTTTGCTGACTTAGCAGGGCTTATTCAAAAGGAGTGACGAGATATGATTCAAAAGAGAGACTGCACAAATATCGATCAAGAAAGAATGACTCAGGTATCAAACCTGTAAACTCAAAATCAACAGCAAGAAGAGAGCGTGGTGGATTGGCCTGAACTGGTGGGGAGCGAAAGAAAGAAAGTGACGCAAATCATGGGATGGACTCCCTAAAGTACTCCTTGTATCCCATCCCGCCCAGACCGTCCATTCTACTCGCCGTCGTTTTTCAGGACATTAATTCCCCTAGAGGTACCGGCGGCATCTACGCGAGCAAAAGATGCGGGTTCCTGCATGAATGTTCCTGGCGTTTACAGGCAAAAAAAATTTCAACCGCCCGACGCAGGAGAGCGCGGGGGAGTGGTTGGTATTTCCGCTAAAAGTTTGGTGGGGTGGGTGTTTCGAAACGTGGTGGCTTGCCAAAGCAACCCCTCTGAACCTCCCAAGCGCTCCTTCTCTGCTCTGTGCGCCGCGACCGCCCTGGCCCTGCCGCCCACCTTCCCAGTGCAAATCTACGGCCGAGATAGGCTTGCGACAAGGCGTTCAAGTCGGGTTATTATTGGATTCGTGCCCCGGAGTCGGTGAGAACCGGTATGCAAAATGCTGTCAGCAACTTGGGTACTTTTCTGCTCACTCGTCTTTATTTGGGCAGCTCTACACAAGGCGCTATTGGCTTTGTCGACAGGAAATTTGAGGGATGCACGACATATCTGTTTAGGTCAGTTGTGTGAGACACGCTGGCGCCATGTTTAAATATCCCGTCTTGGTATCACCCGAAGGATCGGAGATAATATTCACATCACATCAAGGCCTAGATCATAGGCTGAGTGAGACCTTCGCCGCAACTGCAAGCACGGGATTGCAAGCGCATATGTGAGTGGCTGCATATCATTTTTGTGTATCGAATGGTACTCGAGGGGAAGGAGATTTAGGTCTTAACTTCTGGTTGATGCTCTGAATAAGATTTAACGATTGACTAACGATGCAATAGTTACGAAAAGTTGAGACCCATCAGTGACGAGAATGCGCTCACTAATAGCGAGACCGTTATGACATCGTCTTTCTTGAGCGTGGAGGGTGAGGGCGCCTCTCTCGCTAAAGTTCATCTGCCATCATCCTGCCGGCTACTCCTAGTCCGCATTCCTCTGTTCCCCCAACTTTTGGGATGCTTGCCTTGCCTATTCCAGCAGATCTCGGTTGGCGGGACCCCACAAATGTCTCACTCGTCGAGGCCTGTCAGACCTGGCAGAGGATGAATTACACCGCATAGAAGCGCTGTGAGCCAGCATGCAAGTATAGTTCGCTTGATAAACATAGCCAGACTCGGCAGTGAAATCAACGTCTTCTATTATTAACCTCTGGCTATGCGATTCAAATCCCGATCTCCGGCTTCCTTCATTTCCTTTTGCCAAACGTCCGTTACCAAAGCCCTTTGTTTGCTATTAAGACATTGTAGCGACAATTGGATACCCTTGGAGTAGGGATCTGCACCATAACGAAGAAATAATATAAGGAATTCTGGAATGAGAGAATAGTCGTCAACATGCTAAAGGTTCCTATTTCCTAAAGTAGTAGCTCCCATATCGTTCTACCATCGACACTCATGTTTGGATCTACGCCATAACTAAGAAATATTTCGAAGGTTCGAATCATTCTTTCAAGTTGGGGCGTCCAACGAAATTCATTTAGATTACCCAGAAATACATTATACCAATTGCATTCGCCCTGGCATACTTGGCCCAAATTCGGGCCATGAAGGACACATGATTTGAGAATTTTCTTCCAAAAGTTGTACGCTTCTATAGTTGAAAATTGCATGCGATGGCCTATATCCATCAAGCGAAACCAGATAGTGCTATCCTCGCACCTCCGGTTCAGATTCAGGCCATTCTGGAATAATATCTCGAGGGTTTGGATTGCGCTTTCTCTGCATACAACCGAACCTAACGAGGATTTGTACTCCAGTGCCAAGAAAAAACTCTCACACCAAACATGGATTTCGTTAGCAAGCGCGCCATGGTGGAGAAGTAAATGAAATAGTTCCCGCCAGCACACATGTGCTTCTTTTTTATCGGAATTAAATGGGTACGCTTTGAGAAAGCAGCGCCAAATTGTGCTATGACCGTATGGCTGATTCGGGTCCGCTCCACGTTCCAACAATATCTGAACCATTCCGAACAGAGGCTTCTGGTATCCCCACGGTGGGAAGAAAGTGATAGAATCCCTGGCACGAAACAATCAAGTAGTTGCACGGCTAGTTCAAGCTTCCCTGATGAGAAGTCGAAGCGAGGATGTAACGCATCCATGAGCAAGACATTTCGGCACCTGATTAGATTAGGTTATTTGTCCAGTCGGTACCGGACGTACATGTACAAGACAAGTCCGCTTCGGATAGCACGCGAGAGGAATGGATCGTCCCACTTAAGGCCGAGCTGTTGCTGGCAATGGTGTCCAGCCTGGTCGAGCATTTTATGGTCTGTGCTACCACTCTTATTCTCGGCTAGGCTAGCCGTATGCGAGATGCATCTTACCATCTCAGTAGTACCTAAGCTCCCCATCGATAGCCTTGGCTTTTTCCAGAAACGCCCTAGCTATAGGTGACCAAGCATTGAAAGATTTGTGTGCGAGATCTAAGCAGTTCCTGCATGTTCACAGTCATGAGCAAATCTTTGAGGGTTCGATGGAGAAATTCCACCTTGGACTAGAGAGATAGGACGCTAACACTGGAAACCTCCAAGAGTCCTTTGTAACGGCCATTAAGACGCCTTTGCATGTTTTCCAATTTCTCATGAATCTCAGCATCTCCGAATTTGCGAAAGGGAAGCTTGATAGCAAAGTCCGGATCTTCTTCGTCGAGAAGGGAGTAAATTATCAGACGGAGAGGTTCCTCTGTCTGAAGGGCAACCTGGAACGTCTTGGCCATTCTTTCCTGGTACACCTGGTCAATGGAGTTGAGAATATGTTCAAAAAAAGCTTCCAATTTGGTAGGGAGTTTTCGCAGCCTAGTTTGAAGAAGACAGATGTCTGGTGTTTGGGAAACACAGCGCCTCCAATCAACATAGAATGGAGGGACTCGGGTCTACTATTCGGGAGGACTTGGTCGTCGAGTTGGATTGGAGAGATCTCAGCCTTGCAGCCCTGGATTCTTTTGTAGCGCAAAAAAGCGCGCCAACATCCAGGGTAACATAGAGCAGGAAGTTTGGTATTGGGGGAATGATGCCAACCACAATATGGATCTGTATGAAAGTTATCCTTCATACGCGACGCAGCAAACAGACAACAGCATCCTGACCAGTTCAATGGTGGGGAGGATATTCTTGGCGCGTCCGTGCCACCCATGACTGCCGAATGTTTAAATTCAGTTGTGGCCGAGGACTTCACTCTAACTTACCCGGCGTACCTTTCCGACTTCACTTGGGACGATTTCTTCAGAAACACGTCGATGCGTTACACCTTTGGGGAGCAGTCTGGCCATTGCGATGTACCAATGGGCCAGAACCCATCACAGCCCAACGCTCGCTCTCTTCACAGCCCAGCACAACGTATGGATGAGCAGCGACACCACGATGCGCAGTATGGTACGTAGATCCTGTCCGCAGCTTTCACTTAGCGATTGATTGAAGCTGACGATTTCCCAGATTTCATAGATGATGATATCGCCGCGTCATCTCAACTCCTAGCCGAAAGTTACCAGCGATCCGAGCAAGCACAAGCGAATGGCTTTGCCAGCGAGGGTGGTTTAGACACAGCAGGAAGGAAGAAGGCGAGGAAGCCCAGGAAGAACCAGGACGTGACAGGCAAGCCATCCAAGGGGAAAAGGTCACGGAGCAGGAAGTCGGATCCTCTTCTCTCCAACGATGTTGGAATCGCTGCGTCTTATAACCGGGAAGCCGAGGCTGTAAGAGAGGGAGAGGTCTCAGGAATTTCTCAAGATCTGGTACAGAAGAAGGATAAGAAGGGCAGGAAAGATAAGAAGCGTCGAGAAACACAAGCTCGAGCTGAGCTGTCCGCTCCAGTCCAATCTTCGGTCCACATAACCCGCCCACCCACGACTCCTGCCGACACAAATGAATCCTCCCAAACGCCTCATGATGGCTCGGAAAGACAGGGCAATGGAAAATTTAAGAAGCCAAAAAGCTCAAAGAAGCGCAAGAGGGAGTCAGAGGGTGCGCCTGCGGCTGTCTCTAGCCTCGAAACAGGACCTAAGCTTGCGGATGGTACCCACTTTGATTCTGCAGCTGAAAGACCAGCTCTCCCCATCACTCCTTCACAAACGCCAGCACGTAAGAGGCCCCGAAAGAGTCGTGCAGACGCAGCGCTACCCACACCAACCCTTGATCACTCCATATCCAAGTCTACCAAGCGCAAGAAGAGGGCTTCAAAGGCTGCCGTCCCTGGTGATGCTCAGGAAAAAGCAAGCGTCGAGTCTCAAGACAATGGGCTCCATGAAGCAGAACATGAAGCACGGCCTAGTGCCGGTTCTGCCACGAAGTCAGGTGTCTTTGACAAGGACGAGATTACCCGCCTTACCGATGCGATCAATGCTTACATGATCACTAATGGGTTGAGTAAACTTCAAATGATCGAAATGATCCAACATATCAAACCGAAATCACACAGCATCCCCCCTGGCTCGGATCTTCAACGAATGCGCGAGCAGGACAACGCAGTCGCAGCGATGTGGGGTGAGCTACATGAAGTCCTTCCCAATCGCACTCGCCAGTCCATCATGCGCAATTGCCGCCGCAAGTGGCATAACTATGAAGCACGAGGTGGCAGGTGGGGCGCAGATGAAGACGAACTTCTCAAGGAGGTGTACCAGCTGCATCCCCACAGGTGGACTGAGATTGCAACATTCGTGAAGCGTTCCCCAGAAGACTGTCGGGACCGTTGGCGCAACTACATCGTCAATGGCGAAAACAGAGTCACTGACGTCTGGACTGAGACGGAGGAGCGCGCTTTGCTGAGCGCAGTGCATGATTGTGTTCAGAAGCTCAATGAGGACCATGAAGAACAGCATGGCACACTCAAAGACTACGATGCCTGGAAGTTCCTGAACTGGCAGATGGTTAGTGATAAGATGGGAGGACGACGCAGTCGTTTACAGTGCTCCTACAAATTCAAGAAGTTGCACGAACGCCAAAACCAGATAAGTGGACACGTCGAGGGCGAGATTGCGGCCTCTACAGCAGTCGATCAGTCATCCGAAACCCCAGAGAAGAGGTCATCATGGCGGGTTGACCAGGCGCAAAAGAACTGGAGGAAGATGCTTCCTGGAGACAAGTACAGAATCCTACAGGATATCGTTGACAGTGAAACCATCGAAGAGGCTAATATTCCCTGGACTCTCATCGCGAAACGCAACAAGGGCAGTTATTGGACGACAATGGATCGAAAGGTTGCTTTCTCAAAGATGAGGGATTTGGTCCACGAACAGGACAGCCTTGAGGACCTACTTAATGCCCTGAAGGATTATTTCCGAGTCCACCACACTGATGAGCTGGAGAGTTTCTACCAACCTACTCAAGAAGAGTCCACGCATAGGAAAAAGAGGAAGTACAGACGCAAGTCGACCGGCAGGTCCTCGAAGCACAAATCAACTTCGGACGTGGAAGATAGTGATAGTGATGATAACGAAAGCGAAAACGTAAATGCGGGAGCTTCTAGCTTACGACCAGACATGCGAAGTGCTAAGACCCCGAATACAGAAGAAAACGAAGTTGACTCGGTCCTTGGGGCATCCGAAAATGAGTGAATAAGCCGGAGGCGAGGTGGCGATCGAGGCTCAATTCATCCGCCAATTGGAAGGTATTGAAATGGTCAGACCCGGTGAAAGACCAGGCTTACTTCTAATTTCTACATAACGATAAGTCCCTGTTGCCCTTGGGATCAGAGAAGTATTAATTGATGGGCTTGTGGTTTGCTTTTATTCTCCCCACCAAACTTTCTGGTACTAGGCAGGGCGCTGTATTTACGGCAGTGTTTGAAAGGGGGGGTACCGATGCTGTGGAAAATGGGTATTACTAGGTCTAGTGTTTTTCTGTCATCGGATGATTGCTAATTATACTGGGGACGGGAGAGGAATTGTTCCACTGAACACCAGTATCCTATAGATCTGAAAAGGCTATTAAAGAAATTTAGAAATGACCTGCTAGAGTTTTTGTTGCACTTGATTCATCTCATGTTGAGGAACTGTGTCTTACACAGGCATGGCGGTAAGTCTTCCAATCAAGCCCGAATTGACTGGAATTGGTTACAATGCAATTCAAATCAATGCAATTCACGAAGCGGCATTGGGCGACAATTCTAGTGCAGAGGGGTGGGGCGGCTTTGGATTGTTTAAATAAAATATAGGTAAGGTTTTTGGTTAAAATACTTCTAACGCCTATCCCTTCGGCTGGTTATCGATAAGAGCCAGCCAATAGAATCAATGGGACCAAGGCTCCGTGACCATACGCGTATTTTTGATTCTGGTGTTCGCGCACAGTCTAACTCTCGTAGGACGCTACCAGCCGAAGGGATAATGCTGCTAGACTGGCAAACGCCCATAATGCTGCCAGAATAGCAAATGCCTCTAATGCCGCCAGTACCGGGAGCCTTCCTGCTCGTTGCTACGCAGTCGCAATCCGAAAATCCACGTTATTCTCCATTCAACGCTTTTATTTGGATCATAGCGCGTCTCTTGATCTCAGCATCAAGACGGTTTGACTCCATTATCGGTAGGATCCATGAACTACCGATTAACAATATTGTAACACCCATGGCCTTAACCTTGTTAGAAACTAGTATATAACATATGGAGTAGGACTTACACCACAGAAGCTATGGAAGTGTAACCGAGTAATTTGCTTCGCTTGGCTGAGAGTATGTTGAGAGATTTTTTCTGTCATGCTACGCTGGAGCCTGAGCCCGAGCTCTCTGATATCTGTCTTGAAGGCACTGACGTCTCCCTTGGGGCCATCGACGTCCGCCTCTATTTTGTTGATCTTGGTGGCAGAGACGTCGGTAAACTCATTAGTGTTTAGGCCTAGAGTCGTTAATGTTTTTGCTATAAGAGCAGTGAGAGGCAACTTACGCGTAGATGAGCGGAAGGTGTGAATCTGGGAGGATTGGAAGAGGCGAGTGTAGGCCAGGGTAGGCGAAAATAAAATCTTATCTGATAAGATCGATAAATTATCATGATTTTCGCTTATCGGTATTTATCGCTTTTATTTTAATAATTTCTTAGTATACCCCACTTAGAAAAAAATTCTCTACTTTTAATAAAGTATTGTATAAACTATGGCTTCTAAAGCAGACTCCTCCCTTCTTATAAGTATAATTAATACTTCTAGCATGAAATAGGCTAATTAGAAAAGATCTCTAATCTATAACTACTCTTGCGAACTAGATAAAGGAGAGCTAATATATAACCCAAAGAAACGGAAATATATCTACTATAAATACTGTATATACGGCGCAATATTAATAACTAACCTTTGGAACCACCTAAAGTTAAAGTATGGAATTATTGTTAAGATAATATAAAGTTATATGAAAGCATTAGTAAGTTAGAAGTTAAAGGAGCTCTATAAGCAAGCGGCAGCCGAAAATAAAACGGACGACTTTAATTTTTATATACTAAAGAAGGTCCTTAATAAGGAAGTTATTAAGTAGGCTCTTATAAATTTAATTATTGTACAAAACCTTCTATTCCGGACTGTTGAGTGGCTAAAGTTCTATATTTTTTGCCAGGCTCTTAACTAAGCATTAGATAAATATCTTACGATAACTTACTTAGAAGTTAGCCAGATAATTAATTAATTATTTTAGTTATAAAAGGATATTATATAAAAACGAGTTTAGTTAGCATTAATAAGCATTTATCTCTCTATTAATATCTAGACCTCTCTAAATAACTACCTTCTCCTTGGAATTTGCGCCCACTTTATTAATAGTTAGGAGAAGCGGATAAAAGCTCTTCTTGCTCTTTGTATAGTAGCTACTTATAGCGGAAAAGAGTAATAGATTACTCTCCTTCTAGTGCTATAGGAGTACGGGATTCTTTAAAAGCTCGGAGCTATTATTACTAATAACTCTACAACAAATAACACACTGTGTTGTACGATTTATAAGTATCTCGCCGATAATAAGGATATTACCTAGGATCCCATCTAACAATGTATCCGCTGCTAGGGGTATACTATTAATCTCGCCGTCCAGGCCTTCCTCTTTAAAGATACTCTTAAACTTAAGGCTATTAAGTTATATAAAAGGAATAACGTAAACGGAAAGGAGTAAAGTTGTAAGGAAGAGATTAAGTAGAAATAGGCCTTCTAAGCAATAGGCCCACTTAACAAGCTTTATAATGTTATAGTACACTTCCGTGCCTTAGTAAGTTATATGAAGGAGTTTAAGACTTTAGTTAGAAGATGGGTTCCACTTAATAATCGTATAAGATAAAATAGCTAGTATTAAATGCTAAGTATCTCACTTAAGTATGAGTTAGGAATTAATAACTATATTAAGAGCAACTATAATACGCTTAAGGAGGATTATATCTCGCCGCAAGACTGGAAGTTTTTTTATATAATTTGCACCTTTCTAAAGCCATTCCACCGTGTAATATTAGAGACATAAGGGGATTATATAACACTTAATCGAGTACTCTTTATAATGGATGTACTTATTAAACATATAGAGAACTCTCTTGTATAACTCTTCTTTTAGCTACTTTATTTAAGCTAAAGCTAATATTATATAATAGGCACTCTTTAAATTAAATAAAGCTCTCTTACTTTGAGTAAAGAATGCATAGGCGAAGTTTAACGAGTACTACTAGAGAATAGACAACTCCCCTCTTTACGCCGCTGCACTTATTCTTTACCCAAATTGTTATATAAAGTATATTAAGATATTTTAGAAGAAGGAGTAGTAGAAAATAATACTTCTAAAGGTCTAACGGCTTTAGGAAACATACCGAGAATTAGAGAAGCCTATTACCTCTCTTTAAATAGTATTATACGACAGGCTATTATAAGATAAGTATAAGGAACTTAATAAGTACGATTAAATTATAAACGAATTAAATAAAAAGGTTACTTGACTAGCAAGCCAGAATAAGTACGATAACTACTACTCTAAAGTACCGTACGAAATTAAAGTTTCTCTATTTTAGTGGTGGTCTCAAGAATAACAAATAAAGCGCTAGCTGCGGCTTTTACTCTTTGCAAGAGAGGTACTTTTAATTCTAGCTATAAGTAATAAACCAGAGAGAGTATTTTCAGGAGGGCGTTATATGGTATTATGGGAGAGAATGCAGCTTAGATTATAGAACCTTAAGAAGACGGAGTATATAAAGAGCTGGTACCGGAGTGAAATTTTAAAAGGAATATAGTGGTTGTACAAAGAAAGGTATATAAGAGATATATTGTATAACACTAAGGGAAGGGCATAAGATATATAAATAAAATAATTTTAGGCAAAAGGTAACCACTAAAGGCGTATAGGTGGCGTAGGTAAATATATACTAACTTTAAACTTAATAGATTATAAGTTTAGATCCCACCAATGTCGTCCTTTATTAAGAATTGGGAAATATAATTGTCTGGTACACTTCCCGTCCTACTATATAAGAGATTCTTCGGTAATATTACCATACTGTAAGTAAACTCTCCTCTCTGTACGATATACCTATATAACTAACTACTCTTAGGATAAGCAGGAGAGAGTAGAAGCTTTACTGGCGATTAATATGGAGGCTTAGGTGGGGGGGGTATCAAAAAAGCAGGTGCGGACGAGGAGGCCTTTATATATAAATGCAATTCTAATTTAGAGCCGTGGATTACTAAATATAATTATAAGTAACTTATATTACTTATACGAGGTAGAGAGCTAATTAACGCTAGCCCTATAAGGCCTGTACGGCGACTCCGCGTCATCCAGTAGGCCCTTGCCCCTTTACTAAGTGTCGGAGTCTCCTAGGGTTCTATAGTGGGTGCTATAGAAATTGCAAGTGGCGGGATTATGGGGCTCGATATTCGTCGTACAACAAAAATTCTTAACCTATAGCGGTGGCAGTAGAAGCACTAGAGGGTGAGGATCGGGTTATAGAACTGGAGGATGACGAGAAATAGATAAAAGTTACTGAAATTTAACTGCTGGGTCTCCTCTCTTTTTTACTATTTTTATTTTATTTTATAGTATCTTATATAAGGAGAAGTATAAATAAAGAGAGTATAAATAAAGAGGGTATAAATTATTAAGAAAGCTAAGGATATTAGTAGAATTCCCTATAGGTATAGTTACTCGCTTATTTAGCGGGGATTATTAAAAAAATCGATCGATATAATAATGTCGGTACCAATTTAATGGTATAAGTGAGTCGTGTCTAGGGGCACGAAATACGTATAGTATCGTATGCTCATTTAGACGGTGGTGACTGTCGATTCTATTAAGGTAGACTACGTAATCTATATACTGACGCACCTCCCCCCTAATTAGTTAGTGCTTCAGGGGTGCACCAGACGCATAAGCGGGTGGTTGGTGCACTAAACGCGTAAACGCATACTCGGCGTACCGAACGCGTAGGCACGCGGTTAGTATAACAGGTGCTGTAATTATACACTAGCGGTACTTAGAAAATGAAACCACTTGTGTATAGCCTCCATAATTGCCTTAATAGAACCATAAAACATATAAGAAAATACATAGGAAATTCCTCCTAAGGTGCCTTTTAGGTTGCCTTCCAAATAGTGCTCTAATCTAGCCGTAAGTCCTACTTACAGTCCGCAAAATAAACTATACGGCCTTTTAACGGGCCGTAAATGTACCGTACGGCCTTCTAACGGGTCGTAACTAAACCGTAAATACTCCATTAGTCTCGCTCTACCTATTTTATAACCTTTAGGTTAAGCTTATTCGTGTTAATTAGGGTTTTAAGAGCTTAACATAACTTTACCTTAGTCATAGCGTCTGCTGGGTTATCTCCGCTGCTAATCCATTTAACTTCCGTAATCTCGCGTTGTTCATAGGCCTAATATAAGCACATTAGGTCAACTATAAGCCTCTTCTCCTATATCGTGCCTAGTTTAACTAGGCAGTTATAGAGGGACTTTAAATCGGTGTATAAAACCAGGGGTAGCTACTCCAATTATAGAATCTTCTGGATCATTAATTTAATTACAGCTGCTATATTAAAGCCATGGGCTAGTGCATATAGTTTAGAAGCTAGTACACTACGGGTTACTCGCTTGCATTTAATTAAAGACTAGTACAATATATTTGCGTCCTAATTACGGTCCGTAAGTACAATTACAAAGCCAATTTGCGATAACAGGTCCCTATTATTAGCGAAGAAGGCGTCCGTAAATACCATTACGCTAATAAAATTTAGGTCTAGCGGTATAAAAGTAAGTCCTCTTATCGCATTGTCAATTTGCTATTAGATGCGCTTATTAAGTTACTTAACATTTTCTTCTTATAGATCTACTGCCTGGGCCGCAAAGGATAAGTTATAGGCAGATTTAGGTTAACAGACTATAGCGATATAGGCACCTCTTACACGCTATGTAGCATATTAGTCCTTTATATTTACGGTCTTACGGGTCTCTCTACGGGAACTGGTAAGGTCCGTAGGCTTTGCTATAACAGGCTTTAGGTTTTAAGCTTGGCGTTCCTAAGTTAGCTAGATTAAGTTACCCTTTTATATAATTAAGCCTCCGTTAAACTTAATTAGAGTCCGCTTAGTTAACTACTCTCACAGCTTTACTAGGAACTTGGCTTCTTATAGTTCGGTCTCTTCCACATCCGCAAAAGTTTGGTCCGCTAAAAAGAGGGTATCGTCCGTTTAGAGTCCAACAATGCCAAGGCCGTTTAATAGGGTATATAGGAGGCAAGGGTTATAGGTCGACTACTCTATCTTAAGTTTACTAACGTGGTGCTGGTAGTACGTCTTAAACTAGTGGTTTCTAGCTTCCGGCACTCCGTAAAGTGGTTTTATAACCTATAAAATTATTCTTAATTGCAGATTAAGCTCGAGTGGTAGCCGTATAAAGATATCCCTACTTAGGTAGGTGTTGGACTGCACATAGGCTTGCGAGATATCCCGTAAGTAAAAGGCTACGGGTTTAGTTTACTATAGTCCCGGCATAAGCGCAAGTATAATCCGTTAACTAACCCATTAAATTATAGGCGATTGCATAAGAACGAGGTCCTTTCCCTAGTCGTTATAAGCTTATATAACAAGCCTTAACTTTTCAAAGGCTTTATTAGTACTAGGGTACTTAATTTTATTAACAAAGCGCGAGTTAAATATACGGACGCCTTGCGGAACGTCTCTCTCCGTTATAACCGCAAAGACGCCCTTCTTAAGTAGTCCGTTAATCTCTTTACATCGTAAGTCCGTAAAAGGGGTTTCCTATACTAGAACTAATATATCCGCAGGCGGAAATTGCTTTGCGGATGTGCCTACAGAGGTCAGGTAATTCTCCGTTACAGGGTTTTTACGGGGGCGTCCTCAGCCACGCTTTATAGCAGGTTCCGCAGGTTCATTAGGTTTCTAGGGAACCTCTAGGGTAGGTAAGGGTGCTTCTAGTTTATCCAATTCGGCAGGTGCTTTTTGTTAGCGACTCAGTCAATCGAGACATAAGCACGGCAAAAGGGTCGCGCAAGCCTGTACGATTGGATTGTCTATAAACGAGAATCTAAAGCTAAAGAAAGGAAAGGAGAAGAAGG
>Ga0307515_10013031_pt1 | contig 15579 bp, 4 predicted proteins | sample 17_EM_MG_FD_194513 | JGI IMG/M metagenome (GOLD analysis project Ga0307515, IMG submission 194513) | Populus trichocarpa ectomycorrhiza microbial communities from riparian zone in the Pacific Northwest, United States - 17_EM | ecosystem: Host-associated > Plants > Roots > Unclassified | place... | reverse complement strand
ATTAATATTTTTAAATACAAAATGACTCTTAGTATATTTTGCTTTACTAGAAAATTTGGGTTTATATATGGACTTAGGAATATCTCTAGTGTGACAGTGTGATAATTTTTTTATTGACTCAGACACTAAGTTAGGAAAATCCGTAACAATCAATTCGTTTGTCATATCAATTACGAGGAATTCTAACTTAAAGAGAGCATTTTTCAAAGTTAATCTTTAGCTTTTGAGTGTTCACCACCATTTTGATCCAAAATTATACAACTCAAATCCTATTCATCTTATTTTTTATTGTGTGGTCTAGCTTGTGAATCATCAATACTGGAATTCAAATTTATATTTAAAAAATCATAATCTAGAGTTTGAATTTCCTTCTTATACTCTCCTTGAATTTTAGGCTTAGAGAAAAAAAATACATTTATTATGATAAACATTTATCAAGCTGGAGGATGATGAAATCAGTGTTCCTTTTGATGATTGGCACGCCAAAGGAAAACACATTGCAATCCTTGCGGAGTCAACTTGTTGTGATTGTGCTTTTGCAGGTGTGAAAATACAACACAAAAAAAAAATATAGGGTGGCATATTTAAGAGTGTTGAGGCATAAATTTCAATGGTGAGAGCCTTAAATGGTGTCCCAAAGTTAATAGAACTAGAGGATACATAATCGATAAAATATGTTATAGAGGTAAGTACTTCTCTATAATAAGATAGTGGCACATGTGTTTTTATCATTAAAGCATGAATAACACTAAATAAGTGTTGATTTTTAAACTTAGCAACCTCACTCTACAAAGGTGTATTGAAAAAAGTAGTTGATGAATAGTTTATATGAAGTTCAAAACTAAGATGTTCTCTTATATTATCACTTTAAAGAACTTGAACTTGTGCATTGTACTAAAAGATTCAACCATCTATAATTTTTTTGAAATAACAAGCTCACTTCACTTTTAAATTTCATCAAGCTCTTTCCGATTATCTTGTACAGTTCTCAATAAAGATAACAAATTAACATGATTCATTCAAAATAGGACTTTGGATGGACCCAAAAGTTAAAAGAAACAAAGCATAAATGGATGTGGGCTCTTAGTAAAACTTAATAGAAACAAAGCATGATAGCTTTTGTTAGTTCACAAACATTACATCAAAAACTAAAAACATTAATTTTTACAAATAAACTCATAAATGTTTTTTAAGATAACTAAAAGCATGCTCTGGACTTCAATTCCACAACTAGATTTTAGATGTCTTCTACTTCCTTTTAGATCAATCCACTATTAAATATTGACATAACTTGTTAAAAAAAAAATTACACTAAGTCTAGGTAATACAACTTCTCTTGTTAATAGCATAACCAATTGTCTATTTGATTTGAATGTCCTTAAACATACAATACTTAAGTCAAAAAAATACCACACAAGATAAAGTGTAGGTCATTTAAGAAATTGACAACAAGTTATAATGTAATGATGGATCAATTAGAATGTAATCTAAATTAAAAGTATTAGGAAGGGTCAAAGATCCTTCTCTATTAAAAAAAGGTCAAAGTATCACTAGCAATAAATATATATATATGAGACATATTTAGAATCAAATGTTATATAATCTATAAAACCATAATCAATTATATATCCATGAACTTTTAGAAATAGGTGAAGAAATATTTAAAATTTTATCAGCATTATCCACAGCTACTACCATGATTGAAGTTTTTTTAGCAACATTATCTTATGTCTTTGTTTCAAAAATTATTGGAGTGGTTTTATATGTCTCAAGTGATTGATAAAGTTTGCTAGATAGTAGTAATTATTACCTTTCATCTTATAGTAAAACACAGAAGATTTCTCAGGATGATAGAATGTGATCATCACCAACCATAGTCATCATATAACTACAAATATCAGTTAACTCTGTCCTCCACCTTCTTCCTATATATGCTTTGGTCCTCTTCACACACGTTTCATTCCTTTTTGACACCTCCTTTTGCTTGGCTTGATATAAAATTCTCCATAATATCCTCCTCCCACCAATCACATTCTTGGAGCACTCAAAGAGTTATATCTCTTTCATTGTTATATTCAACCAACATGAAGTTTCATTAGTTTCTTCATTGCATCCATCGTTTCATCATAGAGTTTTTGCTTGCTAGGAAAGCTTGGAAACGTAGATTAAATTCTCACAGTCACAAAGTTGTGGTTATTTTTCACAGTAAAAAACACTAGTTAGGCTGCTCTAAATCTGACCTCCAGCATTCAAATTATAAAGCCTCGTGTCATGAACATGCTTACAAAATTTCAGCTCAATCAGACCACAAACGGCTCTTATCAAAGTGTTTGACTAAAATTGGATTGATCTCCAGATCATTATTTGGGAAAGCTAGGAATTTTTCAGATCTAGCTATCTTTTTTCTCTAGAAAAATCACACACAAACACAATCCATTTCTCTCAATGGTGTTTTTCTTTTCAATGAACTCAAAGACTTTAAGGAGGGGGGGGCGGCAGACCAATAGGAGGAAAGCTAGGGTTTATGGATTTCAGAAATCATGTCCTGATACCATATTTATAAATATGAAGAAAATATTTTGCTGATTTTTTTTATTGAGAGAGTGAGAAAAGTACAACATATATATATACACAGACGATATTAATAGCTAACTTATAAAACTATATACAAAATTATTATAAAAAGAATCTGGAAATTAAATATTCAATAACAGTACAATCACTGTAAAATCTCAAAGAAATATGAGCAAGAACTACGTCCGCATTTGTGATTTGACTATCCCTTAATTTGAAGAGCTTGTTTCAATGGTAAGATAGATATAGCTGTAGATAAGCTAGCTATGAAATCATCACCGGCAGTACCAAAGCATTAGCTGGCTGTGTATGGTTCTATCCAGTCTCCAGTGCCTATAGTTGAAGAGAGCACACTGAATGTCAACTCTTTCTCAAGAACTGCTGATGCGCATGCGAACAAGATAAAGATGTAAATATGGTCAAGTCTAGAACAGGAGCATATCCAACGCAAATAACCCAAGAAAATGAGAGAACAAAACAACATTACATTAATAGCTTGTGCAGCCTTTATTCCAGTTGATCGGATAGTGCTAGCCCTCATCGATTCATACTGCATTTTTCTTACATTGCTGATTATTAATGGGACCTCATTGGCAAAATTACCTGCTAAAAAGTAAAATAAAAGATTATTTTTATGCAAGGGAGATTAAAAATCTGACCCAAAAATAATTGCAAGAGATATCATATCATAATGATATTCATGAAGAGCAATAGACACATTCAAGTAACTGTGGAATCGAATGGCAGGGCAATTCTCCTTTGGCAAAACAGAAATATGCAGGCATTTATTTCCATGTTCTGTTTGCCAAAGGAGGATAAAGCCCTGTTATTCTTTAGCCATAAATGATAAATGTATTGCCTAGCTCCATCAGCTAGCGAGCTAGATAGCATTGCTCGAGTTGTCTAGGTAAACAGCTCAAAGAGGCCTTTTATGTATCATGCATGATTCGCACCAGAATTTGGATATGCCGAAGAAAAGATACAGGATATGCCAGAACAATTCCTGTAGAAAGGTACTTCTCTCTAGCTTTCCCATTTATGGTTTCATGGTCCCTGACTGATCATCCCTGGCTGTTGCCTCCACCACACAAAAAAAAAAATTAAATAAATAAAAAAACACCACGGGTGACCACCTTTGACGACCACTTAATCCGTCTGACAAAATGGTCAGTTTTTTCTACCTCAAGATTTAAATATGCGCTCTGTTTTTTCTTCATGTCGATCGAAAATGATGGAAACATGAACACGACAAATATTTTAAAGAGTAAAACCCTGGATCCAGTCCCTCTATTTTCGGTTTTTCTCAATGTAGTCCCTGACGATTATTGTTGTTCTTATCCAACCCCGCTCTGTGTCCAGTCCGTCACTCAGATTGGTTCCTTCAAGCTCTCGGGCTTCACCCATTTTCATCTCTAACCAAATTTCTTTTTTTAGTTTTGACATTAGCTTTTGAATATGCTTGGGAATATACTGAATTCGTGGCATATTTATAGAAATATTCTCAATTTTCTTTCTCATTTTTATCTTATATTAAATTAAAATTTATTTTTTCCTCCTTATCATTTCATGTATTACATGTATTGCTAATAAAAATATATATAAAAAAACATATGTTTGAGAATTAATCAACCGATCATTAGGTTTTCATTCGAAAAAGGCAAGATCGTACTGATCGTTAATAACACATAAAAAGGTTCTCACCTTTATCAAAATTTCCCCCTGCATTTCTCCAGTGTATTATTTAGTTAGCATTCAGAAATCTAAAAGTCTAAATATAGTCGTGAATCTTCCTTGATTCTTTACTTTGTAATACAAAATTGAGAAACAGAGAAAATCCTAAAAGGTTAGAAGTTGGAATGGTGAAGAGTTTCGTCTTTAACTCTGTGCAAAAATTATGCTGGTGTCCATTTCCGGCTTAATAACTCAAAAACATTTGGCCAGATAAATGTCAGCAGCAAGAATAAAATCTGGAGGACCACTAGTTGTGGACTTATTCTTAACCTTTTTTTTCTTTTTTCACGACTTCATATTCTTGACTGCTGTTGAGAGCAATGGATCTGCCTAGAATATGCTATTTGCATGAAAAACAACAGACGTTTCTCATCTTCTATTTATATACGTAGGCATCCCTGAGACTGTTCATCAAGGAAGTGGGTAATGGTGAGTGATCAAGTGTATGGATGCAATAATTACCGGGCAATTACTCTTTTGGCAGCTGGCCACTCAACGGCGGCAGGTGATCAAATTCACCAATGCAAACAAGTAAGCTCGCTGCCAAAGGAGATTTGCCCCGCAATTCATCTATATATTTTATGCAATCTTACGTGCCCTGCAGGTACAAACCTAGCCAATCAGGTGCCGCTGCCCTGCATTGTGCCCATGTATCTCAAAAAATGCATACACACTAAACATGTTCGTGCATGTTCATACCCATATATATTGATTTAGTCATCTCAAGGATGCCGTCATGTTGATAGAGACAAACATGGAATATTATTTTGTTTAAAAATATATTGTAAGATTCTTTTGTTTAAGTTAAAAGAAAAAAACGAAGAAAAGCTCTTTTCTTTATATTTAATCTCAAGAAGCATTTCTAATTTGTGTAATCTCTCAGAACTCTTTTTTTTTTTAACAAAAAACAAGATTCATTGCATAACTTTTTTTTATTTCTCTTGTGAAAAAACTATAACTAACACCTTCTTCAGGATTTGTCAATTAAAAAAGGAGGACTTGGAATGGTTCAAAAATATTTTTGAATGTTTTATAATAAAAAGTTTCATTGTTTATTCCTTATTAAATTCTAGGTTTGCTTAATTAAATTTCATAGTTATATTCTAGTTTTATTTTAATCTATAAGACTTTTTTTTATATCTTGACCCTAAAAAATTCATTTTTTTAATCTCAAAGAAAATGAATTGAGATTTTATTGAGAAAGAGAAAGACAAGTTTTTATGAGATTTTATTCTTGAAAGATATGCATTAATGTTGATAATATATCAAAGGAAGTAAATTTTGTTAAATTGGCACTACCAGAAAAACAAAATCATTTATTTAATCTAAAAGACATTATTAGAAAATTGACAAATACAAACAAAAACAACAACGGATTTTTTTCATTGGTATATTGTGGTGATATTTACCGACTAAATTTTTTCATCGTTAAATTCATTGGTAACCACCGTGACACTGTTGATGGAACTAATTACACACGGGTGTACCAATGGGCTCTTTTTGTCGGTATATTCCAAAGGCGAACAGAGTTGTTCTCCTACACGTGTTGGTGATGGCAATTCAAGTTTTTAATAATTCCAACGGAATCACCGACAGAATGTGAATTTCAATGCGCTGACACTTCATGCTTTTACTAACTGAGGAGCACGTTTTCATAGGTTTTCCAAAGGAATTATCGATGAAATGTGAATTCCAACGCGCTAATAATTAATGTATTTCTGACTGTTTACTATAATACCGATGGAATTACAGACGGAATCAAAAACTCTAAGGGGGTTTTGTAAATTTTTTAGTGTGAATCGAAAATTTCAAAGAGACTTTACTGACGGAATCACCAATGAAATATTTTAAAATAATAATATTTAATAGTTAATCGGTAATTCCATCCGTAAAACCTAATATAAAAGTTCCACGAGCACAACGCACCTTCATTTTTTTCTCCCGGCTTAAAACCATATAGTTTTCTCTCTTATTCTCTCCTCACTAATTTGCTATTCTATTATGTCTCTCAAACATCAAGGCTAGAAATCAAGCTTTTTTTCTCTCAACACAATCAACAAGTATTTGTGGGTAAATTTTTTGAAGTATTTTCTTCTTATTTTTTTTTTTTTTGAGGTTTTTTAACAATGTATTTTTGTTTTTTATATATCACGCCTAGTTCAACTCTAAAATTAAGCATGCCATTAATGTAAGAATTTTTCATTTCTTATTCATTATTTTTTTGCATTATGTTTTTCTTTTTTGTCTCTGTTTTTGTTCAATTATTTGTTCTTTATAATTTTATGAAGTACTAGTTGTGTTAAATTTTAGTTGTTATTGCAATAATTTTTTATTATTTTGTTGAATTTTAGGTATTATTTTCAAATTTTTTATTCAATTTCAATTAAATGTATAGGATTAAATTTAATTATTATTTTGTTTGTATTCCATTTAGAACATTTTTTTGTGAATTTAGGATCACAAGTATTAGCACTTAGAATAATTGTGTTCAATTGTAGTTGTTATTCAAATAATGTTTTTCATTATTTTGTTGAATTTTAGTTGTTTTCTTTGTTTAATTTTGTTGTTAATATTTAATTAAATGTGTTGGATTAGTTTTAATCATTATATTGTATGTATTCCATTTAAAATAAATTCTTGTCAATTTATGATTAAAAATATAATCATGTAGAAAATAAGAATTTTCTATGAAATTGAATTATTCAAAATTGTTGGTAGAAATAGAATAAAATCAACTGTTTTATGGCATATATGTTGTCTATTTGCATAATTAAAAATTTTGGGTAAGTTCCCGTATAAGGGTGCTCCCGAATTTTTATAAAAAAAAAATCAAAATTGTTTATTGTTTTCCATAAATTTGTCTAGATTCCTAGAGGAAAATCAATTGCACGTCGTGAGCACAGGAACGCTGCTAGTTCTTCTAGGAGTGGTAATGACAACCATGAGTCATTAGGTGCTGACCAATAAGAGGCATCTAAAGCACATGCATTGACTCACGACGCTACCTCTTCAAGTGCGATGCCGCAACGTAAAGTGGAGATCCCTTCACGGCGGGATCCATTCATCTGTAAATACGAGGCACAATGGAAGGACAGCCTTTCAATGTAATTTTATTTTGTTTTGAGTTGGTTTATGTTTAACAATGTATGAAAAAATAATATTTTATTAAATTAATTGAATTTCAGACTCACAAACATTGAGGCTGCCCGAATAATAACATCGGCATTTAAATCATCGATGAAAATTTCATTGTTTCAATGGCGCCAAGTTTCCAAACATCCTAAATGAAATCCGCAGGTTGATGCATGGTTTTCAAGATTTAAGGTTAGTATTAACTTCAAATTTTACTATATATTATGTTAATTTGTATACTTTATTGAAATTACTGAAATTCTTCTTTTTATAAAATTTTACTGCAATGCTATATTTGAGTAGGATAGAGCAAATGATAATGTTGTGAGGATGGTTTGGGAGAATCACGTTGCAATCAGGTAACATCAAAATCAGGATAATTTTTATATTTCAAATATTAAAATTTTATTTGTTATTTACTCATAGATAATTTTTTTGTACTATATATATTGCGTGATTTTTGGTATGAGGCGCAAAAAAATCTAAAAAATATACCAAAGAAAGTGCTCTAGCAACTTGGAATCACATAGTGGTTTGAAAGGATTTTAGACTGTCATACATCCCGGAGACTATATGGGCGGAATACATTCAAGATGTGATGTTCGAGCGTTTTACACGATGATCACAGTCCGGTGCAGGAAACCAAAGCCAGCAAATTCAAGATTCTATTACCACGCACATTGGCAACTCCATTTCGTTTATTTCGCATGCAAAGCGGATGATAAAAATTAGTTTAATTACATCTATTTTTTAATTTGTTGGTATTTATAAATATATTTAACTGACAATATTTTTATCTTGCAGGCTACGACTCTTAGATGTGAGCCAAGCCCAATGGAGTTTTTTTGTAGAAACGCACATGCGAAGTGATGATTGCCAAAAAGAGATGCAACAGTTCATCGACAGCCGAGATCAACACTTTTTGGTACGTTGGTTTTCAATCATTTTTTTCTTAAGTTATTATTTACTAGAATTTGATGATTTTATTTTTTATTTCCACGAGACATATAACAGCTGGTTGAAGGAGAGACACGGGGACGATCCTTCGATCAACCCAGATTTCGATCTAGATTTGTGGTTGGAGGCAAGATCGTCTGATGGACCCGATAGAAATCGAGTGTACGAACTCTCTAACACTACAGCCGAGAACTTGTGGACAACTTATAGTGTTTCAACCGTTGGGTGCTCGCATTCGATCCCGAGCACTCAGTCTCTGGAGTTTGTGGCTTTCTTAGATCAAAGAGTGCAAAAATATACGGCCCATCTCAATGAAAACTATGAACTATTCTCTGTGAATTATGAAGAACTCTGTCAAATGGTTATGGATACGAGATCACAAATGAGTGGTACATGTGTACCCTTTTATTGGCCCCACAGTTCCGGGAATGACCAGCCTCTTCCTTCTTTAGTGCCACTTCTATTTTAGTTTCATTGTATTTGAACGTATAAATTTGTAATAAATATTTGATTTTGTATTAAGATAATTGATTTTTAAATACTTGGATTTTTTATATTAAGATAATCGATTTTTGTAATAAAATATTTTTTAAAAATATTTTTAAATTATTACTGAGAAGGTTACCGACGAAATAATTTCTTCGGTATATTCCAGAGAGTTGGAAAAGATTTACAGCAAACGCCCCTGCAACTGTTAAATCACTGATGAAATAAGTTTGTTAGTATATTCCAAAAAGTTGGAAAAGAATTACTGTAAATATCACTGCAACTCACCAACGGAATTACCTACGGTTATCCTGTCAGTGATATCCTAAATATTATCAAGGGAATTGTCGATGGATTGAAACGTGTAAATTTTTTTTGGCGTGCATGGCCCATCTATAAAGCCATCGGTAAATTTATTAACGATGGACTTACCAACAGACCAAAAATTACCATTAGTAAATTTTATTAAATTTAAAATATAAAAGGAATTACATTTAGTTAAGATAAAATCTCCTAATAAAATCTTGGTCTTTCATTTAATTTAAATAGTTAAAATTACACTAACACCATACATATTGTTAGCAAGAATAAATTGAGAAAAGACCAATCTCTATTTTAGTAACCTAAATTACAAAAAGAAAAAACCGTGCTAGAACACATGTGGCACATGTTGTTAAATGTTATGTGTTTTGTTAGAGAATAGTATAAATTCATATCTTGAGATCTCATTTAATAGTTTAAGCTATTGAGTTGAGAAGGTTCTTTGACATAGTATCAGAGCTTTAATGATCAAGCGGTCATGAGTTTAAATCTCACCATCTCATTTATTTAATAAAAATTAAGCACACGGTAATGTGGGCTTATCCAAGTTTCAAACCCAAAGAACTTTCACTCGAAGGAATTTGTTAAATAATAATATAAAACTATATTTTAAGATCTCACATAACAATTTAAACTATTAGATTGAATTAATTTTTTTGATGTCTATTGTAGGCAGAATAAATTAGTCAATGTGCAGAAGGGATTCATAACAATAACATTTGTCAATGAATGTAACATTTATTTTATTTATGTAAAAATATTTATTATTAATAAAGATTTTATTTATCTTTAATATTATTTATGTTTAATTAATTAATATAATATTTAATCAATAAATTTAGAGAAAAAATAAAATAAATAGAATAAAAATGCTTTGAGGGAGTGAAATTAAAGAAAAAATTGATTACTTGAATAAAGAAAATTCAAGGAAAAAAAAAACGTTGTTGAAATCTACAATAATTGACCTCACAGTGCACAAAATGCATTATACAATGGCACACCTTTTATGTTTCTGTGTATTAACTTGTACACTGCGACAGTTCCATATCGAAGGCCAATGGAACACCCAAGCCTCGTATATGTGTTTCTGTTTATTCCAACAATCAATTTACTATCCTTTTACAGTGGTCAGTGGGCTATAATTGTGTGGTTCCACGCCCATTTAAGTGCTTTTTAAAAAAATAAAAGAAAAAAAGAAAAAGAAAAAGAAAAACAGAGCACAACTTTTTCTTTCTTTCTTTTCGTTTTTCACCCCTGGAATGTTGGTCGGATTTTCTCGGGAAAATTATTAGGAATTGGATTCATATGAAGCAAAATTATTTAAATACTAAGCAATAGGCTCTAGCAATGTAGCTCATGGACAGGTCTGAATAGAACATAAAGGAATAAGCATGCTTGGTATTTAAATACTAGATTATTTGCTACGGGTCTTAAACGGTAGTAAATAAATAACATCTAAACATATTCGTAATTAGTTTAAGAATTTAATAAGATAATATAGCTAATATATTTTTAATCAATTACTTTAAAAAAATACATATAAATTGTGTATATAAAAAATAAAAGAAGAAGCAAGCCATGCATAGTAGTCTGTTAGTCCAATGCAACTAGACCTATAAAATTAAGCTCAGGTAACAGGTGCCTTTTTATTTTTTAAAAATATTGAATAAACAACGTATCATATGTCTATTTTTTCAAAAAAATCAAATGATATATATTTTATTACCAAAGAAGATGCGTCGTCGCCTTATCTAAATTCCAGCCACAGCAAAGGTGACTGGAAAATTATATTCACCTGAAAACACATAATATACACCCTTAAAGTTTTAAAATAACTAATTTATCAACCCAAAAATATCCTTAAAAATACTCAAATGATATATTTTTTTTATTATGAAAGATGATGTGTCATCGTCTAGATTTCAGCCACCATAAAGGTGATTGGAAAGTCTAAACCCTTTTACATAAAATTTTATTTTTTAATTTATATTCATCTAAAAACACATAGTAAACACCCTTAAAGCTTTAAAATAACTAATTTATCAGCTCAAAAAAAAATCCTCAAAAATTGTTCAAAAAACACAAAATCAAACTAGGAAACAAAACTCCTCCAACTCCAATCTATTTTTTCTAGCCACTTGGAAGTCCAAAAACATCTCATTGGTACGCTTTCATCAAAAAAAAAAAATTACTTTGACTTGGAATTTGGCTATTTTTGTCATTGAAATCGACAAACTGGCCTCTTTCTATTTTCTCCATTGAAAATTTTTCAATAGTTCTACTGAAAAATAAAAAAAAAAATATTTGGATTAAAAAAGTTAATTGCAAAACTAGAGGGGTCAAAAGGGAAAAATCCCAAGGCAAAAACCCCCTAAAACGCTGTCAACACAATGCTTGAGAAAAACAGCCTACCATTTCTTTCCTTTTTTTAATTTTGATCTTCGAATTTTTAATTTGTTACAGACAATGAAATCAATATTTTTATTATAAAATTAAGTATCAATCCAATCCAATGCTATAATATTTTATGAGATTGCAATAATTATTTTTTTAAAAAATTAATATATATTATGAGATTTAATTTTTAATAAACATAATGTTAAAAGATAAAATAAAAAAAATTAAATTCTAAAAAAATCATAAGACCAAAAAACACAAATTATTATACAAAACGATGATCAAACGTGTCAAACATGGAGTGTGAACTGCTAAAGTGTGTTCTGCATTATTATTAGTATTATTATTATTATTATTATATAAATGAGGCTTTAAACTCTTATGAAAAAGAAAATAAAACATTGGAGTGTGAAATCAAACAGTCTAAAAAGTGAAACTCAGCACTGCTGGTGATGGGATGGGAGTCGCCTCTGGGCGTCGTGTACGTGCCCCGAGTCGCACGTGGAAACTCAGATTCGTCAGTTCAGGGTATCATCCACAGTTGACTCTCAAAAACCACGCCCTTTAGAGAATTCGAATATTCGTTAGCCAAGTTCCATTTAATCACAAGAATGCCCCTGAGAATCATTAAAAAATAAAAAGTAAAACGATGTGTTTGTGTTGTAATAATACTCACAGAATCAAACATGACCCAGCTTTGATCTTGAATGAGTACTTATCCTGGACACGTATTTGACTTCTTGTTTGTTGCCTTAATTAATCATTTCTTCCCCTCCCTTCACACTACTATATTGATTAAAGACTTGAAATTAACCAACATATTTAGCATATGCTACTTAAATAATAATAATTATTATTATTATTATTATTATTATTCTGAGTTATATTCATTTAAGTTTCATGATATACATGTTTTTGCTGAATAAAAATACAATAATGTGTCTATAGAAAGCACTGAATAATTTGTCGCATCACAATTATTGTAGTGTAATTTTACTATTATGTCCATTGCTAAATGATGGAGATGTGACACATTTCAAACATAATGTTGCCATCATCGTCAATATGAGATAGAGGTGGCTATGGGTTAAAATTGTTTATTATTCGGGTTAATATAATCATTTCTTAAGAACTTTTAAACCAAACCCAGTTGAATAATTATTATTGTGTCATGTTGATTAGTTTTATTTTTTAGTTTGACTATTTCTTACGAGACTTGGTTTAATTTATTTAGAACTTATAATGAATCTTTAGCTTATAACGTGTTTTCTCGATTTGTTTTTATTTGTTTTGATTATAGAATAAACTGGTTTTTTTAAAAAAAATTCTAACTGAAATTACATGAGAAAATTCAAAAAGAGTTTCTTCTAGATTTATTTTTATAAATATTTTAAATAATTTGATTAATTTATTCACCCAATTATCAATCAATTTCAATAATCTAGAATCCTCTAGACAATAATTTCATGTTGCACCACACTCAATAATTTCGTTTTGCTTTGTGTTGAAGCAAAGTCATATCCCAAACACGTCTCAACTACTTTTTCTTTCCGAGAAAAGCACCTCACTCGGAAAATAAGAATAAAACAAATGAGTTTTTATAATAAGATCCTTGGTGCAAAACGTGCAGTTATTCTATTTATTATTTTAGTTTTAGTTTTTGGGTAAAACATTTGAAAAACACGAGGGCAATTTATTAGTGACAAAAGGAGTCTGTATATATATGTAGACCCAGTAAATAGAAGAACATCCCATATACAAATTCTATATTTTTTATTTCTTGTTCTCTTCTATAGCCGCCGCCATTAATGGACGCAACAGAAGTTATTGAGTTCTTTGATTCATGCTGGTTTGAGATGGAAATATTCAAGAAACAACCAAGTTTAGCTAAATCGTCCAGTGTAGAGACAAACCCACATCAAGAAAATCAAGAAAAGGCTCCAAAACCAGAGATCTCGAGAGTGCCAACAATCATCACAAGGTCTATGAGTGAAGATCTGTGCTCCAAAACAAGCCTCAGTTCGGGCTTTTCTCTCTCTCCAGATTCAGTTCTCCGCGCACCAAAGCTCCACGCCATCCTCTCAGGAAAAGAAGTCAAAGAGGAAGAATACTCAACACCAACAGAGAGAGTATATATTCTGGAGTCACCTAAAAAGAAAGTTTCGAGGGGGAGAAAGGGAAAGAAAGTGACAAGCAAGAGCTTGTCAGAACTGGAATATGAAGAGTTAAGAGGATTTATGGATTTGGGATTTGTCTTCTCAGAAGAAGATAAAGATTCAAACTTGGCTTCAATAATTCCAGGATTGCATAGACTTGGTAAAAAAGATGAGGAAGAAGCCATTCTTGATGAGCCTACAGTATGTAGGCCTTATTTATCTGAAGCATGGGAAGTTCTGGAAAAGAAGAGGAAAGAGGAACCATTGATGAATTGGAGAATTCCTGCTTTGGGCAACGAGATTGACATGAAAGATAATCTTAGATGGTGGGCTCACACCGTTGCTTCAACTGTTAGATAATGGAAATCTCAGATAAATGGTTCACGGTTTTGTTTTCAATATCATTTTTGTGTTTTGTAAAATGTTGAATTTTTATTAATTTTGGCTACAATTATCATCATTTGTTTGCAATTGTAAACAAAGGTGAAATCTTCTTCAACTTGGAAAATATATTTTTTGCAAATCTGATTTCATCCTCGGTTATGGTTTTCTCTCGAGACAAGCAATCGGGGGTGATTATGGTTAGGAAAGATCATAGAAATCATCCATGACTGGAGGTTAGCGTGTGTCGAATTATGAGATAAGATGCCCGACTTGACATTTCTTGCCCACCAGAATTCAACATACTGTAAAGGACCTCATGCAAGTTGCTGACAAAATTTCATCGAATTTTTTTTTTTAAATCCTTTTTGGCATGAACTGCCACAGAACTCCTAAATAAATCTTAAATAATGAAATTACACCGAGTCAAATTGTCAATATATGACCATATGAGAAGCCCGTGATCACTAAATTTTGATCTAATCAAAAGTGGAGAGGATCTTGCAACTAAAATAATTTCTCCTTGTCAAAAATTTATCATATATCCCAATTTTTGTCACCAAACTAATCTTAAAAAAGTGAAAGAAACCTAAATAAACAAATTATCATTATCAATAATATGTTGTAATATAATTGTTTTTTGTTCAAACTAGATTGACTACCCACGCTTTGTGCGGGCAATTTTATGCTATGTGTAGATCGTATGCACACCAATAGTTCTATTTCTGGCAATATTTCTCAAAAAAAAGTCATGTAAGCTCACTTAAAAGAATAGCAAGAAATAGAAATGAAAGCCTAACTCACTTTATTAACATTTTAAGAAACATAAATATTATCATTGATGAATATTAATAGGCAAACCATGCAAAACCATTATTATCACTGATCAATTTCTCGTCCTGCCTTGCTTGCCTAAGTGTCTGAGCATCAATGGGTTCTTCAATTCCTTTCTTTTCCCTTGCTTGGCCATCATTCTTTTCTAAATGTTTAGTTGGACTTCAGATTGTTGTTGAAGTATAAGTTAGCTGTCAGTGTTGGATTCTTGACAGATTCGTTCATTTATAGCTTAACTAGCTTAACTGTTGTGTTAAGGACAATTGACAACATTTTCTAAAAATGATCTTGCTATATAAGTTGTTTGCTTGTTGAAGTTGTTTGTTGCTGGTGATTTCACTATTGTTTTGTTTCATTGTTTTGTTTCATTATTGTTAGAGTATGTCCCAAAAACAATTAAATCCAACAACTTTTATATTTCGATGTGTTCTTTGTTCTTTTATTGTGTATTACATGTTTAGTTTCACGCAATAAGTTTATATTGCTAAATGGCTTTCAAAATATTTTGTTTATAGGTTTTTTTTGTTTCAGTTCTGCTTAATCGTTTTTTGCTTTCTCTTGGGGTTGGTCTGGATGAGTTTTTTTTTTTGTTTTTATGCAGCATGATTTC
>Ga0307515_10013030_pt1 | contig 15580 bp, 12 predicted proteins | sample 17_EM_MG_FD_194513 | JGI IMG/M metagenome (GOLD analysis project Ga0307515, IMG submission 194513) | Populus trichocarpa ectomycorrhiza microbial communities from riparian zone in the Pacific Northwest, United States - 17_EM | ecosystem: Host-associated > Plants > Roots > Unclassified | place... | reverse complement strand
CAGCAGCAGCGTCTCGAGCTCGGGCACCATGAAGGGCTTGGTCAGGTGACCGTCGACGCCGGCTTCGTGCATGCGCTCGCGGGTGGTCTCGAAGGCGTCGGCCGTCACGGCGACGATCTTCACCTCGCCCAGCGGGGCCGGCTTGGCGCGCAGCGCCCGCGTTGCGCTGAGGCCGTCCATCACCGGCATGTGCACGTCCATCAGCACCAGGTCGGGCAGCGCACGCTCGGCCTCGGCCACCGCGGCGGCACCGTTGTCGGCAAAGCGCACTTTGTGACCGGCGCGTTCAAGCAGCGTGCCGACATACTGGCGGTTGATCGAGTGGTCTTCGGCGACCAGCACGTCCAGCGGACGCGGCAGGTGCCGGGCCTCTTTCGCCGGCGCCGGTTCCGCCGGGGTGGCCGGGCCGGGCAGTTCGGTCAGCACCGACAGCGGCAGTTCCAGGCTGAATTCGCTGCCCTCGTGGGGCCGGCTGTCGACATGGATGTCGCCGCCCATCAGCCGCGCCAGGCCACGCGAGATCTCCAACCCGAGGCCGGTGCCGCCATGGGCGCGGGTGACGCTGGCATCGGCCTGCATGAAGCGCTCGAACAGATGGCCGCGGGTCGCGGCGTCGATGCCGATGCCGGTGTCGCGTACCTGGAAGGCCAGCCATTGTTGGCCGGGCAGCGCGGCCCTCGCGCCGGGGCGGGCCGTGACCGGCACCACCCGCAGCGCCACCTCGCCCGCGTCGGTGAACTTGATCGCGTTGGACAGCAGGTTGAACAGCACCTGCTTGAGCCGCGTGCCATCGGCTACCACCGCGCGGGGCGCACCGGGCTCGATCTGCACCGTCAACGCCAGGCCCTTGGCTTCGGCCGCCGGCGCCATCATGGTCTGCACCGCCTGGATCAGCGCGGCCAGGTCCACCGGCGCCAGGTGCAGGCTGAGCCGGCCATGCTCCAGCCGCGACACATCGAGGATGTCGTTCAGCAGCGCCAGCAGGTGCTCGGTCGATTCGCGGGCGGTGCGCAGCGAGCGGCGCTGGGCGTCGTCGAGCCGGCTGTCATCGAGCAGGCTCAGCATGCCGAGGACGCCGTTGAAGGGTGTGCGCAGCTCATGGCTCATGTTGGCCAGAAAGACGCTCTTGCTCTCGTTGGCCACCTCGGCTGCAGCGCGGGCCGTGTCCAAACCCTGGGCGAGTTCGGCCAGCTCGGCCTGCCGGCGCGAGGCCGCGCGCAACTGTTGCATCAGCAGCAAGGCAAAGCCGATGGTGGCCAGCGCCTGCAGCAGCGTCAGGGCCAGCGTGGTGCGCTGGTGCTCGTGCAGCGCGCGGTCACGCTGCTCGCCGCGCCGCACGGTCATCTGGCTGGACATCAGCGACAGGCCGTGCACCGGCATCGTCAACTCGTCCAGGTCTGCCTGCAGGCTGGCCACGTCGGCCGGCGTCAGTGGCATGCTGACCTGGTCGGACAACAAGGGATCGGCCCGGCGAACAAAGGCATTCAGGCGCCCCATCGTGGCCAGGTGCTGCGGCGTGCCCGGCAGTTCGGCGTGCACTTGCTGCGGGTCGACCAGCGTGATGCGGCTGACGAACAGCTCGTAGCGCTCGCGCAGCTGCGCTGCCAGCTCAGGTGGCGCTGGCCGGTCGGTGGGCAGTGCATGCAAGGCGTCCTGCAGCGCGTGGAACTCGGCCTCGAGCTGGAAGAAGCTCCAGGTGACGTTGTTGTCGACCAGCGTCGCGGCCTCCCCGATCAGGCCGTCCAGACGGGCTTGCAGCCAGGCCGTGCCCAGCAGCATGCCGATCAGCACCGTGCCGACGCCCCAGACCAGGCGGCGCGCGGCCCATCGCCGCCAGCGGGCGAACAGGCCGGGTTCGGGTTCAGTCATGGCGAGCTTCGATGGCCCTCGGCTCACGGCCCCCAACGGTGCGCGCCCTCAGGGGCCGGCGGGCAGGGCTCACGGCTGCACGATCAGGCTGCGCAGTTGCCAGGCCGAGCGGGCGTAGTAACGGTCCGAACGCAGTTTCGCGTCACTGTCGAAGGGGTAGACGATGAACAGCGGGCCCTTGTCGCGCACCCGCATCGGCTCGCCGTTTTGCAGCCGGGCCAGCACCACGTCGAACTGCGTCGTGTCTTCGCTGGGGATTTCGCAGCGGTAATCGTTCAGTGCGACCGCGACCAGCAGCTTGCCGCTGGTGCCGGCCTGCACCAGCACATCGCGCAAGAGCGGGCCGGTGAAGGTCTGCGCCCCCTGGTGCCAGGGCGTGTGGGTGACAAGCTGGTGCTGCGGCAGCGCGGCCAGCATGTCGAGGTCGAAGTCGGCTCGATTGGGGGCGTTGGTGCGCGTGACCTGGCCGCTGATCGACAAGACGACTTTGCCCTGCGGCGGGACCAGCGGGGGCGGCGCCCCGGCGTCGGCGGCGCGGCGGCTCCGCAGGCCAGCAGGCCCACCAGGCATTGGCGGCGGCTCAACAAGTGGTGGCGCATGGCATGGACGAAAAGGAAAAAGCGATGCGGCGGATCCGCATCCATCGATGACCCGAAGAATTCTAGGCGGCGCGCGGTGGCGATTGCGGCGGCGCAGCGCCGGGGCCGGAGTGCCCGTCGGCCCCCAGGCTGCTCAGCGCTTTTTGCAGCACGCGGGCGTCGTTGCTCGCGCGGTGGCGGTCGATGCGCAGGCCCGCCCGGGCCCGGGCGCAGGCGGCATCCCAGCGCTCGACCTGTTGCTCGCTCAACAGCTCACGCAGGTGGCGCAGGCGAAAGGCCGGCGTCAACTCGGCGCTGTCGTACAGGCGGGCAAGCCAGGCGTAATCGTGGGCCCAGTTGTCGCAGTAGACGCTGCAGCCGCCGAGGTGTTCGTTCAGCAGCGCGGCCACTTCGCCAGCGGGCCGGCCATGGCGCAGCAGCAGCTCGCGCGACAGGCCATGCAGGCGCTCGGCGCTGCAATCCCAGTGGGTCCAGTCTTCTCCAGGCCGGACCAGCGTGCAACGCGCATAGCCGTCGGGCAGCACGAAACCGACCTCGATCGGGTAGCTGCCGCGGCCGAAGCCCGAAGCCTCGATGTCGATCACGCAAGGCAGGGTCGTCATCGTTGATGGCGTTGCATGTCAGGTGCAAGACTGGTCTGCCCGAATGTAGCGCCGGTATGGCCTGGCGGCGAGTTTTTGTCGCCAGCGCGACAGGGGTCACTCGGGTGGTCCCGATGGTGGGCCCGGGCCGGCCGGGCTATACCGGTGCCATGCTGCGCCGCAACCGGTGCCCCTTCGAATTGCCTGTCTTTCGTTCGGACCTGCCCACCATGATCCCTGCCCACCGCCCGCACCTGAAGCACTGGCCGCGCCGCCTGCCGCTGGAGCTGACCGTGCCCGAAACCACGCTGTGGTTCAACCTCGAGGTCACGGCCGCGCGCTACCCGAACAAGGTCGTCACGTGGTTCCTGGGCCAGCCGATGCGTTATGTCGAGCTGAAGGCCCAGGCCGAGGCGCTGGCCGGCTGGCTGCAGGCGCAAGGGGTGCGCAAGGGTGACCGCGTCGCGCTGTTCCTGCAGAACTGCCCGCAGTACCTGGTCGCGTTCTACGCGGTGATGCGCGCCGATGCGGTGGTGGTGCCGGTGAACCCGATGAACCGGGTCGACGAGTTCGGCCACTACATCACCGACCCCGAGACCAAGGTGGTGATTTGCGCCGCCGATCTGGCCGGCATCGTGGCCGAGGCCGATGTCCGCCTGCCCGAGGCACAGCGCCTGAAGGCGATGCTGGTGACACGCTATGCCGACACGCTGCCTGCCGCATTCGACCCGGCCTTGACGCCACAGCCGGCGGTCGAGCAATGGCTGCGCGCCGACCCGCCGCTGCCTGTCGGCGCCACGCGCTGGGCCGACGCGCTCGGTGCGCGCCTGGCGCCCGCCGGCCCACCCACCGCCACCGTCGACGACATGGTGCTGTTGCCCTACACCTCAGGCACCACCGGTCTGCCCAAGGGCTGCATGCACACCCACCGCACGCTGCTGCCGAACGCGGTTGGCGGGGCGCTGTGGGGCTACGCTACCGCCGAATCGATCAGCCTCGCCGTGGTGCCGATGTTCCACATCACCGGGATGATGTACGGCGTGATCGGCTCGGTGATGACCGGTGTCACGATGGTGCTGCTACCGCGCTGGGACCGCGAGCTGGCCGGCCGGTTGATCTCGCACTACAAGGTTTCGCACTGGACCTGCATCCCGACGATGATCATCGACCTGTTTGGCAGCCCGAACTACAAGAGCTTCGACCTGTCGAGCCTCATCTACCTGTCAGGCGGCGGTGCGGCGATGCCCGAGGCGGTGGCGCAGCGCCTGCTCGACGAATTCGGCCTCAGCTTCGCCGAGGGTTATGGCCTGACCGAGACCGCCGCACCGAGCCACGCCAACCCGCCCGAACGCGCCAAGCTGCAATGCCTGGGCATGCCGATCTTCGGCGTCGACTCGATGGTGGTCGACCCTGAAACGCTGCAGGAGCTGCCCATCGGCGAGGTCGGCGAGATCATCACCAGCGGCCCGATGGTCTTCAAGGGCTACTGGAAGCACCCCGACGCGACCGAGGCCGCGTTCGTCGAGAAAGACGGCCGCCAGTACTTCCGCACCGGCGACCTGGGCCGCATGGACGAGGACGGCTATTTCTTCTTGACCGACCGCCTGAAACGCATGATCAACGCCAGCGGCTACAAGGTCTGGCCGTCCGAGGTCGAACTGCTGCTGTACGGCCACCCGGCCGTCGCCGAGGCCTGCGTGATCGCTGCCAAAGACGCCTACCGCGGCGAAACGGTCAAGGCCATCGTCGTGCTGCGCGCCGAAAGCCGGGGCAAGGTCAGCGAGCAGGACGTGATCGACTGGGCCCGTGACCACATGGCCGCCTACAAGGTGCCGCGCATCGTGCAGTTCGCCGACACCCTGCCCAAGTCGGGCTCGGGCAAGGTGATGTGGCGGCTGTTGCAGGAGGCGGAGGCTGCGCGAAACGCAGCCTCGGCGGCTTCCTGACTTATTGGTAGGTGACGGTGACCTTGGCGCCGGTATACGCCGTCGTGCCGTAGACGCCGAAGTACCAGGCGCCAGCCATGGGCCGGGTGATGGAGATCCCTTCTGCGCTGGCGCTGTTTCTCGACAGGACGTCGTAGCGCAACGTCGTCGGCTCCGAGCCGAGGTAGCCGAAGAGATCAGCGTTGCCCGTCGTGCCAGTCGTCGTCACCTTCAAGGTCGTCGCGCCGGTCGGCACGTTCACCCTGAAATAGGTCCAACTGCCACCAGCGCCGGCGAACGCGGCGCTGGTGGCGCCGGACGCAAGATCAGTCGCCGGTTTGACGTTGAACACTTCGAGCCGCCGAGCCACGACGTCAACCCCAGTGGCTCCGCGGTCGACGTAGGCAAACAGGAGGGATCGGCCCGAAGCATCCATGGACAGCGCGGGGTGTCCGATGTTGTTGACCGACGAGGTCAGCGTCGGCTGCCAATAGTCCAAAGGCGCTCCGCTGTCGAACGAGTAGTCGCGATGGTAGATCTTGTCCGTATTGGTCGGTGCGTTGTGTTCTTCCCAAGCCACTGTGAAGCTGCGGGAATCGTTGATGCCAACCCCAATGAAATCGCGCGCCGTGAGAGACGTGGTGTTGATTTTGATGGCACTGCCAAGGAACGCGCCCGTCGATGAAATGCGCTGGGCATCAATTTGTGTCGTGGTCTTGCCGGTCTGCTTGTCGTACTGGGAGCCGTTCCACGCAATGACCAAGTTGCCCGCCGAGTCCATCGCCATCTTCGCCCACAGCGCGTAGTATGACTTGCCTGCGTTGACATGGATTTCCTGGGTCAGCGGATTCAACTGAAGGTCGAACTTCCTCCACATCACCCTCATCGAGCCGTCTGAAGAGTAATGGCAGCAGTCGGTCCAAAGCAGGTTCACACCGCCGCCAGCATTCATTTCGGCATCGGCAAAAAACAGCGTGTTGTCGTACACGTCGCGAAGGACGGTTTCCGGGCTGATCGGGGTGCCGTTGCGATCGAATGTCCTGGCAACCAGGCGTTGCGTGTCAGGCATCCACACCCACCAGGCCAAGGTGAGTTGTCCGTTCGGGTCCATCGCGATCACGTGGGCAGAGATGTTCTTGGCCCCGTTGGACATGTTGAAGACATTGGCTTTGGTATCGGGAATCCGAATCGAGCCGTCCCGGTTGAATGCCTTGAAGTAGATGTCCTTGACACCGAATTTGGTGGCTTCGAAGATGACCGCATACCCGCCGATTCGGTCCATCGCGATATCCTTGACGTCATATCCGACGAATTCATCGTTGGAGGTCAACGGATTCCCGCGGACATCGAAACGTCGGACCTTCATGGGGTACGGCGTCGTCGAGTCGTAATCGGAAAATAGTATGGCCTTGTCGCCATTTCCGGCCACAGCTGATTGCTGTGGCGATTGCTGGCCAACAAGCTTCACATTGGCGACGAACTCAGAACCAATACTCTTGGCTTGCACCGCCAATGCACCTGCGAGAACCATCACACCGATCAAAAGCCGGCTCGAAGCAGCCCAGTTTTTCATCTCCCACCCCCTCCTCATTGAAAGCGAGCATTGTATGGAGGGGGCCGGGGCGACGGTCCGAATCACTGCACATTGCGTTGAGGGCCCCAAGGTCGGGATGCCAACACGAGCTGATAATCCGGACGCGCGAGCACATGGCAGCTTCAAAGGCGCCACGCATCGTGCAGTCCGTCGACACCACGCCCTGGTCCAAACCGGGCTTGGTGATTCGCCGGACCCTGCAGGAGGCCGAGAACAAGGCCTAATTCGGTTCTGGAGGGAGTTCATCATCGATACGAAGAATTCACGCGCCGCGGGCGCAAAGGTCCGCTGCTGGGCGGCGTTCTCGGGCGCGTTGCTTGCCAGCGCGTTGTTGGGCGGTTGCTCGGGGCCGGACAAGCGCCCCGAACTCGCCCTGAAGGCGACGTCCTCCGACGTGCCGGCGTCGGTCATGCGGGGCGCGCCTGCGACGTTCCACACCACCTTGACGAATCCGTCGTCGAAGACGGTGAAGCAGGTGACGATCAGCGAGATGATCGACGGGGCATCGTATGTATCGGCCACCTGCACCGCGCAAGGCGGCGCCGTCTGCCCGGACGTGAGCACGTCCTTATGGGCTGCCGTCGACATGCCGGCCGGCAGTTCGCTGACCTTCGACGTGACGGTCCTGGTGAATCCCCTGGCGCAGGGGGCCATCCAGCACCACTTCTTTGCTGACACGGCAGCGAATCGGGGCAGTGCCGAGGTCTTCGAAACCATCCCAGTGGTCGGCGATGTGCGCACCGGCGATTACCTGGCCTATTGGCGGTCCGGCCGACAGACCGACGCCTCCTTCGATTTCATGAAGGGGGCCTTCGTGACGGGCAACGGCAACACCTACGCCTTCACTTTCGGCGCAGATGGCTTGCTCCAGATGGAAGGCAATGCCCGCTTCTGGACACCACCCGATCTCGTCGTTGGAAACGCCGTCACCGACCAGGGCCTGGAGCCTTTCGTCGCCGCCCGCAGGTTCGTTGAGTCCGTGGCCGAGCTCGATGGCGCCTCCTTCAACGTCATGGGCAACCAGCTCGCCCCCGACTTCGATATGGCGTTTTCCGTGGCTTACCCGGCCTGGGTGGATGGTGGCGTGCTGAAGACCTGCGAGAGCATGCAGTACTCGGCGCAAACCTGTCCGCTGGCGTCGCAGCACCACTTCACCTTGTCGGTGAGCGGGACGGAGTTCACGGGCGAGGACGACTCGGGCAGCAAGATTCACTTCCGCGTCGCGAAGTCGGGGACTTCGTTGATCTTCCTGCGGGTGGGCGGGAACGTGATCCAAGTCTTGGAGATCGGCATCCAGGTCAACGACGGTCCGACGAACGCCAGTGCGTTTGGCGTGACGTCACGCGGTGTCTGGGGATGGCTGAGCCTGACGCCGGCCAGCTACTCCGTCAATTGGACGATCCCGGGCGGTGGCACCTTGGACGAGACGGCCGCGCTGTCTCCATTGGCCGGCGCCAACCCGGGCGTGATGACGGGGCAACGGTCCAGTGATGGTGCCCGCATCCATCTGTCGATCGGCGCAGCGCTGGGGGTGGCCATTGGCGCCACGGAGGGAGAGGCCAACGGCGAGCTCCAATTGTTCGCTCCGATGTGATGGGCCACTTGTTGGATGCCGCGGATCTTCGAATGAGTTGACCGGGATGGCTTGGTAACGTTTACATTCCGGTACGCCGGATCTGTGTGGCGGTCATAGCATGCCGCCACACCAACTCGTTACCAGGGGACCTTCGTGACCACTTCCCATCTCGGGCACCCGTCGGCCGCCCGGTGCGCCTGTGTGTTCTTGCGCGCAGTCACCGCATCGCTGGTGCTGGCTTCGGCCGCCATGGCGGCCACCGTGGCGCCGCGAATCGTCTTCACGGATGTGCCCAGCGGCCCGGTCAGCGGCGGCGAGGGCAACCAGGGCGCCTACCTGTCGATCTTCGGCCGTGACTTCGGCAGTCCAGACGGGCTGGGCACACGCACCAAGGTCACCATCGGCGGCGTCGAGGTGGCCAACTACCGCAGCCTGGGCCCCTCGCAGGTGGCCGATCGATTGGGGCTGCAGCAACTGACCGTCCAGGTGGGTGCACTCACCGGCAAGGCGGCCGGGCAAGCTTGGCCGGTGCGCGTGTTGGTGGACGGCGTGGCCAGCAACTATGACGTGACCTTCACCCCCAACCCCGGTCGCGTGCTTTTCGTGGCGTTGAACGGCACTGACGGCACCGCGGCCGCCAACGACATCAACCATCCCTGGCGCCATTTGCAAGACGGCGCTGGTGGTGCCTACGGCGCGTTGCGCGCGGGCGACCAGGTGGTGCTGCGCGGCGGCACCTGGCAAGACACGCAGGGCATCGACGGCACCTGGCTGCGCTTTGGCAACGATACGAGCAAGAAGGGCTCGGCGCCCACCGGGGTCGCGGGCACCGGCTGGATCCACATCACCCGCTACCCGGGCCCGATCGGTGCCAACGCGCCCGAGGATGTTCACTACGTGACACCGGCCGGCCAGCGCGGGGGCATCCAGGGCCCCTGGTCGGCCATCCGTGGTGTCTCCGGCGAGTACATCGCGATCTCGAACTTACGCATCGAGGTGGACGCGACCGCCAAGAGCGACGCCGCGCCGATCAACCTGCAGTACAGCGCCGGCCCGTGGCAGATCACGAACAACGAGATCGGCCCCTGGCCCTCGACGCTGGCGGCGCCGAACAACGCCAAGGCCGCCGGCATCAGCGGCGAGGGCCTCGGCGTGGTGATCCGTGGCAACCACATCCACGACATTGCCTGCGCGAAGGGCCGGCCGACCAACCCGCTGGAGAACCACGGCATCTACATCGACGACGACGGCCGCTACGACATCGGCTTCAACGTCTTCGAGCGCATCACCGGCGGCAACGGGCTGCAGATCTACACCAACGGCGGCTTCTCGGACGTGACCAACAACGTCAGCTTCCACCACAACGTGGTCGACGGCGTCGGCAAGCATGGCATCAACCTCGCCGACGGCAGCGGCAGCCACATCAAGGTGTTCGACAACCTGGTGCTCAACACCCAGTACTCCGGCCTGCGCATCAACAGCGTCGACCTGAAGGGGGCCAAGGTCTACAACAACACCTTCTACAACACCAGCCTGAAGGGCGCGTCGGACTACTACGGCGCGTTGTCGAACGACTGGGGGCTGAAGGTCGGCGCCGTCGACTTCGTCAACAACATCCTGCGGCCGGCGCCAGGCACACGCTACACCGGCGGCTCGGTGGGCTTTGATGGCACCGAAGGCAGCTGGAGCAACGACCTGTGGTTCGGCGGTGTAGAGGGTGTGCCTGGTTTTGCGCAGGCCCCGGTGGCGGCAGACCCGAAGTTCGTCGCGGCCGGCAGCGACTTCCACCTTCACGCCGGCAGCCCGGCCATCAACGCCGGCAGCGGCGCGGTCTCGGCGCTGGTCAAGGACGACCTGGAATCACGCCGCCGGCCGAAGCTGGGCGCCTACGACATCGGCGCGTACGAAGCGCTGGTGCCCTGAGCAGAACAACGACTGCCCCGCGGGTGCATGGTGGCGTGCAAGGTGGCGTGCAAGGTGCGCGCATCGTGCAGTTTGCCGACGCTGCTCAAATCCGGCCCGGGCAAAGTGATGCGGCAGCCGTCGCAGGAGGCGGAAACCCGCACCGTGACCGGGGCTCAAGCCGGCACGGCTGCCCGGCTCAGGACGGGGTCGCTGCGGGCGACAACACGTCGCTGATCCACGACATGGCCACGATGCGCCAGCCGTCTTGGAGCTTGACCAACTGGAAGAGCTTGCTGCCTTGGCCGGCGCAGGAGGCGCCCTTCAGCAGACCCTGCTTGGCGTAGTGCGAGCTGCGGCTGGCTACGCGGCCGAAGATGCGGGTGTCCGACGTCTCCTCCCATTCATGGAAGTCCGTCAGCGAGCCTTCGGTGAGCAGGGCAATCCGCGGGTGAACAAAATCGTCGGGCGTGTGGAACTCGCAGCGGCCGTCGTCTCGGTGCTGGGTGATGACGGCGCTGTCGGTGAAGAGGCTGCACATGTCATCGGCCTGCGGCACGCGGCCCTGCCGGTTGTCGAAGGCGCCGTAGAACCGCGCCATCAAGGCGTCGATCTGGGCCTGGTCCTCGGTGTCGGTCATCTCTAGTTCAGAACAACGACTGCCCCGTCAACGTCGTGAAGCGTTCCAGCGCATGGCTGCCGGCCAGCGAGTTGCCGCTGGGTTCGAGTTCGGGCGACCAGACGCAGACACCGAGCCGGCCCGGGATGTGGCCGACGATGCCGCCGCCGACGCCGCTCTTGCAAGGGATGCCGACGCGGTAGGCGAAGTCGCCCGCCGCGTCGTAGGTGCCGCAGGTCAGCATCAGCGCCGACAGGCGCTTGGCCGAGCTGGCGTCGACGATGGTCTCGCCGTTCCACGGGTTGACGCCGCCATTGGCCAGGAAGGCCACCGCGCGCGCCAGGTCCACTGCGTCCATGCGGATCGCGCAGTGGCGGCAATAGGCGTCGATCACCTCGTCGACCGGGTTCACCAGGTTGCCGAAGCTGCGCATGAAGTTGGCCATCGCCCGGTTGCGAAAACCGGTGGCCAGCTCGCTGCGTGCGACCCGGTCGTCGTACTGCAGCGTCGCGTTGCCCGACAGCCGCCGCACGAACTCGACCAGCGCGGTTTCAGGGTTGACGAAGCGGGTGCACAGCACGTCGGTGACGACCAGTGCCCCGGCGTTGATGAACGGGTTGCGCGGTTTGCCTTGCTCGGATTCGAGCTGCACCAGCGAGTTGAACGCCGAGCCCGAAGGCTCGCGCCCGACGCGTGCCCACAGCGCGTCGCCTTCGCACTGGTAGGCCAGCGTCAGCGCGAACAGCTTCGACACCGACTGGATCGAGAACGAGATGCGTGCGTCGCCGCAGCTGTACACCTCGCCGTCCAGCGTGACGACGGCCATGCCGAAGTGGTCACCTTGGACCTTGGCGAGTTCCGGGATGTAGTCGGCCACCTGGCCGCGGCCCAGCAAGGGCTGGACCTCGGCGTGGATTTGGTTGAGGACGGCTTGGTAGTCGACGGGCGGGGTGGTGCTCAAGGTGACGAGGGCGGTGGGCCAGGGTAGCGGCCGGCAGAGTTTAGGAGGAACGGCTGCCGTCATCGTCGCGCCCGGGCGACGGCGCCGAAGGGTTCGTCAGGTCGATGCGGTGGCCGGAACTCTCGGGCACCAGCACGAGGTGAAGCAGGTCCCATTGGCCCAAGCGCGCGGCGGCTTCGACATAGGCCATCCCTTTGCCGTTCGGGCCTTCGACGCTGAAAGACAGGCTGGCTTGGCCGTTCGGCCCCGAGATGTGGATCTGGCCCATCGGGAAACCCGTGGACAGGGGCTTGCCGATCACGGCCAGTGCACGTTCATCGGTTTCCAGCCGCAGCACCGCCAGCTTGTAAGCCTCGCTGCTCGTCATCATCGACAGGATGCCGAAGATCATTGCGGCTCCCAAGGCGATGGAGGCGACCCAGACGATCAGCCCCCACTTGGCCCAGCTGCGCTGAACGCGCTGGAACTGTTCGACGCTGTCCCATTTCTTGTTTCGCCATGCCCAGGCGCTGCCTTTGATCCCCAGCACGATGACCATCACCATGTTGACGAGCGGCACGAACATCAACAGCGCGATCAGCGTGTTGTTGCCGATGCCCCAGATCCAGTTCAGCAGGAACGCACCCCAGTTCCAGCGGTCGATCTCGCTGGGAACGACGGCGCTGGCGCCTTGACCGGAGGTGTTTTCCATCACTGTGGGATCCAAGAAAAAAGCCCCTCGCGGGGCTTGGGTGGTGTCAGCGTCCCAGCTGCTGCCACAGGTACGCAAACTCCAGCGCCTGGCGATCGGCGCGTTGGGCATTGTCGGCCGCGGCGCTGTGGCCGCCTTCGATGTACTCGTGGTACAGCACCGGGTGGCCTTGCTCGATCATGCGGGCGGCCATCTTGCGGGCGTGGCCCGGGTGCACCCGGTCGTCACGCGTGCTGGTGATGATCAGCGCCTTCGGGTAGTGCACGCCGGCCTTGACGTTCTGGTACGGGCTGTACTTGGAGATCCAGGCCCACTCTTCGGCCACGTCGGGATTGCCGTACTCGCCCATCCAGCTGGCGCCGGCCAGCAGCTGGTTGAAGCGGCGCATGTCCAGCAGCGGTACCTGGCAGACCACGGCGTTGAAAAGGTCGGGCCGTTGCACCATCACCGCGCCGACCAGCAGGCCGCCGTTGCTGCCGCCTTCGATGCCGAGGTGGCGCGCGTCGGTGATCTTGGTGGCGATCAGGTCTTCGGCCACGGCGATGAAATCGTCGTAGCTCTTTTGCTTGTTCTGCTTGATCGCGGCCTGGTGCCAGCCGGGGCCGAACTCGCCGCCACCGCGGATGTTGGCCAGCACGAAAACGCCGCCCTTGTTGTACCAGGCGTTGCCGATGGCGCCCGAGTACGTCGGGTTCATCGAGACCTCGAAGCCGCCGTAACCGTAGAGCAGCGTCGGGTTGCTGCCGTCGGCCCTGGCGCCCTTGGGCCAGACGACGAAGTAGGGCACCTTGGTGCCGTCTTTCGAGGTGACGAAGCGCTGTTCGACCTTCATGCCGGCGGCGTCGAAGAAGGTCGGGCGGGCCTTGAGCTTTTCAAGCGCGTCGCTGGCGGTGCTGCCGAGCGACAGTGTGTCGGGCGTCAGAAAGTCGGTGTAGCTGGCGAAAAAGTTCTCGCCCAGCGGGTCGTTCTGGACCATCGGGTCGTGCAGGCCGGTGACATGCAGCGTGCCGGGGTAGGGCGCGACGATGTCCTTCTTGACCCAGCCGCCCTTGGCATCACGGTGCCAGGCTTCGGCGCGGCCGGACACGTTGTCCAGCACGTTCAGCAGGACCTGGCTGCGGGTGGTCGAGTAGCCGGCCAGCGAGCGCGTGGCCGTGGGCGTGAACAGGGCGGTGAACTTGCGCTCGCCGCGCAGGTAGCCGGCGGCGTCGGCCACCAGCAGCGAGCCGCGCGGCCAGGTGCTGCCGCCGACCGTCCAGTCGTTGCGCAGCTCAACCATCACCAGATCGCGCCAGAAGCCCAGCTGGGCGTCGGCGGGCTTGTCGATCGTCACCGCCTTGTCGCCTTGCCACAGCGCCATCTCGGTGCTGAAGAAGTCGGGCGAGCGGCCGAAGACCACGCGCTCGAAGCCGGGGGTGTGGTCGACGCTGGCAAAGGCCGAGACGTCGGTCGCCTTGCCTTCGTAGACGGTGACGGCGGCCGACAGGGGTGTGCCGCGCTTCCAGCGCTTGATCACGCGCGGGTAGCCCGAATCGGTGAGCGAACCAGGGCCGAAGTCGGTGCCGACGAAGGCAGTGTTCTCGTCCAGCCAGTCGAACGAACTCTTGGCTTCGGGCAGTGCGAAGCCGCCTTCGACGAAGCCGCGAGTGGTGAGGTCGAACTCGCGCACGACGCTGGCGTCGGCACCGCCGCGCGACAGCGAGATCAGGCAGCGGGTGGATGCACCGCCCAGGCAGTTGGAGCCGGCCCAGACCCAGTTCTCGTTTTCGGTCTTGGCCAGGGCGTCGAGGTCGAGGACCACGTCCCAGGCCGGTTGCGGCTTGCGGTATTCGGCCAAAGTGGCGCGGCGCCAAAGGCCACGCGGGTGCTGCTCATCGCGCCAGAAGTTGTACAGCCAGCCGCCTTGGTGGGAGGCGACCGGGATGCTTTCCTTCGAATCCAGGATTTCCTTGAAGCGCGTGCGATTGGCCTGGAAGTCGGGATGGGCTTCGAGTGCCGGGCGCGACACGGCGTTGCGCTCGCGTACCCAGGTCAGCGCACGTTCGCCGGTCACGTCTTCCAGCCACAGGTAGGGGTCGGCGGCCGCGGTTGCAGTGGCGGGCGTGGCGGGGCTGGGGGTCTGGGCCATGGCGGAAGAGCCCGCGGCGCCGATCAATGCGGCGGCGAGCGTGGTGAGCAGTTGGTTTGGCATGGGCTGGCGGGGATGGAAGTCGCGGGTGGCGACGGGTGCCGGCCCATCGGGTCAGGCCAGCGCGGCGGATGATAGGCCAGCACCAGCGGCCAACCGATCAAGATCCGTCAGCGACCGTGCACCCCTCACCGCCTTGTCTGGATCTCTTTCAGGCGCCTTGGTTCCAGGGGCACCGAATCGCGGCCGTTGCCGACCCAGACATGGCCCTCTTGCACGGTCACCTGCAGCTGCATACCGCGCTCGGCCAACGCGGCCAGGGCCTGGCTTTGCTCGGCGTCGATTTGCCAGACCTCGAGGTTGGCCAGGCGCGCGACCTTGTTTTCGATGCCGCTCCACCAGATCGGCGTCGAACTGCTGTACGACCAGATGCGCACCCGATCGGCGCGGCCGCAGGCCTTGGCCAGGCGGCGGTCGTCGGGTTGGCCGACCTCGATCCATTGGATCAACGCGCCGGTCAGGTCTTTCTGCCACAGGTCGGGTGCGTCGGTGTCCGACAGGCCGGGGGCGAATTCGAGCGCGCCGCGGTCGGTGTCGGCCGGTACCGACAGCGCGAATGCCAGCAGCCGCGCCATCATGCGTTCGTCGGTTTCCGAAGGGTGGCGGGCCAGCGTCAGCGCATGGTCGGCGTAGTACGCGCGGTCCATGTCGGCGATCTGAAGCTGGGCCTTGAAGATGGTGGATTTGAGGGCCATGGTGCAGGGCCACGAGAAGGCGTGGGGCGGCGGATGGTATCAACCGCCGCGCCGGGGATCCGGATTCAGCCCGAGGACGAATGCACTTTCAGCCGGACCACGGGCCGCTGCGGCTTGCGGCGCGCCACCTCTTCGAAGCCGGCGCGGTCGTACATCGACTTGGCGCCAAACCACATCGAGTCGTCGGCTGCGCGGTCGGGCTTGTCCACCGGATAGGCCTCAAGCAGCGTCAGGCCTTGCGTCTTGGCCCAGGCCACGGCGCCTTTCAGCAGGGCACTTGCGACGCCCTGGCCGCGGTGTTCGGCCGGGATCACGAAGCAGATGATCGACCACACCGATTGCTGGTCGACCGGCTTCATCACCGGCGATCGCTGCAGCTT